>Ga0209249_1000278_pt1 | contig 67982 bp, 95 predicted proteins | sample SaaInlV_200m_DNA_4_FD_184653 | JGI IMG/M metagenome (GOLD analysis project Ga0209249, IMG submission 184653) | Marine microbial communities from expanding oxygen minimum zones in the Saanich Inlet - SI037_S3LV_200m_DNA (SPAdes) (version 2) | ecosystem: Environmental > Aquatic > Marine >...
TAGGCCTAGGAATTTTGAGGATTTTGATGGGAATAGTATTGCGATTGATGCTTCGACGAGTCGGGCTGTTAGAGTTACTAATGGTGGGACTACAGCGACAGTGATTGTACCTGGAGATCCTGGTTTGAATTGGTATTGGACTTTTTCAAGAAGAGATGGTAATCATGAGATTAGGAATGTTTTAGGTGTTGCCGGAGAGGAGCTTATTGCTTATAATTTTACTGCTGAGTTTCCTAGTTCTGGAAATAATTGGGCTACGTTGGGATTGGATTTGGTTTAGTGTTACCACTTAGAGATTACAGTAATAGAAAGTTTTTTAAATTGGATTTTGCTTGTGATTTTAACAATAAACAACCAAAGATAACTACGATCGACAACTCATCCTCTGGATGGCGACACACAACAAATTGTTATCAAAAATGAACTCAAAATGACTTCATTCGTACCCGAAATATCTCGTGATATTTTGTAGGTGAATGGAATACCTGTCATTAGGCGTTGATGCCTTATAATTGAGATTCATAGTTTTTCTATATAGTGTTAACCGGATTAGATGGTTTTGGTTCGGAATACCTTCTTTTGAAAGGAGATTGGTATGAATATGCAGTTTTTAGCGACGATGGTGTTGAACGAAAAGGTGATGACTTTCCTGCTCACCTATACCATTGTGTTCATGGCAGTGGTAGTTTTGACCTCTAAGATTTCATCAATTGTCGCGTTTGTTTCCGCGATTATCGTTCCTTGCTTGTTTTGGAACGGAACTTCTGAAGAGTTCGCGAGGTATAATCTCAGTTGTAAATTAGATGGCCAGGTCTTCTTCGTGTTCAATTGTATTCTTACGATTATAGGGGTGTTTTATTCTGCCTCCTGTTATCGGATTGAGCAAGTAGATAAGAGGCTGGATGCTGCAGGCATTGAACGTCCCGAGACGATTTGGGAAAAGATAGGCCGAGCTTTGAGCTGCGATGAGGATGCCGTTGATTCTGCGACTGGTTGGGCAGATAAATTGTCTGATTCGCAGACAGAGGTTAGTGAAGAACAATAATTCTCGCTTTGTAATGCGAGATTCGAGTAAGAAACGTCTTTGAAAGGACAGAACGATGAAACGTAGAATGATGATGACGATGCTTATTGGGGCTCTGTTGCTTGGAGCCGGAACTATCGAGACGGTCGAGGCGGCGGTTATTGTGAGCAGTTTTCAGGATTTGATTCCTGGAGTCGGCGAGTCGGGAGTTGTTGTAAATTCGATGCATATGGACATTAATTATGACACTGGAGTTTTGGACAATCTGAAGGTCAGAGACCTGGACACTGGTGTCGATTCGGTAGTTGACGAAATTGGCGTTTGGCACCTTGGGCCCTATAAAAAGGTCTCAGGCGAATTCGTTTTTGGTGCTTTTGCCAACAACGACAACTGGGTTGCTGATATTGGCCCCGGACAAGCCGGTTGGCTTGATGGATATGCCTATGACAGTGTTTTTTCCGAAGGGGAAAGTCCCGACGGTATGCTGTTGGTATTCGATCCTGATGGCGGACAGATGGCCTTGTCGTTTTCTACCGGTCCCCTGGTGTTTGATGCGAATACGACGCTGTACTGGTTGGACTCTCTCGAGCTTGATGGCTCGATTGGAGATGCCAGTGCTCTTGTGTTCTCATTTGGCCCGAGTGATGTCCGTATTCCGACTGCCGTCGTCGTACCGGAACCCGCAACCCTGACGCTACTCGCTGTAGGCGGACTGGTCGTTTTGCGCCGTCGCCGATCTCGGAAGTAACGGAAGCCGCATGGGACGGATCCTCGTAAAAGGCTTTGTGTATAAGAGACGCTTTCTTATGCACAAGCCTTTTTTATTTCTTAAAATGGTTACCAATGGTTACCAGTCTTTGGTGTGTGGTTTTTGGGGTGGTCGAGGGGCGCTCAAAATGTTTATAAAGTTGTGATATGTTGGATGGATATGAGGTGGGCTGTAATTGTTTTGCTTGGAGTTTTTTTATTTAGTTTTGCTAGTGCATTAGATACTAGTGATTGTGATGATAGCATGGTAGCTTATTGGCAGTTTGAGGATAGTTTGGTAGATGGTTATGGGAGTCATGATGGAGGAAGTTGGAGCGGGGTTTCTGCTTATGGCGCAGTCTTAAGTACAGGTCTCGGTGCTTCTTTTGCTGGGAGTAGTAATGTTACTATTGATGATGCAACTGATTTGAGGTTTTCTTCATCCTTCACAATTGAGATGTGGGTTGAGGCTACTGATTCTGGAATTATATTTGAAAAAGGAAATTATAAAATTGAATGGATAAAAGGTAGTGGTCTCCCAGCTCCTAATAATATTAGAGTGAGTGTCGGCAATGTAGTTCTTGATTCTGAAACTATAAGTGCTAGTGTTCCTCATTATGTTGCGGTGGTTTGGGATGCTGGGTCGGCGGAGAATTTGAGTCTTTATGTTGATGGTGTTTCTGTTAGTGGGACTTTGACGGGGGCGAGTGATGCGACAACTGATTTGGTTCTTGGTTATGGTTTTAAGGGTTTGATTGATGAGCTTGCGATTTATAGTAGGGCGCTTAGTGCTAGTGAGCTTGGTTTGCATCGTGGGCTTACGAATGCGGGGAAGGATTATTGTGATTTGTCTGGGGCTGGTGGGACTTCTGTTACTAGAACTGATTTTAGTGTTAATGGATGTACTTTTGTTGGTTCTAATGGTCTCAATGTTGATGTGTCGAGGGGGAAGTGTTCTATTGATCCTAATTATGGTGAGTTTTATTGTGATGATGATCTTTTTCCTTGGATTACTTCGGAAGTTGGGTTAGGTTGTGCTATGGGAAATAGTGATTATGATACTACTAATAATGATAGTTTTTGTTGTCCGCATGGGTATTTCTGTAATGAGACTACTAGCGGTGGAGAGTTTAGGTGTAGTCTTCGTCCTGAGACTTGTGCGGAGCAGTTGACACAAACGGATTGTAATGCTGTTGATATTGGATGTATTTGGTTTGATGGAGTTTGTATTGAGGGACTTGGAGATTTTGATTGTGGTTATTACGAAAAGGGTGTGGATGCAGCGAACGAGGAGATTGCCTGTAATGCTGATAGGTTTAATCTTAGTAAGGTTGGTATAGGGACCGGGATGTGTGGTGAGACAATACAGTGTGCTGATGAGACGTATTCGATTCCTGTGGATAATTGTGCTTGTGCGTGGTATGATGGTGCTGATGATGGAAAGAAGTGTCAGGTTAAGTTGGTTGCTATGCAGTTTTTCCATCAGACTGGTGTAGATCCAAATAGTTTTTCGTGTTCTAGCTCTTATGAACTTGGTCCTTGTGAGGGTGGGCAGCAGCTTGTGAACTGGACATCTCAGGTTCCTGTGGCGGATTTAATTGGGTTTACTTTAGGTGATGAGAATCTTACTAAATGCCTTACTGCTATAGGTTGTGATAGCGATAGTGATATTAGAAGTTGTGGTGAGCCGATAATTAAGTTGCCTGGGTTTAGTTTGTTTGCTTTTTTTGCGTCTTTGTTTATTGTCGGGATGTATTATTATTTTAGGGAATAATTTAAATAGGTAATTGGGTTGTGTTGTTTATGAGAAAATTTGGTGTGTTAGCTTTGGTTTTGGTTTTTTTATTTGCGTTTAGTTTTGTTGCGGCGGGGGGTGGATCGCGTGATATAATTAGAAATGTTGGTTATGAGAATGTGCGTTCTGTAGATGGGGATGTTTGTACGGTAGATCTTTATTTTGATTCTTGTGTTTGGCCAGATTTGGTCATTACCAATCAATGGTCTAGTAAAACAATTGACGATATTCAAACGGACCCCGAGGGTGATGATCTTGGGTCATGTTGGGGTGGCCAGTTGGTGCACCAGGAAGGTCAGTATTATCCTGGGACTGCTGCAAGGTATTATGTTAGGGATTTAGATGTTTCTTGTGAGACTGCTGAGGATCATGTTTTTTATGTTAAGGGTACTTGTAGCGGCGGCGAGTATTGTTGGGAGAATGAAACACATTCAATAGATGTTAATTATGAGGTGCCCTTTATTCCGAGAGATGTTTGTGGTTTATCTGGGATGGTTGGTTTTTGGGATTTTAGTGGTACGTCTGATACGGTTGTAACTGACTTTAGCGGTAACGGGTTTAATGGAGTAATGGAAGATTCTTCTACTCGTGTTGCTGGAAAAGTTGGAGAAGCGTTAAGTTTTTCAGGAGCAGGGAGAGTTAATCTTGGTAATTCTGCTTTGTTGAATCCGGTGAGTGAACTGAGTATTGAATTTTTGATGAAAACTGCGGATGATGCTGCAGATATTGGAGTTATGTTTTCGAGGCATTGGAGTTTGGATACTGGCCCTAATTGGGCTCAGAGATTGTCTGTCGTCGCTGGAAAGCTTAATTTTGGGTATGCTGGTGGGGTGAGTTTAACTGGGAATGCGGATGTTGCGAATGGTGTTTGGCACCATGTTGTTTTGACTCATGATGGATCTAGTTTTAAGCTTTATGTTGATGGGGTTTTGGACAGAAGCGTTCCGGCTCCCGGGAATTTTATTAGTTCTACTTCTAATACATATATAGGGAATTCTAATTATGCGGGGAATTATGGGATTGGTCATTATAATGGATTGATGGATGAGGTTGCGTTTTATAATCGGGCGTTGACTACTGCGGAAATTTCTGGGCATTATGTGAGTGTTAGCAATGGTGTTAATTATTGTACGCCTATTGAGGCTGAGAGCACTTGCAATGCTGTTAATTTGGATGTCTATAAAGTTGATCGAGCGACGTATGCGGTTCCACCTGTTGGTTTGTCTGATGATATTAATTATATGACCCTTGATCGTTCTGCTTCTGATTTGACTGCTTCTGATTTGGCGAATGTTGATGTTTTGATTATTGCTGATACTTATTTGACAGGGGATCCAACTCATTCCTGCGATTCTTTGAATGAATGGTCTTGTGCCGCGAATTATGTGAATATTATAGGTAGTTTTGCGGAGTTAGATGTGATAAAGGATGCTTGGGAAGGTGGGATGGATGTTATTTTGATTGGTGATAATGGCGGTACTCCTGTTGGTAATTCAATAGCAAATTATTGGTCAGCGACGGTTACAAACTATTTGACAGACACTATGTATTATACTAATTATGGTATTGCTTATGCTAATGCTCCCCTTGATCCTCCGACTCCAGATTTGGCCCAGTTTCCTTTTTTGGAAGGTGTCCAATTCTCTTTGTCATGGGATGGTATCTGGTCTCCTGGGTTGATTTACAATGTGTATTCTCCTGCTAAGTGTGCTGCTCGTACTGTTATTGATGGATCTTGTATTGCTGCCTATTTACCAAGGGCTGCGGGTCGTGGTTATTTATTTGTTTCTGGTAATGCTAATGTTGGAAGTGATATTTATACTAAGAATCTGATTGAGAGGAGTTGTCAGGCTGAATGTGCTCTACCTAATTTAGAAGGGTATTGGAGTTTTAACGATGGTTCGAGTACGAGTGTTTCTGATTTGAGTGGGAATTTTAATAATGGAGTTGTTGTTGGTATGGGTGACGATGATTTGAGCAGTGGGGTATCTGGCTTGGCTTTAGATTTTGACGGAGTGGAGGATTATGTTGAGGTGGCAAATAATGATAATTTGAAGTTGGAAAAATTTACGACGGCTGCTTGGTTTAAGGTTAATCGTTTGTTGCAAGCAGGGGATGAATCTTGGGTGATTTTAATGAGGGGAGAAGAGGTTCAATCTGGGAATTTGAATTATAATACTCAACTTATTAATAGTCCTACTTTGTTTGGTGAGGATAGTATGAAGCTGGCTTGTGGTTTTGAAAATACTGTTGATACTAACCACTGGATTATTTATGACGTGCATGATGCTTCTTTTGTTGACCGATGGATTCATGTTGCTTGTACTTTGGACGGAAACGATTGGAAGATGTATATTGATGGGGAAGAGGTTTCAACTGATTTAAGGAATGGTCGTGAAGCAATAGCGAGCCTTGGCGGAACTAAACCTTCGCTGATTACTTCTCCTTTTTATGTTGGGGGGGCTTTTTCCAGTGATGGTGATGAAGGAGGAGTAGATGACGTGGTTAGCTTTTTCGATGGTTCGATAGATGAGGTTTCTGTTTGGAGCAAAGCTTTGACTGCGGTGGAGGTTAAGAATTTGTACGATAAAGGAACGGCTGGACTTGGGTATTGTGATGTTGCTCCTGTGAGTGAGATTATGTGGGCAGATATGAATGGTGATGAGATTGTTAGTGCTGATCTTGGGGATACTGTTCAGATGATTAAGACTTATGCTGGTTCTGGAAGTTTTGATATTTTTGAGGAGGATGATACTGTTACAGATCCTTTTGATGATGAGATTAGGAATGATATTGCCGGCGTTGGTGTTGGTAGTAATTTGATCGGGAAGTGGACCATAACTCAGGACGATTTAAGGAAGACTCTTGGGGATTATGAGGAGTTTAGGTTTATTGTCGACGGTGAGACGAGCGAGGCTTTGAGTATTAATCCAAGGAGAGATGATGATAGGATGGTTGTTGGTGTTGAGAATCCGGCTTGTGGTACTCATTTTAACCAAGGAGATGGTACAATTATTAGGGTTGTTGTCAGTGATCGTGACGATGAGGTTAGTGGATCTTTAGCTGTTTCTGATGTTGAGGTTGCTACTTTTGGCAATGGTGGAGTTATTCAGGGCTATACATTTAGTGTTCCTGGTAATGTGCAGATTGTTGCTGATGCGAATAATACTCGAGGGAAGAGATCGCGGTCGGTTTCGAGTGTGATGGTTTTGGATAGGACTGTTGATGGTAAATATTCTGCGGCTTGTATTGATAGGCCTAGGAATTTTGAGGATTTTGAGGGGAATAGTATTCCGATTGATGCTTCGACGAGTCGGGCTGTTAGAGTTACTAATGGTGGGACTACAGCGACAGTGATTGTACCTGGAGATCCTGGTTTGAATTGGTATTGGACTTTTTCGAGGAGAGATGGTAATCATGAAATTAGGAATGTTTTAGGTGTTGCCGGAGAGAGTCTTCTTGCTTATAATTTTACTGCTGAGTTTCCTAGTTCTGGAAATAATTGGGCTACGTTGGGATTGGATTTGGATTAGTTTCTTGGGGGAATGATTTAAATAGTGGTTTGTGTTATATTGTTTATGAAAAAGTTGTTGATGCTTTGTTTTGCTCTTGTTTTTTTTGCTAGTTTTGTCGTCGCTGCGCCTTCAGAGGTTAGAGCGAATTTTATAATTAATGATGATGAAGTAGTTGCTAACGATGATGACCTTTCTCTTCTTGAGCCTAGCTTTTGGGATAGTTATGGTAATACGCTGATAGCGATTATAGTTTTGATAATTATTTATGTTTTGTTTAAGAGTTTTAGTAAGAAGACAAAAAAGAAAACTAAGGGCAAATCTCGTAAAAGAAAGTGATTTGAAATGTTTATAAAGTATTGTTGCTAGGTTGTTATATGAAAAGATTGGTGATGTTTTTCGTTTTGGCTTTAGCTTTGAGTTTCGTTTCTGCTTCTGTGAGTGTTCATAACATTACTGTCGATATCGCGTATTCTCCGTTTGAAAATTTGAGTGGTGAAATTAATTTGACTATTGAAGGGGAGGGATATGATGATTTGATAACTTCGAATGATAATGATAGTATTGGGATTGGAGATTTTTTGAATGCAAGCGGTGTTTTGTTCGGGTGTTCTCCTCCTGATTGTTCTAAGGATTATACTGCTTCTTCGGGTGGTATGGATAATAGTTTTGATATTGGTACTTCTGGTAAGAGTTATCTTGGTTTTGTTTTGAATGGAGATAATGTTGAGTTGACCAGTATGAATTTTAAGGTTGAGAGTAATTTTGAGGAGAGTTCGAAAGTGCCGCTGACTATTGATTTTTTTGAGAGAGAGAATTGGAAGTATGAGGAGTTTTCAAATGATTTTTTGAATGAAAATTGGGGTTGTTATAATCCGGCGATTGAAGAGGTTGGGCCTGTAATAGGAAGTTTGCTTTATTGTGAGATGGTTTCTGTTCCTGACAGTGGGGTTTTGAAGGTTGGAGCTAAGGTTAGTGGGGTTGATGATAAGAAATTGAATATGGAGGTTTGTCCTGAAGGTAGCACAGGTGGTTGTAGGGTATGTGATTATAATACCAGTGTCGATAGTGGATGTACAGTTTTTCCTGATGAGGGATATATATTTTCTGAGGGTGATTATCGGGTTTGTGTGAGTGCTGATACTACTACTAATTATAGGATATTTAGCGAGGATGGTGGAGAGAATTGCGGTTTTACGCATGAGTTGATGAACCCAGAGGATAGTGTGAATGATTATGCTATTTTTGCTCAAACTGTTAAGTACGATTCTTCTCTTGCTCTTGGTGCTGTTAGTTTTGATCAGGAGAGGTTTGTTGAGGCGGCTAACGATCTTCTTGAGAAAAGATATGGTAATGATTGTTCGGATGGTTGTATTTTGCCTATAGCTATTTCGGGGATTCCCCAAGATGTTAGAGTTTATGATGTTGCGCTGGAATTTGTTAAAGATAATCAGGTTGATTCTACAAATCAGGTTTATGATTTAAGTACAGTTCCGGTTCTTGTCGATTATAGCGGAGTTGTTGATTTGGGGGCTTTGGGTTTTTCTGTTTCTAAAACCATGGAGTATATTGTTTCTTTGTCTGATGTCCAGCTGCTTAAGAAAAAAATTAATATTTTACCCGCTCCGATTATTTTGAATGTTTTTCCTTTGGACCCGCCCGCAGGTGTTCCTGTTAATTTTTATGTTAATGTCGATTTTGATGCGAATAAATCTTTGACTTATGATTGGGATTTTGGTGACGGCACTAAGGACGAAACCGGTGTTCCTTATGCTCTTCATTCTTATGGGAGTTTGGGAAATTATACAATGACGGTTGAGGTTAGCGCTGGTGGAAATCTGACTTCTGAAAAAAGTTTTAATGTTGTTACGGTTAGTCCGGAGTTTGCTGTTAATTCAACTCTTATTTCTAAGAGAAAGGCTTTGAAGGATTTCGTTAAGGATGTTTCTGAATTTCCATCTTGGTATAGTGAGGCTTTGTCTAAGCTTGCTGATGTTGATTTTTTTGATGGTGAATTAGATAGGTTAGATAGGGCAAGGAATAATTCTTTTAGCGAGTCTGATTTTATTAAGGTTGCCGAGGAGCTTTATGATTTGAATGTTCCTAAGGGGATTACCATAAATAGTTTTACTAGTCCTTATTTGATGACAGAACCGACTGATATTAATATTGAGCCAGTTGCTACAATTGGCGGTGGTTCGACTGGTGCGTCTAATAGCGTTTATCAAAATCCGATTTTGGTGTGGCAAGAACAAAATGTCGTTGCTGATTTTGAAACAAAAGGATTTTCTGTTGTTTCTTGGAAGGGTGAAATTAATGAGGTTTTTAGAATATATTCTATGAATGTTGAATCTAGTAGTTATGGTGAAAGTTATTTTGTGATTAATAAGCCGTTTAATGATTTGTATTTTAATGGAGAAGCTAGTGCTAGGAAGGCTGGTAATGCTACTGTGATTATTTTGAATGAAGGAGTGAAGCAATCGTTTGGGTTTTATTATAAGACTGGAGAAGAGACCTCGTTTTTTGTTTCTCCAAAATTAAGTTCGGTTATTCTCGAGGGAAATATTGAAGATATTTGTGATTATGATTTTATTTGTGAGGAAGAGATGGGAGAAAATTCGGATACTTGTCGGAATGATTGTAAGCCTGTTTTTGGTGCGATTCTTTATGTTATTTTGTCCTTGATTTTTTTGTTGATAATTTATTCTGTTTTGCAGATTTGGTACAAGCATCGTTACGAGGGGCATTTATTTAGGGATAGGAGGCAGCTGTACAATCTTTTGATGTATGTTACTAATGCGAGAGCTAGAGGAATGAGTGATGATAGGATTGCTGCTGAGCTTCGAAAGCAGGGTTGGTCAACAGAGAGAGTTAATTATATTATTAAGAAGTCGAGAGGTCAGAGAACTGGACTTTATGAGATTATTCCGTTTGAGAAAATTTCTGCCTTCTTTAGAAATCGAAAGGCGCAGAAGATTGAGGCGGCGAAGGTTGCTACTGGGGTTCGACAACAAGACAGGAGAAACATTAATAAATCTGGGTTGCAAAGAAAATTCTAGGATGATTAAGATAATTAAAAACTTCGCTAGAAGAATTTTTTCCAGCGTCTTTAAGAAAAAAGGAGAAATAAAGTTGGGATTCTATGGTTCGCCTAATGCTGGGAAGACTAGTTTGGCTAATCGAATTTGTCAAGATTGGTTGGGCGAGGATTTGGGTAGTGTGAGTAAGATGCCGCATGAGACAAGAGAGATTCAGGTTAAGGAAAAAGTTGCGATTGAGAAGGATGGGAAGAAGCTCGAGTTTAAGTTGATTGATACTCCAGGGATTGCGACTAAGATTGATTTTGAAGATTTTATGAAGTTTGGTTTGAAGAAGAAGGCTGCGCAGGGTCGGGCTAAGGAAGCGACTCAGGGAATTATTGAATCGATTAAGTGGCTGGATGATATGGACGCTGTTGTTGTTTTGATTGATGCGACTATTAATCCTTATAGTCAGGTTAATATTACTATTATTGGGAATTTGGTTGCTAGGAAGATTCCGGTTTTGATTGTTGCGAATAAGATTGATTTGAAGAAGGCTGATATTAAGAAAGTGCAGGGGGCTTTCCCCGAGTATGAGGTTGTTGGGATCTCTGCGAAGAACGGGGATAATATCGAGGAGTTTTATGAAGAGCTATTTAAATTGGTTAAGAAAGTTTAAATAATACTAAAACAAAGTAATAACAATATGGTGAAGAAAAAAGTGGTGAAAAAAGTTTCTAAGAAGAAGAAGGTTTCTAGGAAATCTGTGGCGAAGGATTTGACGATTCATTTTATGCCGTATTCTGAGATTGCGCATGAGGATGCGATTGGTAGGATTAAGAAAATTATGGGGATTGTTTTGAAGGGAAAGATTATTATTTTGCAGGGGAAGTTGAGGCCTGATGAAGAGGCGAGGTTGATTGAGAATTCTATGACGCTGATTGGGAATATCGAAGGATTTCAAGGGGTTGAGATTGCTGGGCTTTCTGGAGAGAATGAGAACCGTGGTTTGTTTGAGAAAGTGAGGCATAATATTGCGAGAATTTTGGTGGGAGAGCAGGATGCGATCACGATTATTGGGCCAGCTTCTGTTGTTAAGGATATTACGAAGGATCCGAAGAAGATTGAGTTGATGCTTCAGCGTAGATAGATAAGTTTATTAATTTCTTAGTTCTGTTTATTGTATGCCACATCAATGCGTACATTGTAGTAAAATAATTGAAGTTGGGAGTAAGGAAATTCTCGAGGGTTGTAATAGTTGTGGCGGTAAGTTTTTTTTCTATATTCGTGATGAGCAGGCGGCTAAAATAAAGGAGTCGAAGGAGGAAGTTATTCCGGAGTTTAATACTGTCGATAAGGTGAAAGTTGAGGAGGACGTTCGTAGTATTTTGAAGGTTGAGGATGATGAGAAGCCTGTGATTTTGGATTTGGAGAGCGTGAAGGTTTTAGGTCCTGGAAAGTTTGAGTTGGATATTGTGAGTTTGATGAACAGGAAGCCGATTGTGTTTAAGGTTAGCGAAGGGAAATATATTATTGATATTGAGGGGATGTGATTAATTTTAAATAGTATTTTTGCTAGTATTTGTTATGAAAAAGAGAGTATGGAGTTCTTGCGAAAACCATTCACGTATTTTTCGCGGGGCTCAAAAAAGTGGGATGTCTGCGATTGTTGCGACGGTGTTGGTTGTCTTGATTGTTGTTGTTACTGTCGGAGTTGTGTGGGGCCTTGTTCTTCCTGTGGTTCAAGATGGGGTGGAAACTGAAATTTCTGATGTTAGAATTTCTATTGATACTGGTGGAGGTTACACTTTTTTTAATGAAAGTACCGGTGAAGCTTGTGTCCAGGTGAGGAGGTCTAGTGATAACACAAATTTAGTCAGAATTGATGTTATATTTTCTTTCGGTGGCGATACGTTTGTTGGTAATTTTACTGGTGCTGAGATCCCAGGTGCGAATGAAGCTAATACAGAATGTTTTGATCTGAGTGATTTTACTAATGAAGACGGGAGCCAAAGATTTCCAGATTCAGTAGAGCTTTCTCCCATTTTTCTTGATGGTGGCAGAGAGGTTGTTGGAAGCAGAACGCCTAAGGTTGTTAAAATAAAAAATGGAACTAGTGTTGGTGTTGATTCTGATCCACAGAGGATTGATGATGGAGAAGATGACGAGGTTGATAACTGTAGGACTTTAGATGTTGCAGGAGGAGAATATAGGTTAGTAAAAGATATTATTAGTGATTCTACTTGTTTTATAATAGTCGCAGAGGGCATTAGCTTGGATTTAAATGGATTTAATATAACTGGTGAGGGCGATGGGTATGGTGTTTCTGTTGAGGCAGATGGTGCAACTGTTAAGAATGGCGAGATTTATAGTTTTAATAATGGCATTTATTTGAATGGGGTTAGTGGAAATAATTTGATGAACATTAATGTTGAATCTAGTTATGGAAGTGGTATATACCTTGTCTCAAGTTCTAATAATAATCTCACAGCTATAGTTTCGAATTCGAATGGGGCGGATGGAATATCTTTTTCTGGAAGTTCCGGGAATATTCTTAGAGATAGTACTACGAATTCGAATGGGGCGAGGTTGAGTGGCGGTGGCGGGGTGATGATTTTTGGGGGTTCGAATAATATCTTGATGGATTTAATCTCTGTTTATAATCAGGGTTCATCGTCAGATGGAATTTATATAATGAGGAGTCATTCTAATGTGTTGTTGGATATTAACGCAAGTTATAATGGACAGGTGCCAGGGGGTTTCCCTAGAGATAATAAAGCAGATGGTGTTCAAATTAAAGAAGGCAATTCTAACAATCTCACTAGGGTTATCGCTATGTTTAATGGCCACCATGGGCTTTATTTTGAAGGTAAGAACGATGAGTCCCTGATAGTTTCCAGTTTGGTTGCTGATAGCACTTTTTGTGATAATAATGATGATATAGTGGATGTTAAATGTAAGGATTACCATATTTATCAAAATCATGGTTTTGGCAATAAGTATGATTCTTTTAGGAGTTCCTGCGGAGAGCTTTTTGGAACTGATGCAGTTCCTTGTGATTAAATTTAAATAGTATTTTTGTTAGTATTTATTATGAAAAAGAAAGGTGTTTCTGCGATTGTCGCGACTGTGTTGGTTGTTTTGATTGCTGTTGTCGGTATTGGATTGATTTGGGGTGTTGTTTTGCCGGTGATTGATGAAGGGTTTTCGGCTCAAGAGTATGATATAGATTTGGTTATTGATGACAGTGCCGGTTATACTTATTATGATGCCGATAATAAGGTTGCATGTGTGCAGATTAAAAGAGGGGCTGATGAGTTTAATTTGTCGCGTATTGATGTGTTTTTTTATTTTAATGGAACTTCTTATGGTTCTAATTTTACTGGAAGCGATGTTCCTGGCCCAAATGAAATCAGAAAGAAATGTTTTAATCTTGAGGACTATGGGGCTCCGAATTCTATAGAAATAGCGTCGGTGATTTGGGATGATGGAAAAGAAATTATTGGGAAGGTTAGCTCGGCTGTCGCGAGAGTTAAACTTGGTAGTTATCCTGGGACTCCAACTGATATTGCTAAGTTGGATAAGCCGAAGAAGCAGAATAATAATGGGCCCGCTCCTGTCGTGTGCGTTGGTGGTTGTGATGATGGGAATGATTGTACTGTAGATGTTTGTACTGATGGCAGTTGTTCTAATGATGATGTCGCGGATGGTACGGTTTGTACTGATGGTGGTTCTTGTTTGTCTGGGACATGTATTCTTCCTGATTGGATTGAGATATCAGATTGTTCTTCTGTTGTGTTGAATGAAGAAGGTGCAACTTATATTCTTGTTAAGGATATTGATAGTACCGGTACGTGTTTACTTGTTGGCGCTGATGGGATTACCGTTGATCTTAATGGGTTTGAGATTAGGGGTGAGGCCGAGTGGGATAGTTATGGTGTTATTATAGATGGTCAGGATAATACTATTGTGAGAAATGGAGGAATTTATAATTATGATACCGGTGTTTTTCTTGACTGGGGGTCAGAATCGAATACAGTAGATAATATGGTAATAAGTGATAATTTAGACCTTGGGGTGCACATTCTTGAAAGCACCAATAACAATATTATAAACAATATTATAGACGATGTTTGGGGCGGTTTTGGTTATGGAGTGTATGTTGAGGGAGCTTCTTCGGGATATAATAATATTATAAACAACACAATAGAAGATGTTTCTGCTGTGGGTGTGTCTATTGAATCTTCTGGCAATAAGGTAATAAATAATACTATCATATCGTGTTCTGTTGGAATTAGGTCTTTCGGCGGGAGTAGTCTCGAGATTTTTAATAACAAGTTGCAGGATAATGGTGGGCGTGGAATTGATTTTTGGGGCGATAGTGATGGAAGTATTATCGGTAATTATATTCATTCGAATGGCCTTGGGATTGATTCTTCTACATCAGGTAATGTCTATATTGAAGATAATATATTGAACGCTAATGGTCAGGGTGGTTTTTACATTTCTACTTTTAGTCCTAATACTTATGTTATTAAGAATAATTCTATTGTTGGCGATGGTTTTAATACCGGAATAAGTGTATCTTCTTCTATGGATGAGGCAACTATATCTATTGAGGATAACGTTGTTAATTCTAGTAGTGTTGGTATTTTTGTAGAACAAGGGCGTGGCTTTAGTGTTTATAATAATATTCTGGAGTCTAATGATGTTGGTTTGAAATTAGCTGGTTGGTCTTCTGGGGGTAATCATGATATTTCAGGTAATCATGTTTGTGGCAATGATGAGGATTTTGTTTGTGATAGGCATTTTTTGGGAGGTTTTTATTATAATATAGCAGATGTCTATGGAAGTGGAAATACTTTTGGTGGCGATAGCGGAGATGTTGTTGCGTGTCCGGTAAATAGTTGGCCAGATTATGATAATGGAGATTATGGTTATTGTTCTTAATCTAAAGATTTAATAGGTGGTTTTTCTTGTTTAGAATATGAGTATGAAAAGTGTTTTGTCGAAGGAGCTCGAGTTGATTTCGCTTTCTCGTGAGGAGATTTTGAGATTGCATAGGGTTTCTAAGGATTTTATTAGTTCGTTGAAGAGAGCGGGCCTGAGGGCTTATGTGGGGGGTAGTTTGGCGAAGGGTACACTTGTTAAGAAGGGAAAGCAAGATGTTGATATTTTTGTTGTGTTTGATTTTAGTGAGGATATTTTGAAGTTGGAGAAGGTGCTGGAGAAAATGAAACTGCCTGGGAAGTTGAGTAAGGTTCATGGGTCGAGGGATTATTTTCAGATTGATTGTGACGATGTTATTTTGGAAGTCGTGCCTGTTGTGAAGAATAAGGATCCTGAGATGGCGGAGAATGTGACTGATGTTTCTCTTTCTCATGTTAAGTATGTTGTTGGGGCTTTGAGGAAGAATCCTAAGTTGGCGAATGAGATAAAGTTGGCGAAGACTTTTTGTTATGCGAATCGTTGTTATGGGGCCGAGAGTTATGTGAAGGGATTTAGTGGATATTCTTTGGAGATTTTGGTTATTCATTTTGGAGGTTTTGTTAAATTTTTGAAAGGGATTGCTAAGGTTAGGGTTGTTGATCCTTTGAAATATTTTAAGGGCGAGCGTGATGTTTTGAATGAGATTAATGCTTCGAAGTTGGTTGGTCCGATTGTTGTTGTTGATCCGACTTACAAGTATAGGAATGTGACTGCTGGTTTGGGTTATGAGACTTTTGGGAAGTTTAATGAGATTGTTAAGAGCTTTTTGAAATCGCCGTCGCTGAGTTTTTTTGAGAAGAAGGAAATTGATGTTGCTAGTTTGAAGAAAATGCGCGGTAGGTTTGTTGAAATTGATTTGAGTACTGATAGACAGGAGGGTGATATTGCTGGGACGAAGATGAAGAAGTTGTTGGATTTTTTTGCGAGGGAATTGGTTAGAAAAGGGCAAAAGATTTTGGCGAAGGAGTTTGATTATTCGAATGTTGGGCAGAAAGCTAAGGGTTATTTGGTTGTTGGTGAGAAATTGGAGATTGAAGTTCGTGGACCTTCGGTTGGTTTGCAGGATGCTGTTAAGGCTTTTAAGAAAGCTAAGGGAAAGAATGTTTTTGCGAGGAAGGGATTTTGGTGGTTTAAGGAAAAAGTTTCTGTTGAAAGTATTTTTGAAATGGTGAAGAAAGTTTCTGGTGAGATGGGTGCTAGTGGGAAGTTAGTTTAGAGTTATTTGTTTCTCTCGTTTACATATTCTTCAATAGATTTTCCGTCGATGGTGTAATATGCTCTTCCTTGTTTGGTTTCGATGTAAGTTTCGTTTGTGTCTGGTGCGTTTGGATCACCGATAACGTTTTGTGTTTTGGTTCTTCTTTTTTCACTTCTAGTGATATCATAATTATGCAAGGCATCTAATCCTTTTTTCGCTTGGACACCGACTAAGCATGCAGTTCCAATTAATAATGCTGATGCAGATATTCCAATAATATGATTTAATATTTTTGCCATGTTAGTTTTTCCATGCCATGTCGAACATGTATGCTAGGGATGTTGTGAAGAATGGGGAGTTGATCCAGACGCCGTAGTCGAAATCTTCGTGGACGTTTGTTGGTTTGATTGTGAAGATTAATTCTTTCTTGTCTGCAACTACGAATCTTGCGTGGATAGGTTTTGATTTTACTTCTACTCCGAGTTTCTTAGATAATTTTGTTGCGTCCTCTTCGCTGTCGCCGATCATTACTTTGATGTCGACTTTTCGTTTCTTCAGTTTTGTGAAGACGTCTTTGAATAATTTTAGCTTTGAGGAAAGTTCGTATGCTGAGGAAGTCATGTGGATTGTTTTTTCTGCTGTTTCCATAACTGCTCGCATTTGTAAATATAAATTTGATCGGCCTTTGATGGAAGTTGAAAGTTCGTGGTTTTTGATTGGTTCGATTCCGGTCTTGTGTAGATCTTGTAATTCTTTGTATTCTGTTGTATCTTTTAGCCCTGTTAGTGTTTTGATTTTTTCTTCTGCGTGAGTTGTTGTGTTGTTCTTTAGTTTCTCGATAACGATTTCTGGTTTTACTGCGATATACTTTACAGGTTTGCCTAGTTTTTGGATTACAAATCCTCGCTTCTCTAAAGATTCTAAAACGTCGTAAGTTCTTGAACGTGGGACGCCGGAGATCTCTGCGATTTCACCTGCTGAGGAAATTCCTTTAGAAAGCAAAGCTAGCCAGACCTTTGTTTCGTAAATGTTTAGGTCGAAGTATCCTTTCAGTTTCTTGATTAATTCTGGTTTTGCTATCATTTTACTACTAATAGTGGACAAAAAAATCTTTTATAAATGTTTGGGTTATGTTGTCTTTCTCTAGGGGTTACAATAGGAAGTTTTATATAGAATTTTTTTGTGTCATTCTTATGAGATTGAAGTATACTCTGGTATTCTTGTTGGGATTTGTTAGTTGCGCGCTTTTGTTTAGCTTGTTTAGTTATTTTGGTGTGGCACTCGCCGGTGTACCCATTGAGATGGGCAAGGTTCCGTTTGGGACAGGGATGGTGAGTTATGGGGTTAGTGCGCCTTCTGACTGGGTTTCTGAGGATGATATTGTTGTTTTTGATGATATGGTTGTTTTGAGGATTGCGAATGCTACATTGTCTAATTATGCGAATAGTGGGAGTATGTTGCCGTTTTTGGATGAGGGTGCGAATGGTATACGTGTTGTTCCGGAGAGTGTTGATGATGTGAATGTTGGAGATATTGTTAGTTATGTTTTTGATGGGATCATGATTGTGCATCGAGTTGTTGAGAAAGGTGTGGATGATGAAGGGGTTTATTTTGTGATGCAGGGAGATAATAATTTGGTGAGTGATGGGAAGGTTCGGTTTGAGGATGTTAGGTATGTTACTGTTGGGATTCTATATTAAGAGTTTCCAGATTAGTAATCCTAAGAATATTCCGGTTGTGATGTATGGCATTGCTGGGTATGCTTTTCCTTTTTTGGTTATGAAGAATAGGAATGATAATCCTGCGAGTGCTCCGAAGATTACGAAGAGTGCTGGGATGATTCCGAATGCTTGCATGAAAACTCCGGCTGTGATTATTGGGAAGATGACATCTCCGCCGCCGAGGATTGCCAAGCTTACTTTGAATTTTTTCTTTTTAATTTTGGCTGGCATTTTTTTGCCTTTGTATTTTTGTTTTATCTTTGCGATTTGAGCTTTGACTTTTTTGGATGCTGATGGGATTAGGAAACCGCCGAATATTTTTAGTTCTTCCATTTGGAACTTTGCCATTTTTTGCATGACGCCGGATTTCCATACTGCCCATGCGTCGTAGATTGAGATTAGGATAAGTAATACTATGACTGTTTTCCAGGTTAGGATTGGGACGAAGACTGCTGCGATTCCGGGATAGATTAGGAGTTCTGTTAGGTTGTGGGTGTAGGCGTTTGGGTGGAATATTTTTATGAATGCTAGTGGGATTGCGATTGCCATGGCGACGATTGCGATGTTCATTAATGGTGTGTATTTTAGGATTGCGTTAAATGAAATTCCGAGGGCTAGTGCGACGACGAGGAAGAACCAGAGCCTGATGACGATTCGCCATTTGTATTTCATTAGGATGAAAATTAGTGCGAATGCTAGGGCGAATGCGAAAATGATTGATAGAAAATCTGGAGTTGGTTCGTCTTGTGGCGCTTGGAGTCCGAATGGAAGTGATCCTTCGGTCATAAATAATTCTTGTTCGCCTGTTTCCGGGTTGATGATTGTTAGTGATTGTGGGGCATAGGCGTTGACGACGAAGAGGCCGATGAATTGCGTGACTATGAACATTGAAAGTAAGAGTAGAGTTATTGTTAATCTGTGTTTCACTTTGTCACCTGTTGATTATTGGGGTGAGAGGTATATAAAGATTATCTTAATCTGATTGTTTCTAGATTTTTTGGGACTGTTGTTTCTGTTCGCTGTTGTTTGTAAATGGATGAAGCTAAATCTAGACACTTGGATTGTTCGCCGTGGTTTATGATTACTTTTCTTGGTTTTGGGTTTATGTTGTTCATGAATGCCATTAGTTCGTTTCGTGAGGAGTGGCCGGAGAATCCGTCCAGCGATAGGAGTTTTAGTTTTATTGGGACAATTTCTACTTTTCCGTTTACGTCGAATTTTGCTTCTTTCAATCCTTCTTTAAGTTGTCGTCCGAGTCCGCCTGCTGGTTGGTAACATGAAAGACAGAGTCCGTTATTTGGGCTATCTGCGAATTCTCTTAGGTATTCTACGGATGCGCCGCCAACAAGCATTCCTGATGTTGCTAGAACTATGCAAGGTCCGCCTTCAATTACTTTTTTTCGTTCGTGTGGGGAGCCAACTTGGCTGAATATTTCTGATACGAATGGGTTGTTGTCTGCGAAGATGTTTGCCCGGAGTGCGTTTGATAGGAAATCTGGGTAGGCTGTGTGGATTCCGTTGATGTCCCAGATCATACCATCGATATAGATTGGTACTTTTGTTAGCTTGCCGTTTCGCATTGCGTCTTCGAGAATTAGCATTTTTTCTTGGGCATGTCCTGTTCCTAATTCTGGAAGTAGAAGTTTTCCGCCGCCTGCTATTACATCATTTGCGAATTTGATCAGGGCTTCTTCGGATTCTTTTTTGGGCGGGTAGTTGTTGTCTTTTCCACCGTATGTTGCTTCGAGCTGCAGTGTTTCTAGTCTTGGGAAATATGATGTTGCGGCTTCTAGGGATCTTGATTTTCCGAATTTGATGTCGCCTGAGTAGACGTAATTGTGGAGGCCGTTTCCGATGTTGAAGTGGATCATTGCTGAGCCGAGTGTATGACCTGCGTTGTATAATGTGATTCGGACGTCTGGTGTGATGTCGGTTACTTCTTGGTAGTTTAGCGTTATTGAATGTTTTACCATGTCTCGAACGTTTGAAGATTTGAATAGTGGGGCTGCGGCTTGTTTATATGCGACGCCGATGAAGTCGAGTGCCATTAGAGCTGATATGTCTCTTGTTGGCGCTGTCATGTAGACTGGGCCTTTGTATCCCATTTTGTAGAGATAGGGAATTAGTCCGGAGTGATCCAAGTGGGCGTGTGACAAAATTACGGCGTCGATTGTTGATAGGTCTAGTTCTGGGGCTTCTAGGTATGGATATTTGTCTTTGCCGTTTGAAGATACGTCAACTCCGCAGTCGATTATGATTCTTGAGATTGGAGTTTGCAGGAGAAAACAGGAACGTCCGACTTGTCGTCCGCCGCCTAAAGCTGTGATTCTGATCCATTCTTCCATTTTGTCGGGGTTCCATTCTTTGTAGATTTTTTCTCCGATGTTGTTCAGGAATTTTTTTCGGTACGTATTGTCTTGGTATAGAACTTCTCTGATTTTGTTTGTTATTTTGGATTTGATTGCTGGGGATCTTTGAACTTGTGGCGTCCAGAATGTTTCGACCTTTACCGTTCTTAATAGTGATCCGCCTTTTCCGATTGCTAATCCTGGTTTTTTTGCTTCGATGATTACTGTGCTTCGTTGTGGGTCGAAAATTATTTGTGTTAGTTCGGCTTCTTGTGGGATTATTTGTTTTATTTTTGCTTCAGTCTCTTCTTGTTTCATTAGGAGTTTCTTGTCTGCTCGTAGTTCGACTCGTTTTTTGATTGTGTTTACTACGTCTTTGATTTGTGAGTCGCCGTTTTTGAAGAATGCTGTGTCTGTTGTGTATACGACTATGTTTGCTCCTTCGAAAATTGTTGAGCCGACTACACCTCGCGGTAGCTGCCCTTCGATTGTTTGTAAGATATCTGCCATATTATTAATTGTGTTCTGTGTAAACTTTTTCTACTCTTTGTTTTGATATGTGTTCAATTCCGTCCTTTGTGATTTTGAAAACGTCGATTCCGTGTCCTGATGCTGTGTCTCGTTCGGATGAGGATTTGATCGCGTCGATTGCGAGTTCTACTCCTTCTTCGATTGTTAGGTCTGGCTTGTACATTCTTTCAAGCATTCCTAGTATATAAGGCATTCCTGAGGAGAAATTTGCGTCGAAGTCTTCTACTACCATTACGCTGCCGGCTGGTTCGATTGAGTATAGTTCTGCTGTACCGTTTTCGTTTAGGCCGCCGACCATTAGTCCTGCCATGAATGGGATCATTGAGGGTTGTCGGATGTTTTTGTAGGATGTCATTGCGATCATGTTTGCTGCTTCTTTGATTGTTGGTCTTGTTTTGTCTTTTAGTTCTTTTAGTTTAAGTTGTGCTGTTATTAGTTTTTTTGAGATTTCGATGTCGGATGCTGTTCCTGTTCCGGAGATTACTAGGTAGTCGTTTAGCTTTGTAACTTTTTGGCAGTTTTTTTGCATTACGATGTGTCCGCCGGCTGTTGCTTTTCGGTCGCCTGCCATAACTACGCCGTCTTTGCACACAATTCCGACTAGGCTCGTACCTGTCGTTAAAATATTTTTCTTTAATTCTGCATCCATTGTAAACTCTTAGAATTTATAATAATTTGAGGATTATTTGGTTTTTAAGGTTTTTGGTGTGATTTGTGTGTAATAACTCTTATAAACGGGGGTTTGTTAAGTTTTTGATGGAATATGAGGGTTTGTTGGATGAGGCTTATGAGAATGTTGAGGCGACTGATGAGTGTGAGCGTTTTGAGGTGTTGAAAGTTAAGGGGCATCATGAGGGGGTTCGTACTATTATATCGAATTTTGGGCAGATTGTTTTGTGTATTAGAAGGAAGCCGGAGCATTTTTTGAAGTTTTTGACTAAGGAATTGGCGAGTTCGGGGGAGATTAAGGGGGATAGATTGATTTTGTCGAGGAAGTTGGCGAGTAAGGATGTTAATGATAAGATTGAGAAGTATGTGAATGGGTTCGTTTTGTGTCCTAAGTGTAAAAAACCGGATACTGAGCTTGAGAACGCGGGGGCGAAGGCTTTTTTAAGGTGTCTTGCGTGTGGTGAGAAGTATGAAGTGCATAAAATTTAGACGAATTAAATTGAATAGGAGGAAAATATGACAATTGAAGGAAGATGTATGAAGTGTAAGGAAAACAAACCAATGAAGGATGCGGAGATGCACAAGACTTCTCGAGGCGGATTTATGGCTAAGGGAAAGTGTACTGCGTGTGGATGTGGTATGTGTAGAATTATGTCGAAGGACAATGCTGAAAAAGCAGTGACTGATGGCGAGGCCAAAAAGGCTTATTAGTTTTTATTTTAATTCCTCTTTTAGGGAGAAGAGGATTTTCATTTTTTATTGTGTGTAAGAAATGTGACATAGGTGTTTTGGATTGAATAGATTTTAAAGATTAAAAAAAAGAGTGTGGAGCATCAGAGTATGGTTTTATCATTAGGGTTAATCCCCTTCAGAAGGAGAAGATAGAGAGGCTTGTTGAATTTGCAAAGAAGGATCCGAGGTCTGTTATTTTGACTAAGTCAGCAGGGCATTTCAATTTGCATTATGATTTTTTGGTGGAAGATGATAATAGCTTAAGTGATATGCTTCACAAGGTTGATGAAATTCTTGGAAAAGGAATTCTGGAAGGTCATAAGATTAAGGTTGATAGTATGATTAGTTAGGAAGAAGATTTATTAATCTGCTTTTATTGGATATTTTATGTATGGGAAAAGGGGACAGGGTATGTCGTTGACTACGATTATTTTGATTGTGCTTGGCTTGGCGGTTCTTGTTTTTTTAATATTTGGATTTTCTACAGGTTGGGGAAATTTGTGGGGAACTATAACTGAGCTTGGTGGTGGAGATGCTAATGTTGATGATATAAGTCGGGGTTGTGCTTTGGCTTGTCAGCAAGGGGCGTCTTATGGTTTTTGTGATCAGAAAAGGGATTTGATTATTTCTAAGGGTAAGGAGACTAGTGGGAGTTGTTTTGATTTTGCAAAGAAGAGACCTTCTTTGGGGATTGAAAATTGTAATAATTTATGTAGTGGGGATTCGGATGGTTGTGTTTCCAAGGAGAAGAAAGATGTGAATTGTGATGGGGTTGGGGAGGAGGGTTCTCCTACCAAAACAACTCCTTCTAGTTCTGTAGGAAGTGGGGCTATTGCAATTGATTTGTCTCAGGAATCTTTGGATATTTCTTATGTGGTGATTACTTCTGATGAGGATTCGTTTAGTGAAAGTGGGGAGGTTTTTGCATGAGGTTGAAATTTTTAATATTGATAATATTTTTGGGATTAAGTATAACTCCGTTTGTTTTGGCGGAAGAAGTTAAGGTGAATGATGCATTTTATGTTTCTGCAAGTAATTTTGACAGTCTTAATACAAAAGAATATAGGCAATTTAAGAGGGAGCTTGAGTGGGAGGGGACTGTTCTTAAGGCTGAGAGAAAGTCGAAAATAATTGTTTATTTTTTAGATAGTTTTAATGAGGATGATATGGGGAAATTAGCTCAATCAAAATTTTCTGAATTTAAATTAGGGAAAGAAGGTCTTCCTGTTTTAAATTTATTAGTGTTTTATTCACTCAAGGAAAAGGAGATAAAAATTATTTATCCTGCAACTTGTGTATATGATCAGTCAAAATTGGATAATTTGGCAAAAGATACTGCAAGTAAAATGAAAGAATCTAAAGATTATTCTGAAATCGTTACATTGTTCAAGTCGCTGGCTGAAATTTCTATAGCTAAATTTGAAGATATAAAAGATCATCCCGTATTTAATTGCCCTGCTCCTGAAACCAGTAAATATAAAGTTAAAGAAATAAAAAAGGAGAATAAGAATTGTAAGCCTTTGTTTGAAAATGATAAATTTAATTCCTCTAGGTTAAAGATACAAATTTTAGGGAATAGTTTTGATAATGAAAAAGAATTCAAGAATGCTATTGATAAATATGTTTTAAAAGAAGGATTCCAGAAAATAGAGCCATTCAAGAGCTACACGAAAAATGGCAAGGATGGCTTATTCCATTTTGTTTATGGGAATTATAATATTGAGGTCGATTTTGGTATGGATGAGGATTCTGAAGATAAAGTCAAGGCAATTACTGACGAGCTTTCCAAGTGTCCGAATGTGTTTTATACAATATTATTAAACGATAAGATATCTGGAAATTCCGGTGATCCTAATTATTTAAGACCTTTTTATAGACCCAATATGAAGACAAGCTTTAATACTCTTCGTGGATCAACAATTATGCATGAAACAGGTCATAGGTTTGAATTAGATGATGAATATCCTAGTGGCAATGCTATTAATGCTGAAATGAGTGAGGAGTTAGGGTCATTTCAATTATCTTGTTCAAGAAAGCCAGATGAACATTGGAAGCAAATTCTTGAGGAATTTGGGGAATATAGGTTTCGAACTTGTTCTGGAACAGATAAAGCATATAGATCTTCTTTTCAAAGTATCATGAGGCACTCAAAGGTATATAAAAAATTTAATTATTTAAGTTGTCTTTTTTTGGTTAGAGAATTTGAAAAAGTAGATTTAATTACAGATAAAAAAGTAAGCGATGTTTGTATGAATTTATATAATTCTGGAGAAATTCAACAACCAGAAGAAATTGCTAAAGAAGATAAGGACTATGAATTTTGTTTATTGGCCAAAAATATGTATGGACGGGATAATAAGAATTACGAAAATATTGATTGTAAAAAAATGTTAATAGAATGCTCAAAAATAGAAACTAATAATAATAAATTAAAATCGTGCGTACGGAGTAAATTCGATGAAATAGAAAAATTAATTTCGCAATATGGAGGGATAACTAATTAAAAATGGATAAAAACAAATTTATTTTTTTGTTTATTGTGATAGGTTTATCCTTAAGCTTAGTTAGTGCAATTGAAAGCGAACAGACTTATGTTTTTAGAGTTGTAAAAGATGGGCTTTATGTTTCTCCAGTAAGTTTAGATTTGTTTGATTCTCCATTTAGTGAACAATCAAATTTGAATAAGGGAGAATATCATGCAGATTTGGTTAGTAATGAAAAAGTTTTGTATTCTCTTAAATTTGATTTGTATTCTTTGAGTATGACGAATCCTACTGAAGAGTGTTTTGAAAATCCCGAAGATGTTTCATGCCAGGAAGATTTGTATATTTATGATTATGCTAATGCGGATGTTATATTGAATTTTCCTTATTATAAAAGTGCTAATGCAATAAATGTTTACAATGAGAATGGGCTTATTTTTAGGTTTGATTTTGAGAATGAGACTACTGGTTTCTTTATGCAATATTGGTATTATTTCGTTGCGGGAGTTATTTTACTCGTTGTGATTGTCTTTTTACTGAAGAGGAAGAAAAATCCTACTTTGCAAAATCAGAGGTTTAAACAAACTCCTCGATATAATTAAAGAAGAGTGCCTTATTCCTATTTAGTAGTAACAATTAGAAAGGTTTATATAACATTATTTTCTACGTATTTAACATGGAGATTATAAAATGGAAGGATATAATTGAAGATGATAATTTATCTGGAGAACTTTATAAGAGGGTGCGCTCCCCGAAATTTGTAGATAAAATAATTAGGGAGTATGGCGCCTTTCCAGAGGGCGAATATAGTTCAGACCTTAGGTTGTGGTTGGCTTCAAAGTTTTATGCTCAGATTAACCCAGCTTATCAGGTTTTAAACGGAAATGTTTCCCAAAAAAGAATACTAGACCTTGGTTGTGGTTCATCCAGCGGTACTTACGAATCTGAAAAATTTGATCCAAAAATGTATGAGCCTTGGTTTTGCAGGGTATTTAAAGAACTAGGTGCAAATCCCGTTGGAATTGATATCGGAAACCTTAATGAAGAGAAATTTGAACATTACACTGCAAATCTTCTATTACCTGATTCACTTGATTTTCTTGAAAATAATTCTATAGATGTTGTAACTGCAGACTTATTGTATAATTCTCCAACCCTTGAACAAATGCGTGGTTTTGGAGACTTAAGAGAATTATTGCTTCCTCAATTAGAGAGAATTGTAAAACCAGATGGATTTTTTGTAGAAGGATCATGGTGAGGGTTTATCAATAAAATATCATTTCCCCTTAGAATAACCAGCACTTTTCAACTTATTCTTAGAACACTTATAGCAAATTCTCGATGACTTTGAAATTGTACGAAAAGGCTCGTTGCATCGGTTACATACTCTTTGATAATCTTTAAGTTTCTCTGCCATATAAAGATGGAGGATTATTTTATTAAATAGTTTTCTACCTGCTTCTTGTTTTGTTCAGAAGCTATTCGGGGGTTGTAGATATGATTAATTTTATAAGCCCCGCAATCCTCCAGTTCCCATGCCAAAACTACTAACAAAATCCAACTACCTTTTGGGCTTACAATGCTCGAGATTATTGTGGGTAGCGAAGAACGATAAGCAGAGAATTCCAGAGCCGGATTATTCTGCGAAGCATAATTTCAAGATGGGAGATATTATTGGAGTTTTAGCCACAAAGGTTTTCCCTGATGGAGTCGACCTTGTGGATTTGGGTTTTATGGAGAATTAACGAAAAATTAGGCATAGAAAACCTTATAAATAATCACATATTAATAATATTAACATGCTCCCTATTGATCTCCGGGTCAATAGATGATTTTTTCTTTTTTTATTCTATTATTAACAATATTTTATAAAAGTTGATTTCCTGTTTCATTTATGGAAAAATGTATCGTAATGATTGATGCAGGATTTTTATCTAAGGTTAGTCGCGAATTGGGGGATGGACATTATTTTAAATATGATTTATTGAAATTTTCCAAAAATCTTTGTGGTAATTTAGAATTTGTATTTAAACATCTATTTTTTTATAATGCTCCACCATATCAGAGTACTAATCCAAACGAAGGTCAGAAGAAGAGAAAGGAAGAGTATGATTCTTTTGTTAGTAAGTTGGTTATAGATGATTTTGTTACGATTAAGGAGGGAAGGTGTCAAAGATTGAGAGTAGGGGGAAGATATATTTACAAGCAAAAGGGTGTTGATACGCTTCTTACGATGGGGCTAATGGATATCCCAATAAAATATCCTAAGATAAAACAAGTTATTTTAATTGCTAGTGATAGTGATTTCGTTCCAGTTATCGAGAGATTGAAGGATTTGGGAATTAAAGTTATATTATTTACTTATTTTGATAGAGTTCGAAATTCTAATTTTTCCAGATCAAATGATTTGATTAAATCTGTTAGCAGATATGTTAAGTTAAAAAAAGAGGATTTTGAAGGGTGTAAGTTCTTCGAAAACCATTCAAGTATTTTTAAATAAATTAAAAAAAAGTGGAAGGAAAATAACCGAAGTTATAATCCAACCGAATTTTTTAACCGAAGTTAAAAAATTATCCAACCGAAGTTGAATAATATATGATAGTATATTTAGTATTTAAAGGTTTTGGTGGTGGATTAGTTTTATAAAGTAGGGGAGGTGTAATGGTGTAATGGTATATTGGTGTAATGGTGGGAGCTTGTATGGGTGATATTTTGGTGAAGGTTCATGAGTCTTATCGTTGGGTTGTGGCTGTTTGTGATGAGGATATTTTTGGTCGGAAATTGGTTGAAGGTAAGAGGGTTTTGGACGTGAGTGGTGAGTTTTTTAACGGGGAGAAGATGAGCGAGGATGAGGCTGTTGCTGAGATTATTCGGTGTAATCGTGAGGATGCGACTTTTAATTTTGTTGGTGAGGAATCTGTTGATCTTGCGAAGAGGCTTGGGATTGTGAAAGATGAGGGGATTGTTTTGATTGAGGGTGTGCCGTTTGCTTTGGTGTTATTGTAAGGTTTTATAAATGAAATTCTTGTAAGTGTTTTATGGCGTTTAGTAAGTTTAAGGATAAGACGAAGAAGAATAAGGCGAAGGTTTTTGTGCCGGGGCATGAGGGTCCTGTTAGAGTTAAGTTGCCTAATTCGAAGGAAGTAATCGGGATTATAACGCAGAGATGTGGTGGTTCGAGGATGCAGGTTTCGTGTATGGATGGGAAGACTCGGAATTGTAGGGTGCCTGGAAGGAAGAGAAGAGGGCTTTGGTTGAGGGAAGGAGATGCTATAATTATTGAGCCGTGGGAGTTTGATGATGATAAGGGAGATGTTCTGTTTAAATATACTGAAAATCAGGTGAGGAAGCTTAAGGAAATGGGTAAGTTAGATACTGATGCTAGTGAGTTCTGATGAGAAATGTTATTGTTGAAAATATGAATAAGGTCAAGAAGGCTGTGCCTGTGATTGAGAATTCTGTGAAGGTTAAGATTGGTTTTGGGAAGGGTAGTGTTAGATTGAAGGGGAGTGAGTTGAATGAATATTTGATTGAGAAGGTTGTGCAGGCTGTTGATTTTGGTTTTGACGTTGAGGATGCTTTGTTGTTGAAGGATGAGAAGTTTATTTTGGAGTTTATTGGGGTTAGAGAGCATACTCACCGGAAGAACTTGAAGGATGTTCGGTCGAGGTTGATTGGGACTGGCGGAAAGGCGAGGAAGACGATTGAGAAGTTGACTGGGTCTGTGATTGTGATTCATGATAATAAAGTTGGTGTGATTACCGACGCTGATCATTTAGATGCTGTGACTCAGGCGATTGAGAATTTGATTCGTGGGGCTAAGCATGGGAATGTTTTTGCGTATTTGGAGAAGCAGAATATTGCTAGGAATAGGTTTGATGAGGAAGATTTGGGGTTGAGGGATGAGGAGTAGTTAGTTTTATATATGCTTTTTCTGATAGTTGTTTATGCTTCGGTAGCTCAGCAGGTAGAGCGCACGGCTGTTAACCGTGATGTCGGAGGTTCGAGTCCTCTCCGAAGCGTTCCGCTTAGGGCGTAGAGTACCGAACCTGAGGTTCCCACAAGGACTACCTTCGCTTCGCTTGGCATGATTCTTTTTTGAAATTTAATCTAGCGTAAATTAAAATTGGTTATTTGTGTGTTATTTGTGTGTTTTTGTTGGAAAATAGTGTTGTTATTCCATAATTAGACAGAATGTTTATAAAGAAACCACCATTTGGTATAGTGTTCTGATGTGAAAATTGGAAAGGTTTAAAAGTGAGAATTTGAGCAACTCGGGTTCTTGGGAATTAAAATGGCAGATAAAGAATATATAATAGGAGAAAATCAGAGATCGACAGTGTCGGAGGGCCCTGGAATTGTAAGCATATTGACCTTGAACAGGTTGGGTTTGACGAAGAAGGCAGTTGATTCGATTTTGAAAAATAGCAGAGGAGATTTTAGGATTGTTTTTTTAGATAATGGGTCTACTGACGGGACTCTTGAATATTTGGATGAGTTAAAGTTGATGTATCCTTCTTTGGTGGATGTTTTGAAGAGTGATATTAATTTGGGTGTTGCCAAAGGTAGGAATAAAATCTTTGAATATGTTCTTGATAAGTACGGAGATAATTTTAAGTGGGTGTTGAGTCTTGATAATGATTGCACGGTTCATGAGGGATATGATATGGCGTTGACGAATTGTATTAATGAAACTGGGGCATGGGCAGTGTGTCCTCGATTAATTCAGCCAGATGGTAAAATTTTTCATGATGCCCATAATGGGTTTTTGATTGATTTGAATGAGATGAGATTGAAGTTGGAGTATGGTGGTAGCGTGTCTATGAGTTATGATGACCCCAAGGTTTCTCAGCGGATTGAGACAGATGTTATATTGGGAACTAGTGCGAAGACTCCTAAGTTTTTGAAGAATGTTGGATTTTACGACGAGGGCCATAAAATTGGATGGGAAGATTTTGCTATTGCCCTGAAGGCTTTTGGGTTGACTGGAGATAGTTTTTCTGTATGGAGAGATCAGGATAAACACAATGGGGAGGATTGGGTTCCTTTGAGAAAGTTGGCTGATGGAAATACTTCTGGTGTGAACGTAGTGTATGAGCCGGGGTGTATGATTACTCATGATCATCCAATTGTGACTGAGGCAGATGAGGCCTATGAAAAGGTGAGGTGGGATTCTGAGGTGATTGAAGAGAGTACGGATCATTTTGAGAAGACGTGGGGAGTTCGACCGGTATTGTAGTTGGTATTCTAAGATGGCGCGAAAATTTGATGACGGTATAAAAGTTCTTGCATATGGAGATGTTTCTAAATTGAAGGCGACTATGAATAGGCATTTTCTTCATCAACTAGAAGCTGTTTCAGATGAGGTTACTCAGGCACCGAGCACAATTAATGAATTGAATAAGTATGTTCGTGATGGCGATTTTACTCATGTGGTGGTACCTGATGAGTGGTTTCATAAACTAGATGGAACGTTGAGTGGATGTGAGGTTCCTGTGGTGGAGTTGTTGGGAGATCATTGGGTTCCGTGGGCTATTGATAAAAAGAAAAAATATATGGACAATAATGGGATTCGACAGGCGATTGTTTTTTCTGATAGATTTCAGGAACAGTATAGAGGATTGGTTGATATGCACTGTGTGTTGACAGGGTATGACTCTCCTGTTTTTCAGAATAAAAATAGGAAGAGAGATATTGATATTTTGATTCATGGTTCTTTGGGTGATGATACGCACAAATGGGTTTATCCGGTTAGGAATTGGCTATCTGAGATTTTACCTGAAATTGGAGAGAAAGAGGGTCTTAATGTAGAGAGGTTGGATCATCCGGGCTACTGGCCTGATGGCGAAAGGCCCAAGGGAGGTTTTACAGGAATGTATTCTGATATGTTGAATAGATCTAAAATAGCTATCGGTGGCTCGAGCCACTGGAGGCTTCCATTAAAAAAGTTTTATGAAGTTTCTGCTTGTGGGGCTATTTTGTTGAGCGATCTACCCTTAGAAGATAAGGCTTTTTTTGAGGCTAGGGTGATTGGGATTGATCCTAAGAGGACTGGGTCTCGGGGGAGCGAGGATGCACTTAGGAGAACTCTTGTCGATACTTTAGAGAATTATGATGCGGTGAAAGGTAGGCTTCAGCCATTTAGGTCTGAGCAAGATCGCTTTGATAGAAGTTATGAGGGAAGGGCTTTGGAGATGAGAGCTGTTCTTGCAGGTATAAAATGAATCCCAATAATTTATAAAGTTCTTCTGGTAAGTTATTTTATGCAATTAAAAGATGCGATTGAGTCGAGGAAAAGTGTGAAGCGGTTTCATCACAAGAAGCCGAATTGGCGGAAGATTATCAAGGCTATTGATGCCGTTAGGTTTGCGCCGAGTGCGGGAAATCAGTTTGTGACGAAATTTATTTTGGTTAGTGATGAGAAAAAAATTGCTGAGTTGGCTAAGGCGTCGCAGCAGAGTTTTATTGGAGAGGCTCAATATGTTGTCGTTGCTGTTTCGGATGATTCTAGTTTGGTTAGGGATTTCGGCGAGAGGGGAGTTAGGTATACTGCGCAGCAGGCTGGAGCGGCGATTGAGAATTTTTTGTTGGCTTTGACTGAGCAGAAATTAGTGACGACTTGGGTTGGGCATTTTTATGATGATCAGGTTCGGAGGACGTTGAAGATTCCTGAGGGTTTGCATATTGAGGCTATGTTTCCGATTGGGATTGAGACGAAGATTAAGACGACGCCGAAGAGGCAGAGGAAACTGGATGGGATTATTAATTTTGATAAGTATGGGGAGAAAAAAATGACTCCTGGGCTTAAGTTGAGTCGTAGTGCAGTATAATTTCTGTTGGAAATAATGTTAATCCTCCGCGAAATGCGGAGGAAGAATAAAAATAAAATAAAAAACTAATTTGTGCTTAGCTTAAATCGTCTAGTCCGAGTTCGTTGACGCTGATTGTATCTTGATCGTCGAAGGAGCTTGTGTTTTTCCCTAGGATGTATGGCGACTTAACACCTGTCATAATTGTAATGACTCTTACTCGTCCTTGGAATTCTTTGTTAACTCTTGCTCCGATGATTACCTGCGCTTCTGGGCTTAGGTTTTCAGTAACTAATCTTCCGATACTATCGAATTCTTCAAGCTTTAAATCTGGTCCGCATGTGATGTGGACTAGTGCGCCTGTTGCGCCCCTATAATCTACATCCAATAGTGGATGAGTTAGTGCTTGTTGAACTGCTGCGTCTACTCGTGCGTTTGAGTTATCTTCACCGATACCTATTACCGCTACATCTCCGTTCTTCATGATAGAAGAAACGTCTGCATAGTCTAGGTTGATTAGGGAAGGTAGTGTGATTGTCTCAACGATACCTTTAATCATAGTGGATACTAGCTCGTTCGCAACTGCGAATGCTTGTTCCATTGGTAATTGTCCTGCGATGTCAACTAATCTATTATTGTCTAATACGATTACTGTGTCGACGACTTCTCTTAGCTCTTGTAGGCCGAACTCTGCTTTGTCGATTCTTGCTTTTTCTGCCTCGAAAGGCATTGTAACAACTGCGATAACTACTGCGCCTGCTTCTTTAGCTAATTGAGCAACTACTGGAATGGATCCAGTTCCGGATCCTCCTCCCATACCAGCCAGAACGAAAACCATATCCGAATTCGAAACAGATTTCTTCAGGTCAGTAAGAGATTCTTTAGCAGCTTCTCGTCCCTTTTTAGGGTAGCCTCCACATCCTAAACCACGTGTAAGTTCCTTACCGATAAGGATCTTTTCGTCAGTTTTAGTAATGGATAGATGAAGTGCATCAGTGTTGATACCATAAATGGTAGCTCCGTTGATACCCTTGTTGAAAAGCCAGGTCGCCATGTTACATCCACATCCTCCGCATCCGAAAACCTTGATGTTGGCTTTACCAGCTTTAAGATCATCAAAATTAATTGAGTTTGCTTCCGCAGTTTGTATTGCTTCTTTTGCAAAATCTAATGGCATATTCTCTTTTATTTAAACCTCCTTTCAAGTGTTGAAATTGGATAGTAATATGGAGGCGTTTTTGTTTAAAAGAATATGTGTGGTGCGAAAACTATTTTGTAGGGGTTATGCGGCGAGAAGATGTCTTCGATTATGTGGGTGAGCGAGTCCTTCTAGGATATGTTGCTTTGTTGTTGTTCTCCATCGAATTCTTTGGTCTCCAGCTCCATAATAGATGTATATTTGATCGCCTTCTACAATCATTGCTGTTGGAAATGCCACGTCTTTAATTGTTTCTAGTCTTCCGCGTCCAGTCCTTTCTCTTAATCTGTCTTCTGGTTTCGGGGATAACAGCGCATCTCTTAGTCTTGCAGTTGCTACTGGTTCTGTTTGTCCAAGTTCAAAGAAGCTTCCGAAATATTGATACCAGTTTAAGAATGGGCCTTCGGTTCCTATTACTCTATGGCAGGTTGCGATTTTTCTTCCATCGATGTCAATTGGCGGTCCACCCATTCCGATTTTTTGCCAGCCTTTTTCTGGGGTTAAAATAGTTCTGTCTTCGAGATTTGCGATTTCGTTTTCCCAATAATCTTTTCTGCGTAAATCGCTTTCATGTTCGAATGGATGGTATTGTATGCTTTCTGGGAATCTTCCGAAGAGACCTTTTTCTGTTGGGGTTGGATAGTAAAATGATGCGTCTTTGTTTGGGAGGAGCATATCACCCTTTCCGAATTTTTTGGCTATTTCTAGAAGTGGGGTCCATATTCTTCCGTAGTATGAATCTTTCCCAGCTATGTCTATGGCTCGTTTTAATGGGACCCGAGGTCCGGCGATTCCCTGATATTCTGCTTCTGTAAGTTCTGGGTCTGAGATGTAGTGTGCGATTCTTGGATCTTTTCCGTCGAATGAAATTGCTGCGATGTCTAGATTTCCGTCGGGTCTCATTACTGCTCTTGCGTCCTCTGTCCCAAATTTTGCGTAGTGATTGTCGGCTCCGATCAATACTCTGTATTCTTCGCTTAGTCTTGTTGGAGTTTCTAAGAATGTTGCGTAAACTTTTGAAATTTCATCTCTGGGGTTTCCGGACATTTTGCGGCCATCTCTGGGGACACGTGCACGGATTAACATAGGGTATCCTTTTCCTTCAATGTAGGTTGGTACGACCGATGGGTTGCATGAAATCTTGTTAGGGGTTTCTAGAATTCCGTCTCTATCAGTGGGCTCTCTTACGTCATCATCGGGTGGTTCGTCCGAATCTTCCATATTTTATATATGTGTTTTTTGTTTAAAAGCTTTATTGTTCTACAAAATCGCGTATATTTTGTTTGAATTTTTCGAGGTCTTTTGTTTGAATTTTCCCCCCTGCTGCCGAAGTGTGTCCTCCGGTTTTTGCGTTCTCTAGTCCTTTGATCCCTTCTCTGAGAATTCTCGATACATCTTTTTTTCTTGAGTGATTTCTTCCGCTTAGAGAAAGGCTTCCGTCTGCCCAGGGTATTACGAAAATGATTACGTCATCGGGGTTGTTTCTGCTAATTATGGCTGCGACTGGTTTTTTTATGTAGTAGTGTGGGTCGAGACAATATAGGTTTATGTTTCCGAGTTTTTCTTTTTTTGATTCGTATTCTTCTACGAATTTTTGAACCTCGTTTTCTACTGGTTCCGAATATTTTTTGAGTTGTGCTATCTCTTCTATTGAGTTTATTTCTTTCAGTATTTCAAATGCTTTATCTGGATCTTTGTTGAAGTATACGAGGGTGTTCGTTATTATGCTCGTTACGTTTTCCCGGAATTTGTCTAATGACATTCCGATTTCTTTTAGGAAGTTGTCTATGAATTCTTGGTTGATCGGGTGGAGATCTCCGGCATCTGCTATTGTTCCGGCGACGCTTAACCATTTTTTTATTTCTGTTAATTCTCCGACTGTTCTTGATGATGGGATATATCCTTCGTCTACTGTTTGGTATGATAAGAGTTCTTTTGGGACTTCTTGTGCTTTTGGGTGATGATCTGTGTATAGGATTTCTTTATCTAGAGGGAGGTTGAGATATTCTACTCCTGATGGGGCTATGTCTGCTATTAGTATTTTGTCGAATTCTTCGAAACTTGTTTGGTCGTCCCATTCTTTGTAATCGAATGTGAAGTGTTTTGCTTCCACTCCTCTGTTTTTACACCAGTCGTAGAATAATATTCCTGATGCGAATCCGTCGAGGTCGTCGTGGTGAATTATTGCAACTTTGTCTTCGCTGGTGATATTATCTAAGAATTCTTTTGCTTGGTTGAAATTTATTTCTGGCATTTTAGTGCGGCGTATTTTAGCTTTATATTTTTAATGGTTGTTTTGGAGAGGATTAGAGCTTCTTGTTCTAGATCTTTTGATTCTTCTTTTTCTGTCATGTATATTATTTTAAAATCTTTTCCGAATCTTTCGTCTGGTTTTCCGTCGCCGTTTTCGTCAATGACTTCGAGGAGTTCGGTGTCGTACCATACCCATGCTGTGGGGATTAGTGTTGCGAGTGAGGCTTTGTTTTTTTTGAAGAGTGCTTTGACTTCTTGAGTTGCGTAGATTTCGGTTCTGAATCTTCCGAGAGTTAGCTCGCCGATTTTTGAGGGTTTCATATATATTATTTAATATACACTTGTTTAAAAACTTTCATTGTTGGGTTAAATAATGAAAGTTTTGCATTTTAGGGATTTTAATTGCGAGGGTATTGGTGGAGACGGAAAGTCTTTTCTTGAAGGAGAGGATAGGGAGCCTGTATCTGTAGCTGTTTTTGAAGACCTTAGTTCCGTTCCTATTGTTTGTGGGTATTATGATCCAGAGACTGAAAATTGCGTGGACAATAGAGCCTGTCCACATGTTCGTGACCCTATAGAGTTCCCACTTAAGTCTGATCCAAATTATTTAGATAGAATTGAAGCTGGACTCGCTGCGACTAGGATCTCAGTGAGATCTTGGAGCTGATTTTATTCAAAGTCTTTGGCGAGTTTAAAGATTAGTTCTTCTTGGAAATGTGGTGCCATAATTTGGAGTCCGATGCCGCCGTTCCATTGCCCTTCGATAGGTAGAGAGATTGCCGGGATGCCTGCTATGTTTGCTAATGCTGTTAGGATGTCGTAGGAATACATTTCTTTGTCTGAGATTGATTCTCCTATTTTGTGTGGTTTTCGTGGAACTGTTGGCATGATGATTGCGTCGACTTCTTGGAATATTTTTTCGAATTGTTTTTTGACGAAGCTTCTTGCCCGTAGTGCTTCTTTGTAAAATCTTCCTTCGTGTTCGGCCTTTGTTATTTCTGAACCCCCAAGAATTCTTTTGATAACTTCTGGGCCTGCGGCGTCTTCTATTTTTTTACCAAATCTTCTACCGTCGAATTTTCTCGTTGCTGAAAAGAATTCTGTGAAGACGATTATGAAATAAGTTTCTAGTGCGATGCCCAATGGTAGGTTTACTTTTTTTATTTTCCAGTTGTTTTTCTTCGCGATTTCTTTTGTTTTTTCTTCGATTGCGTTTGCTATTTCTTCGTTGCAGAAATCTTTGACGTTGACTAATCCGATTATTCCTTTCTTTGTTGGTTTTGATTTTGGCGCGTCTTTTGTTGTTTGATCGAAGTTATCTTGGCCTTTGATTATGTTGAAAATTAGTTTTGCGTCCTCGGCTGAGTTTGCTAGTGGGCCTATGCAGTCGAAGGACATGCACATGTCGATTAGGCCGTAACGTGATACTGCACCGTATGTTGGTTTTAGTCCTGTGACGCCGCAGTGTGATGCTGGGACTCGGATTGATCCGCCCGTGTCTGAGCCTAGTGCGAAATCGCAAAGTTCTTCTGCGACTGCTGCTGCCGAGCCTGAGGATGAGCCGCCGGGAATTAGTTCTGGGTTTCTAGGATTTTTAGTTGGACCGAATGCTGAAGTTTCTCCTGACCATCCGCATGCGAATTCGTCCATGTTGACTCCACCTAAGAGTATTGCGTCTTCGGCTAGGAGTTTGTTGATGACTGTTGCGTTGTATGGAGAGGTGTAGTCTTCGAGTACTTTTGATGCGCATGTTGTTTTTTGATGTTTTACCGAGATGTTTGATTTAATGGCGAAGCATAGTCCTGCAAGTTTTCCTGCTGTTCCTTTTTTGATTCGTTTGTCGATTTCTTTTGCCTGGTCGATTGCGTCTTCGTTTAGGTTTAGGAAAATGTTTAGGTCTTTTGTTTTTGGGGTTGAGATTTTTTTGGAGAAGTTCATTAGGTTTTCAACTGCTGTTAGTTTACCTTCTTTGATTTGTTTTAGTTTTGTTTTTAGAGTCATAGTAATTCTTCCAATGGTTTTAATTTAGTATTTAGTGGGATTTCTTCTGTTATAACTTTTCCATTTGATTTGTATAGCTTGTATGCTTTTGCTTTTTTTGAAGAAGTGATTATACGGTATTTGTCATCAATAATTTCTATAGCAGTACGGTTTTCTAGTGCGATTGCTGAACCGCCGTATTTCTTTATCATTCTTTTAAGAGATGACTGTCTTGATTTTTCTGCGTTATAGTGAGGGCAAACCATTAGGTCTACGAAGTCAAGTCCTTTCAGTTTTATTAATTTTTTATTCTTGGATGGTCCAAATCTCATTGAGTCGGAGTTTCCATATTTCATCCAACAGATTGCGCCTGCGCTTATTCCTGAGAGAACTATATCTTTTTTGGCTGCCTTTTCAAGTATCTTATCGACTCCGAGTTTTCTCCATGTTTTTAGCATTCGGAGTGTGTTCCCTCCGCCAACGTAAATTATATCAGAATTTAAAATTTTATTTTCAATTTCTTTTTTTGTGTAATTTTCTTTTAGCAGGTATAGTGCGTCTGTTTTGCATCCTAGCTTCTCTCCGTAGTATTTTTTAACAACATCATAATAAGACTCAGAGTCGCTACTTGCAGTTGGAATGAATAGAACTCTTGGGTGCTTCTTCCCAGTTAGTTTTATTATTTCTTGATCTATTTTTTTTGTTTCAATTTTTGTTCCAGGTCTTCCTATCTCTCCGCCACCAATTGCTACTAGTTTCATTTGATATCTCCTTTTTCGATTAGGAATTTTATATTTGGTGCAACGTTGTGTTTGCCTTGTTTTATCTCTTCGATGTCTAGCCAGATTACTTCTTTAGTAGGTGCGATTGGTTTTATTTCGTCTGGATTTTTTAATTTTGCGAGATAGTGTATTAGTAGGATCGCCATTTTTTCTTCGGTTTGTGGATTTTTCCAAATGATCATTGGATGGAGCGGTTTAATTATTTCGATATTAGCGTTGTTTTCCTCTCTTGCTTCTCGGTAGCATGATTCTTCCAAGTCTTCTGTTCCTGGCGCAACAGAGCCTCCAGGGATTTTATAGAAGTCATCTTTTCCATCCTTGTTTACTAATAATTTTCCGTCTTGAATAATAACTGGTCCGGTGGCTACGATTGATTTTATGTTTAGTTTTGCTATTCGCTTGTCGAATTCCTTGAAGATGCTGTTTAGAATAAGTGTTGTAGCTTTTCCTTCTAGTTTTGTACTAAAATCATTATCCTCTATCATTCCGTTTTTGCTCATGCTTCTTGCAAGGCTTAATTTTTCTTCTAGGATGTTTGATAATTGTAGATCTAGTTCTTTCATTTTTGATTCTTGTTCATCGTTCATTTTTTCCACGCTCCTTTTTCTGCTACGATTGCGTCGTCTTTTGCGAATGGCGCGTTTGATAATGTGGTGCTTCGGAATTCTGGATCGGTGTTCCAGCCTTCGCCTTCTTCTCTTGTTCCTGTTTCGTTTTCGAAGTGGCCTTCTGGAGCTTTTATTTTAGATAATTTTGATGCAAATTCATTTAGGAGCTTCTTTGAGTCCTTTCGGATTTGTTCTTTTTCTTTCTCGGTGACCTCGTGCCATGTGAAGTTTTTTGTCATATAGGATAGTATTTGGAAATGTTTATAATGTTTTGGTTGTTGGTTATTTTATGAGTGATGACTGTGTGTTTTGTAAGATTGTGAAAGGCGAGATTCCGGCTGAAGTGTTTTTGGCGAATGATGAATTTATTGTGATTTTGGATGCGAACCCGAAAGTTGAAGGGCATATGTTGGTGATTCCGAAAGAGCATTATGATAATTTTATGGATTTGCCGTCGGGGATGTATGAGAAGTTTTTGTCGACTGCGAAGGATGCTATTGAGAAGTTGGGCGTGAAAGATTTTAATTTGATTGTGAATAATGGAAAGGATGCGGGGCAGGTTGTTGGTCATTTGCATTTGCATATTTTGCCTAGAAAAGATGGTGATGGGTTTGAGATTGGGGCTTAGAGTTATTTCTTTTTCTTTTTTGGAACATCTGTTTTTATGTGAACGTCTTTGAGTTGTTGTGTCGATAAAGTTGATGGTGCTTCTGTCATTAGGTCTCGCGCTTCTTTGTTTTTTGGGAATGCGATTGTTTCCCTGATTGATTCTGCGCCTAATATGATTTGTACCAATCTGTCAAGTCCCCATGCGATTCCGCCGTGAGGTGGTGCTCCAAATTTTAGTGCGTCTAGTAGGAATCCGAATTTTTCTTTTTGTTCTTTTTCTCCGATTCCTAAAACTTCGAATACTTTTTTCTGGACATCCTCTTCGTGGATTCTGATTGATCCTCCACCGATTTCTGTTCCGTTTAACACGATGTCGTAAGCGATTGATTTTGCTGACTCTGGATCTTTGTTGAATGATTCCATTTCTGGGTGTGTGAATGGATGATGTGTTGCGATCATTTTTCCTTTACCTTCTGATTTGTCGAATGCGGGGAAATCTACCACCCAGCAGAATGCGAATTCTTTTGGATCGTCTTTGTTTTTTCTTAGGTCTGGTCTGTCTATGTTGTATTTTTTCATTGCGTCATCATATTGAATTCTTTGGAATGGGATTTTGATGTCGACGTTTAAGATTTCTTTCCAGATTTTTTTAAGAAGTTTTTCTGTTAGTGCTATGATGTCGTCTTGAGATGCGAATGACATTTCGATGTCGAGTTGTGTGAATTCTGGTTGTCGATCTGATCTTAGATCTTCGTCTCGGAAGCATCTTGCGATTTGGAAATATTTTTCGAAGCCTGCTACCATTAGAAGTTGTTTGAATAGTTGTGGGGATTGTGGAAGTGCGAAGAATTTTCCTGGCTGTGTTCTTGAAGGTACGACGTAATCTCGTGCGCCTTCCGGTGTCGATTTTCCTAGGATTGGTGTTTCGAATTCGTTGAAGCCTTCTTCGTATAATGTGTCTCGGATGATTCTGATTATTTGGCTTCTTAGGACTAGGTTTTTTTGCATCTCTGGTCTTCTTAAATCTAGATATCTATATTTTAGCCTGGTGTCCTCGTTTAGTTCATCGTTGTCGATGTCGAATGGTAATGGCGGGCATTTTGTGTAAATTTCTAGTTCTGAGATTTTTATTTCGACTGTTCCGGCTGGAGAGTCTTTGTTTTGTGTTCCTTCAGGCCTTGGTTTTACTTCGCCTGCTAATCTTACCGAGGATTCTTTGGAAAGTGATTTTGCTATTGCAAAGTTTGTTTCGTCTTTTGCTGTTGTCAGTGTTTGAACTGTTCCGGTGATGTCTCGGATTTCTAAGAAGATTAGTTTTCCGTGTTCCCTGATTGTGTCGATCCAACCTTTGATTTCTACCTGTTTTCCTTCCATTGATGGGAGATCTTTGATCATTGTTCTTTCCATGTTGATTAATGTTAATCGGGGTTTTTAAAATTGTGGGAAGGGTTTTTATAGTGAAAAGTTTTTGTGGTGTTATGGAAAGTAAGAGGAATATGTTTTGGACTGCTGCTTTGTCTGGTGCTGTCGGTGCTGGGTTTGGTTCTGTTTCGGGTTCGAATAGTGTTGTTGTGACTTTTATTGTCGGAGCTGTTATTGCGTTTTTGATTGCTTGGGGAATTTCTGGGTTTTTTAAATAATTATAATAATTCTTTTAGAATGTCTGCGACTTCTTTTCCTGAGACTTGGCCCTTGAATTTTCCCATGAGCAATCCCATATATGCTCCTTGAGATAATCCAGGTTTTTCATTGATTATTTTTTCAGCTTCGGATTTTAAGTTGATGTCTGATTTTTTCATTGCTTCTTTTAGGGATTTTCCTTGAGATATTTTTTGCATTATGTTTTTTATGTCGTTCTCTGAAATTTTTCCTTCTTTGGTTTTTTGGAGGATTTCTTCTAACTTATCTATTAAAACTGGTTTGTCAGTTTGGAATAGTGTTAACATTTTTGCGATTAGGTTTGGATTGTTGTGTTCTTGAATTAGAACCTTGAAATCTTCGACTTTGTTTTTCTTTAGAATTAGTTTCATTAGTTCTGGGTTGAGTCCGAATTTGTCGAGGTAAGATCTGTGTTCGGATGCTAGTTTTGGTAAATTCTTTTTTGTTTCGTTGATTAGTTCTCTTGAGATTTTTAGTAAAGGGACGTCGGTTTCTGGATACATTCTTGCTGCGCCAGGCATTGGTCTTTGGAATTTTGATGTGCCGTCTGGCAGTGCGCCTCGAACTTCTTTTTGGCAGGATTTCTTTTTAATGCATTCTTGTTGTCTTTCGATTTCTTTGTCGACTGTTGTGATCATCATTTTTGGATCCTGGAATCCTTTGATTTCTACTCGCTTGCTTCCTTTGATTGAGATGTTTACGTCTTGACGGATTGTTCCAATTCCTCTTTTGACTTTGCAGGCTCGTAGGATTTCTCCGATTTTCAAGGCGGCTTCTTTGATTTCTTCTGGTGTGTGCATGTGTGGGCCCGTTGCGATTTCTACCATTGCGAATCCTAGTCTGTCTAGCTTGTAGGTTTTTGAGTTTTCATTTTCTGATACTGGTCTTGCCGAGTCTTCTTCGAGCATGACTGCGTCGATTGCGATTTTGCCCGATGAGATTTCGATGTAGCCGTCGTGTGCGATTAGTGCTGTTCGCTGGAAGCCTGTTGTGTTTGATCCGTCTACTACGGTTTTTCGCATGATTTGTGCGACTGGGAAAATTTTGCAGTTTAATAGGTGGGCTATTTGGAGTGTGATTTTTAGGGCTTCTTGGTTTATGTTGTGCGGCGGTTCTTCGTCTAGTTCTACCAGGCAGTTTGTGTCGAAAACTTGGTATGTGAAGTTTTTGTTTTGTGTTGCTTCGTGCGCGACTGCTACGTCTATCTCGCCCGTTTCGCCGACGACTGGATTTAGTGTTCTTTGGATTTCGTATGATGGTTCGTCGGTTCTAAGGAGGCTTGGGCATTCGCAGAATAGCTTGTGGGTGTCGAGCTGCTGGTGGATTTCTAGCCCTGATTTTAGTCCGAGTTTTTTGTAGTCTTTCATATCTGATTTAATCTGGGAAGGTTTAAATAAGTTGGTTTATTTGGTTTAATAAGGAGGTGAAAATGAAATTAACAAAGATTAATTATGTGTCGGCTGTGTTTATTGGAGTGTCTGCTCTGGTGATGTATTTCATCTTGGGTGTTCTGCAATTGATTCTGTTGTCGCAAGATCCAACTTTGATTGCATTGATGGGGTCTGCTAGTAAGGTTCAGATTCTTGTTTATACTCCGCTTATAGGTGGTGTTGTTGCATATGTATTTACGCTAGTCATGATTTTAGTTTACAATGTTGTAGCTAAGAAGTTCCCGATTAGCTGGAATATTAAGAAGTAACTAAACTAAATTTTTTATTTTATTTTTTATTAAATTCGCTAGAAATATTTTCTAGCATCTTTTTTTCTGTGTTCCATTGTTTGTGACCTAGCACCCAGCCAAGTTTTACTAGAGCTGTTTCTGGAAGCATGTCTTCTAAAAATATGATTCCGGTTTTTTGGAGATCTCGTCCGGCTGTGTATATGTTTGGGTTTAGTCGGCCGTAGATCGTTTGTGGGGTTGCACAGATTGTTACGCCTTTTTTTATTGCTTGTTTTATTTTTGGGAGCCAGTTGAATTTTGCGTCTTGGGTTGGGACCTGTCCGATTCCTGTTACTTCTAAAACGATTCCTTTGTATCCTTGCTCTTGGTAGAATTCTAGAATTGCGGGATCTTGTCCTGGGTATACTTGGACTAGTGCGACTTTGTCTTGGAATTTTGTGTCGAGTTTTGCTTTGTTGTCTGATCGGGCGTTGAATGTTTTCAGAATTTCAATTTTGTCTGAGTTGATTTCTGCGATTGGTGTGTCGTTGATTATTTTGAATGCGTCTCTTCGTGATGTGTGCATTTTTCTGACTTTGGTTCCTGGCATTGCGACGCATGCTTCGTCGTTTGTGTTCTTGTGTCCGACTAGTGCGACTTCGGCGACGTCTGATGTTGCGTATTTTGCTGCGCAGATTAGGTTTAGTGAGGCGTCGGTTGATGCTCGGTCTACTGATCGCTGGGAGTATGTTAGCGCGATTGGTTTGTTTAGGTCTTTGATGAAGAATGATAGTGCGGCTGCGGTGTAGTGGAGAAAGTCGGTTCCTTGGGTTACGATTATTCCGGAGATTGAATCGTCGTTCAGATATTTCTCGCAGACTTCTGCGATTTTTTTCCAGTCAGAGAATGTCATGTTTTCGGACCATTTCATGAATGGGCTGACTAGGACTGGGTTGCAGATTTTTTTGAGTTCGGGTGCTATGTTTAGGATTGCTTCTTTGTCGGTTGAGATTACTCCTCCTGATTTTGGATCTAGTCTTGAGGAGATTGTTCCGCCGGTGATTATGATTGCGACGTTTGGTAGTTTTGGGTTTATCGTTTCTGGGGCTTCTGTTTTTTTTGGGGCTGTTGATTTTTCTAGGATTGTTGCGTCTAGGATTTCGTTTTCACGGATTCCGATGTTGTAGCCTGAACCTAGCTTTAGGAGGATTATTTCTGGGTCGTGGGATTGGAGGGCGTGGCCTGTCCATGATTTTTCTTTTGTTTGGAGTTTGACTTTGTCGCCAGGGGAAAATGTTTTTGTCTTCATATATTTAGTAGATAAGTTGATTATATAAATTTTTATAAATGGGTTTTTTGTTGGGATTTTATGGCGAATACTGTTTTCCGGAAGGCGAAGGCTGGAGATCTTGAGGGGATTTTCGGATTAGCTAAAAGCTTGAAGGTTGATTATGACGCCCCTCAGAAAACTGGTTTTTTGGTTTATCCTTTGGATCGTAAGGGGTATGGGCGTAGGATTGATTCGTCTGATTTTTTTTATGTTGCTGATAATGGCGATGGTATTGTTGGGTTTTTGATGTGTTATGGTGGGGATACTGTGAAAACTTTGATGGAGAGTGGGGATTTGAACCATGAGGATTCTATTATAAATGGAATATCTGAGGGGGAATATATTTTTGGGGATCAGGTAGGGGTTTCTTCTGGTGATGCTACGAAGGGAATTGGGACTGGGATGATGGAGAGACTTTTTGAGGATATGAGGAAAAAGGGTGTTGGTGTTATGCGTGTTGGGATTTTACATGAGCCGGTTGAGAATGTTGCGTCGAAGACGTTTTGTGAGAAGTTGGGATTTGTTTATCAAAGCGAGGTGACTACGAGGGACGGACATGTGTGGGGTATTTATGAGTTGAGACCGTTTGGAGATGGTCGTGAAAAGAATTAAAAAGTGAAATGAGTAATTGTTTTTATGTGCTTTGCTCCGTATATATCTTTGGCGACGTTTGTTATAGAATTTTCACTGGCTTTGTTTTTTTTGCTTAGAGATCCGCGGGATAATCTCAATAGGATGCTTGCGTTGATTTCGTTTTTGCTTGGATTTTATCAGCTTAATGAGTTTTTGATTTGTACTACTGGGTTTAATTTGTTTTCTAGGCTCGCTGTGATTACTACTAGTCTTCTTCCGGTTTTGGCGGTATTTTTTGCGTTGATTGTTTTTAGAAAGAAGTTGAGGTTTTATTGGCGTATTTTAATTTGTGCGCCTGCGGTTTTTTTTGTTTTGATGTTTGCGATTTCGGATATTCTTAGAGAGTCTGCCACTTGTATGACGATATTTATTCAGTATCCTTATTTTGGTTTGGTGTGGAGATTTTTGGGTTTGTATTATATTGTGTATTTGGTTGCGGCGTTGATTTTGTTTTATTTCGCGTCTTTGTCTGTTAAGACGAAAGAGGAGCGAAGGTTGTCTCACTTGGGTATGTTGGCGATGTTGATTTTTACTGTTCCGACTTTTGTGTTTTTGCTTTTCTTGCCGGTTTTTAATGTTCAGTTCCCTAGTGTTCTTTGTGAGTTTGGTTTGCTTTTGGCGATTGAGCTTATTGTTCTTATTTGGTATAAAGAAAAGCATAATTTGAAATATTAGTCTTAGTTAGATTTAAAATATAGTTATTCTATTGATTGTTATGAGTGAGAAAGCGTTTCCGGTGAAGATTGGTTTGGAGGTTCATGGGTATCTTGATACTCGGGAGAAGTTGTTTTGTATGTGTAAGACTGATAGTTTGAGCTCATCCGTTAATTCTAATATTTGTCCGATTTGTACGGGGACTCCTGGTTCGAAGCCGATGGCTGTTAATGCTGCGGCTGTTGATAAGTTGCTTGAGATTGCTTTGGTTTTTGGGTCTAAGATTAACTATAAGGATTTGATTTGGCAGAGGAAGCATTATGATTGGGCGGATAATCCTAAGGGGTATCAGACGACGATTTCGGGGGCTCATGCGACGACTAATGCGGTTGGAGGTAAGTTTAAGGGGATAAATATAACAGAGCTTCATTTGGAGGAGGATCCGGCGCAGTGGAATCCTGGGACTGGGAAAATTGATTATAATAGATCGGGATTGCCGTTGGTTGAGATCGTTACGGAGCCTGAATTTAGTGATAGTGAGCAGGTTGTTGAGTGGTTGAAGGCTTTGGTTTTGAGTTTGAGTTATATTAAGGCGGTGAGGAAGAATGCGGGGATTAAGGTTGATGTTAATGTTTCGACTTATGGTGAGAGGGTTGAGATGAAGAATTTGAATTCCTTAGAGAAGATTCGGAAGGCTATTGAATATGAGATCGCGCGGCAGATTGAGGCGCATGATAATGGGGAGGTTCAGGAGAGGGAGACTTTGGCGTTTGATGAGAAGCTTGGGAAGACGATTAAGATGAGGAGTAAAGAAGGGGCTGCGGATTATAGGTTTATTAGGGATCCTGATTTGCCGATGATTGTTGTGGATAAGAAACGTGTTGGTGAGTTGAAGAGGGGACTGCCTGAGATGCCTGAGAAGAAGTTGTCGAAGTTGTTGACTAAGTTTAAGGTTGGGGAGAAGGATGCTAAGATACTTACTCGAAATCTAGAGCTTGTCGAATTCTTCGAGAAGCTCGTGGAATTTGGAGTAGACCCGGGGAGGTACATGTCTTGGATTACGATTGAGTTGTTGAGGGTTTTGAATTATAATAAGAAGTCGCTTGAAGATGAGGATGTTGAGGTTAAACCTGAGCATTTGGCGGAGTTGATTAAGGTGGTTGCTGCTGGTGAGATTACTGTTTTGAAGGGGAAGCAGATTATGAATGATATGATTCCGAAGTCGTTTAGTTTGAAGGATCATAAGGGGGAGATATCTAGTATTGATGAGAGTGCGATAGAGAATCTTTGTCAACAGGTAATTGATGAGAATTTGAAGGTGGTGACCGAGTATAAAGGTGGGAAGGATGCTAGCTTGAATTATTTAATTGGGCAGGTTATGAGGCTGAGTGAGAGGCGGGCTGATTTTAAGGTCGCTGGGGATTGTTTGAAGAGGTTGATAGGATGAAAAGGTGGGCGAAGGTTTTGTTGGTGATTGCGATTGTTTGGATTGTTTTATCTGTTTTTCTTTCTTTTTATTTGTGCAGAGCTGTAGATAAAAATGTGGCTTGTATGCAGGAGGGCTATTGTCCTGTTAGGAATAACTGTCATTTTGTTGATATGCTTTTGTGGTCTTTTGTTTTAGATATTCCTGCGTGGATAATGTTTATTGTTGTGGCTATTTTGGGAAGAAGTAAGGGAAAGAAATAATTCTGTATTAAATTAAAAGGAAAGTAAAGAGAACCTTGGTTCTTTTTGTTGTGGAGCGTAGCGATTACATGTGGTGTGGTGGTGGTGTTGAGGGGATGGGGAGATTGGATAGTCTTTCAGAGAAAGAGATTGATGAGTTGGCGAAGATTATGGATGTTGGGTTTCTTCAGGATGATTTAGATAGGGATGATAAGATTCTTGTTTTGTCTTCAGAGGCTGAAGAGAAAATTAATGATGGGTTGAAGAAACTTGGTGGGGGCTCGAAATAATGGTTATGAGGTTGAGTGAGAGAAGGGCTGATTTTAAACAGGCGACGGAAATTATAAAAAGGTTGTTGGGGGATAAATAAGATGACTAGTGATAGAATAAGTGGTAAAGGGTTAGGTGATTTTGCCCTAGCTGAGGTTGATGCAGCTGATGCAGCTTCTGGTGATTCTTATCGCGCATCTATGGGGAGTGATATATGGGGTGTTAGTAATAATACTGGTGCGTCTAGTGAATCTGTTTTGAGTTATGCGGCTAGCTTGGTGGATCAAGACGATGTTTGATTTTAAGGTTGCTGGGGATTGTTTGAAGAGGTTGATTAATGGTTAATTATGTTGATGAGAATGGTTATAAGAGAGGAAAAATAAAACATTCAGATTTAATTCACAGACAGATTGCATATGAATTTATTTATAAAAAAAATAAAGGAAAATATTCTAAACCTTTTTCTTCGTATATTGTTCATCATATAGATGGCGATAAGAAAAATAATGATATAAGCAATTTGCAAATTATGACTCAGAAGAAACATGAAAAAGTTCATGGGATTATAAGAACAAAAAAAGAAAGAGACTTATTTGAATTTGAGGAGAAGATTAGAAAGAAAAAGATTCATCCATTAAATGCTGAGTCAATCTCTAAAATAATAAAACAAAACAAAATTTCAAGAAGTAATTTGGAGAGAGTTTCAAAATTAAAGAACGTAAAGAAAGCTGAAAAAAAGAAAAGGAATAAAAGAAGGAAGATGTTTTTTGGTTTGATTGTTTTGTTTGTCGTTTTGTTTGGAATTTTTATTTTTAATGGAGAAGAGGTTAGTCAGAATGCGAATCAGGTTGTTAAGCAAGTTGAAGAAGTTGAACCTTATGAGATTTTAATAGATAAATATACAATGATTATAAAAAATAATCAAGACGAAGATATTAATTTGACAATTGTTTATCAAAGATATTCTAAGTGGTTTGGGATAGATGAGGTAAAAGAGGTGGATGTAGTATTGCTTCCGAATGAAGAGAGGAAAATTGTTGATGAGGGATTTTCTTCAAATAGTGGATGTTCTACTTCTCCGTGTCAATTAATTCTAAAAGATGTTATAGTCAACTAATGGGAATTATAGAAATTATCGAAAATGCTCCTGCTTGGAAGAAGTGGCTGGGCGCGTCATCTCTCATATTTATAATAGCTTTTTTAATTGTTGTTTCAGTTTTTGGAGGGAATGAGGTGGTGACTCTTCCGTCAGATGTTGCAGAAATAAGGCAGAATGCTACAGAATTAGTTGTCGAGGAAACTGTAAGTGCAGGGGGTGAGATAGCGGGTGCGTTTGCAGATGCAGGAAAAGAAATGGCAAAAACAGTTGATGATCCAATTCTTAGTGCACAAATTATTTTTTTAATGTGGCTTTTGGGGGTTTTACTTGCATTTGCTCTGTTTTTAAAAATGTTAGAGGTCGTGGGCATTGATATTGATGCTATTATTAAAAGTTTAAATAAATAATTCTAAGTTACACGAGCGGAGCGATTGGTTGAATAATTTACGGGAGCGTAGCGATTACATGTGGAGGAGCGATTATATGTGGTGTGGTGTTGGTGTTGAGGCACTGCTGTAAGTACCCTCTGTGGAGGGCAGGATGGGAGAAGATTGTTGGGAGGCAGGGAGAGAGGAAGATTTTTAAGAGTGTGAATTTCTGAGATTGGATGGAAAATAGAGCGTCGGAATATTTTGATAGTAAATTTCGGAAGTGTAAGCAGAGGATTAGGTTGGCTTTTGCTGGAGTTGTTCTTGGGACGGTTTGTTCTATTGGCGGGGTGATGCTTAATGGTGGAAAATTCTTGGCGCGAGATTCGGGGAAGAGTTTTGTTGAGAAGCGGGTTAGTGATTCGCTTGTGCTTGGCGGAGGTTTGTTGACTGCCTCTAGTATGGTTGGGGTGTTATTGTGTACTGCGAAGGATGATAAGCTGAAGAAGGAGAGGCGTGAGTTGGATAGACAGATGATTAAGGCTGATATTTATTCTAGGGAATTTGATCGTCGAGAAGAGATGTTGTCTGGTGGTAATAAGTATGGTGGGGTTAGGGATTTGTATAAGTGTAATTGAGGTTTGGGGAGTTGGGGGATTAATTTTATATAGTTTAGAATGTTGGTGGATGTATGAAGAAGTGGTTAGTAATTTTAGTTGTTTTAGTTGTTGTGATTTTTGCAGCTGCGCTTGTTTATATCTTTAATGAAGATGAGGTTGAATCAGATAAAGGGAGAGGTGTTTATTATCATGAGCAGGGGTTTGTTTTGGGTAGCTGTTTAGAGTGGGATGAATTTGACAATGGAGATTCTGGTGCAGGGACGGTTTACACAGAGTATTATCATAAGGAAGATGGTCTGATTGGAAAGTGTTGGTCTTATCATGGGCCTGGTTCTTCTGGTGGCGCGGGGACCGGTTGTGATACTGATGAGCTATTGGGAGATGCGATAGAAGAGAGTGCTCTTGGTGGGAAAAGGTTTCCAAAATATGATTGTGATATATATGAAGAATAATTTTATATAGTTGTTGTGGGTTTTTATTGGATGGCATGGGAATTGGATTTGAAGGAGAGATCCGGGGTTAATAGGAAACATGTTTATTCTGGAAGTAGGGAGAGTCCGGTTTATGAGTTGACTAAGGAGTGGGAAGAGAATCCGTTTAGGTTTACTTATTTTGGTAATGAGTGGTAGTGTCTATTCTGTAGTGCAATAATTTTTATAAAGTATTTTTTTGTGTTGTTTGGATGAGTCGCGGTAATGAGCAAACGTATGATTGTCCTGATTGTGGCGAGGAGGGTGCAACTTTGGATTTTGGTCTTGGTTGTTCTAAGGTGAATGAGTTTAACATATGTTCTGAAACTGGTGATTACTGTCCTGTGTGGACGAGTTCTGAGGCTGCTGATGCGCGCGAGACTAAGGCGAGGGGGCTTGAGGGATCTGATTTTTTTGATGGAGATGGTTTGGGCGAAGACGCGGCTGAGGTTTTACGAGGGCTTGATGATGACGATGGTTATGGTAATCATTATGATATTGATTAGGGCGATTGTTTTATAAGTGTTGGAGTTTTTGTTGGGGGATGGAAGGAGATGAGATCGGTTCAGTTAGGATTCTTGCTAAGGGTTTGTCGACTGTTAGAAAAACTAAATCTGGATGGATGAAGGTTTATGTTGATATTCCGAAGACGTTTGATGCGATAAAACTTTTTAAGAAAAATAATTATTTGAAGGCTTTGGTTGATTCCAAGGATTCGAAGTTTTTGAAGGGCGGGTTGAATGCGAAGGGGAAAGTTTTTGGGGATAGGGTGAATGTGCTTCCGAGTAAACATGAGTTAGATAAGGCGTTTTCGCTTTTCGCTGATGGTTTGGTGATTCATGATGAGTTGTCGAGTTCGCATTGGGATGTGATTTTTAGGAATCCGAATGGTAAGTATTCTTATTTGTATACTTTGGAAAAGAAGAAAAAAAGTAAGGCGAGGAAGTTTTCGGCTGTTGATAATTTTGAGAAGAATTTGGTTAAGATAAATCGGGCTGTGAATAAAGGGATTGTTGATGGTGATTTGATGGCTTTGGCGATGAGGACTTTGTTGCAAACTAGGATGAGAGTTGGTAGTGAGGTTTATTATAAAGCTGATGGACATAAGGGTTTGACGACGCTGAAGAAAGGTGATGTGAAGATTTCTGGGAATAAAGTTACGTTTTCATTTATTGCTAAGGATGGCGTTCCCCAGGTTATTAGTGAGAGGTTTTCGAAGGAGTATGTTAAAAATTTGAAGAGTGTTTTGAGAAAGTTGAAGAGTAATGGTTTTATTTTTGCGAAGGCTGGTCGGCCATTTAGAGATACGGATTTTAAGAAAGCGTTTGAGAATTATTGTGGTGAGGAATTTTATCCGCATATTGTTAGGTCTCATTATGCTACGAAGAGGGCTGAGGATTTTTTGAAGAAGCACAAGAAGTCTAACAGGGATGAGGTTGAGAAATTGTTTGGGGATATTGCTGTGAAGTTGGGGCATAAGAAATTTTCGAAGGGCGAGTGGAAGACTGATTATTCTGCGACTGTTCATTATTATATTAAGCCGAAGTTTGTTGATAGGATTTTGAAGAAAATGGAAGCTGGCGCCGCACGCGGCATACCCTCTAAGGAGGGAACTAAAGTTCCAGTTTTATCGGGCAAAGTTTAAGTAATTGTTTTTGTTTGATAATTTAGGAGGTGATGTATGATGGAGTATTTTAATAAGAGGATAAAGAAGCTTGATGTTTGGGATATTGCTTTGACAAAGTTGAGTGTTTTGATTTTTGCTTTGTTTTTAGTTGGAGTTTGGCCCGCCCTTCGTGTTTGGGTTGATTCTAGAAATCCCTGGTGTTTTGTAGCTGCTTTTGTTATTGTTGTGGCTAGGCCGATTTATAGATTTTATTTGAAGAAATAATTTTATAAAGGAATTTGTATTGTTTATTTTATGGTAAAGAAAAAAGAGGCGTGTTCTGTGAATGGCGGAGCTTGTCCATGCGGGGGTTTGATGGCGATTGTCATTATTGTTCTTGTTTGGATTTCGACGGCTATGTGGTCTAAGATTGTGATCACTATTGCTGCAGCTTTGATCCTTTTGTCTGCTGGTGCGTCTTCCTGTGGAAAGAAAAAGTAATTTTAAAAAAATAAAAAATTGCCAGATGTTAGTCTGGACTTTATTCGGATTTAGCTTCTTCGGCGTCTTCTTTTGCTTCTTCAACTGTTTCGATCTTCTCTTCGCCTTCTTCAGCGTCTGAGTTATCGTCTACAACTTCTGGAGCAGCTTCGTCGTCAAGTGCATCTTCAACATTGCTGTTGATTTCTGATGGGTTTGCTACTGGTGCTTCTGATGGTTCTGAGTTATCCCTATCATTGTACCGTGGAGCATTGTCTCGTGGAACCATTGGTTTAGCCTCGCTAACTGTCAATGGTCGACCCTCGACTTCCTTCTTGTTCATTTCGTCGATGGCTTTTTGAGCAGCACCGTCGTCTGTGAATGTTACAAATCCGAATCCTTTGGATCTACCTGAGAATTTATCTTTGATTAGAACTGCTTCCTCAATGTCGCCGTATGACGCAAAAAGTTCGCTCAATCCCTTGTCATCGATAGACCATGGTAGATTACCTACGTATAATTTCATATTTTCCTCCTGTGTTATTTAATAATTTTAATAGAATTGTCATGATTGTTCTTGTTCTCGCTTTACATAATTTTATAGATTGAGGGTTTTTAAGGTTGTGGGTCGTTTAATGTGTGAACTCTAGGATTATTCCTGTGATGAAAATTATTGAGAGGATGATTATTAGGGTCCAGTTTATTGGAACTCGGATTTCTGGATCTTTTTTGTTCCGTTTGTTTGATTTTGCTTTTCTTGCCATTAGCATTATTAGGATTCCTGTTAGTCCTCCTGAGATTACACCGCCGACACCTAGGATTAGTGCGAAGCCGACGAAATCGAATTGTGTCATGAAGATGTAGAGTGCTAATGGAACCATTGATGTTAGGAGGAATCTCATTTTTTTGCCGGTTTTGATGTCGAATTTGAATGTGTCGTTTAGGGAGAATGATAGGACGAAGTATGACGTGAGCATTGTGAAGATTCCGAGGATTGTCATTAGTGGGCCGAAAGATAGGGTTGCTACTTCAGTGATTGAGCTTCCTAGGACGCCGATGAATGTTGCGCTGAATATTACGTAAAGTAGGATTGGGATTAGACTTCCGATGATGATTGCTCTTTTTAGGTATTTTTCTTGGCCCTTGATTTCTTGTCGTAGTTCTGGGATTGATGTGAAACCGAGTAGCGCGAACATTACTACACCGATGGGTATTGCGAAGTTTGGTGTGCTCCATGTCATTAGGTTTGATGTGTTGAGTTCTGGTGCGAATCTTGCGAAGATTCCTAGGATGATTGCTATGATTGCTATGACGCCCCATGTTTCGATTTTCTTTAAGCCCTTTAATCCTTCTTTTAGCAATAGCGTCATGACGAGCCAGAATATGATTCCGAAAACTAGTGGGGGGATGTTGCCTGGGATTAGTTGTGCTAGGGACTGGCCTTCACCGATTAGATAAGCCAGAAGTGCTGAGTAGATACCGAAGAGGACCGATATGAGCATTGCGTATTTCCCCCATTTGCCGAGGTATTTTTCTGCGTAGCCTGAGAGTTGGTGCTTGCCTCGGGTTCTTAATGTGATTTCTCCGAGTGCTAAGTTTACGAAAACCATTACTGCTCCAAGAACGATTAGCCAGAATATACCGACTAGGAAGCCTGATTTTGCGAAGACGTATGGGAGACCGAGGATTCCTGCTCCGATAATTGTTCCTGTAAGTGTGAATGTTGTTGCCCAGAATTTTTTGTTCATTGTATCACCTTGATTGTATAGGGTGTTTCCTTTTTTATAGCTTACTACAATAATTTTTTTAAAGGGGTTAGGGTTGCTAATTGTCTAAGATGGTGGATATTATTGTGAATGAGAATTTTGAAGAGGATGCTTCTGAGTTGTTTGGAGATATCGAGAGCGGGAGCTTTGATTCGTCGGAGTTGTTTAAGTTGCAGATGGATGCGCGGGAGATTTCTTCGGATTCGGAAATTGATGATTTGATTTCTTATGGGATGATTAAGAAAAATTTGGCTTATGATTTGCCGTACCAGAGGGAGGGTGCTTTGAGGTTATTGAAGGATTTGAATGCGACGGCTCTGTTGGCTGATGAGGTTGGTCTTGGGAAAACGATTACGACGGCGATGGTGATTAAGGAGGGTGTTGTTCGGGGGTTTTTGAAGAAAGTTGCGATTTTGTGTCCGCCGAGTTTGGTTGATCAGTGGGTTGCGGAGTTGAAGGAAAAGTTTGAGTTGGATTTTCATATTGTTGAGTCGGTTGAGGATTGGGAGGAGCATGATTTTGTGATTGCGTCGATCGATAGGGTTAAGATTTTTGATAAGGTTAATAGTCGGTTTAAGCATAAGGCGGCGCATGGGATTTCGTGGGATTTGGTTATTGTTGATGAGGCGCATAAGTTGAAAGAGCGGAATACTGTGAGGTGGCGGTTTGTTGATCGGTTGCGGAAGAAGAGGTTTTTGTTGTTGACAGCGACGCCGTTTCAGAATGATTTGGTTGAGTTGTATAATTTGTTGCATATTTTGAAGCGGGGGCATTTGGGGACGATGAAGGAATTTCGGAAGAAGTTTTTGTATCGGGGGAATAAGAGGCATCCGTTGAATCCTGATGAGTTGAAGGAAAAGTTGGAGCAGGTGATGGTTAGGCGGAGGCGTGATGAGACTGGGATTAATTATAAAAAAAGGATTCCGAAGATTGTGACGATTGAGATGACGCCGCAGGAAAAGACGATTTATGACAATACTGTTAGGTTGTTGAAGGAGAATTATTTTAGGGCGGACGGTCGTGAGATTAATGGGGCGTTGATTGTGTTTGCGATTTTGCCTAAAGTGACTAGTAGTTCTAAGTCTGCGATTGAGAGTTTGACTAAGATTGTTGAGGGCGATGTTTATAGTGATGGGACGAAGGATTTTGCGCAGGGAATTTTGGATGATTATGCGACGTTGAATAAGGATTCGAAAATTGAGAAGCTTGTTGAGTTAGTTGAGGAGATTCGGAATAGATCTGATGATGAGAAAATTTTGATTTATACGCGGCATCCGACGACTTTGAAATATATTGTTGAGAAATTGGAGCCGTTTGGCTTGAAGATTATTGAGTTTATGGGTGGGCTGACTAGAGAGGAGAAGTCTGAGAAGATTGAGTCGTTTAAGAGGGGCGAGGCGGATATTATGATTTCGACTGATTGTGGGGCCGAGGGTTTGAATTTTCAGTTTTGTCGGAATTTGATTAATTATGATTTGCCATGGAATCCGATGAGTGTTGAGCAGAGGATTGGGCGGTTGGATAGGATTGGGCAGGAGCGGGATATGTATATTTATTCGTTTGCGACGAAGGGGACGATGGAAGAGCACGTGGTTGATTTGATTATTAATAAGATGTGTTGCGTTGGCTTGGTGATTGGGGAGTTGCCGATTATTTTATTTAATTTGGGTTTGGATGGTTCGGGGAAAAGTGGGAAGAATAAGATTGAGGAGAAGTTGATGGCGTCGTTTATTGAAGGGAAGGGGAATTTGGATTTTTTTGCGAGGGGAGTTGATGAGATTGCTGACGAGATTGCTTTGGGGATGAAGGATTATGAGAAGGAGAAGGTTCATAATAAGAAGTTTTTTGATGAGTAGATTTAAATAATTGAATTGTGTTTGTGATGTATGGCGAAGAAAGAGGGTAAAAAAGAGAGGGAAGAGGAGTGGAGTAGGCTTTCTCAGAAACTTAAAGAATTGAGGTTTGAGGATTCTCCGGCTAAACGGAAAGTAATTCTTGACGAGGCTATTGCGTCTGAAGATGATAGACTTATGGCAGATGCCTTTTTTTATCTGGGGAATAGTGGTAAGGATTATTCTGTGAAGTTAAAATATCTTGAGGATGCTAGGGCTTTGTTTAAGAAGACGAATCAGCCGTATTATGCGAATTCGACTTGGACCAGGATACAAATGCTTCAGCAAGAGGAGAGGCAGAGGCGTCGTCCGCGTTGGAAGAAGATGTTGTTTCCTTTTAGGGCTGCGGCTTAGTTTTTTATCACAATAATATTCTTAAAGGGGCTTGCCGATTTTTTCTGATGTCGAATCAAATAGAAAAGTTTGTGATGGGGTTTTTTGAGAACCTGAAGTGTGGCGTTTCTTTAGAGGATGGTGTTTTGGTCGTTGAGAATGTCCCGAAGGCTTTTGAGGATTTGTATGGGAAAGTTGCGCCGTATAGATTTTGTTTTGTCGCGGGAATGAAGAATTGTGAGTTTGTTGGGAAGGGTAGTGTTCTGTTGGCTGCGATGACGAAATTTTTGAAGGGGGCCGGGAAGACGACTTTGTTGAAGATAGATTTTGATGTTGACCCGATGAAGGAAATTGATAAGGTTTTGAGTTTGAAGAATTGTGAGATTGATAGTTTGGTTAAGAAATATAAGAATAGTTTTTTCTCGAGGTTTACTTTTATGACAACGTTTAGATATTTGAATGAGGCGGAACAGATTGTGAATGAGGTTTATGTTCATGATGGGAAAGTTGTCGACGGTGATTTGAGTGGGTATAAGGTTTTGGAGGGCGAGAGTGATGCGGTTTCTGAGGATAGTGTGAAGCGGGATTATGATATTGCGAAGGATGTTTTGAAGGGGGTGTTGGAGGCGAAGACTGCGGAGATTGGTGAGAGTTTGGGGGAGAAGGCTGGGGTTGAGATTGAAAGGATTCGGGCGCATTATGAAAATTTGATGGGGGAGCTTGGTGGGGATTTGGCTGGGGCGTTGAAAAAAATTAAGGAAGTTGAGTTAGAGTTGAGAAATGCCGAAGATGAAGATAGGGATGTTTTGAGGGCGAGACTGGAGAGATTGAGGAAGGGGCTTGTGAAGATTGGGGATGATGAGGCGAGGGATAAGATTTTGAAGGAGCAGGAGTTTACGATTAAGGATGCGATGCATAAGCACAGTTTGAATATTGATAATAAGTTGGTGAATACGACTGTGATTTATTATCCTGTTTTTAGCTTTAATTTGTTTCTAAAAGGGGATTCTTCTGGGAGATTTGTTGAGATGAATTATGATCCTTTAACTAAGACTTTGAATAAGTTGGTTTGTGAATCTTGTGGGAAGGATATTGTGAGGTTGAATTTGTGTTCGGCTGGGCATATTAGTTGTGATGATTGTTTGGAGAAGTGCGGGGAGTGCGGGAAAGGATTTTGTGGGAAGTGTTTGAAGCGAAGTTGTAGTTCTTGTGGGAAATTGCTCTGTAAGGGTTGTGCGAAGATGTGTATGGGGTGTGGTAAGCATGTTTGTGGGAATCATATGAGGCGGGATTGTGTTTCTGGGGATGATCGGTGCGTTAGTTGTTTGCGGGCGTGTTTGAGGTGTCATGGTTTGTCGAGTCCGAAATATTTTGGTGAGGCTTTGGATGGATCGAAGGTTTGCCAGAAATGTTTGGGTGCTGAGAAAAGGGGTAATGTTTTGAAGGATGTTTTTAGGGATTAGTTAATCTTATAAAATCATATTTGGTTATGATATAAACTATGAGCCCGTAGTTTAACGGATAGAATAACAGGTTTCGGCCCTGTAGATGGGAGTTCGATTCTTCCCGGGCTCGTTATTTTTAATTCCGTGAAAATGTGAAATTCCTTTGGAATTTGCCAAATTTTCCGCTCCTTCGGTAGTGCCTAGATATTTTTGATAGATATTTTCTTTATCTCTCCTTGTTCAAGGTTTCCGAGCTTTATATTTCCCATTGAAATTCTTTTTAGTAAGTAGATTTTATATTTTAGTTTCTTGAGTGCTATTCGGATTATTCTATTTCGCCCTTCTTTGATTGTGATGTCGAATGTGTTTTTATTTATGTTACTGATCTTTGCAAATAATTTTCTGTCTTCGATTAGTAATCCGTTTTTTAGTTTTGTAATGTCTTCTTTTGTTATGGAGGGCTCTGTTCGGACTTGGTATGTTTTTTCGCTTTCGTGTTTTGGGTGGGTTAATTTATTGTTTAGTTCGCCGTCGTTTGTTAATAGTAATAATCCTTCAGATGCTCCGTCTAATCTTCCGACATAGTTTAGGTCGAATCCAATTTCTTTTTTTAGTTGAGATAATGCTTTAAGGTTGTAGATTGTTCTTCTGTTTTGTGGGTCGTCTTTTGTTACGAGGATTCCTTTTGGTTTGTTTAGGATATAGTAATAGTTTTTTTGTTTTCGTTCTAAAGCTTTTCCTTCGACTGTTATTTTGTCTGATTCTTCGGCTTTGTCGCCGAGTTTTGCTAATTTGTTATTGAGTTTTACTTTTCCTTTTTCGATTAGTTCTTCGGCTTTTCGTCTTGAGCAGAATCCGGCGTTGGCGATGATTTTTTGAAGGCGTTCCATGAATTGTATAGGATAGTTAGTTTTATAAAATCTTTTAGATAGGTGATACAATGGGGAAGAAGACGACTTTTAATATTAGCAAGAATGATAATTTTAGCGAATGGTATAGTGAGATTTTGGCGAAGGCTGAGGTGACGGATTTGCGTTATGGTGTTAAGGGGTTTGTTGTGATTCGGCCGTGGGGTGCGAGGATTATTGATAAGATGTATCGGATTTATGAATCGGCTTTGAGGGCGACTGGGCATGATCCTGCGATTTTTCCGGCAGTGATTCCTGAAGATAATTTTAAGAGGGAGGCGAGTCATGTTAAGGGATTTTCGTCTGAGTTGTTTTGGTTGGATAAGAAGCAGGGTGAGGACAAGTTGGCTTTGCGTCCGACGAGTGAGACTGCGTTTTATGATATGTATAAGATTTGGATTAGGAGTTATCGTGATTTGCCGATGAAGATGTATCAGCGTGCGAATGTTTTTAGAAATGAGACCAAGGCGACTCGGCCTTTGATTAGGTCTAGGGAATTTCATTGGATTGAGAGCCATGATGTTTTTGCGAGCAAGAAGGATGCTGAGATGCAGGTTCAGGATGATATTGTGATGACCGAGGAAGTTATGCATAAGATTTTTGGGGTACCGTTTTTGCCAATGAGGAGGCCGCAGTGGGACAAATTTCCTGGGGCGGAGTATACAATTGGTTCGGATGTTGTGATGCCTGATGGTCGCGTGATTCAGCAGCCTTCGACACATTTGATCAGTCAGCATTTTACAAAGGCGTTTAATGTGAAGTTTGTTGATGAGAAGGAGAAGGAGAAGTCACCGTGGATGACTTGTTATGGTCCGTGTATGTCGAGAATGTTGTCTTCGGTTCTTAGTTTGCATGGGGATGATAGTGGTTTAGTTTTGCCTTATACTTTGGCGCCTGTTCAGGTTGTGATTGTTCCGTTTGATGGTGATGGTGTTAAGAGTGCTGTTGATGATGTTAGGGCGCAGTTATTGAAGGAGTATATTGATGTGAAGGTTGATGATTCTGATAAGAGGCCTGGTGAGAAGTTTTTTTATTGGGAGATGAAGGGTGTGCCGTTTAGGATGGAGATTGGCGAGAAGGAGTTGGCGAAGGATGAGGTTAGTTTGTTTATTCGGGATACGAAGGAGAAGATTTCTGTGAGCATTAGGGATTTGCCGGAGACGATTAAGAATTTGGGTGCTGAGTATGATGAGCGATTGATTGCTCGGGCTGATGAGAATTTTGGGAGTAGCGTTGTTGATTGTGCTTCGAAGAGTGATATTAAGAAGGCTTTGAATTCTGGGAAGGTTGCGAGGTTTTCGTTTTGTTCTTGTGAGAAGGAAGGTGCTGATTGTGCTGAGTTTGTTGAGAAGGATTTGCAGGCGCGTGTAATGGGGACTCGTGGGGATGTTGACGAGAAGGCTAAGGGGAAATGTTTGATTTGTGGAAAGAAGGCTAATGCTGTTGTTTATGCTGGAAAATCGTATTAATTGATTCTAGCGTTTATTTCTTGGTGAAAGATTTTCTTATGTGCGCTTGCACACAGCGAAAATTTTTACGCTGCGAACTAAACTGCTATAATCAACTAATTTTGAATATTGTTAACTAAATCTTTATAAATTCTGAAAGGTGCTATGTTTTATGATAAAGATTGAGAAGCAGAGTAAGGCGATTGGTAAGTTGGGCGAGGGCGATAAGTTGTGGATTAATGGGAAGGAGATGAAGGTTGATAAGCAATATTTGATGCAGGACCATGGGAAAATGAAGGAGATGATTGTTGAGTTTTTTAATGTGGAGAATGAGCGGGAATATCAGTTGAGGTATTTTGATGATCAGATTGAATCGTCGTTGGAAGTTTATGAGTTGCAGGATGAGTTTCAGTATACTCGGAGAGAGCCGAAGACTATTGCTTGGTGAGATTTTGAATAATTTTTAGGGAGGGGAATTTGGGGAACTTCGTTCTCAGATACAAGGCGGCTCCTTCGCCATTTGGCATGGATTTTGTGAATAGAAATGTTTATATAGTGTTGGTTACCATAAGTATGTTAATGGTAACAGAAACACGGAATGATACGGCGGTTAGGATTAGTAAGTGGTTGGATAAGGCGGTCGAGGGTTATATTTCTAATAGGAAGACTAAGGTGAAGTTTCCGTCGAAGCGGAATTTTGTCGACACTGCGGTGATGCAGCTTCTGGAGAAAAAGGGGGTAAATTTATCCAAAGGATAAATTATCAAACCACGGTGCACTTCGTTTACTTCGTGGTTAAAGGGTGTGAAATTAAAATGATTGGAGGACATATGGATAAGTTGGAGAAGGCAAGGGAGATGTTTCGGAAGCTTGAAAATCATGGCGTTGGTCATGCGGCTGAGATTGCGAGGCGAACTTTTTTGATTCAGGATAGTTTGAATACTATTAGGAATTAGTTGATTATTTCGGTTGCGAGTTTTTTGTAGCCGAAGAAATCTGTTGTGTAGTTGTAGGCGCCGGCGTTTAGGAAGGTTATTTTGTCGCCTACTTTTGGGTTTTGTAGTTTTACTTTGTATCTGAAAATGTCGTCTCGTGTTGGGGAGTTTCCTTTGATGAGGAAATATTGTCCGTCTTGGTTTTCGTCGAGTTCTTGTTCGATTAACATTTTTGTGTTTGTTAGTGTGTTGTCTAGTGCGCAGTTGTAGATTGTTGTGTTGATGATTAGGTTTTTTTCTTGGACTTGGATTATTTCTGTTTCGAGTTTTATGCAGGGGGCTGCGAGGAATCTTCCGGGTTCTATTGTTGTTTGGATGTTGTGATTGTCTAGAAAGTTTTTTGCATTTGTTAGTTTTTGGAATATGTAAGGCATAACTTTTGATGTGTAGCTTCGGTATTTTGTTGGGAGTCCGCCACCGAGATTTACTGAGTTTATTCTTTCTAGTGATTCTTTTGCCAGTGAGTCTTCGAGCTCTTCTTGAATTTCCCATTCGCTTGTGTTCTGAGATTTACGATGGATGTGGATTCCTAGATTGTTGATGTTTGGATTATCTTTTATTTGTGAAATTATTTCATTTACTTTTCTTGAGGGCATTCCGTAGACGAAGTATTTTCCTGAGCCTATTCTGTGTTCTTGGAATTTCATTCTTAGTGAGAGGTTTATAGGTGTTGTTGCTGCTTCTAAGAGGTTTTTTAGATCTAATTCGTTGTCTACTACGAATGTTGTTATTCCTTCTTGAATTATTTGTTTTAGTTCTTCTATAGATTCGGCTTGGGTGAAGAATGAGATTTTTGATTTGTCTTTTATTTCTTTTATTTCATCTTTTGCGTGAATTGAGAAATCTACTTCTGGTGATGTTTCTTGGAGGATGTTTCCAACTTCTCTATTCGTTTTGTAGGAGTATGAAACTTTTAGGCCGAGGTCTGTCAGAGTTTCTACTTGTTGTTTTAGGATTTGTTTTGAGAGGATGAATTTGGGATTCATTCTAGGAGTCCTTCTTTTTTCATTTTGTCTAAGACTGATGTTATCATTAAGGGGAATGTGATGCAGACGTCGCCGTTTACGGTTGCTGCTTGTGCGTCGTCTTTTAGTTTACCCCATGATTTTGCTTCTTGGGTTGTTGCGCCTGATAGTGAGCCCGATGTTGCGTGGGACGTTGTCATGTAGACTGCGTAGTCGAAACCGCCTGAGAGTAGGGCTGCGAAGATTGCGTAGTGTTTTGATATTGAACCGCCTAGAGATATTAATCCTTTTTTGTCATCGAATGATAGGTCGGTTACAACTCGTTCCATATCTTTGATTGTGTCGACTATGAAGTCTGGGTTTTTTTGTTGGAACATGAAAAGTTGGAAGCCGAAAGATGAGTCTGCGATTCCGGGGCAGTAGATTGGGATGTCGTTTCTTGCTGCTTGGAATAGGATTGAGTTTTCGTCGTTTAGTCTTAGCCCGATTTCTTTTAAGAGTTCTGAGACCGGAAGTCTTTTTTTCTTTGCATATATTTCTGTTAGGAATTTGTTCATAAGGTCTTCGAATTTCATGTATGATTCGTTTCGGATCACTAGGTTGCCGACTCGGTTTTCGCCTCGCTCGTGGAGTGCTGTGTCGTCTGCGTGGAAGTTTGAGATTTCGAAGTCTTCGCCGAATGATTTCATGATGTCTTCTTCGATTGAGCCTGATGTTGTTACGAGGATGTTTGGGATTTGGAGTTTGCAAAGTTGGGCGAATAAACCTCGGAGGCCAGACGTTACCATATTTGACGTGAATGTTAGGAAGACTTTTGATTTGTCGCGTTTCATTTTTAGGACGACTTTTGCGGCCTCGTTTAATTCGATAGATTGGTAGCCTAGATTTCCGAATGAGTCGACCAGTTGCTCGACGGTCATGTTTGATGTCCATATAAAATCTTTAACTTTTTTCATAGTAATAGGAGGTGTTTAGAATGGTGGATTCTAGTTGATTGGAATTGCCCTGGACTTTCTTCGTGCAGCCCTTCTTGCTTTTCGTGCAGCTTTTCGTGCGTCGCGTTTTGCTTTTCGGATAGCTTTTCTTTCTGCCCGTGCAGCTTTTCTTTTTGCTTTCTTAATTTGCCTAAGTTCTTTTTTCGTTAGAGTGTGCGTCGCGTTGGATTCAGTTATGTTTGAGTTGTCGATTGGAGGAAATACTATGATTGGAGGGAATGTTGTTATGTTTGGTTCGTTGTTCGTTGTGTTGGGTTTTGGATCTGTAGTATAGTTGGAGTCTGGGTTTGGGAATGTGAAGTTTATTGTGAAGTTTAGGTCTTCGGAGAAGTTTAGAGTTGGAAGATCAAATGTGTTGTTCGATTTTGTGTATGGGAATGTTGCGTTGTTTGCGGATACGAATGCGAGGCTGAATAGGAGTAGCGCTGATGTTAGCATTAATGTTGTTTTTCTCATATTAATCTTGGGATGTTTCGGTTTTTAAAGTATTTGTTTTATGTTTTCTTTGAATGTTTCGAAGTCGTCGATTGGGATCATTGCGCCGGTTGCTTCGACGTGTCCGCCGCCGGTTGCGTCTTCTATGTTTGCTATTAGTTTCTTTGTTGTTTCTAGTGCTTTTTCTCCGCGGATTGAAACATTTACTTTTTCTGGTCTTATGAATGCGACGATTATTAGTTTGTCTTTATGCTTATGGTAAAGTTTGTTTGATATTTCTGCTGACATTGATGTGTTTCCTGAATATGTGTAGAATAGGACGGGGGACTCTGGGTAGAATTTTGATTCTGCTTTTGCGACTTGCTTAGTATAGAATTCGTTTAACTGGGAATATCTTTTGTGGAGTTGTTTTGTGTATTGGTTTTCTTCTAGTAGGTCGGCGGGCGAATTCGCTTTGAATAGATATTTGATTAGGGTTACTACGTTTGTGATTGTGTCCATTAGGCCGAAGTTTAGCATTCTGACCATTTTCCCGATTTCTGATGAATGGAGTGCGTCGAAAGGTTCAATGCCTTTTGGTAATAGCTCTGGATATTCTTCTGAGAATTTTTCTGCGAAGTCTGGCATGTATACGTCGCCGATGCATCCGATGACTGCTAGCCAGAGATCTTGTTGTCTATTGAATATTTTTTGTGCAATGTAAGTTGTTGGTTCTGAAGATGGATGAGAGTTGAAGTAGGATGTTTTTTCGATTATTTCTTTTGGGGTTTTTGTTTCGTGGTGATCGATCCATGTCATTGGGATTCCTTTTTGTTCGATTGCGTCTGCGAATTCTTTGCTTAGTTCGGCTTTGTCTAGGATGAAAATTGCGTCGGGATTTAGCTCTTCGACTTTTCTCACGTATTGTTCTTTTAGATCTGGGAATGATTTGATTGCTACACCCTTACCTCGGCCGATTGCTCGTCTTAGGATTAGGAAGCTCATGAGTCCGTCTACGTCGTTGTCGAAGAAGAATAGTGGGTTTTGTGATGCTTCTAGGTTTTCTCTGATTTGGTTTAGCTGTTCTTGGGTTAGCATTATTGAATAAATGAAAGTGGGTTTAAATGCTTGATGTTAGCATACTACTTTGCCGCTCAATACCTGTTCTCTTAGATTTCTAATTTCTTCGTAGATTGTGTTGGCTCGGTTTTTTAGCATTGGTTCGAAGTCGGCTTGGTCTAGTTTCAGGATGTTGTCTAGATTGTGGAATGTTCGTGTCATCTGGGAGATTTCTTTTGCTGACAAAGTTAGGTGAGATAAGAATCTGAAACCTTTTGGAGTGATGCTTTCTTCGACTGGTTTTTCTAGGACTAGTCTTGCGATTGATTCGAGGTCTAGAAGTCCGTCGAAGGTTAGGTTTGACAATAGTGTTTTTGATCTTTTTAGTGAGATGCTTGCGTAGTCTCGGAGGACTTCGGATTCGGATCTTTCGACGCCTCTTAGTAGTTCTCGGTATCGCATGTGCATGATGCTTCCTTCTTTTCCGAGTTCTGTGAAGCTTCGTTTAACTGAGCTGGAGATTTTTAGAATCATTTCGGCTCGCTGGATTACTTTACAGACGTCGCTGACTGATACGAGTTCTGACATTTCTAGGATGTTTAGGTTGTCGATGTGTTCTTTTAGGATTTCTTTTTGTTTTTCTAGGATTTGAAGATTGGATGTTATGTTTCGCATTAGTTCTTCGGTGCCTTTTAGGTAGTATCTGCCTGAGCCGTAGTAGAGGGTTGTTTTTTTTCGTCGTTCGGAGATTGCGATGATGAATGTGTGGGCTTGTTTTGCAGTTCGTTCTGCGGCTTTGTGTCGTGTTCCGGTTTCGATTGAATGGATTGATGGGTCTGGCATCATTGTGACGTTTGCGTGGAGGATTCGTTTTAGATCTTGCGAGACTACTGCGGCTCCGTCCATTTTGCAGAGTTCGAAAAGTTTTTGTGATGTGAATCGGGAGTTTATTCGGAAGCCGCCTTCTGCGATGTTTTGGGCTTGGAGTTCCGGGGTGTTGAAGACTATCATGCCGCCTAAGCCGGATCTTACTAGGTCGTCGATTACTGTTCTTATTGAGGTTCCTGGTGAGACTAGTTTGATGAAATCGTGGATAGTTTTTTCTTTTTCTGGGGACATGGTTAAAAAAAGTTGCTCTAGTATTTATAATTTTATGTGGTTTGTTGGAATTTGGAATAGAGACGTCTTTCTTTTTGTGGTTTTATGCTAGTTTGTGTTCTTTTATAATTGAAATATTCTGATGATCTGAAATTATATTACCGAATTTTTCTCGGAGTTCCCTAGTTATTTCTTTGAATTCTTTTTGAGAGTTGGTTATCATTTCTAGATGTAAATCATAGTTGCCATGATATTTCATTATAAAGACGCAGTTTTTTGAATTTTCGTAGTAGGAAACTATTTGTTCCATTTTTGAGAAGTCTTTTAGTGAGATAAATATGTGATTATATATTTTATTTAACTTCTCATGATTAAGTCTTAATTTGAATCTTGAGATTATTCCCTTTTTGACTAAGTTTTTTATTCTTCTGGAGATTGCCTCTGCGGTTAGTTTTAATTTTGAGGCAATTTGTACAGTTGGGATTCTGGCATTTTGTTCAATTATTTCAATTATTTTTTTATCCTTGTCATTTATTTCAATTATTTCTTCTCCTTGTCTTGAGGGGTCTGTATAGTTTTCTTTTTCGTTAGTGTATAGATATTTTTCGTTTAACCATTCTACTTCGTGTGCTATTAACAACTGCCTTTCCTGGATGTGTTTACTAAATTTAGTATTGAATTCGTTTAGCATGTCGTATATTTTTTCTAAACTTTGCCCCCTTATTGTAATTATCAAGTCCCATTTCCCGTCTGTTTCTCCTGCCCAAATTACTTCAGGATTTTTAAGAATCCATTTGGAGATTTCTTTTTCTTCTTTAATTCCAACATTACCATATCTTATTAAAAGTTTGAATATATTGAAACCGAGCTTGAAGTAATTTATCAGAGAAAAATAACCTTTTATTGTTCCATCTTTTTCGAGTTTTTTAATTATGTAATTCACAGTTTCTTTGTTTATCCTAGTTTTTTTGCCTATTTGGGTTAGACTTTGTCTTGAATCTTTATCAAGTTCTTTTAGAATTTTTCTTTCCTTTCGCCCTATCATTTACTCATAACGGATATTTGTTATATAAATATTTCGTTTTGATTAGAAATCTTGAAGGAAAGTTAAAGTATCTCTATTATGTTACTATTGTATCATGGTAAACAAGGGGAATAAAACAAATATTTGTTTTTGGGAAGATGTTTTGAAAGATGCTCCTCAGTCATACAAGGAATTGTTTGTTGCTGAGAGGAAATATCTTAGAAGGCACGTCGGCCGTAACTCTAGGCTTTTGGAGGTTGGTTGTGGTGATGGGAGAAGTTTAAGAGATGTTTTCACTAAGACACGTGATATTTATGGGGTGGATAATGACACTACTGCTGTTTTAGATGCTAGGAGAAATCTTGTGGATGTCCCAGAGGCTTCAATTTTGCTTGAGGATGGAAGGGATTTGCCATTTAGAGGAAATTTGTTTGATTATGTGATTTGTATGACTACACCTGCTAATTTTGGTGAAGATAAATATAAGTTTTATGGCGAGATGAGGCGGACTTTGAAGGATGATGGAGAGATAATAATCAGTGTGTTTAATGAGGGTGCTTTTGATGATCGTATGAGTACGTATGTGAAGAGTGGTGCTCAGATAAAGGATGTTCGTGGAACTACTGTCGTTTTTGATGAAAGCATTGGCTCTAATACATCGGAGCAGTTTAGTCGAAGTGAACTTAAGGAGACTTTTTACGATGCTAAATTGAAACCAAGGGAAATTGTTAAGGTTGGGGTTGGATATATCTGTAGATTGGGAAAAGATTAGATTTTTAAGTTTAGAGTTTGTTATTGGGTTATGAAATACGTTTTAGGGATTGAGTCGACGGCGCATACTTTTGGGGTTGCTGTTGTTGACGAGAATGGCGAGATACTTTCGAATGAGAAGGATAGTTACACGACTGAGAGTGGGGGGATGATTCCTATTGAGGTTCGGAAGCATCATGCTGAGGTTGGTGATGAGGTTTATGGGAATGCGATTGAGAAGGCTGGGATTGATGAGAAGGATATTATCGCGGTTGCTTTGTCTAATGCGCCTGGGTTAGCTCCTTGTTTGCTTGAGGGGATGGCTTTTGCCAAGAAGGTTGCTTCTCGATTAGAAGTTCCTTTGGTTCCTGTTAATCATTGTATTGCGCATTTGGAGATTGGAAGTTCTGTTGGCGCGAAGGATCCTGTGATGCTTTATGCTTCGGGTGCGAATACTCAGGTGATTGCTTATGAGGCTGGGAAGTATCGGGTTTTTGGAGAGACTTTGGATTTGGGTGTTGGGAATTTTATTGATACGTTTGCTAGATTTGCTGGGCTTGGTTTTCCTGGCGGGCCGAAAATTCAGAAGTTGGCGGAGGCTTGTAAGAACAAGGAAGAACTTATTGAGTTGCCGTATTCGATTAAGGGAATGGATGTTGCGTTTTCTGGGTTGCAGACTAAGTTGAAGAATTTTTTGGATAAGGGCGAGTATAGTATTGAGGAGTTGTCGTATTCGATGCAGGAGCATGTTTTTGGGATGTTGGTTGAGGCGGCTGAGAGGGCTTTGGCGCATACTGGAAAGAAAGAGTTGCTTCTTGGTGGAGGGGTTGCTTGTAATTCGAGGTTGCAGGAGATGTGTCGGATAATGTGTGAGGAGAGGGGCTGTAAATTGTTTGTTCCTGATTTTTCTTTGTTGGTTGATAATGCTGGGATGATTGGGTATTTGGGTTTGAAGATGTTTAAGGCGGGGCTTGGCGAGAAGGATTTGGATAAGATTGATATTGTGCCTAGGGAGAGGACTGATGATGTTGAGGTTTCGTGGCGATAGTTTTATAAAGTGATTTTTTAGTTTAATTATACCAATGAGCGTTTCGGCGTGAGGATTTATTCTCGATTGGTTACAAAATATGGCAGAAATAAAAATATATGATGTTGTTGAGAAAGCGGCTAAGACTGGTAAGGTCGACAAGGGCGTTAACGAGGTTACGAAGGCTGTTGAGCGTGGCGTTGCTAAGTTAGTTGTTGTTGCGACTGATGTTGATCCTAAGGAATTAACGCAGCACTTACCTATTCTTTGTAAAGAGAAAGGTATTGACTTTGCTGAAGTTGATTCGCGAGAGAAGTTAGGAATTTCTGTCAGATCGG
>Ga0209249_1000279_pt1 | contig 67853 bp, 47 predicted proteins | sample SaaInlV_200m_DNA_4_FD_184653 | JGI IMG/M metagenome (GOLD analysis project Ga0209249, IMG submission 184653) | Marine microbial communities from expanding oxygen minimum zones in the Saanich Inlet - SI037_S3LV_200m_DNA (SPAdes) (version 2) | ecosystem: Environmental > Aquatic > Marine >...
TTAAAAAATTTACGGTTTTAATTTTCAAACAGTAGATAAATATGTTAGACTTAGGATTTGTTAGTGCCATTCTTGCTGAAAAAAGTTTTAAAGAAGTAATAGAATTTGCTTCTGCCAATCAGTTCAAATGTGTTGAAATAATGTGCTGGCCAAAAGGGAAAGCCGAGCGCAGATACGCCGGTGTAACGCATATAAATGTGGATGAAATTGATGATGCAAAAGTTATAGAAATAAAATCTATCCTCGAAAAAAATAAAGTTTATATTTCAGGATTGGGCTACTATCCAAACCCGCTTGATGACGATAAAAATCAATCTGTCGTTTATATCGAACACATCAAAAAAGTTATTGTGGCGGCAGCGAAACTGGGAATTCCGGTGGTAAACACTTTTGTTGGACGCGACTCGGAAAAAAGTGTGGAAGATAACCTGGAAAAATTTGCGGAAGTCTGGCCAGGAATAATAAAAGTTGCCGAGGAAAACAAGGTGAAAATTGGCATTGAAAACTGCCCGATGCTTTTTACCCGCGATGAGTGGCCCGGAGGTAAAAACCTCGCAACCACTCCGGCCATCTGGAAAAAAATGTTCGAAATTATTCCGAGTCCGGCGTTTGGATTAAACTACGATCCTTCACATCTGGTTTGGCAACAAATGGACGAGGTTAAACCCATTTACGATTTCAGCGAAAAACTTTTTCATATTCATTTGAAAGATGTGAAAATGTATCGTGATAAACTGAACGAAGTTGGAATAATGGCTTATCCGCTTGATTATCATTCACCTAAAATCCCGGGGTTGGGGGATGTCAATTGGCGAGGATTTTTCTCAGCACTCACTTCGGTAAAATACCGCGGTCCGGTTTGTATTGAAGTGGAAGACAAAGCCTTCGAAGGTTCGGAGGAAGATGTAAAAGCAGCAATTTTAACCAGCCGCAATTATTTGAAGCAGTTTTTAGGTTGAAAAAATATTTTACAATTTTTCAATAAGAATTAAAACTGCTCATATTTTCAGCGGGTTTTCTTATTTTCTTCCGATGTTTATAGTCATCGGGAAAATAACCAAGCGTAATCACAAGGCCAATCCGTTTCTTTTTGGGGATATTTAATAAATGTTTGATTTTCTTTTCGTTAAACCATCCAAGCATACAAGTTCCCAATCCGAGTTCAGTTGCTTGCAAACAAAAATGTTCGGCTGCAATTCCAATATCGATTAATGGGAACTCACGTTTTTTTATACTTCCCCCAAGTTGCGTGATTACTTTGGGTTTCTCGATTACCAAAACTGCCACTACCGGAGCTTGCGGGGCAAATTTATTAAACGATACAACTTTACTAAATGTGGCGCGGGCAACTTTATCTTTTAATCCAGGTTCGTCAACAATTATCAGTTTCCAAGGCTGTGAATTACTTGCTGACGGCGCTAAACGAACCGCTTCAATTAGTTGTTGTAATTTCTCACGTTCAACCGTTTTCTCCTGGTATTTCCGAACACTTTGACGACGGTTTATTAATTCTTTAAATGTCATAATTAAATTATTCGATTATTTGCTAAATTACATTTATTATCATTTTTATTATTCTTCTACCTTTATAAAATCTTTTCAAAAAATTAATATGAATAAAATACGGCATGCATTTTTCATAATTTCTCTGTTTTTGGTAAACCCGGTGTTTTCCCAAAACGTAGTAATTGTTATTATTGATGGTGCACGTTATTCTGAAACATTTGCAGATCAAAATAATAGTTACACTCCAAAAATGTGGGATCTTGCAAAAGGAGGAACGTACATAAATGACTTTTATAACGACTCGACAACTTACACGGCAGCTGCAATTCCGGCACTTTGGTGTGGAACCTGGACAGATCGGGTGGATACATTTTACAACGGGGCAAACACGCAATATGCAGTTAAACCCTCCATTTTTGAATATTTCAGGAAACAAAAAAATATTGCCGAAGAAAAATGTTTGTACAGCCTGAAATATGTGAGTTCGTTGTGGTTGCAAAGTTTTCATAAAGATTACGGGGTAAACTATTGGCCACATACAATCAGCCAGGGATGGAACGACGACGATGTTTTACAAAACACCTTGAATTACATGCAGCTTGAACATCCACAATTAACAGTAATGTACCTTGCAGGGGTTGATGGTGCCGGGCACACGGGAAACTGGAATAACTACGTAAACACTCTTGAGAATGCCGATAAAATTGTTGCTGATTTCTGGGAAACCATTCAGCAAGACGATTTTTATAAAGAGAAAACAACCATGATTGTAACCAACGATCACGGTCGCCACGACGATGCTCATGGAGGTTTTCAGGGCCATGGTTGCGGCTGCTCTGGCTGCCGCCGGATAATGTTTTTGGCAGTTGGCCCAAATATCAAAAAAAATTATGTATCAACACAAACCCGAAGAATTCCTGACGTTGCAGTTACTGCAGCTTCAATTTTAGGTGTAAATATGGAATATTCTTCGGGTGAAGTAACAACCGAAATTTTCGAATCTACCGAAATTTCAAAACTAAATAATTCAATTAGTTGGCTGGTTACTCCTTCCGAAATCAGGGTAAATATTCAAAATAAAAGTAAAATTTCATTGTCGGTTTATAATATTACAGGAAAAAAAGTAAAAGAAATTGCCAATAATCTTGAAGTATCTCATCATCAGAATTTCAACTGGAACAACAATTTAAATGAAGGAATATATTTTATCAGATTAATGATTGACGGCATAAAAGAGACTAAAAAAGTAGTTGTTCTGAATTAAAAATTCATTCAAAATTAAACCTTAATTATTTAAAAATGGCATTAGATAATCCGCATTTAACATTGCAAGAGATTAAGAGTTTTGGAAATAATTTTTCGCCCAATTATAAACTTCCGAGGCGGGAACTGGGAAAAACTGGCGAAAAACTTTCGATCATAGGTTTTGGTGGAATTATGTTGAACGATAATCCACAGGAATTTGCCAACGAAATGGTAGCCAAAGCATACGAACTGGGAGTAAACTATTTTGACGTTTCACCCAGGTATGGAAATGCAGAAGATAAACTTGGCCCGGCATTAAAACCATTTCGCAAAAACTGTTTTTTAGCCTGCAAAACCCGCGAACGAGATGCCGTTGGAGCACAAAAAGATTTGGAGAATTCACTTAAAAAACTTCAAACTGAATATTTCGATTTATATCAGATGCACGAATTAAGTTCTGTTGAAGAAGTTGAGCAGGCATTTTCCGAAGGCGGTGCAATGGAAACAATTATAAAAGCCAAAAAAGAGGGAATAATTAAATATGTTGGTTTTTCGGCACACTCGGTTGATGCGGCTTTGCTGGCCATGAAAAATTATGATTTCGATTCAATTTTGTTTCCGATTAATTTTGCCTGTTGGAATGCAGGAAGTTTTGGTCCTCAAGTTTTTGCCGAAGCCGAAAAGCGTGGATTGGGAATATTGGCTTTGAAAGCCATGGCCTTAACACATTTGGATGAAGGAGAAAAAAGCATCTTCAAAAATGTATGGTACCGACCAATAAAAGATGAAACAATTATGAAAATGGCCTTAAAATATACATTATCGAAAAATATAACTGCGGCCATTCCTCCCGGACAAAGTACATTATTTTTAAAAGCGCTGGAATTTATGAATGATTTTGAAGCGATTTCAGAAAAGGAGACCCAAAAACTATTGGCCCTTGCTAAAATTACCAAACCGGTTTTTATACATACTTAAAATCTAATTTGCAGAAAATTTCATTTTTATCCAATTCAGTTTTTAACTATCTTCGTAGATACCAACTTTGTATTCAACCTAAAATAAAAAATTATGAAACGGAGATCATTTATTAGAAACAGTGCTCTTGGAAGTCTGGCACTAACTATTCCGGCTATCAGAAGTTTTGGAAATAATTTCACAGCAGATTTTCACATCCCAAAACGTGTACTCGGAAAAACCGGCGAAAAACTTTCGATTATTGGATTTGGGGGAATAATGTTAAATAACAATCCACAGGATTTTGCAAACGAACTGGTTGCCAAAGCGTACGATCTTGGTGTAAATTATTACGATGTTGCACCAAATTATGGAAATGCTCAGGAAAAAATGGGGCCGGCTTTAAAACCTTTTAGGAAAGATTGCTTTTTAGCATGTAAAACGCATATGAGAGATGCAGTTGGTGCGCAAAATACTTTGGAAGATTCGCTTACGAAATTACAAACCGACTATTTCGATTTATTCCAATTACATGCACTGAGTTCGGTTGAACAGGTTGAACAAGCATTTGGAACTGGTGGTGCAATGGAAACGATTATAAAAGCTAAAAAAGAAGGTAAAATAAAATATGTTGGTTTTTCGGCACATTCAGTTGATGCAGCACTATTGACCATGAAAAATTACGATTTCGATTCAATTTTATTTCCATTAAATTTTGCCTGTTGGAATGCCGGAAATTTTGGTCCTCAGGTTTATGCTGAAGCAGAAAAACGTGGAATGGGAATTCTGGCCCTGAAAGCAATGGCCTTAACTCCATTAAAAAACGGAGAAGAAAGATTATATAAAAACGTTTGGTACCAACCAATCCAGGATGAAGAAATAATGAAAATGGCATTAAAATATACACTTTCGAAAAATATTACTGCTGCAGTTCCCCCCGGAAAAAACACTTTGTTTTTAAAAGCACTGGAATTTATGAATGAATATAAACCGATAAGCGAAGAAGAAACAAATAAATTGTTGGCTTTGTCGAAAATTACCAAGCCCATTTTTATGCACACATAATTTTTCGATTGTTCCGAAAATATAAAAGGATGCCATCAGTCTGTGTTTTACATTCGGATGGCATTCTTTGCAAAACTTCAAAGCCAATTTTCCTGAACTTTTATACTATCATTTCTATCCCAATCGTGATTCCACATTTTCATGTATTCATCGCCGGATAAAAAATTGTCGTTTGTTTTTTGGAGTAATTCCTTTAACTGACTTTCTAAATCAGATTGAATAAAAATATACTCATCGGCTCCAAGTAAATTATTCATTTGAAAAGGATCCAAAATATTGTCGTACAAAAGCCAGGGTCCGGTTAAATCGCGAACATAGGTAAATCGTTTGGTCCTGACCCCCCGATATTCCCTCCCTCCTTTTTCATAATTCCACTGGTGAAAAGGAACCGGGCACTGAATTAAAACAGCCTCATTTTCATCTCCCCTTTCACCTAAAATTACTTTCGAAAAATCTGTTCCTTCAACAGTTTCTGGTATTTCAATTTCGGAGAAACCAAGCAGGGTTGGTAAAATATCTGGGGTATTTACCGGCATTTCAATTAGTTTTTGAGCTTTCCCTAATTTCTCTGGATAACGTAAAAGGAAAGGCACAATTAACGATTCGTCCCAGGGTTTTTGTTTTTTTACCATTCCGTGCGAGCGAAGCATATCACCATGATCGGATGTAAAAACAAAAATTGTATTTTCTGCAATACCGGATTTTTCAACAGCTAATAAAAGTTCTTTCATACAATCATCCAATGCTGCAATATGGGCATAATAACCTGCAATTTCTTTCCGTGCAGTTTCACGTAATTCGTCGGGAACATTTGGGCGGATTTCAATATCTTCTGGCGAAAACATTTGCCGGTATTTTTCAGGGGCAGTTTGGTAGGGTGCGTGAGGCGGCCCCCACGAAAGCATCAGTAAAAACGGGTTTTCTCCTTTCGATTTTTCGTTAATATAACCAATTGCCGATTTTGTTTGTGCAATGGCATCATATTCTTCCCACTTTAATCGCTCTGGAGAATCTTCATAATAGTATGAATTATTGTAATCGTGGGTACATTCTAAAACCTGCCAAAAATCGAATCCCTGCCTGCGTTCTTTTGGAATAAATTTCAACCGGGCTTCGAAAGTTTCTTCTCCTGGATCGTGCCCATTTAAATGCCATTTACCAATATAACCAGTTTCGTAACCAGCTTGTTTATAGATTTTAGCAATTGAATTTGCTCCCGGGTTCAGTGCTTTATCGTTATAAAAAACACCGTGGGTTAATGGGTATTGACCCGTTAATAAACTTGCACGGTACGGGCAACAAACCGGGCAGCCCGAAACGGCATTTGTAAAAACCACACTTTCTTCTGAAAGTTTATTAATGGTTGGGGTTTTTACAATTTTATTTCCATTGTATCCAATGTCCTGCGCACGCCACTGGTCGGCAAACACAAAAATAATATTTGGTTTTGGAGGATCTTTTATAGAGCAAGAAAAAAACAAAAATAACGCAAAAACCAGGAGTAATTTTAATGAAGCAATTTGCTTTTCAAGTCTATTAAAGCATTTCATAATTTCAAACCCGTTTAATTTTGCATAAAAATACTAACCTCTTTTAGCTTTCTTTTCTCTCTTTTCTGCTTTTTTTTCCTTTGCACTTTTAAGTGCTTCCTTTTTTACGTTTTTCTTTGCGTCTTGTGATTTTGCCATGATATTTAAATTTTAACCATCTATTTACAGATTCAATTACATTAACTTCTAAACCTTTGTAAAACTACATTCTTATTTCAATTTATCGATAAACACTAAAGAATAATATTATTCTCTTTTCCAACTGAACGGATATAACCGACGGCTTTATTATACTCTTCGGCAGAATTCAGGTGTTCCATCATTAATGGAATATTTTTCAGTTTTGCTAATTCTTTTAAGAAAATTGCATAATTCAAATTACCCAATCCAGGTCGAACTTCGGGTAAATGCGGAGTTAATTTTTCGTCTAAAAGCAGAATGTCTTTTGCATGACAACTTCTGATAAAAGGCCCCAGTTTTTTGAATGCTTCTTTTATCATCTCTCCATTTTTATAATAAACCTGTGGACTGATTACCAAATTTACCGGGTCGAAATGCACGCCAAACTGTTTTCTGTCGATTGCCTTAAAAAGCCTTTCGTACGATTCAACCGAATCGGGATACGACCACGGCATAGTTTCCAATGTATAAAAAGTGCTTTTGGGATTAACTGCATCAATAATTTTACGGGTAGTTTCAACAATTAAATCGAAAGTTACCGGGGTGAGGTTGTCTTTGTGAGGACCCGCCCATTTTTCAGGATTTCGCGAACCACTGATATTCACACAACAATTGGCTCCAATTTCATCGGCCAGTTGTAATGATTTGATACATTTTTCGAGGGCAGTTTTACTTTTTTCTGAATCAGGATCAATTGGATTACTCCACGCTCCCACTTCAGAAATAACGATATCCGATTTTAAAGCGGCACCTTTGTAATCCCTGATTTCCTCGGAACTTGCCCCAATTTTTACTGGACAATAAGCGGCTTTATAATTAAGCTCATTAATTGCAGAAATCCATTCATCAGGATTCTTGTACTTTCTAAAAACCGGGCCGCCCAACCGTACATTACCATTTTCCACCTTTATTGAATTTGCTATTACCGGTGTTATTAAAGTCCCCCCAATTGCAGACAATAATAGTTTATTAAAATTTCTACGTTTCATTTTGTATTATTTTGAAGAATTTAAATTTAAACTATTTTCTATAAAAAAGTATAAAGCTTAAGTGTATTAAACAATGAAACTTTGGGATAAATGATTTTACCTTAAGACTCAGCTGAACAACGGAAATCTAAATCGCTAGTTATCAGTCCGTTTTGTCCTGATTTTTGTTCAAAGAAGATAAAAATCCCGCCAAAACTACCACCATTTACAATATTCAACCCCAAGCTAAAGCATGGGGCTATTGATAATAAATGCATTTGGGTCGCTGAGTAGTAACGATTTTGCAATATTAGCAGCACAAATAAGTAAAAAAAGCTGCACTCTATTTGAAATTACTAACAAATAAAGTAACAGCCTTTTTTTAACCAAACATTACTATTAAACCTATAAAAAATAACGGCTTTTAAAGTTTTTTACCAACCAGGATTTTGAACTAAATTAGGGTTGGTTAATCTTGCTCCTTCAGGAATTGGGTAAAAATAATTCTTTTCTTCCCAGGTCCTTGTTATAGTGTTTAACCAGGTAATTTCGCCGGAAGTACCATTTGATAAACGATAGTCATTAGGTTTTCCACCATAAAGTTCGCTTACCGGGATAGCCGGATAACCAGATGTTGAAGGTGCAGTATCCATGTAATAAACAACATCCATCAAACCATCCTGATTTAAATCCAATGGTGTATCTAGTGCCGGAACATAAATTCCGTTCCATTCCATTTCCATAAGTTCACCCTTTTTCCACCGAACAATGTCGTAAAAACGTAAACCTTCCATAAATAGCTCTATTCCTCTGTCCCTGCGAACTTCAAGAATAACCGGGTCTGAAATACCTGGAAAATACTTCTCCTGCAGATAAGGATCAACAACAGTTGGTTTTGTAGAAAGTCCACCTGTGATACCTGCTCTGGCTCTTAACGCACCAATCGTGACAGCCCAGTCGGCATCGGTTAATGTACCAAGTTCAGCTTTTGCTTCGGCATAATTTAATAACACTTCACCATACCGAAACATCGATACTGAATTGTCATTTAAATCCCTTGTATCAACATTAATATCGTCAAGGGTCCATTTTATAGGTTGATACCCGGTATAAGAATATAACATGTTGGCTGCCGACTTAAATGGAACATTATTACTTAGCCTTTCATAATCTCCCAACCTAATGGTTTGTTTTAACCTTTTATCTCTACCTACAACTTCTTCGTGAAATTGCATGGTTTTATAATCAGGATTATTGGTAAAAGGCGTACCATCTAAGTTTAAATAAGTATTAACAAATGTGCGAATAAGATTAAACCTCACACCTGTTGTTGTACTTGTATAATACCAATTTGCAGCATGGGTTTTAGCAAATGATTCGCTCATTACTGCTGCCAACATTATTTCTTCGCCTACGGGTGCCGGGTTAATAAACAGTTTTCTGTAGGACAAATCGGTACCATCTCCTGTATAAACTTCGTATTCCGACTGATCCATAACAACTTTTGCAGCATTAGCTGCTTCGTTCAACCAGTCGTTGGCCGTTCCTTGTAACCCCAATTCAGTATGGTATTTTCTGAATGTTCCTTCAAACAGACAGACCCTTGCTTTAAGTGCATATGCAACCCATTTGGTAACCAAACTGCGCGAACCATCAGATTCTAATGTAATATTTTGCGTTGCAAAATCAAGATCAGCCAAAATCTCGTTCATTACTAATTCACGAGAATCTCTGCCTTTGTATAAGTCTTCATCTTCAACATCAAGTGGCGTGCTTATCCATGGAACATCTCCATAACGTTTTACTTTCTCGAAATAGAAAAATGCCCTGAAAAACCTCGCTAATCCAATGTAATGATTCCTTACACTTTCTGAAATACGTTCATCGGTACAATTTTCAATAAAAAAGTTAAAATTTCGCAGATGTCCCCAGCCCCAATCACGGTCGCCACCCCAGGAAACAATATCGTTACCCGACGCACTTCCGTCATCTTCTGAAGTGGAGCTGTATGCACCCGCCATTATGAAAGGCGGAGCCCCTCTTCGCGCAGCATAGTCAGACATGCCATCAGCTGTATGTATATTATTTGCACTTGGCAAAAAATCATAAAATGAATAGGAGTATAGTTCAAGTCCAGTTTCGGAGCCAAATACAGCATCTTTCGATGTGCTATCCTGTGGTATTTGTTCCAAATCGCAGCTAAATAGAAAGACTGCAATTAATATAAACCATTTATATTGTATTTTCATGATGATAGTTTTTAAAATTTTAGATTAGAATGTTACAGTTAAACCAATGCTTAAACTTTTCAGCATTGGGTAATTATATCCATCACCAGAACCACCTAATAACGCATCCGCTGAGCCAGTATTTTCAACATCGAGATCTCGTGTGATTTTATAAAGCGGCGACCAGGTCCAAAGATTTTCTCCTGAGATATAAACTTTTGCTTTCTCTGCACCGATTTTAGAAATTAGAGCGGTAGGTAAATTGTAACCTAACTGAAAATTCTTCATCCTTATATAAGCAATGTTCTGAAGATAATCGGTTTGTGGATTGTTCCTAAGAATTCCACTACTTCTGTTAGCCACACGGCCAACGTATCTTGGTAAATAAGCATCAGGATTTTCAGGAGTCCAGTGGTTATCGAGATGCCACGAAGGAAGCGGATTATAAGGTCTGTTGTATTGCCCCCAGAAAGCACTTGCTTCTCTACTCGGAAACCAATTCTGTTTCCCGACTCCCTGAAAGAATGCAGAGAAGAAAAAGCTGTTATAGTCAGCTCCCAGATTTATTCCAAATGTAAAACGAGGTGCTTCATTTCCTATAATTGTTCTATCGCCAGGATCATCTGCTCTATTAGTTCCCGGATCAACAACACCGTCGCCATTTAGATCCATTAATTTTATATCTCCAGGAAAAATAATTCTTGCATTTGTGGTTTTAAATCTACTTTGGTCTGCGTGACTGTCAATATCTGCCTGGTCAACAAAAAATCCATCGTTTGTATAACCCCAAATTTCTCCAACAACCATTCCTTCGTAAAAATCGTCTAGATATTTTTCAGGATTATTGAATTTAGTAATAACAGATTTGTTGTCGGCAAGTGTAAATCTTAAATCGTAATTAAACGGTTTCGATTTCAAAATAAACTTATCTCTCCATGAAATAGAAGCTTCCCATCCTTTAGTTTCCAAATCGGCATAATTACCTTTTGGGGCGGTTGCTCCAAATACAGCCGGGAGAGTCATGCCAATGGTAAACATATCCGTAGTTTCTCGCAGATACATATCTCCAACAAACAATAAGCGGTTAGAAGCCATGGCAATATCTAATCCAATATTTGTAGTTGTCGCAGTTTCCCAGGTAAGCCCATCGGGAAGAACATCTGGTTTACTGGTTAATTGTGGTTTTGTGCCACCCAAAACATCACCTGATTGACCAATACCGAATATTTCCTGATATACATAAGCATCAATATTACCATTACCTAACGAACCATAAGAAGCTCTTAGTTTTAGATTGGAAATCAAATCATCCGATACATTCCAAAACGATTCATTTGAAACTCTCCACCCAACTGAATAAGAAGGAAAGAAAGCATACCTTTCGTTATCAGGGAATTTTGATGAACCATCGTAACGGCCGTTGATTTCAAACAAGTATTTATCCTTAAACGAATAGTTAATTCTTGAGAAACCTCCTAAAAGATTCCAAGCTGTATAACTTCCATCAATATTCATATCTTCGCCCAATGCCAAACTTAAATCAATAGCATCTTCGAAAATAAGACCATTTCGCTCGGCTTCCAGTTTTGTGTATAACGACTCCTCGTAGTTATAACCTACCATTGCTTTTAAATAATGCACTTCGTTAAAAATATTTTCATATTCGGAATATACGTTTAATGCCATATATTTGGTTTCTCTCCATGTATCTCTAAGATCGTCGTATTTTGTTCCGACGTAAGAAGTTACTCCCGGACTTTTATCGTAAGGAACACTAACCCTAACCCTTTTTTCATTATTGTCGGAATTCTGATAAGTGAAATCTCCTTTAACTCTTAGTTTATCTTCAAAGAATTGTGCAACAAAACCGGTTGTACTTTTAAACACACGCTTAGTGTTGTCGTAACCACTTCTACCGTACCACATATTACCTACATTATAAACTGAAGTATGAGTTAAAGTTCCATCTGGGTTAAACAGAGGTGACATTGGATTACCTTCGTCAGCAATATTTCTCCAAACATTTCCACCTTCTCCCGTTTGCAAAGGATTGTGGTAACTAGAACTGCTATATTGTGAATTATTTTCAAATCTCAACCAAGGAAGTACCTGAATAGATCCTTTAGATCTGAAATTATACATTTCATAATCATCGGTATTATAAGTATAAAGTCCTTTTTGCCCCAGGTATCTACCTGTAATCATAAAACTTGTTGTTTCTGAACTACCCGAAACAGTAATATTATGATCGTTTGCTGTGGTAAAATCCTTGTATAACAAGTCATACCAATCTGTACTCCCATAATATACGTATTCTCCATTTATTGGATTAATTGCCCAATCTTCGGTGTAATTTCCAGGGTTCTCCGACCTCATTCTGAGTTCTTCCAAATATTCCTGCGAAAATCGAATAGTTTTATTTGCCTTACTTGGATAAGAACCTTCCCAGTTATAAGTTGCTTCATTAAACATTTTAGCCCAAGTGTATCCATCCCAAACATAATCAGGCATTACAACTGGGTTTTTAACTGCAAAATTACCTGAATAGGTTATACTCGTTTTTTCTTTTGAAGGGCTTTTGGTGGTAATTAAGACAACACCAAAAACTCCCCTTGCTCCGTAAATAGAAGCTGAAGCTGCATCCTTTAATAAGGAAATACTTTCAATATCGTTAGGATTAATCAAACTTGGATCACCTTCAACTCCATCGATTAATACCAACGCATTTCCACCCTGACCGATGGAAGTAGTACCCCTGATATTATAACTTGGCGAACTATTTGGTTTACCATCGGGAAGTGTAATATTTAGATTTGGCATAACTCCCTTAAGTCCCTGCGTAATGTTACCCATGGAACGATTTTCGAAAACTTCGCTGGTTACCTGGTCAACTGCGCCGGTAAGGTTCGCTTTCTTTTGAGTACCATAACCAACTACAATAACTTCTTCCAGGCCAATTGCATCTTCCGACATAACAACTACAAACTGGCTTTTATCGCCAATTGCCATTTCCTGAGCCACCATTCCAACAAATGAAAATACTAAAGTTTCGGCACTTGCTGGAACCGAGAATTGGAAATTACCGTCAACATCGGAAACAGTTCCTAAAGTAGTACCCTTAACAATAACTGTAACTCCAGGCAGTGGAATCCCCTGAGCATCGGTTATCATTCCAGAAACTGTTTTTTGTTGCTGTGTAATAGTTGGTTTTTCCGATGCCTTTCTTATAACAATCTGGCGTTCGTAAACATCATAAGTAACATCCGTATTCTCAAAAACTTCGTCAAGAATTTGATTAATCGAAGCATTAACCAAATTAACATCGACTTTCTTTTCGAGGTTAACATCATCGTTGCGGTACAAAAAAACAAAATCGCTGTTTTTTTCCACAAATTGAATCACACCAGCAATTGTTGAATTAGCCAGGTTAATGTTCATCCTCTTAGCCTGCGAATAGCTTTCAGCCGAAACCGTCATCGCAGAAACAATCAGAATTAAAATCGCTACACGCATAATTCGAAATAGTTTTTTTAGATTTTCACATGGTGGAAAATCGTACAACAAAAATTTTTCCATAAATTTGTTTGATTTTTTAAATTAATAATTACTGTTAGTCATAATGGTAGTATTTAATTCAACCGGGAAGTGTTGCCGCATTTCCCGGTTTATTTTATTTTATAATTTTTTTCATCATTTTTTTCAAATGCGGTTGTTGAGACTTTTGCCAGGTACTCAAAAACTTCTTCTTTGTTTTGTTTTAGATCTAATTTGCCACTTATCTTTATCGATCCCAACATTGGATCTTCAAACTGAATATTTATATCGTAATACCTTTCCAGTCTTTTAATTACCCTGTTCATGTCGAGGTTTTCGAAGCTTAGCAAACCATCGATCCATGACACATAGAAATCGGTATTTACATTTGTGACTTTCGATAATTTTGTGCTTTTATCGAAAGAGGCAAGTTGGTTAGGTTTAAGTATAATTTCGTTTTCAAATTTTGTTTCGCCAATCTGCCTGATAGACACGCTCCCCTTTTTTAATACTGTTTGAATAACATTGTCTTCGGGGTAAGCCGAAATATTAAATTGGGTTCCAAGGACTTTTATTTCCAGTGCTGAAGTTTGAACCAGAAATGGTTTGTTATTATCTTTTGCAACATCAAAATATGCTTCACCAAACAAAACAACCTCCCTGGTTTTATTCATAAAAACTGAGGGGTAAATTAAACGGCTCCCGGCATTTAGCCAAACTACTGTATTGTCGCATAAAACAACTTTCGAACTACTGCCATGCGGCATTACCAGTTGATTCATTATTGATAGTTCAACGGCAATAACAATACTATCCTCGTTTAATACAATTTTCCCCGAATTTCTATAGTCTAGTGTTGATTCCCCGTTTTTTAACGGAATACTTTTTCCCTCAGGTAAAATTAACATCGGGCCGTTTACGGTTGGGGGGATTTTTATTTCGCTTACATATTTAACCAGGTCCTCTTTACCGATACTGAAATAAACAACTGATGCCCCAACAGAAAAAAACAAAATTGCCACAGCCGCGTATTTGAAAAAATTATTTAGCCTTTTCTTTTGCGTAATCCTTTTGTCCACTCCATCAAGTCTCTTTGAAATATCATAAGCAAGCTTTAATTTTTCGGCTTCAGAGAGCATGTTATTTATCAAGTTTATGTTCCTCAATTTTAATTTGAGTTCAAGAATCATGTTCGCTTCTTGAGGGTGTTCCTCGATATAACTATCCCAATACAAATCTAATTCTATCGTTGGGTTGAAAATCCATTTAATAAAAAACGGATTCTCGATAATGTCTTTGTAATTATTCATCAATTTTTCGCGATTTAATTATAAGAGAAGGTTAGTATTGAAAAGGGACAAAATAGAGAAAGAAAATTAATGTGTTTTAAAACACATTAAAATAAAATTAGTGATTTATTTTTGAAATTTTTGCGCAACCCGGAAATTATACGGTACACCTGCTTTTTAACTGTATCGGGATTCATCCCAATAAGTTGCCCAATTTCTTTATAAGTTAGGTTGCTGTTAAATTTATAAAAAAGCAATTCGCGGTAGTTTTCATCCATTTCATTTAAAGCTTTGTTTAAAACCTGTAACCTTATTTGTTCAGTTTCGTTTTGGATGTAATCTTCTTCTAAATTGAATTTAATTTCGAAAGTAAAAAAATCTGATTCTTCGATATTTTTAAACTTCCTACTCAGTAGCAGTTTTTTTTGAATTAACCTTTTTAATGCTTTAAATAAGTAAAATTCAAGGCTTTCGGGTTTATGTAAGTCTATCTTGTACCTATAAATATCGATAAACAAATCCTGAATGGAATCAAAAACAATATCCCTGTTGTTTGTAATTTTTGAACCATAAGCAAAAAGGGAATCAATATATTCAGAGTAAATTTCTTGAAAAGCAAACCTGTCACCAGATTTAAATCTGGACCATGTGGTTTTCCAATAGGTTTTATCTTTAAAAAGATTGCTCTTTTTTTTTGATTTGGCCAAAGTTAGTATCAATTAGGTTGTCTCAAAATTATTAAAAAACTTAGCAAAAACAAGGTTTACTTCAACACTTATCCCTTATTTTTTCATTAGAATTTAATACCTTGTACAAATTCAAAACAGTTTATTTCTTTTTGATTTACAGTTACCTAAAAACAATAAGTTTAAATATCAATCTTATGTTTAAATCCTATAAACAAATTGGTTTAATTAACACACAGGAATTATTTCAAAAAGCTTTTGCAGGTCAATACGCAATCCCGGCCTACAATTTTAACAATTTAGAACAGATGCAGGCAATTGTTGAAGCAGCAGTTGAAGCTCAATCGCCTGTAATATTAATGGTTACCGAAAGTGCTTTGAATTATATCAAAAAATCAATCCTTCCATTTTTAACAAAGGGTGCTGTAAATTATGCATTAAAATTAAATTCCGGGAAACCGATCCCCCTCGTCCTACATCTCGATCACGGTCATGGATTTGAGATTTGTAAAGAGTGTGTAGATATCGGGTTTTCATCGGTTATGATTGACGGGTCGATGTTATCGTATGGCGAGAATATTAAGTTAACTAAAAAAGTAGCTGATTATGCACACCAATTTGATGTTTCTGTTGAAGGTGAATTGGGTGTTTTAGCAGGAATTGAAGATAATGCTGAAGCAGCAAAATCGGTTTACACGAATCCTGAAGATGTTTCTGATTTTATCCAAAAAACGGGTGTCGATTCCCTGGCTATTTCAATCGGCACTTCGCACGGCCCAAATAAATTCAAGCCTGAACAATGCACTTATAAAAATGGTGTGCCAATTCCTCCTGCATTACGTTTCGACATCCTCGAAAAAATTGGAAAACAATTACCTGGCTTCCCTATTGTTTTGCATGGCTCTTCTTCCATTCCCCGCCAATTGGTCGATAGCATTAATAATAATGGGGGTGATATTAAAAATGCTATCGGAATTCCTGAAGAACAATTACGCAAAGCTTCAACTTCATCGGTTTGTAAAATAAATATCGATGCTGATGGTAGATTGGCAACCACCGCGACTATCCGAAAAATTTTCAATAATGAGCCTACCGAATTTAACCCCCGAAATTATTTGGGAAAAGCAAAAATCGAGATGAAAGAAATTTATAAACACAAAATAATAAACCTGTTTGGGTCGGGTAACACCATTTAGATTCTGATTTAAAAGCCTGCATTCGAAATTATTAATCTCAATAGTTAAGGGGCCTCTCTAACTGTGAGAGGCAAATCTTCCGTCTCGTATGCCTGGTTCCGGTACCTTGGCACAAAACCGGAATCTTGAATTGCTTGTTGAATTCCGCTTGCATTCATTTTGTATCTTGCCCCGGCAGCCGAAACTACATTTTCTTCCATCATTATCGAGCCAAAATCGTTGGCACCACCATGCAAACAAAGTTGTCCAGTTGTTGCACCAACCGTTAACCACGACGCTTGTATATTTATTACATTGTTCAACATAATACGACTTATAGCAATTAGCCGCAAATAATCATTGGCAGTAGAAGTATTTCTGATTCCCTGTTTTTGAAGAGTTGTTCCTTCGTCCATAAAAGGCCATGGCACGAAAGTTACAAAACCGTGTGCACCTTCCGGTTTTTCGTTTTGAACCTGACGTAGAAAAACCAAATGCTCAATCCGTTCTTTTTTTGTTTCAATATGGCCAAACATCATTGTTGCCGAAGTTACCAAGTTCATTTTATGGGCTTCGCGCATAACATCTAACCACTCCTGTGTATTGCATTTTCCTGGCGAAATGGATTTCCGCACCCGATCGGAAAGAATTTCGGCTCCGGCACCAGGCAGGCTGTCCATTCCTGAATCGACTAAAATTTCCAATACTTCGCGATAACTTTTTCGTTCTTTTTTCGAAAGAAACACAATTTCCGGTGGACCAAGAGTGTGCAATTTTAAAACCGGGTAACGTCTTTTTAATTCCGAAAAAAGATTAGTGTAAAAATCAAGTCCGAGTTTAGGGTGCATTCCACCCTGCATTAATAATTGCCGTCCGCCCGCCTTTAACAGTTCCGCTGTTTTTTCGCAATATTCATCAATGCTTGTTATGTACTGCGCTTCTTCGTTAATTTTACAATGAAAATTACAAAACTTGCACCCCGAAATACATACATTGGTAATATTTACATTGCGGTCAATTATCCAACCTACCCTATTCCCCGGAACCTGCAACTGGCGACATTCGTTAGCCACCAACATTAATTCGTTGGTTGGAACCTGTTCGTAAATAAACAATCCTTCTTCAAATGTCAATGGCTCCAACCTAATTGCTTTTATTAAAATCTTATCTGCCACCATGTAAACTTACAGCTCCTCTCTGTGTTTATTTTACTTGTTCGATGCCGAACATTATTAATTGTATTATTTTTAGAAAAAATTTAAATCTATGCTACCAAAAATTTCAAAAATAACAGAATTAAAAGAAAATACTTCAACTGTCAGGTTATTTGACAACTTAAGCCAATTTCCCCATTCTTTTCTTATCGACAATGAATTGGAGTATTTAAAAAACAAATTAGAAAAAGAAAACGACTGTACAATTTACAGGCATCCTAATTTGCTCTTTTTCAACAAAGTTAAAGAAGAAAAAGAAAAACACCTTCAAAAGGAGGCTGCCCGAAAAGCCGGGTCAAAATTGTTTGATCTTTTAAAAACAGAAAAAATAAAATCTGTACAATTATTAAATTTCAGCAAATATGAATTAATGTTGCCATTTATCGAAGGGCTTTTACTTTCAGGATATTCATTTTCAAAATATAAAAAAGAAAAGGATGAATTTGATTTAGATGAAATTTTAATTTCTGACAAAAAAACAAACACATCGCAAACTGAGGAGTTAAAATTTTTAACGCAGGCAGTTTTTTACGCTCGTAACCTGGTAAACGAGCCTCTCTCCTTTTTAACTGCAACAAAATTCTCTGAAGAAATTGAAAGATTAGGTGAGAAGGCAGGGTTTTCAGTCGAGGTTTTCAACAAGAAAAAAATTGAATCGCTTAAAATGGGCGGTTTGTTGGCTGTAAACAAAGGAAGCATCGACCCGCCAACTTTCAACATCCTGGAATGGAAACCAGAAAATGCCAAAAATAAAGAACCTGTAGTTTTGGTTGGTAAAGGAATTGTTTTCGACACCGGTGGATTAAGTTTAAAACCCACTCCAAAATCGATGGATTATATGAAATGTGACATGGCTGGGGGTGCTGTCGCGGCAGCCACCATTTACGCCGTTGCAAAAAACAAATTGCCGGTTCATGTGCTTGCCCTCATTCCTGCCACCGACAACCGCCCCGATGGAAATGCGTATGTTCCGGGCGATGTAATTACCATGTTCGACGGAACAACCGTGGAAATAAAAAACACAGATGCGGAAGGCCGTCTGATTTTGGCAGATGCTTTAAGTTATGCGAAAAAATATTCACCAAAACTGGTAATCGATATTGCAACTTTAACCGGATCGGCAGAAATTATTGCCGGATCGCATGCCATAGTTGGAATGGGGAATTCAAAAGAAAATCTTCAAAAACTAAAAAAAACCGGCGAAGAAACTTATGAACGAATTATTGAAGTCCCACTTTGGGAAGAATATTCAAAACCGCTGGAATCGACAATTGCCGATTTAAATAACCTGGGAGGCCGGGAAGCACAAACAACAATTGCCGGAAAATTTCTGGAACATTTTACCGATTTCAATTGGATTCACCTCGATGCTGCAGGGGTTTCATTTAATTTTGAAAAATACAATTATCGTCCAGTTGGTGGTACAGGCTTTGGTACGCGCCTTCTATATAACTTTTTGAAAAAACTCAATTAAAAACGTAACTTTGCCCCTCATTTTTTAAGTGATTTTCTATTTATCTGAAACTGAATAATATGACACAAAAAAATATAATTAAAGTAGGTATTTCGCACGGCGACATTAATGGGATTGGTTACGAGATAATCATGAAAACACTACTCGATCCGCGAATCCTTGAAATGTGTACACCCATTATTTACGGATCGCCAAAAGTTGCTGCATACCATCGAAAGGCCTTAAATATAAACAACCTCAGTTTTAACCATATACGTACTACTAAAGAAGCAAACCAGCGAAGGGTTCACATAATTAATTGTATAGACGACAGTGTCAGGGTTGAATTAGGGAAATCCACAACCCTCGCCGGGGAATCATCTTTTATGGCATTAGATCGTGCGGTGTTTGATCTCGAAAAAGGAGATATTGATGTTTTGGTTACTTCACCAATTAACAAAGACAATATTCAAAGCGAAAATTTTGATTTCCCGGGACACACCGAATTTCTGGCCCAAAATTTCAACACCAAAAATTATGCTATGTTAATGGTTAGCGAAACCATGAAAATAGGTGTTGTAACTTCACATATCCCAATTTCCCGTGTTGCTCAAAATTTATCGAAAGAAGCAATTTTGTCAAAAATCAGGATTATTGCAAAATCGTTGAATCAAGACTTTGCGATAAGCAGGCCACGAATTGCTGTTTTTGGATTGAATCCACACGCCGGAGATAATGGTTTACTCGGAAATGAAGAAAAAGATATTATTATCCCTGCAATTATTCAGGCTAAAAAAGAAGGAATTATAGCACTCGGGCCTTATTCTGCCGACGGATTTTTTGGCTCCAATGATTACCGGAAATTCGATGCTATTTTAGCTATGTACCACGACCAGGGATTAATACCATTTAAACTGGCATCCTTCGAAAGAGGTGTAAATTATACTGCCGGGCTACCCGTGGTACGTACTTCTCCTGCGCACGGCACGGCATATTCACTCGCTGGTGAGGATAAAGCATCTCCAGAATCGTTCAGGCAGGCCCTGTACCTGGCCATCGATATCCATAAAAACCGGATGTTATACAAAGAAATTTCAAAAAACCCTCTTATAAGACACGAAATTAATCCTGCCCAGGTAGATGAAAGCGTGGATATTGAAGCAGGGGAAAACGAGCTTAATTAGTAAGTTTAAATTAAATTTGGATTAAGATGTACGAATATATCCGTGGTAACATTACAGAACTCAATCCGACAAACATTATTATTGAAGGTAACAATATTGGCTATTTCGTGAATATTTCGTTAAACACGTACAGCAAGTTAAACGGGAAAAAAGAAGCACTAATTCTTATCCATCAAATAGTACGCGAAGACGCCCATATTTTATATGGTTTTGCCGACAAAAACGAACGCGATTTGTTTCGAAACCTGATATCGGTTAATGGCGTTGGTGCCAGCATTGCAATTATGATGCTTTCATCGTTGAATTCAGACGAAATTGTAGCTGCTGTAACAAGCGAAAAAGTTGATGTTTTAAAAGGGATCAAGGGAATTGGCACCAAAACTGCCCAACGCATAATAATCGATCTAAAAGATAAGTTCGGAAAATTACCAGAAACAGGCCAATTTTTATATTCGCCAGACAATAGTATCCGAATTGAATCGTTATCAGCATTAGTCATGCTCGGATTCGCTAAAAAGGATGCTGAAAAAATTGTCGTGAAAATAGTTCAGGAACAACCAGGGGCAACGGTTGAGAGTGTGATTAAACAAGCTTTAAAACGGTTATAAACAGGAATGGAATTGACCCGGAATTTAAAAAACATATTCTTCTTTTACCTACTTATTGTCTCACTAACTTTCGCTAAAAAAGGTGTTGGTGCAGATATAAGTACGTCAACAGATATGGTAGTAATTCAAACCATCGACACTGTTGAAATTGACACCATTGGACCACTTCCTTTTCCGTTTGAAGACCAACCCGCTTTTGGGCAACTTGACCAGGATTCATTAAAACTATTTCTAAACAAACCAAGTAATATTAAGTATGAAATTGAATACGATCCCGTAACTGGTGAGTACGTATTTTACGAAAAAATTGGGAACCTGAATTATCGTTTGCCACAAACTATGTCTTTAGACGATTATGTTGATTACGATTTCGAAAAATCAATTAAAGACTACTGGAAAGAACGGACAAAGATCCAGGATTTGGAAGCCAAAAACTCACTCATTCCAAAGCTGACCATTGGAGGAGAAGCATTTAACCGCATTTTTGGTGGCAATACTATTGATATCCAACCACAAGGTTATGTTGAGGTGAGTTTTGGTTACCAGATGAATGCTACCGAAAACCCGGCTATCCCGGAACGTTTGAGGAAAGTGCCCACTTTCGATTTCGACGAAAAAATACAAATGAACGTGATGGGGCAAATCGGTTCGAAAATGAACATGAGGGTTAATTACAACACGGAAGCAACGTTCGATTACGAAAACAAAATGAACCTGGAATACACCGGCGACGAAGACGAAATTTTAAAAAGAATTGAAGCCGGGAATGTTTCATTGCCTTTAAACGGGTCATTAATTACAGGGGCTTCTAACCTCTTTGGTATTAAGGCCGAAATGCAATTCGGGCGAATGACCCTGACAACTGTATTTTCGCAACACAAAGGTGAAACACAAACCGTGGAAACCGAAGGAGGCGCACAGATTTCAAATTTCGAATTATCTGTTGCCGACTACGATGCTAACCGGCACTTTTTCCTGGCACAATATTTTCGCGATCACTACGATGAATGGTTGGAAAACACTGCCGTTCCTCGATCGCCAATTCACATTAACAAAGTTGAAATCTGGATAACAAACAAATCGAATAATTTTACCGAATCGAGAAATATTTTTGCCTTGCAGGATTTAGGTGAACACGACCCAAATATTTATAATCAAGTTCCATCATTTCAGGCAACACCTGCCCTGCCCTATCCAGAAAATATATTCCCACATAACGATGCCAATGGTTTGTATTACGAAATGACAAATACACATAACAGTATTCGTAATGTGGAAAACATAACGGCAGAAATGTCGCAATTTAGCCCGGGATATGTTGGGGGCCAGGATTTCGAGAAAATTGAGCAGGCACGGAAACTGAACCCTTCTGAATATACAATTAACGAACGTTTGGGATATATTTCGCTAAACACTTCGCTTAATACAGACGAAATTTTGGCAGTAGCATTTAACTATACGTCAAACGGAAAAATATTTCAGGTAGGTGAATTTTCAACCGATGGGGTTGATGCTCCACAAACACTGTTATTAAAACTTATCAAAGGGACCAATCTTACGCCCAACCTGCCGACCTGGAAACTGATGATGAAAAACATCTACAACCTTAATGCTTATCAGCTTTCAAACGATGAGTTCCTTTTTAATGTGGTTTACCAAAACGATTCAACGGGTACTTACATTAATTACATTCCCGAAGGAAATATAAATGGACAAATCCTTTTAGAGGTGATGAACCTCGACAAACTCAATAAACAACTCGACCCGTATAAAGACGGTGTTTTCGATTATATTGAAGGGATTACAGTTTATTCAAATAACGGAAGGATAATTTTTCCGGTTATTGAACCCTTTGGATCTCATTTGGCCAAAGCCATTCAAGACCCTACCCTCATCGAAAAATATACATTCCAGTCGCTTTACGACTCTACCCGTATCTTTGCCCAACAAGATGCAGAACACAATAAATTCAGGCTGACAGGTAGTTACAAGGGTTCTTCAAGTTCCGATATTATGTTAGGTGCTTTAAACCTTGCACAGGGTTCGGTAAAAGTAACTGCTGGAGGCCGCGAATTAATGGAAAATGTGGATTACACCGTTGACTACACATTGGGACGTGTAAAAATTATCAACCAGGCATTGCTCGAAGCAGGAACACCAATCCAGGTTTCAACCGAGAGCGAAGATCTCTTTACGATGCAACGAAAAACCCTGATGGGGGCACACGCCAATTACGCATTTAACGACAATTTTAATCTGAGTGCAACAGCGTTATACATGCACGAAAGGCCATTGACGCAAAAAGTAGATTATGGCGAAGATCCCATTTCAAACTTAATGGTTGGTTTCGACACACGTTATACAACAGAAAGTATGTTCCTGACCAAAGTCATCGATGCAATTCCGTTCTACAGCACAAAAACACCATCGAGTATTGATTTCGAAGCTGAAATTGCCCAGTTAATCCCGGGCCATTCGAAAGTTATTGAAAAAAGCGGGACAGCTTATGTTGACGATTTTGAAGGGACAAAAACAACCATCAGTTTAAAAACCCGGCAATCGTGGACCCTGGCAAGTACACCGCAGTTTCAATCAAATAATTTCCCCGAAGGAAACTTAACAAATTCGCTGGAATATGGATATAACAGGGCAAAATTGGCATTCTATATTATCGATCCTTTATTTTTAAGAAATAACAGCCTTACCCCCGATCATATTAAAAACGACAATAACCAGCAATCAAATCACTTTGTCCGCGAGATTTTCGAAAAAGAAATTTTTCCTGCCAAAGAATCTCCGGTTGGGCAACCAACCAATATTCCAGTTTTCGATTTGGCATTCTACCCAACCGAACGTGGACCGTACAATTACGATGCACAACCTGGCAATTATTCAGCAGGAATTAATGCCGACGGATCGTTAAAGGCTCCGGAATCACGCTGGGGAGGGATCATGCGAAGAATTGAAACAAGCGACTTTGAAACTTCAAATATTGAATTTATTGAATTCTGGTTGATGGATCCATTTGTAAACGATACGCTAGGGATGCACCAGGGAGGGGATTTATATTTCAACCTTGGCGATATTTCGGAGGATATATTAAAAGATTCGCGAAAAGCATTTGAAAACGGGTTACCAACTACTGAATTAGTAACCAATGTTGACCCAACGATTTGGGGAAGGGTATCAACTTTACAATCACTGGTAAATGCTTTCGATAATAACCCGGAATCACGTAGATATCAGGATGTTGGTTTTGATGGAATGAATGACCAGGACGAACAAAATCACTTTGAACAATATTTAGATGATCTCAGGCAAAATGCAAACCAGGAAGCATTGACCAAGGCACTTAATGATCCTTCTTCTGATAATTACCATTATTACCGTGGTTCAGATTTTGATGACCAGCAACTGGATATACTTGAAAGATATAAACAATATAACGGCCCTGAAGGGAATTCGCCAACTACCGAAATGTCACCCGAATCATACCCAACTTCATCTTCTACAATTCCTGATATTGAAGATATTAATAACGATAACACACTTAACGAATACGAACGGTATTATCAATACAAAGTCAGCATCAGAAAAAACGACATGCAGATTGGGCAGAATTACATTTCTGATATCAAGGAAAGCCGGGTCCAACTAAAAAACGGGCAAATTGGAGAAGTAAAATGGTACCAATTTAAAATTCCTATTCGCGATCCCGATCAGGTTGTTGGTAATATTCGTGATTTTAAATCCATCAGGTTTTTACGGATGTTTATGCGTGAATTCCAGGATCCGGTTGTTATGCGGTTTGCAACACTCGATTTAGTACGCGCAGACTGGAGACGTTACACCCGCGATATTGGCGAAGTAGGTACAAGCTCTCCTAATTCAACCTTCGATGTATCAGCCGTTAACATTGAGGAAAACGGTAGCCGCGAACCCGTAAATTACATCCTCCCACCAGGAATCGATCGGGTTATCGACCCTGCCAATCCACAGCTCAGACAATTAAACGAACAGTCGATGGTTTTAAAAGTAACCGAACTGGAACAAGGTGACGCACGTGCCGCATACAAGCCTTTCTACATGGATTTCAGGAGGTACAAAAAGTTAAAATTAGAAGTTCATGCCGAAGAAATGGAAGGCTACCCCTTGCAGGACGACGAGTTGTACTTTTTTATTCGATTAGGATCCGATTACAATTTCAATTACTACGAATACGAAGTACCGTTGAAACTAACTCCTGCCGGCAGGTACAACGCCGAAATTGAAAACGACCGTTATATTGTTTGGCCCGACGAAAACCGCTTGGACATCCCGCTCGAAGTATTTACAAATGCCAAACTTGATCGCAACGACGAAATAAGAAGAGCGGGTTCAACATTTGGAATCCAGGATATTTACGAAACAGTCCACCGGGGCTGGAACAAAGACAAAAATAAAGTTAAAATTAAGGGAAGCCCTAATCTTGGGAATGTCCAGGTTGTAATGGTCGGGATCCGCAACAATCGGGGGCAGGTAAACACAGGGCCAAAAGCCGTTGAAGTTTGGCTGAACGAAATGCGTCTTTCCGACTTCGACGAAGAAGGTGGTTGGGCTGCCAACGCAAGGCTATCGACCCGGCTGGCCGATTTGGGAAGTGTAACTTTCGCCGGGCGTACCCGATCTGCAGGTTTTGGAAGCATTAGCCAAAATATAAACAGTCGCGAGCTGGAAGATCTAATTGAATTCGACATTGCTTCTTCCATTGACCTGGGGCGCTTTTTCCCTGAAAAAGCCGGAGTGAGAATCCCTCTTTATTACGGTTATTCCAGAAGTGCCAGAAACCCCAAATATAATCCATTAGAACCCGATATAGAAATGGATCAATCGATACAACGGGCGGAAAATCAACAGGAAGTAGATTCAATTAAATTTATTTCACAAGATTTGGTTACACGGAAAAGTATCAATTTTACCAACGTAAAAGTTGAACCACAAACAGAGCAAACAAAAGTACATTTGTGGGATCCTGCAAATTTTGCAGTTACCTATTCTTATAACGAGATTTTCAGAAGAGATATTAACACTGAATATAATCTGGACAAAACGTACCGTGGAATGTTTTCGTACAATTACAGCAGCAGGCCAAAATTGGTACAACCCTTCAGTAAAATTAATTTTATGCAAAAGGGGCCACTGAAATTAATTGGTGACTTTAATTTCTACCCGCTTCCAACTCAGATTTCATATCGGACTGATTTATTCCGTCGTTACCACGAAACACAAACCAGAAACATTACCAACCCTAATTTTATTCTTCCGGCAACCTACGAAAAAGATTTCTTGTGGAACCGGTTTTTAGATATCCGATACGATGTGACCCGTACCTTAAAAGTTGATTTTTCATCCCGAAGCACTTCGCGAATAGACGAACCCGAAGGAAGAATGAACCCCTTAGACGATGATTATCAATTAAAAAAAGATTCTATTTTAAGCAACTTATGGAATTTAGGCCGCCCAACTTTATATAATCACAATTTTAATGTTTCGTACACAATACCCATTAACAGGATTAAAATATTGAGTTTTATATCATCGTCAGTTCGGTATCAGGGAACATACGATTGGCAAGCAGGGCCAATTACTGCCGACACCATCAGGTTGGGAAACCGGGTTCAAAACTCGCGTAACCTGCAACTGACTGGGAATATGAATTTAACAAGCTTATATAATAAAGTACCATATTTTAAAAAGCTAAACGATAAATTCAGGAGAACAGGAAGAAGCCGCAACAGTTTAAACCGGCGTTCGAGTGGTGGCAGGGCCCAGCAAGATCAAACCCCCCTCGCACGGCAAAAAGAAGTACAAACCTTCTCAAGTAATGTAGATTTAAAAGCAAACGAAGCACAGGAAATAAATCACAAACTCAACACAAAAAAAGTAAAAATTTTAGTTACCGGAGTAGGAAGTACAGCTATTTCGGGAAGGACAAAAATAATAGATGCAAACACTATTGAATTTACACCACTTGCCGATGCACCACAGGCACAACTTACGGTTTCAGGGGTTTCTGGCGATCAAAGCTTTTTAAAAGATGCGATCGACCTTACAACCCGAATGTTAATTGGAGTTCGTACTATTTCGGTAAATTACAGCCGAAACGGTGGGACAGTGCTGCCCGGATATTTACCCGAACCAACCTTATTTGGTGCTGGGGCATACACTCCTGATGGACAAATGTTTAACCGCGATTTAGCCACTAGTATGGCTCCAGGGTTACCCTTCCTGTTTGGTTGGCAAGATCAAGACTTTGCACGCCGGGCGGCAAGTAATGGCTGGGTAACTACCGACTCAACACTTAACATGCCATCGTTGATTACCCAAAACGAACGTTTTAACATGCGCGCAACTGTTGAACCACTCCCCGACCTCAGGATTGATATTACTGCCGATCGTTCTTTTTCAAAAAATATTAGCGAATTTTTTAATTACAATCCTTCATCGGGAGAATTTATTGCAAATAGCTTTTCCGAAACCGGGAATTTCAGCATGTCAACGCTAACCTGGGGGACTGCCTTTTTTGCCATTGGCAAAGGAGAAGTGCAACAGTCGCAAGCATTCGAAAACATGAAAGAATACCGATCGGTTATTGCCAGGAGGCTGGCGGCCCAGCATGACCCTAACAATGGATTTGGTTACAACCCTACTGCAATAAATCCAGAAACCGGTTATCCCGATGGTTATGGTCCGACTTCGGTTGAAGTTTTGGTCCCGGCATTTCTTGCTGCCTACCAAAATAAAGACCCATATAAAATTGGCCTGGGAATGTTCCCATCAATAAAATTTATTAGGCCTAATTGGCGGATTCAATACGAAGGAATGGTTTCAAGGATTCCGGGATTAAATAAAATTATGCGATCACTGAATTTCACGCACGCATACCGTTCGAGTTATAATGTTGGTTCGTTTATTACTAATTTAAATTATATGGCAGAAGGGGATGGATTTAGTTATGTACGAGACATAGCCAATAATTTTATTCCGGCTTATGATTTTAATTCAGTTAGTATTATGGAAACATTTAGCCCACTAATTAATATGGATATTATGTGGGTTGGCGATCTGACTACCCGGGCTGAAATGAAACGATCGAGAAATATGAACCTCTCGTTTGCCAACAACCAGTTGACAGAAATTCTTAGTAATGAATACACAGTTGGCGTTGGCTACCGGTTTACACAAATGGACTTGATTATTAAAACCAAAAACTCGCAACAGGCTTATTCAAACGATCTAAACCTGCGAGCTGATCTTTCATACAGAAAAAATAAAACCGTTCTCCGAAAATTGGTTGAAGAAGACGATCAGATTACTGCGGGGCAAAGTGCCTTTACTATAAAAACAACTGCAGATTATCAATTAAGCGATCGTTTTCAAATGCGGGTATTTTTCGATAAAATTTTGAATAACCCGTTTACTTCACTCTCATTTCCTACGTCAAACACTAATATTGGAGTGAGTTTTAGGTTTACTTTAGCACAATAAAAAGTAAAATTTAACAGAACTTTTACACGCGAAAATTGTTTTTTAGATAAAAGTTTTATTCTTTTGAAACGAATTTTAGATAACGAATGAAAAAATTAAATACAATATGGCTTCCGTGGTGGGGTCTTCTTACGTAAGTTGGGAGTTAATGGCCATATTGGTATTTTAAAAAATATATCAAAATGAACCTGCTCCTTAAAAGAGTAGGTTTTTTTATTTTAGTAGAACAATGATGTTAAAAACAAATAATTGGTGGTGGCGTTTTATTTTTTCATGAAAATCGTGAGAAGAGAATTCGCTATTATAAAATTTAAAGCGGCTCATCGAAACACGATGAGCCGCTTTTTTTAGGCCATTATAAATTGATTGATAGAAAAATATTATATTAAGAGATACAAAATGAAAACACTTAAGTTTAAACCACAAGTTCGAAAAATACTTGCCGATACAGTTACTCCGGTTAGCATTTATTTACGATTACGGACTCTTTATCCAAAGTCTATTTTGCTGGAAAGTTCTGATTACCATGGTAACGAAAATGCGTATTCGTTTATCTGTTTTAATCCAATTGCTTCGTTTGTGGTAAATAATAGCGTTGTTGAAAAAAATCTTCCAGGTGTAAAAACAGAAGTATTTAAGTTGGAAGATGATTGTTCTCTCGACGATGAATTAGAATCTTTTTTCCAAACATTCAATGTAGATTCTGACGAAATTGAATTACCATCAAATGGCCTGTTTGGATACGTCAACTTCGATGCAATCCAGCATTTCGAAAACATCAAATTTTCGTCTGATAAAAAAGAAGAGTATCAAATACCTGAAGTGAATTACAGCTTTTATAAATATGTTGTGGCCATCGACCATCATAAAAACATCATTCACATTGTTGAAAATTTGTTGGAAGGGGAATCATCACAGATGGATTACATCCACCATTTATTAGTAAATCTCAATTTTTCAACTGCAAAATTTGAACCTGCTGGAGAAGAAACATCAAACATTACCGATGACGAATACAAACAAATGGTAACTAAAGGAAAAGAGCATTGTTACAGGGGAGATGTTTTTCAGATAGTTTTAAGTCGCCAGTTTAAGCAAGAATTCGAGGGCGATGATTTTAATGTTTACCGTTCGTTGCGTTCCATAAATCCTTCGCCATATTTGTTTTATTTCGATTTTGGCGATTACCGCATTTTCGGTTCAAGTCCCGAAGCTCAAATTCGAATAAACGATAATAAAGCTTTTATACATCCAATTGCAGGCACATTTAAAAGAACTGGAAACGATGAGCAAGATCGTGCCCTGGCAGAAAAGCTGAGCAAAGACCCAAAAGAAAACGCGGAACACGTTATGTTGGTTGATTTGGCACGAAATGACCTGAGCAGAAATGCCGATAAAGTTAAAGTTGAAACCTATCGCGAAGTTCAATTTTATTCGCATGTTATTCATTTGGTTTCTCAGGTTTCGGGTGAAATAACAGAAGAAACAAACCTCATTAAAGTTTTGGGCGAAACTTTCCCTGCCGGAACTTTATCGGGTGCACCAAAGTATAAAGCTATGGAGTTAATTGATAAATACGAAAATCAGAATCGTGGTTATTACGGAGGATGTATTGGTTATTTGGGTTTCGACAGAACATTAAATCACGCCATAATGATTCGCTCTTTTTTAAGTAAAAACAACAAGTTGTTTTATCAGGCTGGAGCAGGAATTGTTGCCGATTCGCAAGAAGAAAGTGAATTGCAAGAAGTAAATAATAAATTAGCAGCGCTAAAAAAAGCCATTGAAATGGCAAAAGAAATTAGTTAGTGTTTATTTATAAAAAAAGTAAAAAAGATAGAAATGAAAATACTTGTAATAGATAACTACGATTCTTTCACATACAATTTGGTACATGCCATAAAAAAAATCTCCGGGTTACCGGTCGACGTATTTCGAAACGATGAAATTTCTCTTGAAGAGATTGAAAAATACGATAAAATTGTACTTTCCCCTGGGCCTGGAATTCCAGAAGAAGCAGGTTCTCTGCTGGAAATCATCAAAGAATTTGCCCCTAAAAAAAGTATTCTTGGTGTTTGTTTGGGACATCAGGCAATTGGAGAAGCTTTTGGTGGAAAACTTCATAATATGAAAAAAGTGCTACATGGAATTGCAACTCCTGTTAAACTAACTGAAAATAAATCCATACTTTTTAAAGAGTTGCCCGAAAGTTTTGATGTTGGTCGCTATCATTCCTGGATAGTTCAAAATGAAAATTTGCCTGAATGTTTCGAAGTAACTAGTTACGACGAGGAGGGTTTAATTATGTCGATGAAACACAAAAAATACGATGTTCAAAGTGTGCAATTTCACCCCGAGTCGGTACTAACCCCGCTTGGTGAGAAAATGATTGAGAATTGGCTGAAAAAAGAAAGTTGACAGTTGCAGTCGCAGTTTGCAGTTGAGTAAGAATACAAATTATTTTCTTGAATAAGCCCTGAAAGGGCGAAAGCCAACAGCACAGGGCAGCGCCCTGTGTAAACAAAGATTAAAAAAAAAGGTGCGTCCGCGGTCGTACCATAAAGAAAGGACTTTACGCGCACCGCAATGCAAAACCGGATTAAACATTAGGAAACAAAATGAAAGATACTTTACAATATTTATTCAAAGGAGAAACTCTCACAAAAGATGAAGCTAAACAGTTGCTTCTTGAAGTTGGAAAAGGACGACATTCCGAAGCCGAGTTCGCATCGTTCCTAACGGTTTTTAAAATGCGACCAATTGTTTCCCAGGAACTTGCCGGATTTCGTGATGCAATGATAGAACTCAGTCTAAAAACCGACCTATCGGAATACAATGCTATTGATGTTGTTGGAACCGGTGGCGACGGGAAAAACACATTTAACATCTCAACGCTTTCTGCGATAATTATTGCAGGTGCTGGAGTTAATGTTGCCAAACATGGAAATTATGCTGCAAGTTCCACAAGCGGCTCATCAAATGTTTTGGAGTATTTGGGATATAAATTCAGCAACGATATAAACAAGTTAAAGTCAGACCTTGAAAAAGGAAATTTTTGCTTTTTACACGCACCGCTTTTTCATCCGGCAATGAAAAATATTGCCCCTGTGCGACGGGCATTAAAATTTCCAACTTTCTTTAATATTTTGGGACCAATGATAAATCCGTCTTCACCAAAATATCAATTGTTAGGCGTTAATAACACCCAGAATTTCAATCACTATAAAAATGTATATGACTATTCAGATGTAAAATTTGCGATTGTAAATAGTCTGGATGGTTACGACGAAGTTTCATTAACAGCCGACACGCATTTTGCATCGAATAAAATAGAAACAAATCTTTCTCCTCTCGATTTTGGAATGGAGCAAATAAAACCTGAAAAATTATTTGGGGGGGATTCAATTGAAAAAGCTGCTAGTATTTTTTTATCAATTCTTGAAGGGAAAGGAACTAATGAACAGAACAATGCTGTTATCGCAAATGCAGCTTTAGGTTTAAATGTTTATTATCCCGATAAAGAATTATTGGAGTGCGTTGAAATAGCAAAAGAATCGTTGTTAAGCAAAAGCGCTTTGGAGAAATTAAAGGCGATTGTAGAATAATTATTACACCGTCCTTTAGGGCGGTGAATGCGAAATACGCCATCGCAAGGAATTTATGAAAATTATTAAACTTAATAAGTTTAATAATTTTCATAAATTCCAAACCATATATTTTAATATTAAACCACCGCCCTAAAGGACGGTGCAAAAGATAAAAAATGAACATTCTCAATAAAATAATAGCAACAAAAAAGATTGAAGTTGCCAATCAAAAAAAGAAGGTAAGTGTTTCGCAGTTAGAAAAATATACCTGGTTTAATCGAGATTGCAATTCGCTCACCTCGAATTTAATTCAAGAAAATTCTTCCGGTGTAATTGCCGAGTTCAAACAAAAATCACCTTCGAAAGGCGAGATAAATTACAAGGTAAAAGTTGAAAAAGTTACAAAAGCTTATGCAGATGCTGGAGCAGCCGGATTATCTGTTTTAACCGATTTTGAATATTTTGGAGGGAATCTCGTAAATCTCATTCGGGCAAGAGAAAGTAACCCAAATATTCCGATTCTGCGCAAAGATTTTATGATTGACACCTATCAGATTATTGAGGCAAAAGCTTTTGGTGCCGATGTAATTTTGTTAATTGCTGCGTGCCTCGAAAAGGAACAGGCAAAATTTTTGGCTGAAAAAGCAAAAAGCCTTGGGATGGAAGTTTTAATGGAAATTCATAACGAAGAAGAGTTGGAAATCGTTAACGAATTTGTTGACATTGTTGGAGTAAACAACAGAAACTTAAAATCATTTAGTGTTGATGTGGAAACTTCAGTTAATTTATCGAAACTAATTCCCGACCAATTTGTGAAAATTTCAGAAAGTGGTTTGTCAGATGCAGAAACCATTAATTATTTAAGGAAATATGGATTTAAAGGATTTTTAATTGGTGAAACATTTATGAAAACTGATAATCCGGGGCAGGCTTGTAAACAACTAATTTCGAAATTATGACAAGAAAATTAAGAATAAAAGTGTGCGGTATGAAATTCACTGAAAATCGGCAACAGGTTGAGGAACTTGAGATCGATTTTTTGGGATACATTTTTTACCCGCAGTCAAAACGTTTTATTGGCGAAAATCCGGAAAGCAATCTTTTTAATTCAGCAAAACCTAAAGTTAGTGTTTTTGTTGACGAAAATGTTTTTGAAATTCTTGGACTGGCTAAAAATTTAGGTTTCGAATATGTACAATTACACGGAAAAGAAAATCCGAAAACTTGTCAGATTCTAAAAAATCAAGGATTAAAAGTTATTAAAGCATTTAATGTAAACGAGAAATTTAAATTCTCCAATACAGCACCTTTCGAGAAAGTAGCCGACTTTTTTCTTTTCGATACGAAAACCAAACTACCCGGTGGTTCGGGAGAAAAATTTAATTGGGAAATTCTGAAAAAATACAATGGACACACTCCATTTTTCTTAAGTGGAGGAATAACTTTGGAGGATGCAGAAAGTATTAAAGAAATTGAACACACAAAACTTACCGGAGTCGATTTAAACAGCGGATTTGAAGATGCGCCAGGAGTGAAAGATATTGAAAAATTAAAAACCTTTATTACAGAATTAAGAATATAATAGATTCGAGACTGTCATTCCCGCGAAAGTGGGAATCCCATCGAATTAACAAGAGATTCCCGTTTCTACGGGAATGAAAAAAAGAATTATTAACACATGAAATATCAAGTTAACGATAAAGGATATTACGGCGAATTTGGAGGTGCATGGATTCCCGAAATGATGTACACAAACATTGATGAATTAAAGCGACGCTATTTGGAAATTATTGAATCAGCGGAATTCAAAAATGAATTTGACCTGCTACTAAAAGATTACGTTGGACGACCATCTCCACTTTATTTTGCAAAACGTTTATCAGAGCATTACGGCACAAAAATATATCTGAAGCGTGAAGATTTAAATCATACCGGTTCGCATAAATTGAACAATACAATTGGACAAATTTTACTGGCTCAAAAACTTGGTAAAACTCGTATTATTGCTGAAACCGGAGCTGGTCAGCACGGAGTAGCCACTGCAACTGTTTGTGCGTTAAAAGGGATACAATGCGTGGTTTACATGGGAGCACTCGATGTTTCCCGGCAGGCCCCAAACGTAAAAAAAATGAAGATGTTGGGCGCAGAAGTTATTCCGGTTCACAGCGGAAACAAAACATTAAAAGATGCTACCAACGAAGCCATGCGCGACTGGATTAGTAATCCGGTTGACACACATTACATTATTGGTTCGGTTGTTGGCCCGCATCCTTATCCCGATATGGTTGCTCGTTTTCAATCGGTAATTAGTGCGGAGATGAAACTGCAGCTTTTGGAGCAAACTAACTCTGAATTTCCGACAAGAATTATTGCCTGCGTTGGTGGTGGAAGTAATGCTGCCGGAGCATTTTACCATTTTCTCGATGACGAACAAGTTGAATTAATTGGTGTGGAAGCCGCCGGAAAAGGAATTGAAACTGAAGAAACTGCAGCTACTTTATTGGTAGGTTCACCTGGAGTTTTACATGCCAGTAAAACAATGCTCATGCAAAATAAAGATGGACAGATTACTGAACCGTACTCGATTTCAGCAGGACTCGATTACCCCGGAATTGGCCCACTGCATGCACATCTTCATAAAACAGGCAGAGCCAAATTTTTAGCTGCTACCGATGAGGAAGTGCTGCAAGCTGCTTTGTTAATCACTCAAAAAGAGGGTATTATTCCGGCTCTCGAATCGGCGCATGCACTCGTTACATTGGAAAAAATTAAAATGCAACCCGAAGATGTTAATGTGATTAATCTTTCGGGAAGTGGAAACAAAGACATGGAAACGTATTTGAATTATTTTGGGTATTAAATTTTTGTACAAAGTAGTACGTAATTAGTAGTAAGTAAAAGATGAAAAACAGAATCAATCAGCTTTTCGAAACGAAAAAAGAAAATATATTATCGGTTTATTTTACTGCCGGTTTTCCAAAGTTAAACGACACCGTTGAAATTATTCAGCAGTTGGAGAAAAATGGAGTTGACCTAATCGAAATTGGTATTCCGTTTTCAGATCCGACTGCCGATGGTCCAATTATTCAGAAAAGTAGTGAAGCAGCCTTAAAAAACGGAATGAGCTTAAATCTCCTTTTTGAGCAACTGAAAACCATTCGGGAATCGGTAAATATTCCTCTTGTTTTAATGGGCTATTTTAATCCGGTTTTGCAATTTGGTGTTGAAAAATTCTGTAAAAAATGTGCCGAAATTGGCATTGATGGAACTATTCTGCCGGACTTGCCTCTCAACGAATTCGAGCAGGAATATGAACACATTTTCAGGAAAAACAATTTGCATAATATTTTGCTTATAACACCGCAAACATCTGAAAAAAGAATAAAACAGATTGACAAAGCGTCTTCCGGTTTCATTTATATGGTTTCTTCGGCATCGACAACAGGGACCGGCAAAAAAGTTGAAGATTTTCAGCAAGATTATTTTGAGAAAATTCAACAAATGAATTTAAAAAATCCATGTATTATTGGATTTGGAATATCCGACAAAGCAACATTTAATAATGCCTGTAAATATGCGCGTGGTGCGATTATCGGGAGTGCCTTTGTAAAATCAATCAGCAACAACGATCTTTTTGTTGAAAGTATTCCTGTTTTTATCCAAAACATTTTAGGAAAATAAATTTTTATTCACCTGCTTTTTTTCTATTGTTAAGGAAAGAAACGATTTTTGTTTTATCGCATTTCAACTTTTGATGCTCGTGGGCGAATGCGAAATTGATTAGGCTGGCCGGTCTCACGATCAAATTCATCAGGAGTCCTTTTTAATGGAAGTGTGTCGTTTGTTTCCATTCTGATTCTGTCCATTTCAGTTCTAAATTCTTTCATTATTTCAGAATATTTATTGTCGGCTGCCAGATTATTCAATTCAGAAGGATCATTTTTAATATCATACAATTCCTCTTCTGCACGCGGTGAAATAAAACAAGATAATTGGACCTCTGTCAAATTCCCTTCAGCTCTAAGTTTTTGCATCGATCGGAAAGTCGGGCTTCGCAAAGCATCTGCTGAAGGCGTATTTGGTAAATCAGGATAAAAATTCCGAATGTATTTATATTTTTCAGTTCTAATCGCCCGTGAATAATCTTCAAAATCGTGCCAATGGTCTTCAGCATAAACCGTTGATCGAATTTTAATTTCAGGATCAAACAAAATTTTAGACAAATCCTTTCCTTCCGAACCAATAAAATTGCTTACTCCAGCCAGACTTAAAAACGTTTTTCCAATATCGACTGAGCTAACTAAAGAATTTGTAATTGAACCCTCTTTTACATTTTCAGGCCATTTTATAATCCACGGAGTTTTTATTCCTCCGTCATACAAAGTAGTTTTATCGCGAGGGAAAGGCCGCCCGTTGTCACTGATAAAAAGTACCAGGGTGTTTTTTGACAAGTTTTGTTTGTCGAGTTCTGAAATAAAACTGCCAACAAAACTGTCTAAACGGGCAATTTCATTGTAATACATTGCAAAATCTTTTCGCACTTCTTTTGTGTCAGGAAAATAAGGCGGCAAAACAATATCGTCCAAAGAATGTGGATTTGCAATAATTCCCTGTTTATAATCGCGATGTGGATCAACGGCAGCCAACCATAAAAAGAAAGGTTTGTTTTTATCCCGCGAGTTAAGAATTTGAATCCAATCTTCGCAACCACTTTCGTTTGAAGAAGTTTCCATTGTTCCGTCAGACTTTAGTTGAAACCCTCCAACAGGAACCTCCATTATTTTGTGAAACCTATTTTTTATGGCTTCTCCTAAATGCCATTTCCCTGCTTGTCCGGTCCAGTAACCAGCCTCTTTTAGTTTCTCAACAAAAGTAATTTGGCTTGCAGGAAGTGGCCAGTGTAATTGTTCGGCATCAGTTTGGTGTGGATATTTGCCGGTTATTATGCTTGCCCTGCTGGGACTACACGAGCTTGCTGTTAAAAAAGCATTGTCAAAACGCATTCCTTCTTTTGCTAAATTATCGATGTTTGGTGTTTGAATAGTAGGATGGCCATAGCAACCCAAATCGTTCCAGGCCAAATCGTCAGCTATTATTAAAACAATATTAGGATTTTGATCAGTTCGTTTGTTACAGCCTGAATGGCACAAAAAAACCAGTATTCCAGAAATTGAAAGTAAAAGAATGGTTGCTACAAAATAAATTTTTATTTTATTAATATTTTTCAATGGTAAAACGGGTTGGATGTGCTGCGTTGTATTCTTCGTTTTGCATTAAACCCAAAAAGATTGGATTTTTCATTTGATTTAACCAATCTTTGTATAAGTCGTTTAACTTTTGAACATCTTCCTTTGACTCAAGTGGGTTTTTTTCTGAAATATCCTTGTCCAAATTATACAGTTCTTCTTGCTCGTCCTTCAGGCTCAACAATTTCATATCTCCTTTTCGGGTTGCATATTCCTTTGCATCGTATTTTCTCCAAAATAGTTGTTCGTGCGGAATCCCTTTTTCTTCTCCGGTTAAGAAAGGGACTAAGTTTACTCCATCTAAATCGTTTGTTGGATTCGCTCCCGCATAAGCAGCGGCGGTTGCAAATATATCGAGTGATATTACTGGTTGATTGTATCTTTTCCCTTGCGGAATATTTTTTGGCCACTGTACTGCAAACGGAACATGCACTCCTCCTTCATACAAACTGCCCTTTCCTTCGCGAAGAGGATTATTGTTCGATCCATTTGTTTTATAAGGCCCACCATTGTCTGACAAAAAGAAAACGATAGTATTTTCATGAATATCTAACTCCGCCAATTTGTCTAATAAATTCCCAACCCCATCATCCACCGAACTTACCATAGCAGCATATGTTTTCCGCTTTTTATTATCGATGTGTGTAAACCTTTCCAAATATTTTTCAGTAGCCTGAAGTGGAGTATGTGGCGCATTATATGCCAGATACAGAAAAAATGGACTATCCGTATTTCTTTCAACAAAACTTACAGCTTCCCTTGAAAGTGCATCTGTTAGATATTCTTTTTCATTAATTCTTGAATCGTTTTTTAAAAGCTTAGTATTGTAAGCGGCAAACTGCGAATTCACTCCCGAAATATCATCCAGCGTCCAATTTTCCGGAAAATATTTATGACCTCCTGTTAAAAATCCAAAGAACTCATCAAACCCACGATTTAAGGGTCTTTGACTTTTGTGTGCCCCCAAATGCCATTTCCCGATTGCCATTGTCTGATAACCAACTTTATCGAGTGCCGATGCCAGTGTTTCTTCGGTTAAAGGCAAACCCTGGTTTGGATCGTTTGGTGCAAAAAGCGGGTTTCGCCCAAAACCAAACCGGTCCTGATAACGGCCGGTTATTAATCCTGCCCTGCTTGGCCCACAAACACCGTAACTTACATATCCGTTTGTGAAAACTACTCCGTTTTCTGCAATTCGGTCAATGTTCGGTGTAGGAATATCTGTGCAACCATTAAATCCAACATCGCCATATCCTTGATCGTCTGTCAAAATAATAATTAAATTGGGTGGCTTTTCTACTTTTGTGCTCTTATTAGTCTGGCAACCTAAAACAAAGTTCAGCATTAATATTAGAACAATAAATTTTAGCATGATATTTTGTTATTTCCGTTCAATATTTTTATAAATCCAATTACTCCAATCCCATTCCGCGCTCCTGCATTTTATCCCACATTTTTTTGAAATTTTCAAACGAAGGCTGATCGGCATCAATAATATTGTGTAATGCTTTTCCTTGTAAAACGAGAGGAGCTTCGGTTGCAGGTAGATATTTTTTCAATTCACTTTTTATTTGAATAAATTGTTGCTGTTCTGCCAGATTATCCCATTCGTTTGGATCGTTTTCATGATCGTACAATTCTTCCGAGCCATCGAAATAAACCGTGTAGCGCCATTTTGATGAACGCAATGAATAATTACCCCGCCCCCATGTTGTAAGTGCTGGGATATTTCTGTCAGCTTCAGGATTTAGAAGTAAATCTTTCAAATCCAAACCATCACTATAATCAGGTTTTTCAATTCCGGCGTAACTTAATAAAGTCGGATAAATATCTAACAAAGAAACCGGGGCAGCGCACTCTTTTCCATTCGATTCTGAATTTCGTGGATCAAGAATAATAAACGGAACGCGGGTTGCTTCTTCCCAAAGCGAAAATTTTCGGTGACTGCGTTTTTCACCAAAATGATAACCATGGTCCGACCAAAGAACAATAATTGTATTGTTTTTATAATCGCTGCTATTTAAGGCATCAACCACTCGGCCAACATTTTCATCGGTGTAAGCATTGCAAGCTAAGTACGCGCGAATCCAGTCTTCCCAGGTGTCTTTTGTTCTGTAATTGTAATCGTCATTTAACTTTGCATTGCTTCTGGCCGCCCAAGGCAAGTCAGCCAAATCATCATCTTTTACAGGCGTTTTTTGAATCTCTTCCACCGGAAACATGTCGAAATATTTTTTGGGTGCAACAAAAGGTAGATGTGGTTTAATAAAACCAACCGCAAGAAAAAACGGCTTTTTATGCTTTCGTTTCAACACATCGACACCAAATACCGAAATATTGTAATCGATATGATCTTCCAACGGAGATAGTGAAGGGCGACCGCACATTTTGCCAAAAACTTTACTCCCAACTCCGTCAGTTGAATCAACTATCGGAATTGGCAATTCATTTAATTTTGCATTAATACTTTCGGTAAACTCCAGCGAATCAAACAGTGCAATTGAAGTCTTGTTCATATTGCTGTGATGGATTTTGCCGGCACCAAAAGTATTGTACCCATTTTCTTTGAAAATCTGCATTAAACTTTTGTGTTTATCAAAGAATGCAGGTTCCATTTTTGTACGATCGTAAAATGGGTAAAGACCTGAATTGTGGGGTTGCATTCCATAAAGTAATGCATTTCGGCAAGGTGAACAAGCAGGAGCGGGAGTGTGTGCATTTGTAAATAAAATCCCCTCGCTTGCCAGTTTATCAATGTTTGGCGTTTTTGCTTGTGGGTGGCCGCCAAGCACACCTACCCAATCGTTCATATCGTCGATGGCGATAAAAAGGATATTTGGTTTAGACAATTCCTCTTCTCGAGGAGAACAAGAAAAAATTAGTCCCAAAAGGATCAAACCCAAAATCGACCAAATCCTAAAAATTGTTATTTTAACTTGCTTTGTTGAATTATACATATTTAAATATTGTTCATTTATGAATCAAAATTTTTTCAGTAAAATATTTGCCCCCGCTTTGAACAGAAACAAAGTAAATATTTGATTTTAAATCAGAAACATCCAGTTTAATTATTTCATTTTTATAAGACTGAACTTCTACCGATTTTACTAAAAAGCCTAAAACATCACGTATCTGAATTGTTGTTTTCCCATTTAATGAGTTGTTTGAAAAAAACAATTCATTTTTTGCCGGAGAAGGGTACAAACGATTCGATTTAATAAACTCAAACTTTTTTTGTGTAGTGGCTGGAGAACTTTTTAGAATTTCATACATCGGCCTGTCTAATTGAAATCCCTGATACAATTCGTAATCGCAATCCGAACGACCGCTATTCAGGATTCCAAAACTACCCTCTAAATTCCATAAAGCCCAACCTACATTATTTTCGCGAAAAAAATCAACAATGTCGCTAAGAAAATCGATGGTAACTTTATAGGGCGTTTTATTAAAAACACCAAATTCCTGAACCATAAACGGAATGTTGTTTTCTAAAGCTAAAGTAAATGTATTTTGATACTCCTGAAATGGCAATACATTTTCTCCATCTTCAGTTTTTATATTTTTTGTTTCATCTATTCGATAGGTATCCTGCTTTTCCCCCCAGGAATTATCTGAGAGAAAATAAGCAGCTGTGTCGGCTCCTTCAACCAATGAAATAGAATTTATTGTCATCCAATCACCTTCGGCATTTTCAAAAGAAAGGCTAGATGCTGAATCGGAAAGTGTTACAGAAAAATCTTTGTTCGATATATTTTGATATCCCCATTGAGTATTTTCGACAATTGTAAAATCTTCTCCGGGATCCGCTCCACAAACAAAATTTTTAGTAAAAATAATTTTATTGTCTGCTTTAATTTGAAGTTGCGATATTATAGAAACTCTGTTTACGTTAACTATAATTTCGGTACCCGAGGTAAAATTACCTTTGAAAATAAGCGGGCTTTTGTACTCGTTTTTCCAGGGACCGAATAAATAATTATTAACCATTAACACAGGCCATCTGGGAACTTGCCAACTATCCGAACCGTCAACCCATCCTGCTTTGTAATGCGTAAGTTGGAAAGGTTGATAGCAATGAATTGCCTGTGCAATATTTGCATGGTCTTTTAACGAAAGTAAAATGCCACCGCCATAATTTAATCCATCCACAAAAATTATTCGCTCCGGGGTGATTTCATGAATCGCTGTAATTGCCTGTTTCATTATCTGCACATAGGTTTCCTCAGAAACATCGTGTGGCTCATTTACAAGGTTAAAACTTAATTTTTCGGGTGAAATATTTTTATATCGGTTAGCAAAAAACTCCCAATGATTTACAAATACACTTTGCGCCAAAGTGTCTGTCCATAAATCCAGTTGTTGGTTGGCGGGCAAATTATCTGTGGGATTTACGCAATATCCAGGAGCCCTGTGCAAATTAATACAAACATGGACATTATATTTTTCGCCCCATGCAACGGCATCATCAATATTTTTCAACCTACTTTCAACAAAATAGTTCCAATTTTGAGTTAATGTGTAGGTCCTGTAATCAATCGGAAGCCTAACAAAGTTAAATCCCAGATCCTGAATAACCTGAAATTCTTTTTCATTAAATCCTCTGTTGCTCCAGCTAACGTCAAATTTGCCCAACAAATTAAATCCTTTCAGATTTGAGCAAAAAGATTGAATATCCTCAACCCTTCCTTCACTTTTATTATTTTGAGCTGTTAAAACTGTAGAAAAAATGAAAAAACAGAAAAAAATGAAAATATAATATCGCCTAAAACCCATAATTAAATTTTAATAAACTACAACTTCCACCAGTTGAGTTTTTTGAAACTCACTGTCTGGTCGGACTACTTTTTCTTCCGGCGCACGGAAAAGTACGAGAAACCAATAAAAAGATAGCTACTAAACTTGCCAGTTTTAGTAATTTCATGGCTCTCGTTTTTTGTTATTTTTATTTGTTTATACCTGTTCTGTTCTTAGAATGTGGATCCTGAACAGTTTCGCCACTGTTAAGAATTCCATTCATCGCATTTTCCCGAAACTGACGACTTGCATCATAAAATTTTTCAGATAAATCTACTTTTGAAATTAAAACACCGGGAACATTTGTCGTCAATTTATTTTGAATTAATCCGTCGGGAGTAATAAAATGGCATGGCCAGCTTTCGGTTGCCGAAGAGTTGGTTAACGACATATAAAAGAAGTTTGTTGCTGCTCTGGCTTGTGCAGTTATCGGCATAATTATCGGATGAATACTTCCCTTTTTTTGCCTTGCATTGTACAATGATTGAAAAATTACGTCTGTCTCTAACTTTTTATATTCACGATATAATTCCGGAAAACGAATATCATAACAAATCAGCAATCCACAATTAATTCCATTCACATCAAAATTTACAAAATGATCGCCTGGCGAAAAATATTTTAAATCGCCACCTGTACAAAATCGTTTGTCGTAGCGGTCAATAATTTCTCCTTCATTATTAATTACATACAAACTGTTGTGTGGCTTCACTCCGTCGCTTAAACGATGAATTGAACCCAACAAAACCCATATTTTTAATTGTTTGGCCAAACTCAAAACCGAATCTGTAAGTTCGTGCAACTTGTCCCATTCAAAATTATCGATTGTTTTTAAATCAACTCCCGGATAGCCCGACAAAGCGCATTCAGGAAAATGAACGATTTCAGCTTTTTTTAGTTTTGCTTCAATTATCTGCTTCTTAATCCAATCGTAATTTTCTGAAATATTTGCGGAAATTGGGAACTGGCATGACGCAACAATTAATTTTCTATTTTTAGAATCTGCACTATTTTGTGCCTCCGTTTTAAAGACAAAACAGCTAAAAATGATTATCAAAACAACTACCGATTTTTTCATATTATTCGTTTAAAATATTGTGCCTCTCTGTAATACTTAAAAGTAAGGTTCAGGTAACTCTTCTGTCAATTGATTCCTTTTAATGAATAAATTCAACCAGCCCTTGAAACTATAACTACTCTGCCAAACCCAGATACTGTAATCGACGTATAACATAAGGAGCCTCCGCAATTTCCGGAGCAAACTTTTCCACATCAATATTAAAATCAAAGCCATAACCATCACGCATCAACACAACCGAATTTAAAATAAGTCCCGCTTCAGTTCCGTCTTTTGATTCATAAAGTGTCTGACAAATCATTTCTGACGGGTTTTCGACACCTGTAATTCCAATAAATTCAGCTGCCCGCACCCGATTAATTAATTCAGAATCACTCTGCGCAATTTCCTTAATCAGAGTTAAAAATTCACTTGCCTGTTTTTCAAAACTGCTGCAAACAATCAAGCCCCAATAACGTTTCCAGGGATCGTTTGATTTCAGACTTTCACTAATTCCCGTTTTTGCCGATTCAAAATCCAGCAGCATCAGGTTTGCAACCTGAAGATATTCCTGGATATCAGTTTTGTGCGCTTGTCCAAAAGCCACGGGATTATCGAAAGCATTATTTACCAGATAGTGTTCAGGATAAAATGAAAGATCCGGCATTGACGTCACCCACGAATCCAGTTTGCCTCTCATCTGCACCAATACCTCTTTGTTTTCAGGATTGTTTGCCAGGTTATTGGTTTCAAAAGGATCAGCTTCAATATCGTAAAGTAATTCCGGTTTTTTAGTCTTGAAGAATTCAGCCTGTATGTCATTTAATTCACCATTTTTGTACATTTCCAGCCATTGGCGGAAACCGGCCTGCCGGTAACGATAGTTGTTCCAAAGCCCCTCATAATTAAAGGGCTGATAATTTCTCACATATTTGTATTTTCCTTTTCGTACGGATCGTACCATGTCGTATTTCTCATCAAAGCGATCGGCATAACTGTAAGTTTCGTCCCTTGAAGCCAGGTCACTTTTCGAAACATCCTTTCCAAGAAAGGCTTTACCATCCATTCCTTCCGGTATTTTCACTCCGGCAAGATTTAGAACGGTAGCTCCAAAATCTACAAAGCTTACAAAAGCAGAAGATTCCGTTCCGGGTTCCAGATTAACCATGTTCTTGTATTTTTCCGGAATATGAACAACAAGTGGCACATGTAATCCGGTTTCTTTCATATATCCTTTGCTGCCGGGTAAAACTCCCCCATGATCGCCGTAATAAAAGATAAACGTATTCTCTAAAAGACCCTCTTTTTCAAGCTCGTCAATCATTGCACCGATCTCCCTGTCCATCTCAATAATTTTATCGCGGTAACGCGCATTCGAGTATTTGAAAATTTCGGTTTGCGGATGGTTTGGTTGAATAAAACACGAATTTCTATCTGTCAATGTATCAGGCATATTCATTTCCGCTTCATTAAAAAACATCCTTGATTCGTGTGTTGTTGTAGTATTCTGCACATGAAAAAACGGTTGCCCCTGATTTCTTTTCTTCCAGCTTGCTTTAGAAGATGATTCATCCCAAACATCATCGCTTTTTACAATATTATAATCTTCCTTACTGTTATTTGAAGTATAATAACCAGCTTCCCTCAAATAAGCGGGAAACATTTTCATGGTCCCGGGCATTGGAACCCTTTGGACACGTCGATGGTAATGCGAAGCAAGCCTTGGCCCATAACAGCCAGAAATTAACGTTGAACGCGCCGCACTACACACCGGAGCGTTCGAAAAGGCCCGTGTAAAGATAACCCCGTTTTCAGTCAAGCGCTCAATATTGGGGGTTTTTACTCCATGTTCATCAAACAATTCCATATAGTGTTTTGAATTGTCCTCTGAAGTTAACCAAACAATATTCGGACGTTCAACTTCTTTTTGAGTGCATGCGTTTAAAAACAGTGTGAATAAGATTAAGGTTACGGCTAAAGTCTTCATTGTATTATTTTTTGTTTCTAAAATTAATCATTTTGAAAAGTATTGGTCATTTGGTTCGTAAAGTTATAAGATACTTTCTATAATTTTAAAGGAAAATATTATTCACCCCGAAAATCAAACCACAATTTTATCGGGTAATTTTCGTCACCACGATGACTTCTAAACATTCCTTTTTGACTTGTTGGCCCCATTACTTCCGCCCGTTGGAATTTAGTACCAATTGCCGGAATTTCATATAAAAACGAAATGTCACCATCAGGAAATGGAGGAAAAACGCCGCCTCGAACTACAGCAGGTTTTGCCGGTGTAAACAATTGAAAATAAAGATTTGGTGTTTCCGAAATAATTGTAATTGGCGATTCAGAGGTTTCCAGTTTTGCCCAATACAAATTGCCATGATAGCCTTTAAATTCAGGATAAATAAGCTTATTGAAACTTTCGCCGGTGATGGTGTTGTTGTACTCTTTTTCCCAAACTCCAAAATTGCTTCCTTTAATTCGATTCTTCCAAACCCGATAAGGTCCGCGACCCATCCAACTCACCGACTCACACTTTTCTTCAGGGTAAGAAAATGAAATTCCAACAAAATCTATTTCACTCAATCTATCCTGAAGTTGACTGGCTTCGAGATATAAAAGTCCGTTTTTATGAACAGTCCAGGTAACTACACGAGGATACCCGTTATTTGATATTATAAATTTGAAATTACCATCCGCACTAATTTCCCAACTGGTTTCTTCAACTTCAGAATTTACCCCTACCGGAATCGGGCCACCAGAAAATGAGATTGCCCCTTTTTTGTTTTTTACATCTTGGATGATTCCATCTTTTTTGTTGAACGAAACTTCAATATTATTTGCAGAAACCGTAACAAAATCTTCCGTTTCATTTGTTGTAATTTCTGTTTCGTTTGAAAGAAATGATTCAACTATTTCAGCAGCTTTTTCTTTAGGTTGAACAATTGGCCAAGTCCATGTATAAAGTTCTTTCCCTTCGTAATCGGTTGCAGTGAAATAAAACAAATCAGCATTTTGCAAGGCATCATTACAATTAATATTCACTCCGGCAGTTTCTCCCGGAATGGCATTCGGGCTTTCAATTTTTCCAGATGCGACAACATTATTTTCTTCACCAAAGCCAGTTTTAATAACTTCCCAGCTAAAAGTGCATTGATTTAAATTGGTGTAGATAAATTTATTTTTCAAAAACAGTCTTCCGTTCCATTGTTTGTTAATTGTAACTGGTTCAATTTGCACCGGCGACCAAATTTCTTTCACTGTATAAAAACTGCCTTCTTTTTCGCGATGAGGACCCAAAATTCCGTCGGGAGCGTTGTTGCCATTTCCATCAAAAACAGTTCCTTCTTTGTCTGTTCGCAAAACTGCTTCATCGGTAAATACCCATAAAAATGCACCGGCTAGCAAGGGTGATGATTCATAAGTTCGCCAAAAATCATCTAATCCTGCTCCCAGTCCACCATCGTATAAACCATGCATAAATTCGGTTGCCATAAACGGATCGTTACCATTGTGATTTCTGCCAATTCCATTATTAAAATCGGGATAATGATGAGTTTCTGCACCATTGCGAAGCAGCCAGGGATAAATTACCGGACGCTTTTGAATATCGTATTCATGAAAACCTTTTTCGTTTGCAAAATCCCAACCACCTTCATTACCAAGATCCCAGATAACAACACTCGGATGATTTTCGTCTTTCAAAATGGTTTCTTTAACTAGTTTCGGGCCCACAATTGTATCGTAACCTTGCTGCCAACCTGCAACTTCGTTTAGAACAAAAATACCAAGCGAGTCGCACAAATCTAAAAATCGTTTATCTGGCACATAATGCGACATCCGCACCGCATTCATGTTCATTTCTTTCATAAGCCGAATATCTGTCAAATGATTTTCATCGCTTAAACATCGTCCGGTTTCGGGCCAAAAAGAATGGCGGCAAACACCTTTAAAAACAACTTTTTCGTTGTTGATATAAAAACCGTCATGCTTGCGAAGTTCAACCGTTCGAAATCCAATTCGCTCCGTTACTTCATGTAAAATATCATCTCCCTTTTTTAGGGTGATTTTCATATCGTACAAAGTTGGCCACTCCGGATTCCAAGATTTAATGTTGTCAAATTTCCCTGAGACATATTTTTCTGTCGCTCCTTTTTTTATTTCTGAATGAACCGTTTCGCCAATTTTATTTCCTTTTAAATCAAATAAATCAACTAAAACAGAATAATCTGATTTCGATTTATTAAGTACAATCAATGTATTAAAAGAACCGTTAGCTTTTGCATCAATCGCAGTTCGGTTCATGTGTGTTTCAGGAAGTGCCTCAAGAAATACCGGACGGAAAATACCTCCAAAAATCCAAAAATCAGCCTGCCGTTCGGCGCGAACTATCGATTCGTTTGACGAATGTTTGTCAACATCAACTTCCAAAATATTGGTTTTTCCGTATTTTACTAATTTACTGATATCATATTTGAAACGATAGAAAGCTCCCTGGTGAATTTCACCAGCAGATTTTCCATTAATTTTTACTTTGGTATCGGTCATAGAACCATCAAAAACAATGTTTATGGTTTTGCCTTTCCAATCGGCCGGAACTTCAAATTCATATTTATACAAACCGTGCTCGAGCCCTAATTTTTTGTCTTTATCTTTCCAATCGTGACCATAATTGTAAGTACCAAAACCTTCTAATTCCCAATTCGATGGAACATTAATTTTTGTCCACTCGCCGCTGTTTCTTCCTTCGGTGCAAAAGAAATCCCACTCAACTGTGTTTGCCGCATCGGTTCCTGAGAGGAAAATGGTTTCGGTAGATTGAGAATATAAATTGATTGAAAGAAAGAATGCAAAAACAATTAGAAATAAGTTTTTATGTTTCATTTTTATTGGTTTAAGTTTTCAAATTGCAAAGTACGAAATTATCACAATCAAAACATTTTACTTTTTCTCGCTTATGCGATACTCTGTGCTTTCATTTGTTGTTGTTGTATTCCTGCAAGAGGTCAAAATCTGCTTTTTCAAAATCAGTTGTCTTAGGCAATTCTATATCAAAACCATCGCAGTAATCAATTTCAATTTTCAGATTTGAGGCCTGAAAATCGAATAAATGTCCGGCAAATTTTTCATCGTCTGAAACAAAATGCAAATGAAACCCGGCAATATTTACTTTGTCGAAATATTCAGGAAACCAGAAGCCAACAATTGTTCCAGTTACATTTTCCTTTTCAAAAACAGGCCGGTCAACAATTGCATCGCTGAGTGTTTTGGTGTAAGGTTTATCTTGTTTAACCGCACCTCCACATTTTACATAATCAAAATTGCTTTTAATTTTAAATGCGTACCCCAAATTCTTTGATGGCAATTTGTTTTCAATAAAAGCCTTTAATTCTGAATAATTTGAATTTTCAGTAAGTTCCAATTTTTGATCTTCCTCGAAAAAAGTAACAACGGTAAAAGGGACTAATTCTGAATTTAACGGCTGGCGAACTGTCCCGCCGGAAAGTAGCTGATAAACTTTCCCATCTAAAACGATCATTTCTCCATTTAATCCATTATAGGTACCCAGACCTAAATCACCTTTGCCTTTTACTTCGGCCACGGTTAAATTTCCATCGTAAATTTTATTGGCAAGAGCAGTAAATACTGAGTATTGATAGATTTTATCGGATGGTTTTTGAGTATTCTTGTTTTCTTTTGAATTTGGTTGAAGACAAGAAAAAACTGAAAAAGCCACGATAAGAAAAACTAATATTTTATTCATAATTTAATCGTTTGTTATAAAACTTCCCCACCAGTTATTTTTGGGATCAAAATCCTTTGAAAGGAAATTCATTCTTTGTTTTTCAAGATTTGGTAAGCGACTATTTACAACACGTTCTAAATATTCCTTTTCTTTTCCTGCATTCCAATCCGGGTCTTTTGTTGGATAACGAGCACCCATTTCATCCAGCATCACAAAAAGCTTTTCGCTTAGGTGTTTTACCAATTCAGAGTTAACTGCTGCAAGATCTTCAGATTCAATAAAATCTGTTTTCATGTTGTAGAGTTCTTCATGTCCATCTTCGTAGTAGTGAATGAGTTTCCAGTCTCCCAAACGAATAATTGACGAAGGTTCGCCACCCTGATTTCCGTAGTGTGGATAATGCCAAATCAGTGGTCGGGCAGAAATTGTTTCTCCTTTTAACAGTGGAACCAAACTTACACCGTCAATGTGTTCTTCAGGTTTTAGTTCGGCACCTGCCAATTCCAATAACGTTGGATAAAAATCGGTACCAGTAACTGGAGTATTGCATTTTTGACCGTTGCCCATTCCCGGAACTTTTATAAAATAGGGCTCACGAATTCCACCTTCAAACTGATAACCTTTTCCTGCGCGTAAGGGCAAGTTTGAAGTTGCAAAAGCGTCGCCGGCAGCAACTCCTCCATTGTCAGAGGTAAATACAACAATTGTATTTTCAGCCAATCCCATTTCATCCAAAGATATTAAAACATGCCCAACTGCATCGTCCATAGCTTCTACTAAACCCGCATAAACCGGATTATCTTGCACCTGACGGATTGGTAAAAAATGTCCCATTTCAAAACCAGTTTTGGCAATTCCCAAATCTTCAGCTTTCTGTCGGTATTTTGTCCATTTTTCTTGAGTAGTTTGAATGGGGCCGTGAACCGCATAAAAAGACAAGTATGCAAAAAAAGATGTGTCTTTGTTTTCCTTTATGAAATTAACTGTTTCCTGAGCCAGTCGCATAGAAAGATTTTCTCCATCGGGACCACTTTCCAAATTTGGATTTTCCCAGGGAGAAAAATAACCACCCCGCGGACTACCAACATCCCAGCCACCTTTGTTAATGTCAAAACCATGGTCTTCGGGCCACGAACCATTTGTTCCAATGTGCCATTTCCCGGCAAAAAACGTTTTGTACCCGACCTCTTTCATTGCTTCGGGTAAAGTTGTGTATTCGTGTGGAAGTGCGTGAACATATTCCGGTGGAAGCAGTTGATTAAACCTTCCGGCTTTTCGCCACTCTTCTCCTGTTCTTGCCCCAATCCAATCGGTAATTCCATGTCGGGCAGGAAATTTTCCAGACATAATACTTGCCCGCGACGGACTGCAAACCTGACAAGTTGCATAACCATCGGTAAAAATCATTCCTTCGTTGGCAATACGATCGATGTTGGGTGTTTCGTAAAATTTAGATCCTGTTACACTTAAATCATGGTAGCCAAAATCATCTGCTAGAATAAAAAGGATGTTTGGTTTTGTTGGTTCTACCATTTTGGGTTGACAAGAAACCATGGCAAAAAATGAAAAAAACAGGAATACAAAAAGAATAAATTTTGATTTCATTTTATATTATTTTTTTGATTTTAAATTACTCTTCAATTCGATTTTTCTCCAATAAAGGAATGTACTTTTTCATCAATTCTTCGTTAATGTCAAGTGGTGGAACTGCGTCTTTAGGAAGAAAAGTTTTATAGGGATGTTCCTTTGAATATTCCTTAAATTCATCACGGATTTTTTGTAATTCTTTGGGCTGGGTTAAAAGATCAATCGCAGTAGTTGCCATTGCTTTGGCCCCGGCATTTAATCCTTTCCATGCCAGAGAACCGTAGTTGCAAGCTACATTAGACCAATTATGACCAATTGCACCTGGAACCACACCTGGGAAACGGATAGTACTTGTTGGTGTAATTAGGGTAACATCGCCATGATCTGAAGAACCTCCTCCGGTAAAAACGCTTTTTGGGGCATTTAGCTTACTAACTTCTTTGGACATTCCATTTTCTTTTTTACCCAATTCTTTTTGAAGAGCTTTTGCAAATTCATGTTCTTCTACCGTCCATTCGGGCATTCCAATTTGTTGAATATTTGCATCCATCAATTCGGCCAGTGCTTTATTTTCGTGAGATTGATGAATTGCAGTCATTACCTTAATTTCTGATAATTCTGTCCCCGTTGCCAAGGCTGCCCCTTTTGCACAATTCAAAACACGCTCGTACATATCCTCTAATCTGTCGTCAGTGTTTCTAATAAAATACCAAACACTGGCTTTGTCGGGAACAACATTTGGAGCCTCCCCGCCTTTGGGAATTACATAATGCATTCTATGCGTATAAAACAGATGCTCGCGCAAAAAATTGGTCGAAATATTCATTATTTCCACTGCATCCAAAGCACTTCTTCCTGCCCATGGTGCGCCTGCTCCATGAGCTGTTTTCCCCGAGAAAGAGAAAATTACAGAATACATTGCATTTCCGTTTACACCATAGCGTGCTCCAAAATCACTACTTGTGTGGTTGTTTATTACCGCATCAACACCATCAAACAATCCGGCCCGAACCATGTACGGTCTGCTTATTAACATTTCCTCTGCCGGCGAACCAAATACTTTTATGGTTCCTTTGATGTCGTATTTTTCCATTGCTTTTTTTGCTGCAATTGCCGCAGCACTGGCGGCTGTTCCCATTAAGTTGTGTCCACAACCATGTCCGGGAGCTCCTTCAACCAACGGCTGTTTTGTTGTAGTTCGAGGATTTTGGGAAATCATTGGCAAAGCGTCATATTCAGCCAAAATACCGATTACCGGCTTTCCTGAACCGTAAGTAGCTACGAAACAAGTTGGCATTCCTGCCAAGCCTTTTTCAACTTTAAATCCTTCTTTTTCAAGCGTGTTTATTAATAAGGCTGACGATTTAAATTCCTGCAAACCCAACTCAGCAAAAGACCAGATTTCATCCGATATTTTTCCAAACTCTTCAACAACTTCGTGTTGACTAAGCCAATCTAAAACATATTTTTTTTGTTTTTGGGCATTTAACGATTGGCTCACAATTAGTAAAAATAAAACTGCAATCAGGTTTTTAGAAAATGGGCTGAATTTCATTTTGCAATAATTTAAAATATATCTTTTTTACTTGTTGTATCTTTCATTATCGAATAAGGATAAAACAATTTATTCTATTTTATAATTGTTGGCGATTCAAACAAAAAAATCTCCGATTCAGTTCGAGCTGATTTCATGAGTTCGATAAGCTCGGCAACAATTTTCGGATGAGCATGTGCAACATTATTTTCTTCGCCTGGATCATCAATCAAATTATACAACTCGATAGTTGTCAATTCTGGTTTTAAAACATTGTAATTCACCAGTTTACAATCTCCTTTTCGTAAAGCTTTTCTGCCGCCACGTTCGTGAAATTCCCAATACAAATAATCGTGCGGTTTTTGTTCTTGTCCTAAAAGTGTTGGAAGAAATGAAATTCCATCAATATTTTCTAGAGTTTCAATTCCGGTAATTTCTGCAACTGTTGGAAACACATCCCAGAAGGCCGAAATGTGGTCAGTTTCTGTTCCCGGTTTAATTTTCCCATCCCAAACGGCAATCATTGGAATACGAATTCCACCTTCATACAAATCGCGTTTGTAGCCTTTTAAAATTCCGTTTGAATCAAAATAATCAGGGTCGGCGCCACCTTCCATGTGTGGGCCATTATCAGATGTAAATATTATCAGCGTATTTTCGTAAATACCCAACTCTTTTAATTTGGCAACAATTTCTCCAACCTCATCGTCGAGAATGTTTACCATTGCAGCAAATGTCGCATGTGATTCGGGTTGCGATCCGTAAGGTCCCAAACGGTAATTTTCACCATCGTCAACACCTATATATTTTAATTCAGGCAAAAATTTACCGCGGTATTTATCCATGTATTTTTCGGGAGCTAAAAGTTCGGCATGTGGAATTATGGATGGATAGTACATAAAAAACGGCTTGTCTTTATTATCTTCCAGAAATTTTATTGCTCGATTATGAATAACATCGGGACCGTATTCTCCGGTTTGTTTTCCTTCATTTCCTTTTAATACAATTTTTTCCTGATTGTGCCACAAATGGTAAGGATAATAGTTGTGCCCCATTCGCTGGCAATTAAATCCAAAAAACTCGTCGAAGCCTTGATTATTTGGATCACCTTCTGAGCCCGGATAACCCAAACCCCATTTACCAAAAGCACCGGTTACATATCCAGCTTTTTGTAATACTTCTGCCATCGTAACTGCTTTTGCCTCCAGGGGGTGTTGTCCTTCCGGCTGAATTTCTTTATTCCCACGAATAAAGGTGTGTCCGGTATGCTGACCGGTCAGCAATGCGGAACGAGAGGGGGCGCAAACCGTACAACCCGAATAATGCTGCGTGAATTTCATTCCACTTTCTGCGAGTTTGTCGATGTTTGGCGTTGAAAAATTAGTTTGCCCGTAACAACTTAAATCGCCGTAACCAAGATCGTCGGCGAGGATGTAGATGATGTTTGGTGTTTGCTTTTCAGAAGCAATATTTTTTTTACTGTTTTGATTTGAATTTGTACAAGCACCAAATACTAAAAATAATATCAGTACAGTGATAAATAGTTTTGTAATTTTCATCTCATTATAATTTTATTTTCTAAAGGTATTCGATGGAACTCGCCAATAAAAATGTTCCTGTGTGTTAATAATTATCATGCTCGTTTCATGTTTTAAAATTTTCTGTTTGTCAATTCTCGTCATGCTGAATTCATTTCAGCATCTTTATGATTGAAATAGATTCCGAAACAAGTTCGGAATGACGAACTGAACATATTTCCTCTATTATTTCCCAAAAGTAAATACATCGGAATCTGTTCTTGCTGATTCCAAAAGTTTCAACAATTTAGCTGTAATCTCAGGGTTTTCTCCTGCAATATTATTTTCTTCTCCCGGATCGTCAATAAGATTGTAAAGTTCGGTAGTTGTATTTTCAGGAACAAAAACATCGTACCTAATTAATTTCCAATCACCCTGACGAATTGCGAGCCTGCCTCTTTTCTCATGAAATTCCCAATATAAATATTCATGTTGAGGCTGTTCTTTTTCTCCCAATAAACTTGGCAAAAATGAAATTCCATCAATATTATCGGAAGTCGGGGCACCGATTAAATTGGTAATTGTTGGCAGTACATCCCAAAATGCAGAGATGTGGTCTGATGTGCTTTCAGCTTTTACTTTCCCCGGCCACCAAATAATCATTGGAGCATGGATTCCGCCTTCGTATAAATCTCGTTTGTAGCCTTTGTAAATTCCATTGCTATCGAAATAATCGGGATCTGCGCCTCCTTCCAAATGTGGCCCGTTGTCAGATGAAAACATGATTATGGTATTATTTTCAATTCCCAACTCTTTTACTTTCGCAACAATTTCTCCTACCTGAACATCCAAAAGGTCAACCATTGCGGCAAAAGCAGCGTGCGATTCAGATTGTGAACCGTAACCACCTATTTTATATCTCGGAGATCCTTCGTCATGCCCATCATAACTCTTTTCAGGTAAAAAATTTCCTCTGTATTTTTCCATGTATTTTTCGGGTGCAAACAATTCGGCATGTGGAATTACCGACGGATAATACATAAAAAACGGCTTATTTTTATTGTCTTCCATAAATTTTATGGCCTGATTATGAATTGGAATTGGAGCGTATGTTCCTTCTCCTGTACCAGCGTTGTCCTCCAACAAAACCGTGTCTTGGTTATGATTTAAAAAAGCAGGATAATAATTATGTGCCAGGGTTTGGTCGTTGTATCCAAAAAACTCGTCAAAACCCTGATTGTTTGGATCGCCTTCCGACCCCGGACAACCCAGTCCCCATTTTCCAAAAGCTCCGGTAACATATCCATTTTCTTTTAAAATTTCGGCAACCGTTAAACTTTCTGCAGGAATTGGCCAGTTTCCAAAAACATCACGTTTATTTCCGCGGATTGGTGTGTGCCCAGTGTGCTGCCCCGTTAACAAAACAGAACGGGATGGCGAACAAACTGTTGAGCCAGAATAATGTTGTGTAAAAGTCATTCCCTCTTTTGCAAGTTGGTCGATGTGAGGAGTTTGGAATTTTGTTTGCCCCTGGAAACTTAAATCGCCGTAACCAAGATCATCTGCAAGAATATAGATGATGTTTGGTTTAGTTTCATTTAGTGCATTTGTTTTTTTAGTTTGATTCTGGCAAGCCGAAAAAACAAAAAACACAATTGTAAGTAAAAATAATGTTGGTTTCATTTTTGTATTTTAATTATATTTTTCAAAATAATAAATTATTGCCAGCCAAAAGCAGGTTGAAATGCTTAGTTTTGGCTACCTATAGTTGCACAAATAAGTGATTCATTATAAGTTCATTTTGTACTATTTGCTTACTGTATTCGTTCTTTTTTAATCCATGAGTTGTTAAAAATGTAACAAATATACTTTTCCTTGTTTTTGTTGACAAAACAAAAGCGTCTACCTTTTTTGCAATTTCAAAAGCATATTTTTTGTCTATAGTGAATTCCGAGTTGTAAAATTTCATCTCACATAAATTTATTACATTGTCATCTCTGTCAATTAACAAATCAATTTGTGCATTATTTAATGATTTTTTTTCAACCCAGCTTCCTGAATTAGAGTTAATGCCAGAAATTTTTAACCCCTCTTTTATTTGAGAAACATGTTTAATACAAATTGTTTCAAAACTAAATCCAGACCAGATTTTATACGATTGCTGCCCGGCTAACTTCATCCAAACATGATTATCGGAGGGTCTGCTTTTTTCTATAAACTTGATATAAAATAAAGAGTACTCGTCGATAATTCTATAAACCGAATCTTTTTTCCCCTGATACGGAAAATACTTTTCAATAAAACCGGATTCTTCCAATTCTTCAAGAGTTTTACTTAATGTACCGCCTGATTTTATTTTACTTTTTGTTAGAATTTCAGTTCGGGTCATACCTTTTCGAACTTTTGCCAGAACTCTTATTATTGCCTCATGATTGTCGTGTTGCTCAAACAATGAAGCAAAAACGTTGTCAAATTCAGTTCTTAAAAATCCATCTTTTTGAAAACACAATCGATCTAAAGATTGAGAAACACTTTCGCCTGTTTTAATTTTTTCCAGATAATGCGGAATACCCCCCATTGCCATATAAATTTGAATTATATCGTAGCGGGTAAATTTTATTTTATTTCTCTTTAGCATTTGCTCAGTTTCAAGCAAAATAAAAGGTTTTAGCTGGATTCTTTGGGTTAACCGATTATGCAATCCCCCCTTGTTTTTAACAATCTTTTTAATCATGTGCGAGGCATCAGATCCACAAACGACGACTATCAAATCATTTTGTTTTGAAACATAATTATTCCAAAAATTGTCGAAAGCAGATAAAAAATTCGATTTTCGTGTGTCCAGCCAAGGAAACTCATCAATAAAAATTACCTTCTTATTATTTGACTTTAAAGAATCGAAATATTGTGCTAATTGATGAAATGCTTCAATCCAATTTACAGGTTTTTTGTAGCTCGTTTTTTTGGAAGAAAGAGTAAGGTGAAAATTTAGAAGTTGTTGTTTTAATGGAATTTTGTTAATGCCTGAAAACTCAAATGCGATACTATTTTTATAAACGTTCCTAATAAGAAAAGTTTTTCCAACCCGGCGTCTTCCATATACCACAATTAGCTCCGATCTTTCACTTTCCAGCGCATCTAATAAGATAGTTTTTTCCTGTATTCTTCCTATCAATTTTTTCATGAAAGTGTCTATAAGTAGCCAAATATAATAAATATTTAATTGTTTTGGCTGTTTATAAGCAATATGTTTTTATGTTTTTAAACGTTGTAGTTATTTATTTCGAATATTTATTTCCCCAGTTATCAGATCCTTTCCTTTAATTTTAAGTACAATATCACCTGCCTCTTTTAATGCCTGAACCGTAACCACCAACTTTCCGCTAAAAGCTTTCATGGTTGGCAGGTGAAACATTTCAAGAGAAGTTGCATCGCCATTACAAACAACCTTAAATTTACCGGCGCCCGAAACTTCAAAATTTAACTGGTTCGCTGCATTCGGACAAAAGTTTCCATCTTTATCAACTACTGAAACAGTTATATAACTCAAATCTTTTCCGTCTGCATTTATAATATTTTTGTCTGCTGACAACTCCAGATGATGAGGTTTGCCGGCGGTATGAACTTCTTTTTCAGCAACCGATTTTCCATTATCATCAAAGGCAACAACTTTAATTGTTCCCGGCTCATATTTTACATCCATCCATCGCAAACGGTAGCGGTCGAGTTTTTCATCTTTGTTTTTTGTTCGGATTCCCTGACTTACCCCGTTTACAAATAATTCAGCACTGTTGTAATTAGTATAAACAAAAACCGGAGTAATTTCTCCTTCGCGGCCTTCCCAGTTCCAATGTGGTAAAATATGAAGTGTTTCATCTTCGGTATTCCAACGACTGCGATATAAATAATAGCGGTCTTTTGGAATTCCTGCTAAATCACAAATTCCAAAGTATGAGCTACGCGACGGCCATGCTTCATTATACGGAGTTGGTTCTCCTAAATAGTCAAATCCTGTCCATACAAATTCGCCAATTACCCAGTCGAAATCGTCCTGCCAAATAAAATCATCGTCGGGAATATTCGACCAGTTACAAGCTTCCAAATCGTATGATGAGCTTTGGAAATCGTCGTAAGTTTTGTGTTTGAATTCTTCAACCGGAAATTTATAAATTCCACGGGAGCTAACCGTTGAAGCTGTTTCAGAACCCAAAATAAATCCCTGCGGAAATTTTTGGAAAGCCTCTCCGTACAGTGGTAACCGATAATTTAATCCGGGAATATCCATAATTGCACCGAATCCATTTTTCAAAGTGTTTGCTACCTGGTCCATTCCAACCGTAACCGGGCGTGTTGGGTCTTCGCGATGAAAAATATCCTGCAACCATTTTGCTCGTTTTACACCTTCGTCTCCCCATTGATCGGGGACTTCGTTACCCGAACTCCACATAACAATACTGGGATGATTTCGTGTAGCCCGAACAAAATTTACAACGTCTTTTTCAGCCCATTCCTCGAAAAACCGATTGTAGCCATTTTTGACTTTGGGTTTTGCCCACTCGTCAAAACTTTCGGCCAAAAACAAAAATCCCATTTCGTCGCAAAGTTCTAACTGTTCGTGCGATGGCATGTTGTGTGAAGAACGAACTGCATTGCACCCCATGTCTTTCAAAATAGTGAGTTGACGTTTTAACGCAGCTTTATTTACAGCGGCTCCCAGTGGCCCCAAGTCGTGGTGTAAACAAACTCCTTTAAACTTGGTTACTTCTCCATTCAAAATCAATCCTTTTCCTCGTTCGTAAACCACTTCTCTGATTCCAAAACGTGTTATCAGTTCATCTTTTAACTCATTATTCTGAAATAATTTCGAATGGGCAGTGTACAAATAAGGTGTTTCAATGTCCCATATTATAGGACTTGGAACTGCAATATTTTGCTCAACCTGATTTCCAAATTGTTCATTTGTAGTTTTGCTTGCCACCGTATTTCCATCGGCATCTTTTATTTCGGTAACTACATTAACATTTTCACCATTTATTTCTGATTTGATATTTACTTTTGCCACATCAGCAGCAACAAAAGGAGTAGTTATAAATGTTCCCCACTGTTTAAAACTCACCTCATCTTTTATAATAACCTGAACCTTGCGATAGATCCCGGCACCGGGATACCAGCGTGATGAAAAGGGCAAATTTTCAAGACGAACGGCTAAAATATTCTCCCCATCTTTTACATATTTTGAAATATCGAAATAGAAATAATTATATCCGAACGGCCAGTTACCAACTTTCTCTCCGTTTACATAAACCTGCGCATCGCTCATTGCTCCATCAAAAACCAAAAGTGCTTTTTTGCGATCCTTAAATTCAGGAAGTTCAAAGGTTTTTCTATACCAGCCAGTACCAATGTGTGGCAAAGCTCCCGTTCTACCGGTTCTTTCTCTTGCTTCTTTTTCCAAATCCTGCCTAACCCGAACCATTTGTTTATCGATCTCTTTATTGAAAGGACCTTTAATTGCCCAGTCGTGAGGGACAGTTACTGTTTCCCAATTTAACGTACTTGTTGAAGGTTTTTCTGCCCCGGCCACTTCTTCGTTTATAAAATGCCAATTATCTTCCAAAAGAATTACTTGACGTGAATTGTTTTTTTGCGCAAAACCGCTGGTAAAAAGAAAAAGTGCTATTGAAATAAAAATGATTTGTTTCATTTGGATTGATTTAGTAATGACTGTAAAGATAAAGAGATGATTTTTAATTTTTGTACCAAAATTCTAAAATGACTTTATTAGACCGGCATGCCAACTATTTGATCAGGCTAGAATTCGGAATCTGTCATTTTGAAGAGATGTTGAAATAATTTACCAATGACAGAATTTAATTTAGAGATCCCGAAACGAGTTCGGGATGACGTTCTAAAAAATAATGTTTGTATAGAAAGTCCTGCTGAATTTATTTCAGCATCTTTCTGTCTTCAACTCATTATACCCAAAATATTTTGGGTCAACTCTCAGCATGACGTCAAAATAGTTGCGTTTATTAATTTGAAATATGCTTTTCCTTTGCCGGATATTTCTGAACTACTCCTCCATAAGGAAAACCGGGAGTTTCGGTTCGTTCTTCCTCGAAAACCGCAATCATTTTTTTAACTATTTCAGGATGGTCCGCAGCAATATTATTTGCTTCAGAAATATCGACTTCCAAATTATACAATTCAGTTTCAGAATTAATTCCATATCGAACGCCCTTCCAATTATCGATTCGGGCAGATTGGCGGAAACCCCCAGTTGGCATTTTTCTTCCCCAACCATCCAACTGAAATTCCCAGTTGAAATTGTTGTGTGTTGGTTGTTGTTTTCCTGTTAGAACAGGTAAAATAGATATTCCGTTTGATTGCTCAGGCACTTCTATTCCAACAACATCAGCCAGTGTTGGCATTAAATCCTGAAATCCGGCAACATGATTTGAAATTTCTTCGGATTTGATTTTACCTTCCCAAAATGCGATAAGCGGAACACGAATTCCGCCTTCGTATAAATCGCGTTTAAATCCTTTTAATGCGCCGTTACTGTTAAAATATTCGTGGTTGTGACCTTCATGGTGTGGGCCGTTGTCGCTGGTAAAAAGAACGAGTGTATTTTTCAGTTCATCCATTTCTTCAAGCTTTTGTAACATCCTGCCAATTTGTTCATCAAGCAAGGTAATTTTTGCGGCATGTAATCTTTCTTTTGCCTGCCAGTTCTGTTCGCTGTATATTTCCTGGTTTCCAATTTCCCTTTCGTGTCCGTGTGGTGCCCGGTACGACATAAACAGAAAAAAGGGTTTGTTTTTGTCCAGTTTGTCGAGAAAATTAAAAGCAAGTTCCGTTCTGAATTCGTCTTTGCACTGCCATTCATTCATATGATAATAAACCGAATCTTGTTTGCCGTCTATCCAATGCATTTCGGCGTCGTACTGAATTCCACCAAAACGTGAGCCCCACTGTTCCTGCACCGCAAAATCAAATCCACGATTATATGCCCAAGTTGAAACATCGTTGGGGTTGTCGAGGTGCCATTTCCCAACAAAACCAGTTTGATAACCTTCTTCACGCAACATTTCAGCCATTGTAATTTCATCTTTTTTCAGCGCAACTCGCATCCAGCTGTCATCATCAAAATGTCCATTATTACCGCGAATAGTATTAAAAGATGAAGATTTCCCAGTTAATAAAACTGCTCTTGATGGTGAACAAACTGCATTTCCGGCGTAAAAGTCAGTGAAACTCATGCCTTGTTTCGCCAGATTATCGAGCACGGGTGTTTGAATAATTTCTTGCCCGTAGCAACCCAGTTCGCCATAACCCAAATCGTCTGCAAGAAGAAGTAGGATGCTTGGTTTTTGACCCTCCTTTTTTTCTTTGGGTGGGATTTGGCAAGCTGTAAAAAGTAAGGCAAATATTGAAATTAGGATTAGTTTTGATTTCATTTTAGTCAGATTAAGAATTTCCAAAAATATTGTTGCTTTCCAAATTTCATTTTCTAAATAATCTATTCATGAAACCTGTAATTACAAACATGATAAATATTCAACAGAAATAGGGTTAAAAATTCATCAAAAACAACTGGTTTTTAGTCCAATTATTTGAGTATTTAATACTTCATTTGGCTCACTTTGTCCCGTAAATGGCTGGAAAGATCAATGTGTTTTTTATCGAAGTCAAACATGCTAATTAAAACTCCGGCAACATTTCGTTTTAATTTGCCCAAAACTCTGCCGTCTGGTTGAGCAATAAAAGCAGAGAAACTGCTTTGTTTTTTGCTGGTGTTTGCTCCACTAATCCAAAGTTTGTTGTTGGCTGCATTTCCACGGACAAATCCGGGAATAACTTCACCAAGGTTTTTACCTTCCTCCTGATATTCTTCTTCAGAATAATTGCCATCGTACCACGATTGAAATAATAACTCAACTCCTAAATGATAACATTGGCGGTACAATTCCGGGTAACGCCACTCGTGGCAAATTAGTAGTCCGCATTTAATTCCATTAAGTTTGAAAATTCCGGGTTCTGTTCCGGAAGTGTACCAGTCGAGGTCAAATTCAGCGGGTAATCGCTTGTCGTAGCGATGTTCAATTTCACCAAAATTATTGATTACAAAGAGGCTGTTAAAAGGTTTTTCCATTTCTCCTTCAAAAAAATGAGTTCCAAATATCACCCAAATTTTATGCTGTTTTGCCAGATTGCAAATTTCGGAAATACCTTCTTTGATTTGCTTTTCCTTTTCCGGTTTGAATTCCTCAAAATCAATTCCACCGTACCCGCTTAAACAACATTCTGAAAAATGCACAACATCTGCTTTTTGATCAGCAGCTTTTTTAATTTGCTTTCTAATTGCTGACAAATTTTTGCCAACATCAGAATTTACTGCAAACTGTACGGTAGCAACTTTCAGTTTATTTTCCATTTGTCAGGGTTCTGTAGCTTGCTGTTTTTGTGTTGTTTATATTCTTGCACTTTTGCCTTTTCTATGTTTACTTCACGGCACTTCTCACTGCATTAAGGGATTTTATCAGTTGCCGGGCAAGGTACTCAATGCTAATTCATTTCGCTCCTTTTGGTTTTTCATTTGTTCGTCCTCATTCTAAAAAATTATAACCCCTTTTTTATTCTATAATTTATTAGCAAGTAGTCAATCACTCATACAAATCTTTTAAATTGCATTCAGCCAACTCCACATAGAAATCAGAAATTTTTGAAGTGATTTCCTTTAAATATCGTTCTCCTTTTTCGGCTGACGCTTTTTGGGGGTTTCCAATGCCGGTATCTTTAGTAACTTTGCCCCAGTGGCGAGGTGTCCAGGCAGTTTTGTTTTTATAACCATCCAATTTAAATTGTTTGGCTTTCCCATCGCCAGCTTTTTTAAGCGGCAAAACCAATTCGGGGAAATAATGCATAATAACACTGGTTTCCATTTCGCCGGCATGATCCCCGCCTTCTTCAAAATATTCAGAAAGATCGAGTAATTTAAACCATTCGACTAAACTGATTAGCATTTCAGGGAATTGTGGTTGAATTTCGCGAATTAGTGGTTTAAAGTCGTTTCCACCGTGGCCATTCATTAATACCAGTTTTCGGATTCCCTGGTTGTAAAGTGCACGCACGATGTCCTCAAAAATTATTTTTTGTGTTGAGGGCCGGGTGTGTAAACAAAAAGGTAATTCGATTTGTCCCGGGTTTTGAACTCCCAAAGGGATAGTTGGAAGAACCATTATTTTCGCCCCTTTTCCCCAGGCTTTTTCAGCTGCTTCCGATGCAATTTTAGCTGTTTCCAGCGAATCGGTTCCGTAAGGTAAATGATAATTATGGGGTTCGGTTGCTCCCCAGGGGAGTATTGCAACTTCGTATTTTTGATTTTTAACCTGTTTCCAGTTGGTTTGCTCTAAAATGTAAGGTTTCATATTTATATTTATTCAATTTCCACTGTTGTAAAAACAATTCCTTCGTACGGACTAAAAACTCCTCCTTCGTACAGACATCCTAATTTATTTTTATTTATTAAAGTTAAATCGGAATAAGCAGAAGCTCCCGAATTTAAAACTTTAACTGTTTGCCAAGAGCTGCCAAAATCTGAGCTTAATTTTAAAGTCATGTTGGTCCGGCTGTTTTTACTGGCAGGGTTTAAAAAATAAAGCGAATTGTTTTTTTCTGAGAAGAGCAAACTAGCCTGACAAATAGGTTCAATTAATGTTGTGTCGGTCTGAATGTTTGACCATGTTAATCCGCCATCTTCGCTAAAACTTATTTTTCGCGATTTTTGTGTGCGGTCATAATTCCGCATATTCAATAAAAGTTTTCCATTTGGCAATTCTGCGATTGTACATTCATTTACTTGATCTTGCGGTGTTGTTCCTCCCAATTCCCATGTTTTTCCGTTATTATCGGAATAAATTATGTGTGAGAAATATTTCTTTGTCCCAGCCTCAATATGATCGCAGGGAATAACCAACCGCCCATTATTTTCGCCATTTTGAAGTTGAATTCCATGGCAGGGACCAGTAGCATACCAAGTCCAGTTTTTTTGTTTTGTTGATGAAGTAATTTCTTTTGGCGTTGACCACTTTTCTCCTTCATTTTTAGAAGACGTTATAAAAACACGGCGGGTATCTTCGCTTTTTCCGGCAATAATATCGCGTTCGTGATCTTCTCCAAGATTCCAGGTCGTCAACAAATGAATTTCTCCCGTTTTTCGATCAACTACCGGGGCGGGATTACCACAAACATTTTTATTGTCGTTCCAGATTATTTTCAACTGGCTCCATGTTTTTCCTTCGTCAGCAGAACTTTTCATTACCAAATCAATGTCGCCGGTGTCTGAGCTTCCTTTTACACGTCCTTCGGCAAAGGCAAGTAACTTTCCTGAATTTGTGCATACAATTGCCGGGATCCGAAAAGTTTGATAACCATCGGTCCCGCTTTTAAAAAGGTAGTTTAAATTTTTGTTTTGCTGAATAATTTCCTCAATTGCGATAATTTGAAAAGTAAGATCGGCCTGGCTTCCTTCATATAAAATCCCAACATGTTTATCATCAACTTTTGTCATGCACGAGTATCCTCTTCCACCCAATTCATCTAACAAAAAACAGTATTCTTTTGGCCATGTTTTCGCATCGTCGAAACTAATTTTAATGGTCATGTGATCTCGAAGGTATTTTGAATTAGGATTGCTGAATAATACAACTTTCCTCAATTCTCCATCGATTAAAAATTCTTCTTTAATTAAACTGCCCATGCAAGTTGATTCGGGCAAAGCACCTCGCGATGTATAATGTTTTCCCCAGGTTTGGCCTAAATCACTGGTAATATAAACCGATCTGCCATTAGTATCCGATTTATCTTTCCCGTTTCGGTTATCGCGCATATTTAGCATCAAACTTCCATCATTTAGTTCAATAACTTGCGATTCTGTTGTATTGGATTTTGCTCCAGTTCCAGTTTCCCAGGTTTCCCCAAGGTTTTTACTGAAAATAATTGTAGAATGAGGCATCTTATTTTCATCTTTAAATTGAGCCGGAAAAACCAATGTCCCATCTTTTAAAGTGATTCCTTTTCCTGGTCCTTGAAGTAATAAATGCCATTTTGGGTTTTTAATTTGTGATGTGATATTTATTGGTTTAGACCACGATTTGCCATCATCTTCTGATTTTACCAAAACAAATTGGCTTGTTTCTTCAGGGTCCATCCCCTGTTTCGATTCAACCCAGTTCCGTTTTCCTGGATGGCCGTGTGCCCAAACTGCTGCTACCCAAATTGTGTTTGTTTCGCGGTCGATTAAAACCGAAGGATCGCCAATGCCATTTTCAATATTTGGCAGGCCTCCCCATTTGCCCATGTCCATAATTATTTTCATAGGATCCCATGTTTTTCCACCATCGGTACTTCGGCTCATCCCCACATCAATGTCTTCCTGTAAATCGGTTGAATTGTTTCGGCGGATATCGTAAACAGCTATTAGTGTCCCGTTATTGGTTGTTGCCAATCCTGGAATACGAAAAGTATGAATACCATCGTCGTTGTGTTTGCGTAAGGCAATTCCTAATTTTTTACGACCCGTTGCAGAAACTATCTCCGGGATAAATTTTTTATTATTGATTTTTATATTCAAACAGGTTGCATTTACCTCATTTAAAATATTGGCGTTTCCTTTCAATTTCATCGAAACCCAAAAGTTATTGGTTCCTTCAATTAATTTCTGATGACCACCAATTTTCATTTTTTTGTTGGGTGTTTCAGGAATCCCAAATCGGATACCCTCGCTCAGAAATGGTTTTTCTTCCGAATAATATATTTCTATTTCATTTATATCATTTTTAATATCGGTTCCCGAAATTTCAAGCGAAACCTCACGAAGAGAAAGTGGTTTTTCCTTTCCGACAGTTTCTATTTTAATTTGAAAGATTTGATTCGTTTTTTTTTCTTTTAAAACCGGAGTTACAAATTGGTGAATAGTAACTGATTCAGTTCTCATGTTTTGAGCAGAAATGATTTTCCCCGGAACTCCAGCAGAAAAAAGAAAAAGGAAAACTATAAGTTTAAACCGGCAGTTCATTTTAAAATATTGTTATTTGCTAAAAATAAAAAAAACTGTTGAAAGAAACCCGAATTTTGCTTTACAATTGGTTTCAGAAACTCAACAAAGTAATCCCAAAAGTAAAAGGGGTAAGTTCCGGGCCTTTATTCTCCATGAAAAGGGGGATTAATTCGTAAGTTGCAAAAAAGTTAATCCTATGATAACCAGACCGTACCATTAAACCATATTTGAAATCATTTAAAGAATAGTGATCGGGAACTTTTAGTTTTTCTTTTTTCCCTTCAATCCGGTACTTAATTTTTGTGTGGCTGCTAACACGATAACTAATATATAACCCTGCGGAAAAATAGAGCCGGTTATCGTAGTGGTTTATCGGGATTTGGAATTCGGCAAGTACAGGGATTGTAATGGAGGCAACAGACAATTTTGATTTCTGATTTTGATCGAAAAACAATATTTGAGGTTCAATAAAATCGTTTGGCAAACGTTGAATAGTTGTATTTTGATCGAGCCGGTAACTTTGCAAATGAAGACCAAGTCCGGTAACTAAACCAATTGTGTTCCTGTTATGTTGCAACGCAATGCTTTGTTGAATAAAATTAATGTATGTTGAATTTGAGCGAAAAATGTTGTTTTTCATAAATTCAGAATTGTAACCTGAATAATCGGGATTTAAAAACATGTTAAAGCCAAAATCAATACCGGCCAAGTGTCCACTAAATTTATCCTGCCACAAGTTGAATCCGTCATTAGTAATTTTTCTAATATCAATTTTTCTTAGAAGCTTCTCAGGATTTTGCTGAAGGGGCACAATTGTATCATTTTCCTGAGCATTTGAAATTAAACCAAACCCTAAAAACATAAAAAATAGTGTAATTCTGTAAAAATCGTATATTCTTGTTTTCAATGTTCTCTCAATATTCATGTATTCAATTTTTTAATAGAATATGATTATCAAACAAAGTTAAACGATTCGGGTTTAAAATTTTGAAGAAATGTAACAAATATAAAAATCAACTTATTTTTAGCTAATAAAAAATTCTATAAATAAATTTGAGGGGTTTTTAATAAGCCACGCAGTAAAGAACAATAATAAAAGTTTTTAAGGTTGAGCTAAACTAAAATTATAAAAAAGAGGGAGCCCCTGCCCCCTCTTATCCTGTTTAATAATAAAACCATTTAAAAGAAAAATGCTCAATTTATTTTTCTCTAAACATTGTTTACTTGTTTTCTTTTTTAAACCACATATAACCGCCAATATTGTAGAATTCATCTTTTAGTCCAGGATTGTTGGCAATTTCTTGTTCTGAGTATGGGAAAAACGGAACCATCACATCGTCTCCATTATTCCAGTTAGCAGGTGTTACAACACGAGCATTATCTGTTGTTTGCAATGCTGTAACTATTCTTTTAATCTCTTCCATGTTTCTACCAACCTGCATTGGATAAAAATTAATCGAGCGTACAATATTCTCGGAATCGATAATAAATACACCACGTACATCTTTGGTTGTACTTATTGGTTTATGCAGCATTCCATATTTTTTTGAGATGGTTGCTTCCAGGTCTTGGAAAATTGGAAAATCAATTTTTTGTTTTCCCCTTCCTTTGTAATCTAATGTTTCAAGATGTGATTTCCATCTGTTGTGTTGTTTTAAATCGTCGGTTGAAATAATCGCAATTTTAACTCCCATCATCTCAAAATCATTCTGCATGTATGCCAATTCCAAAATTTCGGATGAACAAACGGGCGTAAAATCTTGCGGGTGACTAAATATAATTTTCCAACTTTTACCAAAATCCCCAGGGAAAGTTACTTTTCCATTGGTCGATTTAGCTGTAAAAGAGGGAGCTTTTGACCCAATTAAAGGAATTTCGTTTCCTTTGGCATAAACTCCTCCCAAAAAAAGTACTGCCATTGCTAATGTTAAAAATAATTTTTTCATTACTTTAAAATTTAAGGTTTAACTTTCAAAAAAAATTATTTACTAATCTTTTTAAACCACATTCGGTTGCCAATATTATAAAACTCATTTTCCAATTCCGGATTATCGGCAAGTTGCTGTTTTGTGTAAGGAAAATACGGAACCATTACATCGTCGCCTTCATTCCAGTTTGCTGGTGTTAAAACCTGAGCTTCGTCGGTGGTTTTCAACGCTTCAACAATTCGGACAATTTCCTGCATATTTCTCCCAACCTGCATTGGGTAAAAATTTATCGACCGTACAATATTCTCAGAATCGATGATAAATAGGATCAGTTTAATTATCGGGTTGGTGGAATAAAAAATATTCTTTTATCTTTCATCCATGGAAATGGAATTACTACTACGTCACTTACTGCCAGAAGAGT
>Ga0209249_1000291_pt1 | contig 66222 bp, 64 predicted proteins | sample SaaInlV_200m_DNA_4_FD_184653 | JGI IMG/M metagenome (GOLD analysis project Ga0209249, IMG submission 184653) | Marine microbial communities from expanding oxygen minimum zones in the Saanich Inlet - SI037_S3LV_200m_DNA (SPAdes) (version 2) | ecosystem: Environmental > Aquatic > Marine >...
AGGATTAAGAAGTAAAATACCTTATATGAAAAAAAGAGAATTTGGATGGAAAGTAATAACTTATAACTTAGAAAAGTTAGCTAAAGTTATTCGGTGGATCATAGCTAATCTCTTTTGGGACAGCGCCTTACATTGATATTTTCTAGCTCAGTATCAGCAATATCTTTAAACATGGACTATGATGATGCTAATTGGAGTATGATTGCAGCAACAGATAGTTGGGGATACCTAGGGGAGACGATAGCTAATGCAGGTGACATTAATAATGACACTTATGATGATTATTTAATCTCAAGTGACGACCCGGATGTTGTTCATTTAATGTATGGTCAATCAGATTTACAAGGTGAGATTATAAATGCAACATTCACAGGAGGAAACGGTTTAGGAGCTATGATGACTGGAATGGGGGATGTCAATGGTGATGGGTATGATGATTTTGGGATAATAAACAGCAATAGTAATTCATTATCTATTTATTTTGGAAGAAATGGAACCCCTTGGCTAGGGGAAACACTTTATAATGATTCGGCAAACGTAACAATAGGGTCTAATATTGGGTCTGGAGATTTTGTAAGTAATTGTGACATTAACAACGATGGATATAATGACTTTTTAATTTCAAATTCACTAGCAACAGGATTTAAAACAGGGATGGGTGTTATCTCGGGTGCTGGAAAGACATGGGTTTATCTCGGATCTAGCCATATTGAAGATGGTGCGAGTAATAATGTTAGTTTTTCAGGCACAGTTATTAATCAAAATGCAGGTAGGGCATTAGAATGTGATGACCTTAATGGTGATGGATATGATGACATATTGATTACAAATAATGAAGCATCAATACCTGGATATAACTCAGGGGGAGTATTTATCTTCTATGGTGGGACTTCTGCAGAAGTAATGATATGGGGAGAAAATTATAATATAAACACCACAAATGCTAATGTGACAATTTACGAAAATGATTATAGTAATTCTAATTTTGGCACATCATTAGCAATAGGGGACATAAATAATGATTCAAATAAAGATATTTTAATTGGAGAATATAGCAGAGATAGGTTGTATATAGTTAATTTTAACACAAGTATGGAACCAATGTATGATGCATCAAATAGTTATTATATTGGTGGTGATCCAACTGATATTTGGCCAGGTGAAATAGCCACAGGAGATATGAATAATGATAATTATGATGATTTTATAATCACTGTGAGCAATTCAACACATGATAAAATTTTAATGTTTTATGGAAAAGAGACATACGATTGGCAAAATGGAACAACCTCTGCAAATGCAAGTGTAATTGTTTCAGAGGGTGGCAACCTTTATTCTATTTCAACAGGAGATTTTAATGGAGATAATAGTAATGACATACTTACTTCAGCACCTGATTACTTAGATTGGAATGAAGATGGTCGTGTTGATATGTTTTTAGGTATTTCAGGCAGTTCAAGTTCATCATCCAGTTCTTCAAGTAGTTCAGGCGGTGGTGAAGATGTTCCTGAATTTAGTGATTACGCAATCGCGTTCTTGTTAATGACTGTAGCAGGCGGATTCATTTACATGCGAAAGAAAGAAGAGTAAAGTTATTTTTTTTCTTTTTTTGTTTACTTTATTCAACAATATTCTTAACAAATTTAACTTAAAAAAAAGATGTAAGATTAAAGTACCATAACAAAAGATTATTAAATAAGTTAATAATTGTGGGAATATTAAAGATGAATTGGGAAAAAGAATTGAATTTTGTTAAAAAAAATAAGCATGTTTTAACTAGATTAACTATTTGGTCAATATTAGTAGTTTTGATACCATATCTTATTGGCAAAGCTCTTTACACTAATTTACAATATAATTTTTTTAGTTTTTACAGTTTTCTGATTGCAGCAGTAGTTGTTTATTTGATCACCACTTGGAAAACTTTCAAACATGCTCACCCGACACATAGTGATAAAATTTTATTCTGGCCATTAGCAATATTAGCAGGGGCAATTTATATTTACTTAAAATATTTTGCAGGATTAAATGAAACCTATACTTTATTACACATTGTAATTGCTATGAACACAATTTATGTCATACTGATAAGTTTAGCTTTATTTGGAAGGAAAATATTTTCAAGAACAATAGATTCAGTAGTATTTTTATTTGGATCAATTTATATGTTTTTCATATTTACTTTAATTAGTTGGGAACATTGGCAATTATTTTCTAAAACTGTAACAATTGCTTCAGCTAAAATATTAAGTATATTCTTTGACAATGTATCATATAGTCTGTTAGGAGACCACATTTTAATGTTAAATGATTTTCAGATCATTATCGGACCACCTTGTTCAGGAATTGAAAGTTTATCATTCTTTGCTTCATTATTCGTTTTAATGGTAATTTTAGATTATGAAAAGTTACATAAATGGATAACTTTCGTAATTTTCTTTGTAGGATTTATCGGTTCATATATCTTAAACATTTTTAGAATTACAACTTTAATGGTAATTGGTAATTGGTGGCCTAATTTTGCAATGGGACAGTTCCATTCTCAAGCAGCATGGTTATTATTATCTGTGTTTATATTAGGATTATATTTAGTTACCAAAAGACACATGTACAAAAAAGAACATCAACATAGTAAAAAAGTAAAATAACCTATAGATAAAAATTAAATTAATCTTTAAAAAAACAATAAATGTAAATAATTGCTTATTTTTGTCAATTCTAAGTTAAATTTTTAAGTTAGGCTAGAGATTAAAGTAAAGTTTAGAACATTAAGAGATTATGAAAAATATGCAAAAAGTGCCCCACCTTACTTTAAAAGAAGAAGTATGTACGTATGATTTGCAGATTTTTGTGATACTAAAAATTTAAAATGACAATTACAAAAAAAAGTAATAAACAGAAAATTATTTTCAAAGAGAAACCTGAAACTCAAACTACTGTTAAGAATATTTTAAATCCTTTAATGCAAAAATGGTTTTCAAAAAAATTTAAATCGTTCTCGTTACCACAACTTTATGCAGTAAATGAAATTCATGCTAGAAAAAACGTGTTAGTAAGTGCACCCACTGGTGCAACAAAAACACTTACCGCGTTCATGGCAATACTTAACGAACTTACTGATTCTGCAATGAAAAATTGTTTAGAAGATAAGATTTATTGTGTTTATATTTCTCCACTTAAAGCCCTTAATAGAGATATTCAGAAAAACCTTATTGAACCATTACAAGAAATTGAAGAGATCCATGGTAAAAGTTTAGGGATCAGAGTTATGACTAGAACTGGTGATACTACCCAAGCTGAAAAAACTAAGATGTTGAAAACACCACCACATATATTAATCACAACACCAGAATCTTTAGCAATATTACTTAGTTCAATTAAGTTCAAAGAACACCTTAAAGAAGTTCAGTGGATGATTATTGATGAGATTCATGCATTGGCAGATAATAAACGTGGTGTCCACCTTAACTTAAGTGTGGAAAGAGTAGATTATTTTAGTAGCCACTTATGTCGAATCGGTCTTTCTGCAACAGTAGCACCATTAGAAGAGATTGCTAAATATTTAGTTGGTGTTAATGGAGAATGTCAAGTTATTAATGTTCAACATATTAAAAAAAATGATATTAAAGTAATAAGTCCAGTGAAGGATTTCATTAACATAACTCATGAACAAATGCATGAAAAATTGTATCAATTAATTGACAAACTTATTCAAAAACATAAAAGCACACTTATTTTTACTAATACTAGGGCAGCCACTGAAAGGGTAGTTGACCATTTGAAAACTAAATTTCCAAAAAGTTACAATTCTGAAAATATTGGCGCTCATCATGGAAGTCTTAGTGCTGAACATCGTACTAATCTCGAACATCAACTTAAATTAGGTAATATGAAAGTAGCAGTATGTTCTACCAGTTTAGAGTTAGGTATTGACATTGGATCAATTGATTTAGTAATCTGTTTAGGTTCTCCAAAATCTGTAGCCAGAGCATTACAAAGAATCGGTAGAGCAGGACATCAACTTAATTCTGTAACTAAAGGAAGAATTATTGTTCTTGATAGAGACGATTTAGTGGAATGTGCAGTGTTAGTTAAATCTGCATTAGAGAAAAAGATTGATAAAATCCATATCCCAAAAAATGCGCTTGATGTTTTAGCTCAACAAATATTTGGGATGGCACTTGATCAAGTTTGGGAAGAAAAAGAACTGTTTAAACTGATCAAAAAAACTTATTGTTATTCAGAACTTAAAAGAACCGAATTTGAAGAGATTTTAGCATATTTAGCAGGAGAGTTTGTATCTTTACAAGAGAGATATGTTTATGCCAAGATTTGGAGAAAAGAAGGCAAGATTGGTAAAAGAGGAAGATTGAGTCGAGTAATTTATATGACTAATATTGGAACAATCCCTGATCAAACCGGCGTAAAAGTAAAAGTAGGAACCGTTATTGTAGGTAGTATTGACGAAATGTTTCTTGAAAAATTAAAAAGAGGAGACATTTTTGTTTTAGGTGGTAATTGTTATGAATTTAGGCACGCTAGAGGGATGGTAGCAAATGTTAGGTCAGCTATAGCCAGACCGCCAACTGTACCTTCATGGATTTCAGAGATGTTGCCATTAAGTTTTGATTTAGCTATGGAAATTAGTAAATTCAGAAGATTAATTTACGAAAAATTTGTTAGTTTTGAAAACAAAAATAAGAAAATATCACAAAAAGAGCTGAAAAAAACCACTGAAATAAATAAAAAAGAAATCATCAAATTCGTTCATGATTACCTTTATTTAGATAACAATTCTGCAGAAGCAATTTATCAATATTTTTCTGAACAATATAGGTATGTTAAAGAGATCCCAAATGATAAATTAATTTTAGTTGAAAATTATAAAAATCAAAATGGAAATAAGCAGATTATATTTCATACTTTGTTTGGAAGAAGGGTTAATGATGTCTTGTCAAGATCAATAGCTTACGCAATTGGAAAATCTAAACATAAAGATGTAGAAATTGGAATTAATGATAATGGATTTTATTTAGGAGTTTCTAAAGAAGTTTCATTAGGCAAATCCTTACAATTAATCAAATCTAATGAAGTTAGAAATTTGATGGAATTGGCAATTGAAGATTCTGAAGTTTTAAAACGAAGATTTAGACATTGTGCTGGAAGGGCAATGATGATATTAAGAAATTATATGGGAAAAAAGAAAAAAGTTGGAAGACAACAAGTAAGTTCAATGATTTTGTTAAGTGCAGTGAAAAGAATATCTAAAGATTTTTCTATTTTAAAGGAAGCTAGAAGAGAAGTATTAGAAGACCAGATGGATATTGATAATGCCAAACTGATTTTTGAAAAAATAGAAAAAGGAGATATTAAAATAAAAGAGATAGAAACAGACATACCTTCACCTTTTGCATTCAAAATATCATTACAAGGAGTTATGGACATTGTTAAAATGGAAGATAGAATGCAATTCTTACAAAGAATGCATCAAATGGTGATGGTAAAAATTGCTTTAAAAGAAGGGAAAAAACAAGGTAAAGGAAAAAATATTGTTAATGGCAGTAATAATGTTAAAGACAATTCTGGAAAAATAAATTTTGACTATCAAGAAGAGTGGAAAAAACAAGAATTAAAGCAGTTTGAAGAAAAAGATGAAGAATTAGAAGAACTTAAAATCCAAATACTAAACTTAAAAAGAGTGCCAATGTTTGCCAAAAATGAAATTGTCAAATTAGTTCAAGATAATAAAAGTGTAAGGTCAGATGTAATTCAAGAACTTAAAAAACGTAAATCTTACATTAAAAAAACTTGGCCAAAAAAGTTAAGGGAGATTGTTCTTGAAAAAATTAAAGAGTATTGATTAATTTAATTAAAGTAATAAATGGTAAGCAATAAAATAATATTGGAAGGAATTGAAATTGTTGATTTATGTTTATACTTAATAGAACAAAACACACTAATTTTAGGAGATTTACACATAGGTTATGAAGATACTTTAAAATCTAAAGGTTTTTTGGTTCCAAAACAACAGTTAAAACTAACTAAAACTAGAATTTTAAAAATAATTGAATTTATTAAAAAAAAGTATTCAATTAATTTAATTGAAAAGATAATAATTAATGGTGACCTTAAACATGAATTTGGAATAATACAAAAATCTGAATGGAAAGAAACACTAGAACTTATCGATTTATTAACAATAAAATGTCAAGAAGTTATCGTTATCAAAGGCAACCATGATAAAATAATTCAACCAATTTTAAGTAAAAGGAATATTAAAGTAAAAGAATATTTTCTAATACAAAAGGCACACAAAGATCCCAAATCAAAAGATAATAATAAAATTTTACTTTGTCATGGAGATCAGGTACCTGAAGAAGCTGAAAATGCACAGACAATTATAATAGGGCATGAACATCCTGCGATTAAACTCAAACAATACCCCCGAACCGAAGTGTATAAAATATTTGTTAAAACTAGATGGAATAATAAGATATTAATTGTTATGCCTTCTTTTAATTTACTTAGTAAAGGTTCAAACATTTTAGAAATGAAATTTTTGAGCCCATTCTTAAACACAAACCATTCAAACAAAAAAGAGATAATAGAATTATTTGTTGTTAGTGATAAAAAAATATTTAATTTTCCAGATTTAAATTTTATCTCAATTGATTAGAGTCAAGTTCACCTTGCTCGATTCTTTTTTTAATTACCAAATCAATACCTTTACGACTAAGACCATAACTTTCTGCAATTAATTGAGCATAACTTTGACCGGCTCTTTCAGGGATAATTCTATGAGTAAAAATTAAATGATCATTTTTGACATAAGCTTCTACTTGCCAATTAGATACTTCTGGAAATTCACCTTGTTCTACATCTTCAGCTAACTGATGAAGGTGAGTATTCATTAACAAAGTAGTTCCTAATTTATGATGTCCATAAATTACATTCAATGCTGGTTCCCTTGCTTCTTGATAATTTGTTCCAGAACCAAAATCATCAATCAAAGATAAACTGTATGGAGTCATATGATACAACATTTCATCCATCCGAGAGATTTCATTTACCCAACGCCCACTTTCATTATCAGCATTATCTCCAAAAACAAAATGAGTATAAATATTATCAATTAAACTTATTTCTGCTTCTTCTGCAGGAACATAAAATCCAGATTGTCCTAAAGCAAAAACTAAACCAAACCCAGTTGTTGCCCTTGTTTTACCCCCATTGTTAGGACCAGTAACAAGCCTAATATTTGAATCAGGGTCAGAAAGATAATCATTGGGTGTGATTTTAGATTCATAAATAACTTTACCAGAACAAGGATTTGAATGGTAATTAATTAATGGACTAAACATGTTTTTAATGCTGTGCTTTCTTTCTTTCATGTCTTTTATTTTTGGCCTTGTAGCAGGCAATTTATTCTTTAAAAAGATATCTCTTAATCTGGCTGCACTGTTATAAAATTCAATATCACCAATGAGATAAGTTGTTTGTTCAATTTGTTTCATTGATTCTTCAATTAACCCATTTGAAACCATTACTAAAAGACCTTCATAAGAATTAGAATAATTATCATTTAAATGTTCAGAAAAATGGAGGATTTTAAATTTTGCACTTAATTCTTTTAAAATCCCCCTATTAATTTTATTTTTTTCAACACCCAAATATTTGACTTTTGAGATATCATTAATACTATTTAAAGTAACACCTAATTCCACATATTGATCATTATTATAATCAGATAAAAATTCAGACAAAATTTTAAATTCTTCAGATTCAATAAGTTTAATTGAATAATCAAAAATTAAATTAAATCCATCAGAGTTAGAATCTTTAGTAATTTTAGCTAAAACATTAACAGATTCAACATATTCAGTTAACAAAGGAATGTTAAGAAATTCTAATTTTTGTCTTGATCTGTTCTTACTAAAATGTTCATAGTTACTCATATTACGATATTCATTCAACCTCTTAAATACTACAGAAAGTTGTTCAGATACTAAATTTAATTGACCCATAAGTTCAGTTTTTTCTATTATTTCATCTAAAATGTTCCACCTATAATTTATTGTAGGGATATCAACAGGGGGTCGACTTAAATTGTATAACTGAAAAGATGCTGAATGATTAGGTTGAAGAAAATCTCTAATTAAAACATCTAAACCTAAATCCTTAGGAAAATTTATTGGTTTGAAAGTTACAACATTTGGAGAAAAGTTAGATATTAATTCCTTGTTTAATTGTACTGCTGCATCATCACTATATTTCAAAAAAGCTTTTTGTCTTTCTACTCTTTCGATATAGCTTAATTGAATTTTTTCTTTTACAATTTCTTCAATATTTTTTCTAAATAACAAATCAGGTTTAGTGATCATAATTATTTTTCAAAAAAAATGATTTATATTGATTTAGATAACACAATAACATCAATGGTAAATAACAATTCATAAATATATTAACAAAAATTTAGAGCACTATAATCTTTTAGAAGAAATGTTTAACAATCAAAATTGTTAAATCAAAGTTCCTGCTCCCCAGTAAGAGTAATTACCCTAGTATTTTCATCTAGCTTAACGCACAAATGAACCAAGTTGTTAATTACTAAATCATTACCCATCAAATAAAAGGATACATTTGTAAGGTCCCTTAACCTAACTTTAATAATATCTTCATACTCAACTGTTTTGAAAGGCACTTTAGCTTTCAAATGAGGATTATTTTCATCAAACAAAGCTAATACAGCTGTCCATAACCCATCTTTGTCTTTACCTGGCTTTCTGCTAACCACAACACTCTTAGTTTCAAACTTTTCCATTATTTCACTTCATAAAGTCTTCACTTTTAAATATTTTGATAATTTTTCTCTTATGAAGTTGATATGATACAGTAAACGATGTTAAGAAAAGTAGCAAAATAAGTAACCTACTAACAAAAAAAGTACCAATTAAATAACCTAAAGCTGTCGCAGAGATGATTAAAACAAAAGGTAAAATTGGTTCATTAAACCTTCTCTTATAGAAAAATCTTCCTAACATAAAACCTAAAATGATAATAGTGATAATACTAAAAAAGGAATTTCTCATGAACATTGCAGCTATGAATCCTAAGAAAGCGGTTGCACCAGCAACATATTCTGGCCATTCATCTTCAAAAATTACTGATGACATTTATGCACCCCACAATAGATTTCCAATCAAATAAAATGCCCCTGCCAAAATAACAATAATTATTCCAATCTTTGTACCTGAAATAAGTAATAATGTGGATAATAACCAAGCAGAAAGTGCCACACCATAATAGAATCTTGAACCAAAAAATATTTGTAATCCTTCTAACCAAGGCAAAGGTACAAGAAAACAAATTCCCAAAATTATGTTCAAATACATCCCAGTAGTAAAAAAGAAATTCCCAGGATAGGCTAAATTAAGTATTGCGAAAATTGTTGCTAAATAAATATTCCCAATTAAACCCCATAAAGTTGCTATAGCGGTTTCTTCAAAATTGTAACCATATCTAAATTCGCCAATTCTTTGTCTAACCATAAAAATTAAACTTAATGAACCAGGAAACACCAAAGGTAAAGCACCCATACTTAGAAAAGAGAATACTAAAGATGCTGCCATACCTTCCCAAAATACTTTAAATTGAGCATAATAACCATACTTTAAAGCAATTATTTTCTGTAAAGTTAATCTTAAAAATAAACTTATCAAACCAACAATTGTTGCTAAAATAAAATATTTTGCCCAGTTAAGAAGTAATAAAGTATCTCCTAAATCTTGAGCCATTGAAAATATAAATCCTATAATGAAACCTACAATTACTAAAGATTGAAGTTCTGATCTTTTAAAACGAAGATACTGCTTTACCCTAGCATAATGTTCATAAAATCTATTGTAAGTCATCAAGCAGAGTTAAAACTTAAAGGTATATAAATTTATTGACAAGAACTTACAGAGAGATTATAATTAAATTAGAATTGATTTAACTTGATTCATTTTAAATAATGAAAAAGAAATGAAAAAGATTTTAATCGTCTTCTTCCAAATCTGCACCGAAATCTTCTGTTTCTTCATATTTTTCAGAAGAATGATATTGATTTTCCATTAATTCATCTTTACTTATTTCCATAAATTTGCTTGGTCTTTTAGCTCGTTCAAGTCTTTCTACTACTTGACCAAAGGCAAGTTTAGGTAATACTTTAGTGATTTTAATTTTAACATAATCGCCTTTTTTTGTTTCTGGTATGAAAATCACAAATCCTTTAACTTTTGCAATACCATCACCTTTACCCCCAACTGAGAGGATACTAACTGTATGTTCTTCACCATCATTAACTGGTGCCTGTTCTTGATTCATTATTTTTTAAACCTCGTAAGATATTTTTATAGGTGATAAATTGATATAATACTATTTAAAACTTATTGAAAAATAATCAAGATAGAAGATTTAGTTGAAATTAAGAGGAGATCAATATAAAAAAAAGATTTGGAATTTAAATATAAGAAAAAATAATTAAAAAGAAAAAATATTATGAAAACTTAACAATTAAACATCATTAAGTCCACCTTCTACAACTTCAAACACACATTCACCATCTGGCAAATTAGGTGCATCAATCAATTTAGCAACCCTTGTTCCTTTTTTACCTTTTCTAAGATAAATTCTAAAGGTGGAAGCGTGAGCTACAACATGCCCCCCAATTGCAGTAGTAGGATCACCAAAGAATTGGTCTGGTTTAGACATCACTTGATTAGTTACAAACACACACATATTATTTGAGCTTGATAATCTTCCTAAAGTATGCATATGTCTGTTAAGTTTTTGTTGTCGTTCAGCTAAAGTTCCTCTTCCTATAAATTCTGCTCTAAAATGAGCAGTAAGAGAATCCACGACTAACAATTTAACATCTTTACCTTGCTCTTTTATCAAACCATCAACTTTTTCTGCAAGCAACATTTGGTGATCAGAATTATATGCACGGGCAACAATAATTTTACTTAAAGTATCTTCAACATCTAGTTCTGCAGCCCTTGCTAATTGTTCAATTCTTTCAGGCCTAAAAGTATTTTCAGTATCAATATAAACAACAGAAGCGTTAGGATATGCTTTTAATAGTTGTACCGCAAGAACATGGCCAATCTGAGTTTTACCAGAACCAAATTCTCCAAAACATTCTACAATCGCACCGGTTTCAAAACCACCGCCTAACAAAGTGTTAAAACTTGAACACCCACAACTGATTTTAATTACTTGGCCCCTTCTTACCATAACCTCTGTCCCAGTTTCGAAACCCATATTCATATTATCTCTTGCAGCATTAATCATTTTTCTTGCAACTGCTTCAGAAACACCAGTAGAATCAACTAATTGACCTGGACTTGCAACTGCAATTGATAACATATCATGATAACCTGAACTAACCAATTTTTCAGCAGTAGCAGCACCAACACCAGGTAAATTTTGAACATCATTATTATTTTCTTCAGACATTTTTACACCTCATTTTATTATTTTATTTATCTTTATCATTTGTTATTATTCTTAAACAAACTTTGTTCTTTAAGAACTAAATCAGAGTATACTTTCTGCATTAACAATTGGACCTTGGGTAAATCGTTTAACCGGAAAGAATTTGTACTTTTCCAATTACCTTCTTTATCTTGGTAAACCCTAACTAAAGAAATAGTTTCATAACTAGAATCTTCACCATTAATTTTTTTACCCTTATTTTCCCAAACAGTAGCAGTTATGGCACCTGCCTTGTATTTTTTCTTAGGTAAATTACCTTGTTCTTTAACTTCTTCTTCTGAAATTATTAACTCACCTTCAGAAGCTTTTTTGTATCTGAAAAGATCATTTTCAGAATTTTTTTTTGTTTTTTGGTTGCTCATTTTATCAACCCTCCATTCCTTTTCGGTTTTTATTTCAACAACTAATTAACTTAAAAATATAAATTTTAAGTGGCCAAATTAGTTGAGGAGTGTGATTTAACATATCCTAATTTGTATTTCATACAATCAGGCACTTCAAATTGATTAAATAAATTAAGTGATTTTTTAGCATCATTTACTTTAAAATAAAGGTAATACCAAATCATTCAATTTTAATGATTCTCTAATTATTGCAGATTTTTTCCTAATTTTTAACCTACTAGCCTTAATTCTAATGGCATTTGGAGATTTTGGGATTATTTTTGATAATGTGTGATCTCCTCTGATTGGATATTCTTTTTTTAATAAATCAATTTCCTCTTCTGACCAAACCATTGCAATAACCTTGTAGTGTAACATCTTTATAAAGAATTTGTATACTTGACCAGTGGGTAAGTGGACAAAAAATTGAGGAAAGTTTATAATTAAAATATGTTTATTATTAAATATGGGAACTGATAAAAGAACTATTGAAGCCTATAATGAATATGCTAGAAAATGGGTAGAAATAAATGAAAAAGGATTAAATATTGCCCATGATTTTCTAGAAAAACCAGCAATGTATTCTAAATTGCCAAATTTAAAAAATAAAAAAGTTCTTTGTTTAGGTTGTGGATCAGGAGAAGAAACATCTTACCTTAAATCACTTGAGGCTAAGAAAGTTATTGGTATAGATATCTCAAAAGGGTTAATAAATATTGCAAAACAAAATTATCCAAATATTGAATTTCAAGTGATGGATATGGAAAAATTAATATTCCCAACAGAAACATTTGATTTTGTTTATTCTAGTTTAGTTATGCATTATGTTGACAATTGGACAAGAACATTAAATTCAGTAAAAAAAGTTTTGAAAAAAAATGGAAAATTTCTTTTTTCAACACATCACCCATCAATTTGGGGAGCAGAAAGAATAAGAGATAAAAATAAAAGATCTTCTTTGTTAGGTTATATTAAATTTCCAAAAAAGAATGATTGTAAAATTTATGGTGATTATTTAAACACAAGAAAAATAAAAGACATATGGTTTGGTGAATTTAAAGTGACCTATTATCACAGATCGTTCTCTTCAATGATAAAGGACATAATTAAATCTGGTTTTGAAATCACAGATGTTTTAGAACCAAAGGCGTTAGATAAAATAAGAAATAAACATAAAGTTTTTTGGGAGATTCGTCAAAAAATACCACTTTTCATAATATTTGAACTAAAGAAAAAATAATAACAAAACTATCACACAAAATATAAAAAAACTGATTAATACTTCTGCAAAACTCCCTACTCTTAAAGGGCCTTTAATTCTAAATTTTAATGGATAAAATAATCTTACACCCATTTTACTGATACCATCTCCCAAAATATGGGCAAATAAACCTAACAGTAACGCATACCCATAAGCATCTGAAAAAATGATTTTTACTAAAAATGAGATTATTAAAAAAAAGATTAATGAATGTAAAAAACCCCTATGTTTGAATAATTTTTGAAAAATAATACCAATAAAACCAAACCATTTATTGATGGTAGTTCCTTTTTCATCAATATCTGGTAAAAGTGAACCTAACAATACTAACAAAAATATCACAAATATGTTGCCACCCGTAAAAATATCATCAAAAAAGTTGTAAGTTAACAAAAACACTAACATACCAACCAATAAGTGACCATGAAATAACATATTAAAAAGAATTAAAAGGAAGTATAAAAAATTACCTCATTTAATCAATTAATTGATTGATCAAACAAATCAATTATTTTAACTTTTACTCCTAAACTACTTCTTCTACCCTAGCAATCTCTTTATCAGGGTTAGCCTTTTCTACAAAAGAGACACTGAATTCTAAACGATCAAACATTTCATTTTTCTTCACACGACCTTTTAAAATAAATTGTTCACCTAACAGATCATTTTTCACATCTTCAAATGAACCAATATTATCTTTAAAATTTCCAAAATCACTTTCAGTCTTGTCTAACAATTTGTTTGATTGATCTTTCCAGAATACTGCTCTGATATTACTAGTGCCATCATCTAAAACCAAATTTAATACATAAGATAAATTTGGTGTTACTTCGTTATGTTCTGCACAGGTATAACTTTCACCACTTTCCACAACTCTCCTAGAACATTCGGGACACACATGAAAAAATCTAGGATCAAACACTTGAACAATAGTTCCCATAATTTCAGCAGAATTTTCCCCACCTTGTAAATCTTGAATACTTTTTCTTTCAAAAGTGTTAGTTTGTCTTACTTCACCAATAGAAACTCCACTTGGATTAATATTAATGTGACCTAATTTACCTAAATGTAATTCTTTTCTTCCATTAAAACCTTCTTTAACGTAAGAATCTTGAATATGTAAAATGTCGCTTTCTTTCAGATTAGATATTAAATCGACTTGATCATTCCAAAATACAATTCTAAGAGATCCAGTTTCATCACCCGCTAATATGGAACATACTTTTCCTTTATTATCTCCCTTATTAAATTCTCTAACTTCATACTTTTGGATTACTTTAACGATAGTTTCAACATTCCTCATACCGGAATAAATATCTTTAACTGTCAATTTTTTGTTTTCAGATGAAACTAATTCAACTTCAAGTTCGTTAGCTATTATGTGTGCTGCACCTTCTTCACTAATCAAGCCAGAAAGTTCATTAATTTTAGCTTTAATTCTAGCGTTAAAATCTTCTTCAGAAATTTTACCTGAACTTAACAATTTCTCTTTAATTTCTTTTAATGGTATTTTAAGCATATTATTTCACCCCAATTTTCCCCAGATTAATGTATAATATAATTAATCTTAATGATAAGTAAAATTAAAGGCATAGAAAATTCTTTATAAGTATTTTGCTAATTAAAGATATATTAAAGATAAGATTTAGTAGAAAAATAAAATTTAAATTAAGAAAAAAAGAAAAATATATTTACTTTGCTTCTGCCGTATAAGTAAATGTTGCAGTTTTTGTACCAGTTGGTGCTTCCTGAGGGATTCTAACAACATAATTAACTCTAAATTGATCTTGACCATCATTAGGCATCATATTACCACATAATAATACTGAAGGGATAACGGTATTATGAGTTAAAAATGTACCCGCAGTAGTTTTTTCAAAACCAAAACAAGCATCAAAAGTAGAATCAGCAATATATACTTTAACCCAAGAGTTATTCCCAGGACAAGTTGCACCAGTTGCATCACCACATAACCATTCATCAGCATTAGAAACACTAGCTGCAACCGAAATGTTTACTGTAGTTGAACCAGTATTGTTTAATGTGTGACCGTCATTGATTGTATGAATACCATTAGTAGAATTTAACCACTGTGTTTCTACAGTCTCACCAGTATCAATGGTTGCAAAAGGAACACTACTATTAACATAACCGCTACCCAAATCAATACTAAAATCATCAACACTCAAACCTACATTAGCCAAAATTTCTAACGTAGTATTGCCAGTATCAGTTGCACTGGATGTTACTGCGCCACTTATTACCAACCATTGTCCACCAACTTTACTAATTTCATTAACACTCATGATTGTTCCAGTTAAGGAAACTACAAGTGCTACTGCAAGTAAAGCAACAATTGTTTTATTATTCATTTTCTATCTAACCTCTTTTATAATGATAAAATAATTTAATTTAATTTAATTTAATTTAATTTAATTTAATTTAAGTTAAATCATTATTTAAATGTATCTGTTGTAGACTGATTGATAGGAAACATATTTTTGAGGGATTAAGTTAGTTCAACTAATAATTGAAAAAGTAAAAATAATTAATTTAACAAATTGAAAGAAATGATATCTGATTCTTGGTTATTGCTTGAAACAGTAACAGCAAAATAATTCTCAGAGGATAGATCCAATTCATTTGAATCTAAAACATAAACACCATAAGAAATACCTGGTAACGCCCCATCACAAGTATAAATTTCACCTGCTTCAAAATCAGAAGGGCAATCAGATTCAATTTCATAATTATAAAAATCTTTAACGTCATAATAATTAGTACTGTATAAATAATAATTTTCAAACTCATCAACAGACCCAGAATAAGTTCCAGCATTATTATTGTCGGTTAAATAAATATTGTACTTTTCAGCAAATTCATTAAGTTCAAAGTAAATTAAAAAATAATCAGTACTGGAATCAGAATCAGAATAAAGTTCAGTTACAGAAAATGGTTTACTTGGACTAAAATCTAACGCAAATTTGTAATTGATAGGGATTAGTTCAGCAGATAAATTATAAAGAGAATAATCGTTTGGACTTTCTACACAAAATTTTACTGACCGATCAAATTCTAAATAATTATCATTATTACAATCAGTGAAATGCCAATAGGCAAGCATATTGTTATCAATGCAAGATTCTAAATTTTGATCTGATAAACACAATGACAAAAGGTTATTAACATCATTATTTAATTGATAAAAATCAGACATTAAATTGTAAGTTATATCTAAAGTAAAAGAAGAAGTTATTGAATATTCAATATCACCATTTCCTTCTACAAAACGAAATAAGTTATCACTTTTACCTTTAAATTCTGGGCCATCTAACAAATATTCATAATCTACTTCAGGAATTGCTATTTTTACATGTTTTTCAACTTGATCACCTAAATAATTTTCATATTTATAATCACGATAATGAAATTTAGGCACATTTTGTAAATAGTTAGTAAAACTAGTTTTTAAGTTATTATCAAATTCATTCAAAAAAATATTTTCATAATCTGGAAAACAGTTTTGTCCATTAAAATACCAATAATTATAATTATCAATATTACCACAATTAGAGTTAGTATCTAAAAAACCATTTTCAGACAGTTCAATTACTGTTTGCCAAGAAGTAGATCTTACCACTTGATCAAAATAAAGTTGTGCTTCTTTAACTTCTTCATGAAAATATAATAAATTAAATTCATAATCTCCTTTCTCCAAATTCATGGACATGTCAATAGTTACATAAGCCACAACACCTAAACAACCTATAATAGCAAAGATAATCCAATGAAATATTGCAGCTTTTTTATTTATCATTTTATTTTTATTTAATAAGTTTCATAAACTAAGTTTATTTCTTTATTATTCATATCGTTAAAAAACATCTGGCCATAATGAACAGGTTCAACATAAGTTGAATAACCAGAGTAAGGATCTAAATCACTGTAATACACTTCTAAATTTGCATTAAGCCAACATTTGCCAATTAAACCATTAGATTCTTCAAAACAGATATAAATTGACCAGCCCTTAGAACCATGAATATTATCTAAAACATTAGCAGTAGGAGAATAAAATAAATCTGGTTTATCTTCAATTTCTATATTCTGAGAGTAAGTTATAAATTCATAATAAGACATAGTTAATTCTTCTTTTTCAATTGGCATTGACATTAAACTTAACACATTATCATCACCCAACCAATTATCAACTTGATCAGCCATACTTTCTTGTTCCTGTTCAAGCTGACCAGAAAAAATTGATCCAGCAAATAAGAAAATGAAAAACATAGCTACAATAGTAAAAATGTAATCAAACCAATCATCCATCATTGCTTTACGACCAAGTTTCATCATGCCTACTAGTCTCCATATTTTCTTGTATGTAAATTATTAAGTTTGTAGAATAAATTTCAGTCCCGTTCTTAATGTTAATTTGTTTAAAATAAGTATGATCAACCATACCATAATATTCATTAGTATTAAAAGAAAGATTAATTTCAGGAAAATAAAGTTCAAAATTAGGATAATTGTACCCTTTACTCTCTCCAGTAAAATAACAGAGATCCATTCTTTCTTCATTAAGTTTGTTAATATCTAATGTGTTTACTAGAACCTTACCATTAAAACTGTCTTGGTAAGCAAAACAATCTGGATTTTCTAAAAATCTTAAAGTTATGAATTGTAATTCCAATTCAGGAGGAGTATCTGCAAGATGAGAGATATAATTTTGAATGATGTAAGTAAAAGATAAAACTGCAACTACAACTACTAACCCCATAAATATCCAAAATATTTGTTTTCTAGCAATTTCAAATGCACTTTGAGCTTTTTTGTTTGACATTTTCATCTTTTTAGTTTTATTTTTTATTATGTTTAAGTTTAATAATTAATTATTTTAACAACCTTCCAAAGTGATACTTTTTCCTTGTTTAGTTAAACAAATTCTTTCTTTTTGTTCTGCAATACCAATCGCAGTATATCCAGTTGGTAAAAATAAAGTTCTTTTAGAGTCAAGCAAACTTACTTCTCCACCAATACTAACTTTTAGTTCAGCATCATTAGTACCAGTACCATCAACATTAGAACTGGTAAGTACAATTTCATATGCAGAAATATTTTTAGAAGAGTTTTGTAAAGGATATTTTAATATTATATCTCCGGAAACAGAAGCCATGTAATTAATCATCATATTCAAATCTTCGGCAATCAAATTTTTATGAACTGATTCTGAATCATTAAGTTTTTTAGAAACTAACATTAGCATTGAAACTATTAGTACCACTGCCATTAATTCAAAGACCATCATTAAAATGCTAGAAGCCTTTTTTGATTTGAATAATTTCATATTTATCATAATATTTTTAGTATTTTTATTTATGGTAATTAATAACTTAGCAAAATCTTATATTCAAATTTCTTAACGCTAAATCCAGTTCTTCGATCAATTTCAAAATAAGAGTCAAACCCTTCCTCTTTAGCCATCCCCCTTTCTATCATAAAACCATTATTACAAGTATAAGAACTTACTTCAAAAGGAGATCCGACATTACACGAATTAATTTGGATAGTATAATTAATACTTTCACATTTTGTCATATAATCTGTCCTTATTCTTAATTCTTGATTAATAATCCCATTATCTTCAATTTCAGGATTGCTTAGTAAGCATACACAATTTAAAGTTTCATCACAAATAGAAGGTTTTTCAATTACAATTTGATAACTGTCATCATTAATACCACCTGCTCCTTTAACATCAACAATAACTTCAGTAGCACCAGCATTAAAGTAAACAAAAGTAGTTTGATCATCTAATATTAATATAACAGAATCCATGTAACCTACTTTTTCTTGATTAACTTCTTCAATTGTTGAAAATACATCGTCAAAATTTTCTTTAGCTTGAGCACTTACCCTCATCATTTCAGAAGCAAACATGCAAGTAGGAATGAAAATAATTAAAGCTAAAATAGTTACCATCAAGAAAGGCACCATTATGTTAGCTTTTTTTCCCATTTTTATTTTAATAATTTAAAATTAAATTTAACCTTATTTACATTCTTCTTTTTCTGCATCAGTACATTCTTTATTCTCATCAATATTCTCTTCAGTCACACTAGAAGGGCACCCAGGATAATCTTCATTATCAGTAGTCCCATACTTACAAGGACATTTATCGTAAAAGTCTGCAACATCATCACTATCACAATCACCAAAAGAATCTAATGCGTCTCCTACCGTTTCCATACCTTTGCCACCTTTATCTGTAACAAACCATAATACTAATGCCATTACTACAATTGCTATGATTGCTGCAATAACAATCCACCAAGTTTGAGTTTGAGCTTTTTTAAAATTAAACATTTTGTTCACCTCTTTGATAATGATTGTTTTATTATTTTGATCATATTATTTTATTCTCCAGCAACATCAGTGATCACACAATCAGCCATTTGTGCAGATTCTAAACTAGAAACCCATACCATACTCACTGCTCTTTCTTCACTGTATAACTGACTGATTATTTCATTAATTGCATGTACCTCAAGATAACCAATACTAGCTGCTGTAGCTGTAGAAGCTGCAATACCCCCAGTAAGAAGTAAACCAGTTCCGATTATTGCACCACAAGGTTCTAAAATAATACATGCAATAGTTCCAACTGTTACTGCAGTTCCAACTCCAATTGCAACTACTGCTGCCCAGTCTCCGATTGCCCAACTATTATCATCAGTAGATTTTGATAAAAAAGTTATAGCATAAGCTTCTTCCGGGTTTATATCCCCCATAACCATTGCTGCACCAGGACCACCATAACTTTGGATATAATCTATATAAGTTCCATTAACTTTGTAATATTGATTGTTAAGCAAATATTCAAACATTTCAGTTTTAGTTATTGTACCACCTTCAATCTCTTCTTCATTAATCATAGCAGAATAACATATGAAACATTTATTTTGATAGTCTTCCCAACCGAAAATATTAGATAATTCATTAGAATCAAGTACATCATCATACCTTCCTTCATTAAACATCCACCAACAACGCGCCATCTTGTCAGCTATTTGTTTTTTAATTTCTTCCCGATCTCCTTCAACTTTTAGGTCGATAGTTTTACATAAAGAAGGAGTCAAAGAAATTTCTGTCCCTGCAATTTGAAAATAACTTGCTGCCCGCATAGCCATACTATCATGACATAATTCTTCTGCAGCAACATCATTGATGTCAGTCATAAATCTTCCGAGAACCATAGCAATAAAAACAAATGCTAAGATAACAAGAACTAGCTGAGGTAAAAATGAAGTTACTTGTCCTTTTTTATTTTTATTTATGTACATTTGTTTAACATACCATGATTGACTTTGTAAGGTATTGAAGTTGTTTCAGTTGTGTCAATTAAACAATCATCATCCAAAAATCCGTTATCACCATCACAGCCTAAATTACCATCTTTTGTAGGAAAAAAACAGACATGTTTATTGTCTGGAGTAAATAACCATTCATGACCCTCAAAATCAATAAAATCACTGCCAAATTTGATTCTATTTTCATTAAGACCATCAGTATTAAAAGTGATTACAATTGAATTAACAGCAGAATAATAATCTGAACTTGCAGAACCTTCCATATTAAGAAATTTATTATCAAAATTTTGTGTTACTAATGAAGAACCTGCAATAACACAAGGAACCATACCTTCAACAAAGAAATTTTCTGAACTAATAAATTGAGCAGTACTAGCACCACCTTTTACTAAAACATTTGTCCCAGAACCATTATAAGAAAAAGAAATTTCTAAATTATCATCTTTACCAAAATCTGTCAAACCCGAATATTTAAGAAAACTATTGCTCCCACAATAAGTAGGGTTCACCATTTTTTGTAAGGCATTTTTTAAGTTTGATAGTTCAGTTTTTTGATTACTTGTAACAGATGCCTGAGCGGAGATTTCTTCTTTACCAATATCAACAAATTTATCAGCAAAATTTAATATTTTTTCTTTAGCATCATTTAATGCGCCAGTACCACCATACATGTAAATCATTAGAAATACTAAAACTGCAATAGGGATAACATAACCTACTATTTTCTCTATTGAGCCCATCATTTTAATTTATTCCTCTTTTTAATGAAAATATTTTCAATATTTCACATCAACATCTTTAAAGTTCCAAATAAATCGCCAAGTTTATCTGAAATACCACCATAAAATAAAAATCCAAAAAAGATTAGTAATAGCATAAGTATCATTAAAACAATTTGCCACATTTCCATTCCTTTCTTATTCATTTTAAAATACCTACATCATCAAATTAATTCATAATCAGACCATTTTTATTCAAAAACATAATAAAAGCTAAAAACATCATAATAGCAAGTATGATTATAACTATCATACTTAATGTTGCTTCTGACGCTGCTTGTTTGTTAAATTTCATTTTCAAAATTTTGTTTCATAATTAAAATTAAATTGTAAAAAATAATAATTATTCATTTATTGTTGGCGTTCCTAAACAACATACATAATCTCCACCGTAAGTATCACAGGTGAATACAGATTGTTTGGACGTACCATCTGGACAAACACTATTAGAGTAACATACACCACCTTTAGCTTCACAATCCATGATGCCTTTTTCTAGAACATTAGTCTTTCCAGTGAACATTAACAATAATACGATCATTACAATTAAAGCAATAACTGCAGCAATAATTATCCAGAAAGTGCTACCTTGAGCTTTTTTATTTTGCATCTTCTTCCTCCTTGAATAAAAAATAATTTTTATAAAAATTAAATTTAAAAAATTAATAAAAAATTAATAATTGACTTATTCCCAATCACAACCAGTAGATATGCAATTACTTGAATCAGTACCTTCGCCCCTGCATCTACTTATTTCAGATTTTAAAGTTGACCTAGTTTCATCAGTTACTGAACTATCTTCACTTTGCATTCCTGAAAGGAAATTATTCTCTGCGCTTTGAGTAGGATGACATGAACCATAAGTTATTTTTAATGCAGTAAGTTCAGTAGTACCTTCTTTACTGATATCTTCATTGAATGAAGCCATTCTTCCAGAAAAGATTATTGCCAAAATCACTAATACTATTAAAGCGAGTGCCGCAACAATAATCACAGTTAACGAAAGACCTTGTCCTTTTTTATCTTTAAAAAAATTCATCTTAATTCACCTCTTGTTTATATCAAATATAAGCCCATGCTTATAAAATATAATTATTATTACTTAATAAAAGAAATGTGTATTTAAAGATTACTAAATTTTCAAGGGAAAAAAGAGATATTAATGCTATTTAAAACACCTCTTTTTAATATTATTAAATATATTGAAAAAACTGATTCAAATTGATTTTTAATTATTTTGTTAAAATTAAGAGAATTAATAAAATATTCAATCACATAAATACAAAATACTTTCAATTAAACCTTGACCTTTGAGATATATAGCAAACTGTCCAGAAGTATCTCGTTCACTAGAATAAGTACATCCTCCATTGTCCACATAAATTAATTGATCTTCGTTAGTTCCAGATACAAAATTTGATTGAAGTTGATAATTTTTGTTCCATTGTCCTAATGTTTCGTTAAGAACATAACCAATTTGTTCTTGTAAAAAATCACATGAATGTAATCCGTCACACATATAATCAGAATAGATGTAACTTCCTTCCCTGCTGTTATAATGTTCGGCACAATCTTCAAGCAGATCCAATTCCACACTTAACACTTTTGTAGAACCAGAACTTGAATCTTCACAAGTTAGTTCAGTTTTCATTATTGCACTCATAGTACTAAAAGACAAACCTTTACGAGTAAATGTTTTTTTATCTTGATCCTGATTTAAAGCAAACTGGGCCATGAAAAGCATCCCAACTGTAATAAGAATTACAATAACAACTAAACCAATCATTTCTGCTTGAGCTTTTTTATTTGCACTTTTATTTCTTTGATATAATTCCATTTAAGAATATACCTCTACTGTGATATAACCAACACCATACATTCCTTTAATTTCTATACCCCTGGTAGTAGAACCAAAATTCCTGCCATGGGTTTCATCTTTCAAAGTTACAACAAAAAAAGTAGATTCTTTAAGTTGCCAACTAGAAACTTCTTCACCTTCTGCGTTGGTAGAAACTTTTTCTTTATCATATAAAACATAACTAATATTCCCAGGATAAACTTCAGTTATAGATATTTTTGAAAAACCAAATATGTTAAAATAATAATCATTAATGTAATCTGATATTGTTTGATTAAAAGCTCTTAATTTTGACATATCAATACAATTATCTTCTGATTCGGCACTACCCCGACTACACTGAAATTCTGGCATGAACAAAGCGGTTAATGTGATATCCATAGCATCATTAGCAAGAAGTTCTTCTTCTTTTTGTTCAAGACTAATTTGTTGAAATTTAAAATAAAAAATTAACCCAAATAATACTAATACAAAGAATATAAACAATACCCCTATGGTTTCCATCAGTTGCATCTGAGCTTTCTTATTTTTAGTGAATAACATTTTATTTTTTATTTGAATTGGTTTTATTTAAATTAGCATATTTAATAAATTGTAACACATAATTCTAAATCTAATAAGTCGTTCAATTGTTCTATTTCTGAAGCATAATTAATCAATGAAATACATTGACTATACCCTGAACTAGTACATACTTGGGCAGCTAAATGAATTCCATTAAATGGGTCATTAGTTTGTAATGCGGTTAAACATTCCGAATCGTAAGTTTCACTTCCTTCAGAATAATATTCCAACAATTCTTGATATTTTCCAGAATAAACTTCTGAAATTATTTCTAATCTTTCAAACATTTTAATCATATTACATTTGTAAGTTTCATCATTATGAGTAAATATTGCGGCATATTTAGTTACGTCACGTTCATCAGGAGAATTACTTATGATTGGAATTACTTCGTTGTTAAGTTTTTCAAAATGATTTCCTTCTTTTTGATAATAATTAATTCCCCCAGTTGACATAAAACTTATTGCAGAAACCTTACTATCATCTAAAGATTCTAAAGATTCAGGAATTGCACCATTATCTGTTACTTGTGAACCAGAAAGTCCAGAATCAAAATCAACAATTCTAACTTGATAATTATCACCTGGATCAATATCATCAAAACTATCAATAAATTCAAAATTTAAATCTATAGTGGAATTTAATAATTCTTCTTTCAAAGCTTGTTCTGAACTATCACCAATAACAAAATATTTAGTGTTTGAAGAAGTTATCATTAAAACGTCCATTACTTTGAAAGGAAATTTGTATGGTAAACTCCACGTAATCATTTCTGCAGTTTGAATTTTTGCAGGAGCAAAAATAGGTTCAATAATAGTTTCTTCAGTAGCACTAGTATCTTCAACACCATAACCTGAAAAAATATCTTTAAATCCACCATAATCATCAAGTTCACAAGTAAATGTAAAAGTATAATCAGTTAAACTACTGGTATCAACAAAATTTTTTGTTTGTTCAGAAGCTGTAGCTGCAGTGATGATAGATTCTAAGATCCTAGTCACATCATAACTCAAATTATCTTCAGAGATAGATTTTTGTTTAACGGCGATACCAATAAAAAAAAGAAGAATTACTGCTCCAGCTATTAAAACATATATCCAGTTAAAGGTTAAAGTATATTGACCTTTTTTATTATTTTTTAAATATGACATGGAAAATATAACCCAAGTTATTAATATAAAGATAATTTAATATGTCTTTTAATTTTATTTAATTTTCATTTGATAACTTTAATTATTTAAAAACAAAAAAGTAAATAAATCAACCAATTATTCATAAACTGCTTCTGACAATTTTGTTCTTGAACCTAACCCTTCTAATCTTAATGAAAATGAACCACTATTAATGTTCATACAAATAAAACCTTCATCAATACTAACCTTGTAAACTTTCATGGCCACAGGAGCACTAGGTTTTAGGAAAACATTTTCATCAGCACTATCATAACCATCCCCTGAATAAGATGCAGTTTCCCAAACATCACAAGCGATAGCATCGTAATTGCACAGTTCTTCATTATATTCTGAATCTAGGTCTACAAAACAGATTTGAGAATATTCCCTAGGTAATTGATAATCTTCTTGCCTTACTGACCCATATTCAGAATAAATTCTTTTAATACTATTTTCAATCTCAGATTTAAATTGATAAAATTCTACAGCTTCTCCTTTTTCTAAAAAATCACCTATTGCACTATACCCAAAAATCATAATGAAAGCAAAAGTAATAGCAGTTACCATAAAAACAAATACTTGTTGGATCCCCATTGCTTTTTTGTTTAATTTGTTTGATTTTTTGAAATTAATTTTTTTAGAAATCAAGTTAAGTTTTAACAAACCCATTTTTACTTACCTCTTTTACCACTGATTTTTTTTAGTTTATTGAATATATTATTAGCATCTTTTTTAGTTATAATATCTTGTAAACTTTTAGTTTTTGATTTTTTAGATATTTCATCTAATTTATTGAAAAGAGATTCTTCTCCTTTTTTCATATTACCCCTGATTTCTTCCCGGTTCTTTTGATAGGTATTAACTATATTTTTAACTTTTTCATGAGAGTCGGCCCCCTCATTTTCAAACACGTTCTTGAAATGAGAAGATACATTTGAAGAAGAACCAGAAAAACCAGAAAATAATTTTTTTCTTTCACTAGATTTAGATCTTTGTAAATGCATTTTACTTAATTCTTTCAGTTTATCACCTAACCCTTTTAATCCAGAAAACATTGTTTGGCCAGAAGAGTTATTTGATCTTGAACTAGATCTGGTTTGTCCTACTTGTTGATAATAAGAACCTCTTGGCATTTGATTCTGGCCCGCTGGTGAATTAGTTCTCCCAAAACGATTGCCCATACCATTACCTAAAATCTTTTTACCTTGAAGAGTATTTAGATAAAAATAAACTAAATAACCAATACCACCACCAGTAAGTAAAATACCAAGTATTAATAATACTAAACCGATTAATTTCAACCCATTATTTTCTGGTTCAGTAATGGATGTATCTAGGTTAGTTGTTGTTGAAGTGTTAGAACTTTCTGCCATATCATTATCAGTATCGCCTCGTTCATCTGCAACACAAGGATCATAACCATTTTTATATTCTTCATAATTAGTGTAACCATCCCCGTCATTATCATCATAACCATCAATAATACCATCATTATCTGTATCTTCACTTAAATAATTAAATTCACAAGATGTTTGATCAAATAATTTTTCCCAATAATCAGGTAAACCATCTTCATCTTTATCATTACCTTCTTCTTCATCAGGTACTTGACCATATGCACAACCATCACTATCAACAACTTTACCATCTGAAGTGTCTGAACAGGTATCACAAGTATCGCCAACTTCATCAGAATCGTCATCACTAAAAGTCACTTTTTTCAAACCAGTTTTGTTATTACCATTAACATCTTCAACATAATAACAGATCCAACCAGATTCACTAAAAGTTAATTGATTACCATAATAATCACCATCTGCACTACAAGTAGAAGATGAACTAGAGATACCGTACTTAAATTCTGAACAACCATTTTCATCTTCACAGATTAATTCCGCATAAGTCGCAGTACAAGTTTCATTAGTTTCTAATGTAATGCTAGGGGCTTCTTCATCTTCTGCACAAGAGCTATAATTTGATCCTACCGCAATAAAACCATCACTGAGAGTATATTCACCCCAATTCCCTGCTGCATCTACTGCTAAAACTTGAACATAATAAGTTTCATTTTCAGTAAAAGTTGCAGAGATAGTTGTTTCATTATTTGCAGGTAAAGTCCCATTACTTAACAAGATAGTATCAGAACTATTTGAAGTTGTAGATGAACTACTACTTGAAAAAGAACTGCTAGAACTTGAACTACTTGAAGATTCAGGCTCACCTTGATACAATTCATAATAATAACTGGAAATGTTTGATTCATCTGTATAAACTAATAATTTTACTTCACTCAAACCACAAGTGTAAATCCCATCATCGATGCTAGAAACTGTTGGAGCAGTTAAATCAATATTAAAATCAATTTCTCCATCACGATTATTTTCTCCCACAAGGCAAGTTATCAAATAATGATATTCTCCTTCATCTAAAGTACCCATACCCTGGATATGTGAAGTTCCACCAGTAGTTTCAAAATCAGTACTGTCATAATAACAGTACGCATTTTTGTTAGTTTCAACACCTAAACTTACGTTAGTATAAGATATGTAACCCCCTGGACTGACACTTACAATATAACCTGAAGCAGAATAATCTACAGAAAAAGTAATTTCACTAACTTCACTCAAATCACCAGCACCATTCATACATTGAACGTTAAGAGTATAATCTTTTTGTGCACCATCAAAACTAAATGAAAAAGTAGTTTCATGATCAGTATAAAAAATATTATCAGTACTAGAACTATCATCTTCATAACCTGGGAAAGAATATTCCATAGTATCAAATTCTACACTACCAGCACCATCAGAATTGTCACTATATTTACATGCAGTTTTATCATCGGTACTTACATACAAGTTAGTGTTTATACCTTCCATAACATCACTTGGGTCTGCATAAGCTGAACTGATACTAGGTGCAATAGGGTCATATTCTAAATAAATTTTTTGTGAAGGACTAATATCACCTAATTGGTCTTCACATTTAACATAAATTGTTTTTGAACTTCCATCAGTATCAAAATCACTAAGTACATCCGCAGGGAAATTTTCTATTATATAATAATCATCAGTTGTAGAATCATCAAAAGTTCTTAAACTTGGAACTGAATCATAATCAAATTCTGAATTGAAATCAAATTTACATTGTTCAGTTTCTAATTTACTCATAATTTCCCAATCAAAAGTAGCAGTGTTACTTACACCCCATAATTCATCTTCATAATAAAAACCATCTGGATTAACTTGTTTAATTCCAAATCCTTCAATAATAATATCCCCACATTCAGGATAAGCGTATGAACCAGATTCATCAGTAGAATAATAACAAATTTGAATAGTTTCAGCAGTTGTAACAGTTTCAGAATATTCAGTATAATTTGTTGAAGTTGAATATTCACAACCTTCACCTAAACAATAATAGGTATATTGACATTCAAACCCATCAGAATCGCATTCAAAGTCAATTGAAACTTCTTCCACAAAGTAAGTTTCCCAACCATAACTAGTAGGTTCTTCTGTTCTTTCACCTTCAGTTAAAATTATTTGTGTATTGGGTGCAGTAAAATCTACATTGAAATAAAAGTAATCTTCAAGATAGTCATCAGTCAAAGATTCAACACATACAACTTTCACAGTTCCGGCATATTCACCTTCATAAAAACCACTAATTGATTCAGTTTTATGTTCTTTATTATCTTCATCTTGATTAATAAAATCAGTCACATAATCATAACTTAAAGTTCCTTCATCATATAAGTATAATTCACAACTTGCAGATACTGCAGTTTCTATTTGAAATTCAATACTAGTTTCGTCTACAGGTTGTTCATAAGCAGGATATAATAAAGTTATATCTTGTTCTTGATCAAATACTAAAGTTTCTGTTTCAGTGTTAACATTGGCATGGTCATCCATACAGTTAATAGTAATATCATAAATAACGCCAGTAAGACCAGTATATTCTTTTTCTTTATCTTCTTCTCTCCCCAGGCTTGAAGTGGAATTACTTCCTTCAGGTAAAATTGGACTTAAAGTAAAATCACAATCCATCATTTCATTCATATCGCTCAAGTAAACTGTTAAATCAGTACTATCTGCTTCAATAGTGTATTCAGTTTCAATTTGAAATTCTGGCAATTTATTGTCAATAAAAACATAAGTTTCTTTAACAGATTCTTGATTATAATATTTATCTTTAGAATAAAATCTAAGTAAGTAAGTTTCACCAGAGACAATAGTTGAAGACAAGTATGAACTGTTAATTAAATCAACTTCAACTGATTCTTCATTAACTACACCATCATAAGATACTGATTCAAAATTGTTACATGAACTAGAATCTGAACTTGACAAACAATAATATAATTCACCTAATGAACTGGATTGATCAATACTATTAAAGGTTACATTTGGATAAGTTACAGAGATTATTGAAAAACTTTCACTTTCAACATTTGTTTCAGGCGCGTCATTATCAACTTCACAAGAACTGTATTCACCTGCACTAAAAACAGAACAATCTTCAACACCATCAGCATCACCATCTTTAATACAATATCCTGTTGACAAATTACTATCTGCAGCAACCCAAGAACATCTTCCCCAAGAACATCTATCTTCAGACAACATAATTTCACCATAACTATTTTCAATGTTTTGTTCGGAGATACATTCTAATTCAGAATTATATTCATAACAATTTGCATCGTCACTCGAAATTTCACCACATTCATTACATACAGTTAAGTCATCTTCAGAGAAACATCTTCCTAAATTTGTACAGATGTAAGGAGTACAATAACTATTTTCAAACAGATTAGCATCAGGACCACATGAATAACATTGATCATCTTCTTCATATTCATCTTCAATACAATAACCTTGACCAGTTTCAAAAGTTGTTTCATAAAGTACAGAATAATCTAACATCTCTTCATCGGATGAACTAGACCCAGAAGCACTTACGCCTTCAGCAGTAGCATCAATCCAATTACAACCGATACCTAAACAATTATTAGATGTACAAGCATCTTCACTAACATAATCAAAACAATTATCAAACTCATCGCAAGAATAACATTTATCTGATACTGTTTCAGTAAAGTCATAATAACAATAATTTTCATAACCGCTTGTTGATGAGTATTCACCATAACAGGTGTCACGATCATAATAAAGTCCGAAAGGATCTGCCCCTTGTTGTAAAACATTACAATTACCAGCATTTTTACATACTGCATAACCTGAACTTGCTTCAGTACAATACCAATCACTATCAGAATCATCTAAACTACTACAATCTGAACTAGTAACTAAATTATTTTCATTATCACAAGTATAAATATATTTTTTCTCGTTACTTTCAGTACTAGAATCATCACTCATACAAAAATATTGGCCACTTTCAAACCCTTCACAATAATCACTACCTAAAGTAATAGTTGCAGAAGCACCTTCACTAGATAATCTTGATTGTGGATCACCAGTACTATTGTCCACTGGACCATCAATGTAAACTGCCCAGATTTCGTAAGTATAAGTGTTACCCCATTCAACATCTTCATCAGAATAAGATATTGCAATTGGAGATAAAGTTAAAATTAAAACATCGTCCCTATAAAGATAATACCCACTAACTTCTGAACAAGGTTTATCCCATTCTAAATCAACTATCAATTCTCCGCTGACAATATTTGCAATGAGTTCTTCAACAGGTTTTTGATCATTTTCTTGACCGTAACTACATTCACCGATATATTTGGTCATCAATAAATCAATATCTTCAGTTCCGCCATCACTGATTGTAATTTCATAATCTTCAGAACCATAATCTTGATATGTTGCGCTAACATTATAAGTACCAGATCCTAAGTTAATTTCAAAGTCACCATCAGGATAATCTGAACTTCCTTTGTAAACACCATCAACATAAATTTTTGCACCATAAACTAAATCATCAGCTAAACTGTCACCATTTTCGTCTACCCAAGTATTACCAGTAATTCCTTGAAAATCAATTTCACTTAAAGTTAAGTCTTGTTCATTGTCTCCTTCAGCTAAAATAAGTTCAATTTCAGTTGTAGAGTAAGAATATTTACTTAAAGTAATACTGTAATCGCCAGTATAGATGTTAGTAACATTATAAAAACCATCACTTCCAGAAGTCACACAAGATATTGAAGTTCCATCATAGCAAATAGTTACAGAACTTACTGTGTTACCTTCAGAATCATAGATGTAACCAAACAAGTTAGAATATTCATCTGCAATGGATAAAGTAATGTTAAATTCTTCTACTTCACTTGATGATAAAGATACCGAACTAGAATCAGAATAATATCCTTCTGCAGAAGTTTTTACAACATAAGATCCTGGGTTAACATTTGAAAAGGAATAATAACCATCTGAACTAGTAGTATAAGAATTTGAACTAGTTAATTCAATATCAGCACCACTTATTGGACTTCCAGTTTCGTTAAGTACATAACCAGAAACACTAGCATAACTTAATTCCACACCACATATATCTGTTTGACAGGAATCAGGATCAATATTATCAGTGATATAATATAAATCTTCTAAGTCATAACCTCTTTGTTCAGCATTTTCCAAACATTCATATTTTGTACTAACATAATTACAAAAATCAGCTACTTGACAACAACCTTCATTACACCATAGACCATATTCATCATCAGATACAGCTTCACCGCCAAGATCTTCACAAACAGTTAAAGCGTGGTAATCACAATCAACAGAACAAACAACTTCTTCACAAACTTCATCAAATTCACTTGATGAACATAATTTCCCAGAATAAAAATAATCATCAAAATTGTCACAATTATCATAAGATTCACAATCTGATTGAGCTTCACTTTTCAAGGTATTATCTTGACATACTAAATCTTCACTTCCGCTAGGAAAGATATAACATCCTTCCGTATCAGCATAAGAAAAATTGTTAGGTGCAATCAAGGCGATTAAGATTAAAATAAGTAAAATAAAGGAGAGTTTAGTAAAGTTATTTAATTTAGGAGGATTACTGATAGGTTTAACATCTACATCTGATAATCCTCTTTTTCTTAATTTCATGCTGTTACTGTAATAGAAGAAAGCTTATGCATTTATAAATGTTATTTTTTAATATATAATTAATAAAGTTATTTTAAATAAATAATGGTATTAAATATATTAATGATAAAGAATAATTATTTATTTTTCAACCATATTTTTTAACTTTTCTAAATAAGATTTTTCTTTTTTAAGTTTAGATTTATCTTTTAGTTCTTTATCAAGAACATTATTTAAATGAGAATGTTTAGATTGTTTATGTTTCAAATGTTGTTTTTTACTTTTTCTGTGGTGTTTAGTCACTAAATGTTTCAATTTATCAAGGTAATTATTTTTTATTAAAATTTTATTTCCTGGAAAATTTTCTTCCAAAAAAGCTTCTTTTTTTCGTATGGAATGTTTGGCATGAACATTTTTAATTTTTTTAAAAAGATGTTTTGGATGAGCATATTTTAAAGTGTTTGGAAGATACAGTTTAGTTAAAGATTTTGAGTTAAAATTATCTTTAGATAAAGGTATTTCTGGAGTGTACTCTCGATTAAAGATATGTTTAGAATAATGTTTCCAATGATTTTTTAATAATAGCATAAATAAGCACACCATTAAAAAAGCTAACAATACAATAAGTAACCCAAACCTAAATAATAATTTTTTATTTTCTGGAGATAAAAAATTTGTTAAAAAAGTTGAAGAGTTATTATTTGAAATGTTTAATTCATTTGTTTTTTCCGCCCCAGAAGATATGTCTAAATTATCATAAATATTTTCAACATTAGATTTTTCTAGATCAAAATCTTCCCTTCCTAAGGTAAAAATTTCTGTATCAAAACTATCTGCACAACTGGAACTACAAGCAGATTCTGAAAATCCGAGATCCCAATTTAACATACTAGTTTCATACGATTCTGCAAGTAACATACATTCAAATTTAGTTTCAAGATATTGACAAACATTACCTTCATTAGAATTTAATCTACAACAACCAGAACCACACCAATTATAAGTATCTTCTTCAGGGATTTCACCATAAGGGCATTGGCCATAAAATTCGATATCACAATTACTTTGACAATAAATAGCATTACATTGTTCAAAATTGTCACAACCCACACCAAAAAAAAAATCTGAATCTAACTCACAACCTCCTAACACATCACATTCATCTTCTACTTGTTGCAAAGTTATTTCTTGACAATAATCATCACTTTCTAAATTTAAAAAACAACCAGTAGACGCTAATAAAATTGTTGACAATGATAGTAAGAAGATAAATGATATTAATAAAAGTACAATTAGTTTTAAGATATTATTTTCTGGATTAAAATTTAACATTGAGATGATAGGATTATTTCAAGACTTATAAAGTTTGTTTGTCATTTAGTTTGTAAATAAAATCACAGGTGCAATTTAAAAGATTAAATTAAACAATTGTTTATTCTTGAGCGTACCTTAACCTACCAACTAAATTTGGCCACCAGAAATCAGTGTTAGTTGCAGTAATTACTTCATACACTCCCTCATCGTTTAAACTACAGTTAACTAAATAGTTTGGTTCTGCAGGCCATTGTTCAACGATAACATATTCTTCATTAATATTATTAACATAATCACATACTGGAACATTAAATCCATCGTATTCTGCAATTAAAGTAGTAGCATTAACATTCTTTTCTTCAATTGCTCTAACAACATAATTTCCATTGTCCATGCTCATCATGTAAAGTTTGTTAAAGTTAGTAGCTTCGTCTAAGAAATCTTCATTATCTTGTAAAGTTGAACTACTGAACAAACTACCGAACCAGTCAAAGATTTCATCAACTAAATTTGATTCAATACTAATCCCATCTTTAGCATAAATTAAAGAATTAATTTCTGGTGCATACCACAACTCTTCACTACATTCTTGGAAATCACTACTATTATCACCACTTGCACAAAATTCTTCTTTGTCTGAACTAGAAATACCTAGTGGTATTAAGAAAGAATTGTCTGCCGAAGTGTTCCTATTCATACTAGTTGCAAATGCAGTTGCGAAATCATTACCAGATTCATATTTTAAAACACAGACATTGTTAATGCAAGTATTTTCTTCAGTATCAACTAATCTTCGACCAGTTTCACTATTTTCTAAAGCAGAGAAACAAATAGAAGTAGTATCTGAACTACTGGATGAAGTAGTAGTATTAGTTACAGAATCACCTAAACTAGATTCAGTTTCAACTTCACCCGAACTTTCACCCATAATATAATTTATATAATTGTAACCAGAAACAGCATAATCTAAATAATTTGTTTCTAAATCAGTACAGTACATCACATAATCTTGACTATCTGCATAATTCAATAATTTAGTTGCTAAATATTTTGTTCTACTACTCCACTCACCATCTTCACAGTAATGATCTAAAATGTATTCACTGGAATTAACACAAGTAGGATAATTTCCATCATAAAAATCGTTAGGCGTAGCACCAGAATCTGCACCTTCAGACAAACTGCTGGTTACAAAACATTGATTATCATTGCTACAAAAACCATATTCATCAAAGTTCCAATCATATTTTGGATCCATATGTGTCCATTGACCATCAATACAACGATAATCAACTTCCCCAGACTGTTCAGTCATGTAAGTGTAAGGTGCCATGTTATTCACACACACATACCCGTTCCAACACATATCTTCAGGACAACACGCTGCACCTTTCCTTAATTGAAATTCATTATCATAATTATAATCTTGTGCACCCATATCATCAACTAACTGAATCATAGGTCCATGAAATGAACATTCGCCAGGAACTTCAATAACAGCATAAGTATAACTTCCTGAATTGAAACTTAACGAAGAACTGGTTGTATAAACTGTTTCAGCATCGTTAGTATCATAAAGGTAAAAATTAACTGAACATGACGAATTTTGACTAAACTGATAATCCATTTCTGAGTATAATGCAATTTTTTCTGACCACAAAATATTTCCTGATTCTATTGTAAAAATATTATCATTAACATGATAATCTTCATCTTCAGATAATTGATTATTGGAATCTCTCAATTTCCAAGCAACGACATCGTCACCATTTTGATTACTAAAATCTGAATTTGAAACAAAATTTCTTCCAGGCACAACTGAAGTAGAATAATTTCTATCAGTAGCAGCACAATCATCTGCAGAATTGCACGATGCTAATTCAAATTCCATATCTTCTTCATATTCAGCAATTTCTTCATAACCAGTTTCATTAATCCCATTATTACTCCAAGTACTTACCAAATAATTATTATCTTGATATGCACAATAATAAGAACCTTGAATGTCACAATAACTTAAATCTTCACCTTCATAATCTGTGAAAATGTTAGTATTTGTAATGTAATCTGCTGCATTACATCCCCAGAAACTTTGGTTATAATGTAATACTTGTTGAGACAATTTTTTTACAACTAAGTTAGCATCTTCTGTGTACTCTTGAGCTATTGAAGTAATCAATATCTCATCTTCATCATTATCACCAAACCGATAATATAATTCGTACAAGCCGGGATGTAAGTTAGTTACTTTGTAAGGTGGATTACCTGGCAAAGCATAAACACATTCATCTTGTAAGCAAGGATAATTGAAAGTGGAGTCAGTAGTTGTTTCGTAAGCAGTGCTTTCGAGGATGTTAGTTTCCGCGATAAGTTGGATTGTAAATTTTTGAAGTAATTCTGAATCATCAATAGTAATAGTAACATCATCACCAAGATAATTTTGTTCCTTTGCATCAAATAGATATAAACTTACAGTTTCATTTTCAGTCCAGTTGAGAACTATTTCAATGTCTGAATAACTAGAAGCACTATTCCAAGTATAAATGTCATCAAGCAAACCATAATAAGTTGCAATAACTTTAGGAGATTCATTATAATTGATATTAACTGGTCCTGAAGTAATAGGAACAGAATATATACCACCAATACCCAAACTAGAGGTTAAACTAGGGTTATTGACTTGAGAAATACTTGTTAAATCATAAGAGTTATAATTATAATCTGTAAGATCCAGCCATGAGAATACAAGAGCAACACCATACTCAAACTCTTGATCAGGATAATCCATAGTAAAATCTTGTACTTCGTATTCAACTTTGTACTCAACATTCATTACAGTTTGATCATTCTCAATAACTTTTGAATTCCAACAACCTAACCCAGAATCATCAGCAGACTTACCAGCATAATATTCATTTTCATCATCACCACAACAAGATGCAGTTTCATCATCAATCTCTAATTCACCATAAGAACCTAACCAAGCATTAGCCCCAAAATGATTTTGACAAATTTTTTCACCAATCACAGGATTATGTTCATCAGATTGATCAAAATCTTCAATCCAAGAATTGTATCCATGTTCAGTATCTTTAGTACTATAACCTGAACAGTAATAATTGATATCATTCTCAGTCTTAGTTAAGTGTAAATTTTTAACAGTAAATTCATTACCTTCTGATCCATCTGCAGTGAAATCAAGAATACTTACATCTAACCAATCGCCAACAGGTACTTTAACATGTATTGGATCAGAACCACTTAAATCAGGAGAAGTTATTGCATAACCTAATACATTTTCATCAAAGTATACAACATCTTCAGAATAACTATCCTGTCCGAACCCATTAATTTTAAGATGAACATCAGCAGGATAAACTAAATCTTCTGGATTTGTGAATTCAACAAAAAAGTCTAAGTAATCATAATTTGTAAAATCAACAGAATAATCTAATTCACGATATTGATCATAATAATTACTTCCACCACCATAATCACCTTCTAAGTTTATGTTCGTCCCACCAGACATCAAATTGAAAAACCCATCACCAGGATTCCTAAATTTAACAGTATCTTGATTTGGAGGAGATAATCCTTCAATTGCTTCTGGGTCAGCACATTCTACCCAAACATTTCTATCTCCTTGATCATAACAAATAAACCTATTTGCAGTATAACGATAATCATCAATATTATCTCCAGATATGGTAGTTTCAGGTTTTTCTAAAGTTCCTAAGATATTATCATCATTACAAGTAAACCAATTTTCTGAGTTAGAAACTATGTCCCAACTTTTTTCACCATTAATTTTTAATGTTAAAATTTCAAATATATTTGTTTGAGGATCTACCCAACACCAATCACTATTTTTATCGCAACTTGTAACATCTTCACTATCAGAACTACTTTCACCACTTTTTGAACCAACTACTTTATCATCACCAACTTTCAAACAAGCTTTGTTAGAACCTGAATCTGATTCTATTATAACACCTAAATCATCAATTTGATCTGCACCACAACAATAACCCTCATCAGTTTCAATATCATCAGTTTCAGCACCCTCATCAGTTTCAGAATAATCAATATAATCACATTCTCTTTCTGATTCTAAACAGTTATGTTCACAAGCGTAAGGATTTTCATCACAAGTATCTATTTCATCTGTTGTTAGTTGACCTACATCATAACCCAAATTAATATAATAATCTGCCAAATTAGTGTATAACTCTGAATCTGGACATTTATTACTTTTACCATCGCCGCAAATCTCAACTGATAAATCATCCTCTTCAAAACCATCAAAGATACCTAAATCAGTGTATGTAAATCTACTATCTGAATCACAATCCCAATCTTCAGAAAAGTCAGGAGCATCATCATAATCAGAATCTAAATCTGAGTTCATACTTAAATCAGAATCAATTTTTATCCATTCATTACCATCACAGTAAAATGCTTTTAGTTTGATGATTGGACTTCCATCTTCATTTTCACCAACATTAACTTCTTGAGTTACAATTAATTCATTTGTTACAGAATCTTCATCATCATCATATAAATCAAATTTTTCACCGTTCCCATTATGTCCGCCACTATCAGTTACAGAATCAAAACATTTTAACATTAATGGTAGCGAGTCAGCACCTAATGTTTCAGTAAGTTTACTTAAATCCTTAGGATCAAACCCATATTGTTTTGTTGAATCTAATTCGTTTAATTTTATTGAATAAATATCAGTGCAAGGATAAATTGCATGGGCTTGAGATTCATAATCAGCACCACCATCATCATGGATATCCCCTCCAAAACCATCACCATCTTCACAATCATCTTCTTCACAATATATATCATCTCCAAAAAAGTGATCAGCACAGATTGCACCTGATTCTAAAGAGTCGTGCCATTCCCAAGTATCAGACATACCGGATAAGGCATCTTCCCCCTTGTCCCATACATCATAAAAAATTTCTGCAAACATTTGATTAATAATTTTATTTGTTTCAAAATCATAAATATAATCATTACTTACTTTTGTAGTAGTTTGTACGGTTACAAAACCATTTGTAATTTCAAGACCTTCTAAATCTCTAAAACAAACTTCTCCCTCAAAATCATTACTTGATTCCGCAGAAGAGTAGGGTTTTACACAAAGATAAGACTCGTCATCATCAAGTATGTATGTTTCATCTGCTGTCGAACAATCTTTAAAACCATCAATAACTTCATCACTAGCACACCCACTTAACAATAAGCCAGAGATGAATATGGAGAATAGTAGTACATATAAGAAAATGCTGTAATTTTTGTTAAACGCACTCTTAAATGCACTTTTAGAACTATTAACATCTATTCCTCTTTTCCCCATTTTAGTATCTCTTGCTTTTGTTAGCTAACTAGCTTTAATTTTAAAGTATAAATATTTTACCTATTTAACCTTTTCCTTATTTTAATAATAAGATAATTATATTTCCAAAGCATTTTTAGTACAATTTAGAACTTTTAAGATTGCTCTTAACTCTTTTGGAGCACGCATTTGCATAGCACTCTTAGAAAAATTACCAAAATAAATTTTCACACCAAACTTTTTACACAATTTCAAATTAAACCTAATTCTGTTTAATAATTTAGCCCTTTCAAACCCAGGTTTGGATTTCAGAATGTCATAAAAAGAAAATCCAATAATTTTTTCATGCTTAACAGCTAATTTACAAACTATTTGATCCAACCCACCACGAACAAAATGAACATTATCTTTAGGATTAATTTTCTCAATACCTAAAATAATATCAACTTTAGTTTTTTCAATTAAATATCTTAAAGTATCTTCGTCCTTAACATTAACTATCACCAACACACCTTTCTTTTTAGCTAAATCAATATCTTTACGAACTTTATTTTTGTTATCAGCTTCCAAAATAATGAAATCTTTACCAGAAATTAAAGTTTTAGTAAAACCTAAATCAAGTCCAAAATCTTTCATAACTAAATTAACATTACCCATTAAACTTAAATAAATTCATTATATTATAAAAACTTAATGATAAATCCTATTGCTTTCCAAACAAGTTTCTTTTCAATTAGATGGTATGGCATAATGATGTTGATAGGTTTATTTTTAGGTTTTTTAGTTTGGAAATATCTTTGCAAAGAATACCTTAACAAAAAAGAAGTGATTGAATTATACATAATCATTATGGTAGGATTATTTATTGGAGCAAGATTGTTCCATGTAATATTTTACAATTGGTCATACTTTTCAACAGATCCTATAAAAATATTATTTATCTGGAATGGTGGAGTTTCTTCTCATGGAGCGATTGTAGGTTCATTTACATCTTATTATATTGGGAGTAAAATTAAAAAGATTGATACTTGGAAAATTTTAGATCAAGCAATTATAGGTATTGCATTAGCAGTAGGATTTGTAAGAATAGGAAATTTCTTAAATAGTGAATTGGTAGGAAAAATCACAGATTTACCTTGGTGTGTGAAATTCAATAACAAAGATTGCAGACACCCAGTCCAATTATATGATGCAATTAAAAATTTTACCATATTCATAATTTTATACTCAATCAATCAATCAAAAAAGATAAATTTACCAAAAGGTACAATTTTTTGGTTATTCATATTTACATACAGTTCATCAAGGTTCGTGACAGAATATTTTAAAGAATATATTATTTTTAATTCAGGATTAACAATAGGTCAGTACTTATCAATACCATTCATAATAATTTCTTTTTCAGCTTTAATTTTGATTTTAATTAAATCACTACCAACTAGACAATAAATCTAAAAACATTTATAAAGCTCCCTTTAAAATATAATGTTAACCTAAAATTATGCTTATTAGAAGCATCTTGGAGGGAAAGGAAAATGAAAATAACTGTATTTAATGAAAAAAAACAGGAAGAACTGGAAATTGAATTTCAGGAGAAAACTGTAAAAGAACTGTTGAAACAAATTAAAGTTAATTCTGAAACTGTTTTAATAATAAAAAATGATGAAGTTGTTACATTAGATGAAATCCTCCAAGATAATGATAAGTTAAAATTATTAAGTGTCATATCTGGTGGATAAGAATGAATTGTAATAAATGTCAAGATAAAGCAGTAATCAAATTACAACACGGATCATTATGTAAAAAGCATTTTATAGATTATTTTGAATCTAAAGTATTCCAAACAATTAACAAATTTGAATTAATCAGAAGAGATGATAAAGTTTGCGTGGCAGCATCAGGCGGAAAAGATTCCCTTAGTGCATTATACTTAACAAAAAAATATTTTCTAAAATATAATATTCCTTTACAAAACCTCAACGCACTGATTATCAATGAGGGGATATATGGTTACCGAGAAAAAACATTACAAGATTTACAAGATTTCTGTAAAGATCAAGATATTAATCTAAAAATACTTTCCTTTAAAGAGTTTTATGGGAAAGATTTAGATCAAGCATATCCAATTATCAACAAAATAACAGGGAAAAAACCATGCAACATTTGTGGGGTATGGAGAAGACAATTGATTAATATTGGTGCAAGAGAATTAGGTGCCACAAAATTAGTTACTGGGCACAATTTAGATGATGAATCTCAAGTAGTTTTAATGAATATGTTCAAAGCTAATGTTAAAATATCTGCTAAATTAGGACCAATGTCAGGTATAAGTAACCATGAAAATTTCGTTAGAAGAGTTAAACCATTATATTTATGTTCAGAAAAAGAAACTAGACTTTATGCTTTACTTAAAAAATGGAAAGTTGAATTTACAGAATGCCCTTACGTTACTGAAAGTTATCGAGCAGAAGTTAGAGAGATGTTAAATAACATGGAAGAAAAATATCCTGGAACTAAAACAGGAATAATTAATTCATTTTTAGACACATTACCTTTACTTAAAGAAAAATTCAAAGATGATAAAAATAATCATCAAACAACAAACAAACCTAACGTATGTGAAATTTGTTCAGAACCAACTAATAAAAAAGTGTGTAATGCTTGTGAATTGAAAAAGATTATAATAAACAATGATACAACAAAAACAAAATAATTGTAATAAAGAGTTATTAGAACGTTATTCTAGACAGATTGCTTCATCAGTATTTAACTTAAATGGACAAGAAGCATTATCAAACACTAAAATTGCAATCGTTGGCCAGGGGGCGTTAGGTACAAGCACATCAGAATTGTTAGTAAGGGCAGGAATAAAAAAACTTATTCTTATTGATAATGATAAAATAGAATTAAGTAACCTACAAAGACAATGTTTATTTGAAGAAAAGGATATCAATAAAAATAAGGTAATTACTGCAAAACATAAACTTAACAAAATAAATTCTAATGTTAAAATAAAAACATATAACTTAAAATTAAGTCAAGATAATATTAATCATATAAATGAACTTAAAAATGTTGATTTAATCTTAGATTGTACTGACAATTTTGAGATTAGATTTATAATTAACAATTTTTGTAAAATAAACAAAATCCCCTGGATTTTTTCATCAGCAATTAATATTGAAGGAATGATAATTTTTATTCACCCAGAAGGACCTTGTTTAAAATGTATTTTTCCAGATAAAGTACAAAACCAGTTTTGCAGTTCAGAAGGGATATTAAATACTACAACCAGAATAATTTCATCATTACAAATAAATCTAGCTTTAAATTATATTTTAACAAAAACATACAAAACAGAATTAATTAAAGTAAATTCTTGGAATATGAAAATTGATAAATATAAAGTCAATAAGAATAAAAAATGTAAATTATGTCAAAATAATTCTTAACTTAACAATCTTCAAATTCTTTCAATCTACTTTCAATTTCTTCATTACTAAAAGCAATTAATGGTCTAAGAATAATTAATTGTTTATTTTCTTCTAATTTTTCTAAAGGGGTTAATTCATTAAAATTTTGTCCCACAACAAAAACTGAATTTTTTCCATTTAACATATCTAAATTAATTTCAGAGATATTAGAAATTTTAACAAGATCAATTGGTTTTGGAGAAAATTTTTGTAGTAAAGATATATCTAATTTATCTTTTAAAGTTAACACATCTAAACTAACTCCTCTTCTCATCATTAGCAAACCAGCCAATAGATCACTTTTATCTTGACATAATAAATTTACTTTACCTTCAACCCCTGAAGGAAGTCCACCAAAACAATTAATTTTATTAATAAATAAGTAAGCTGCTTCTTGATTAATTTCAACATTAATTTCAATTTCAAACTCTTTCAAACTAAATTCTAAATGTTCAAAATGAGATTCTATAAATTGGCCAATTTTCATATTAACATCAGGAGATTTTATTGGAAATCTTTTATCTGAACGTTTAGTTGATACTTTAAATTTAATCTTTTTATCACCTAAATTATTAAACACATTATCATTAAGTATTATTTTTTCAACACCTTTCTTCATTGAATCTAAATCTTTATCAACTTGTAAAGCTAAAGAATATGAAACTAATCCAAAAACTCTCTTGATCATATTGTGATTAGAAAAAGAATCAATAATGTATCTTGATCTAAGTCTAACTACCTTTTCAACCCCAGTTAACTTCTTAACATTTCTGACTAAAATATTTTCAAAATAATTCCTATTTTTACCCTTAAGGAAGATTTCGCCATACCTTAACAAAATTTTATCATAAAGTTCTTCTGAGCCCATATTACTAACAATTCTAAGTTTAAGTTAAAAAAGTTTCCAAAATAAATGTCTAAATTGAGTTTGATTTCTGATGTAAGGAAAAAAATAAATTTTACTTAAAAGCACTTATAAACTGTTTAAAAAGGCAATATAATAATTCCAAAGGAAGTAAAGGTCTAACCTTTTTAAATGGATAAAATGAACATTTATAAAGGCAATATTTAAATAGTTAAGTTAATAATTACAAAATAAGTCTTATTTAATACAAATTGAGAGGGATTATTTTATGGCTGCAAAAAAAATTAAAGGAAAAAAGGAAATTAAAATTGTTAATATTGTTGTATCAACTGCTTTAGAAAAAGATGTACCATTAGAAAAAATGGCTGCGACCTTACCTAACACAGAATATAATCCAGAACAGTTTCCAGGATTGGTACTAAGAATTAAAGACCCAAAAACATCAGCTTTAATTTTTTCTAGTGGAAAAGTTGTTTGTACTGGGGCAAAAACATTAGAAGATGTTAGTAAAAGTATTCTAAGTATTATTAAAAGTCTAAAGAAATTAAATATTATAGTTACAATTAAACCAGAAATTACTGTTCAAAATATTGTAGCTTCAGGATCTATTGGGATGTCATTAAACTTGAATTATTTAGGTTTAAATTTACCAAATACTGAATATGAACCAGAACAATTTCCAGGATTAGTGCATAAATTAAAAGGTACTAGAGCAACATTCTTATTATTTAGTAATGGAAAAATTGTTTGTACAGGTACAAGAACAGAAGAAGAAGTTCACGAAGCTACAGATAAACTTATTGAAAATCTTACAAAGTTGTTAAATAAGTAAATTTAATTTTTTATTACTATTTTTTAATTATATTCCTGAAAACATATTTTTCATAATACTAATGATTATCTAGCTTAAGCTAAATTTAAAATAAAGATGGAAGTTGATGAACAAATAAAATTATTTAGAGATTTTATTGAGCAAAATTATCATGCTCAATTGCTTGAAGCTGTTCGTAAAGGTCAAAATTCATTAAAATTAGATTTCTCAGAATTAATTAAATTTAATACAGAACTTATTGAAGAACTTATTGAACAACCAGAAGATTTACTTAAAGCTGCAGAGATTGCAATTAAAGAATTTGATCTTCCTAAAAAAGTTGATAAGTTCAATGTCAGATTAAAAAATTTACCAGAATCATTAAGAGTTAACATAAGTGAAATTAGAAGTAAACATTTAGGAAAATTTATTTGGACAGAAGGTATTATTAGACAAAAATCTGATGTAAGACCTCATGTTACTGCAGCTAAATTTGAATGTCCAAGTTGTGGTAATGTTCTTAACGTACTTCAATTAGATAAAAAATTTAAAGAACCTAGTAGATGTTCATGTGGAAGAAAAGGTAAATTTATTGAAAGATCAAAAGAATTAATTGATGGGCAAGGATTAGTTTTAGAAGAATCACCCGATGATTTAGATGGTGGATCACAACCTAAAAGAATTAATGTATTCTTAAAGGGAGATTTAGTTAGCCCAATTTCTGAAAGAAGAAGTAGCCCTGGAACAAAAGCTAAATTATTTGGTTGGATTTCAGAAGTACCAATTAATTTACGCACGGGTGGAAGGTCAATTAAATATGATTTAATTTTAGAAGCAAATAATGTAGAAGCAAGTTCAGATGATCCAAGTGAAATGAAAATAACTACAGAAGAAGAAAGAAAAATTAAAGAGCTTGCTAAAAATCCTAATGTATTAAACATTATTGCAAACAATATTGCCCCTTCAATTTATGGTCACGATAAAATTAAAATAGCGTTAGCATTACAATTAGCTGGTGGTTGTAGAAAAGAACGACCAGATGGAGTTGTTACAAGAGGAGATATGCATATCTTAATGATTGGAGATCCTGGATCAGGAAAATCACAATTGTTGAAAAGAATTTCTAAAGTTGCACCAAAAGCAAGATTTACTAGTGGTAAAGGTGCAAGTGCAGCAGGTTTAACTGCAAGTGTAGTTAAAGATGAATTTTTAGGTGGTTGGAGCCTAGAAGCAGGTACATTAGTTCTTGCAAATAAAGGTTTTGCAATCATTGATGAGTTAGATAAAATGACTAAAGAAGATAGATCATCTTTACACGAAGCAATGGAACAGCAAACTGTAAGTATATCTAAAGCTAATATTCAAGCAACATTAAAATGTGAAACTACATTACTAGCAGCAGCAAATCCTAAATTTGGTAGGTTTGATCCATATGATTTAGTTGCTAACCAAATTAATTTACCCCCTACATTAATTAACAGGTTTGATTTGATTTTCCCAGTAAAAGATTTACCTAGCAGAGAAAAAGATGAAAGAACTGCAGCATTTATTTTAAGTTTACATCAAAAACCAGAAAGAGCAGCTTCAGAAATTGATTCAGATTTATTAAGAAAATTCTTTATGTATGTTAGAAGAGGAAATCCAAAATTATCAGATGGGGCAATTGAAGAAATTAAACAATATTATATCACTATGAGAAATATGGGAAGTAATGAGGAAGGTGGAATTACTAGCATACCTATTACCGCAAGACAATTAGAAGCTTTAGTTAGGTTAGCTGAAGCAGCAGCTAAAATAAGATTAGCAAAAACAGTTACTAAAAAAGATGCTCAAAAAGGAATTGAATTAGTTGATTATAGTCTTAACCAAATTGCTAAAGATAAAGAAACTGGTAAAATTGATATTGATAGAATTAGTAGTAGAATTACTGCCAGTCAAAGAAGCCAAATAAGTGTTGTTAAAGAATTAATTCATAGTTTAGAAAAAGAGTTAGGTGAAAAAATATTACCAGTTGAACAATTAGCAGAAATAGCTAAAAATAAAAATGTATCACAAGAACAATTAGATGAAGTTCTGAGTAAATTAAGAAGAACAGGAGATATATTTGAACCTAAAAGAGGGTTTATTCAAAGATTATAATCTAGAGAATAGACTTTCAAAAATAATTATTAAACTTAAGGAATTATTAAAACAAATAGTTATCTTAAAAATAATATGAATGATAAAGATAAATTTAAACGTTTAGTAGCAGTAAAAACTGATATTAATAACTTAAATTCTGCAGAATATATTGAAGAAGATACAAATGAGTCTAATTATCTTCTAACAAAAAAACAAAATAGAATTTATAGAATTAATTTAATATCAATTATTCTTAAAATTGAACATATTGGAAATATTACAAATATACTAATTGATGATGGGTCAGGAAATATTATTATGAGAATTTTTGAAGATAATAATATTATTAAAAATTTACAAGTAAGTGATTCAATTTTGATTATAGGAAGAGTTAGAACATATAATAAAGAAAAATATATTTATCCTGAAATAATTAAAAAGATATCATCTAAATGGTTGAAATTAAGGTCGATAGAATTAGGAGTTAACAAATTTAATAATAAAAATGAAGATAATAATAAAGATACAAATGAAATTATTGAATTGAATGAAGAATTAACAAATCAAAAACCAGAAGATAACAATAAAGAAGATGATAATGTAATAAATGATGCATCATTAAATATACATATTGAGGAAAAAGAAAATATTGAAGTTAAAAAAAATAGTTCAGAAATTGAATTAATTGATTTAGCTGAAAATAATTCTGAAAGTGATTCTAAAGAAAATATTGTTGATGAAGAACAACCAGACATATTTAATCCATCAGATAAAATCATTTATTTAATAAAAGAATTAGATGAAGGAAGTGGGGCAATGATTGAAGATATTATTGAAAAGTCCAATATTGAAGGAAGTGAAAAAATTATTAAAAACATGATTGAAACAGGAGAAATTTATCAAAATTTACCTGGCAAAGTTAAAATTTTATAATTATAATAATATCTCACTTTTGAAATAAAAAAAATAAGTTATTAAAAAAAATTAATAGAAAAATATAGGTGTTATGTATACTTCAAAAACACAACTCACAAATAATACCGCTATACTTATAAAAATTAGATCTAAAGCATCATATAATACTCTTTCATCTTCTAAATGATGTTTTATAACAGCAATAGAAATTATTCCACCTGCTAAACCAGCAATGAAATAAGCCGCAATTTCTATAATTCCATGAGATAAATATCTTAATAGACTCATAGCAGTAATACTAAAATAACTAGCAATAGTTTCAAATCCTAATCCTGCACTAATAACAGAAATTTTAGTTTTAATTAGATTTCCAATTGCAGCAGAAACTACTGAAGCGTTCCAAGTTAAAATAAATAATGCTCCAATCCCATATAAAAATGAAAATATTAAACAGAAAAATAAAACCCTCATATTATTAAAGAAAATTCCTTTAAATATTCCAAATTGAGTTAAACTACCAGTTGTGACAGCACGATTTATATCACCAATTGCAACTGTTTGACTTGCAAAAACAATACTTACTAAAGTTGCAGGTAAAAAAACATAAGCAAGAGTATAACTTGCCACAGAACCTAAAAAGAAAAATAGTAAAAAATAAAGAACTTTTGAATGTTCTTTTAATAGAGTTATTTCACCACTTAAATTAAGATCTAATTCTTCTTCATTTTTAATAGTATTATAAACAATAGGCGTAGCTGCAATAACAGTAAAAAATACCATCAATAAACCAGCCATATCTTGAAAAACTAAAATAGATAATAGTAAACCAATAGATGAATATAAGAAACCTGCAAAAAACATTTCCCAAGGTTTCTTTTTAACAACAAAAGGATTAAATAAAGATTCTAAAACCATTTCATTAAAGAAACAATTGGCCTTTTTAAACTTTTTTATATTAACTTGATTAGTTTAAGTGATATATTAATTTATAATTGTTGACATAGTATGTTTTCATACACCAATGATTCATTGTTAAATGTATTTATTAATTTTCATTTAATATTAATTAGATTATTAATATAATAATAGGTGCATAATGACAATATTACGTTTAACTAATTAAAAAGGTAATAAAATAAAAAATTGTAAGTAATCAGAACACATATTTTATTATTTAGTAAGTTAAAACTATACACCTACCCCCTTATTTCTTATGGAAGTTGAAAAATTAAAGAAAAGTGAAGGTATTGTTTAAATTAATTAATGAGATAGTTGTTAGTTATGAATTAATATAATAATTAATATTAATAATAAAATATATGATGGTGATTGAAGGTAAAAAAATATAATGAAAATTATTTAATATTAAAAATGTTTGAATCATATTGATTTCATTCAACATTAAAAAAATCTAACACTGTTTTAATTAAATAATTCTGATTTTTGATTTTTATAGAGATATAATATAATAATTTATTTATATATATATATATATATATATATTTACAATATAGTAAATAATAATAATAATAATAATAACATTGAAAGTTATAAATTTAAAAAAAGTTAGAAACTACAAAATGTTAAAAAAGTACATTTAACAACAAAAAGCTATTTAATTATATATCCTAATATATCTGTTACCATATCCTTTAATGTAAAAAACAATATTTAAATATAACTTAATCAAACAATATCATTATTTTTTTATTATTAACAATTTCCAAAGGAAATCAAGGGGTAGGGGTGAAATTAATGAAGGTTAGTAATTTTTTTGAAAACTTTTTGAAAAAAGATTCATTGTTTGAAGATAAAAAATATCTTTTATCTTCATATATACCTGATGAAGTGATTTTTCGTGAAGAACAAATTCAAGAGGTAGCAAATATCTTAGCTCCAGCTCTAAGGGTAGAGAAACCTTCAAACTTATTAATATATGGTAAAACTGGTACTGGAAAGACATTATCAATTAAATATGTATTAAAATCTATGGAAAATATTGCAATTAAAAATAATATAGCTTTAAAAACAATTTTTCTAAACTGTAAATTGAAAAGAATAGCTGATACTGAATATCGTTTAATAGCTCAATTAGCTAAAGAATTTGGAAGAGCAGTCCCTCCAACAGGATTACCAACTGATGAAGTTTACAATATTTTTTATTCATTAGTTGATAAAAAGAAATTAGTAATTTTATTAGTTCTTGATGAAATTGATCAATTAACTAAAAAAATAGGAGATGAGATGTTATATAATTTAACAAGAATTAATGCTGAACTTAAAAATGCTCAAATAAGTATAATTGGTATTTCTAATAATTTGATTTTTGCAGAAAATTTAGATCCAAGAGTTAAATCATCATTATCTCAAGAAGAGATTATTTTTCCATCATATAATGCTTTACAAATTCAAGATATTTTAAGAGGAAGATCAGATAAAGCTTTTAGATCAGGTAGTTTAGGTCCTGGTTTAGTGGAGAAATGTGCTGCATTTGCAGCTAGAGAGCATGGTGACGCAAGAAGGGCAATTGATTTGTTAAGAGTTGCAGGTGAATTAGCAGAAAGATCTGGTTCAAAATTAGTTGAAATTAAACATCTTGATGAAGCTGAAAGTAAAATTGAATCAGATAAAATAGTTAATACTATAATTAGTCAGCCAAAACAATTTCAAGCAGTATTATATTCTATTATGTTATTATCTCCTGAGAAAAAAAAGATTTTTACTGGTGAGATATATGAATTGTATAGAAATATTTGTAATAAAATCAAATTTAATGTTTTGACACAAAGAAGAGTTTCAGACATTTTAGCTGAGTTTGATATGTTGGGTATAATTAACGCAAAAATAATATCTAAGGGTAGATATGGAAGAACTAGGGAAGTTTCAATATCTTTAGATGATAGGTTGCAAACTAAATTAAAAGAAATTATTGAAAAATCAATTCAATTAAGTGATTAAAAGGATAAATTAATTTTTTAAATATAAAAAATGATTTATTGTTAATAATGTTTTTTTAGAGGGTGAGCATGAGTTTAGACCAAGAAAAACTAATTGAAAAATTATTTGAGAAAGGTATTTTAGTAAATAAGGAACTATTAGAATTAGGGTTAAAAGATGAATTAATTGAAAAAGTTGTAAATGAAGGTGATTTATTAGTTTTAAATAAAGATTATTCAGATATTTTAAATTCTCCTGAACAATTAGTTGATTGGTATGAAGTTGACCAACATAGAGTTGATTTTGAGAAAAAAGGAGATAATGAACTTTATCAAACTCAATTACAAGAATTTAAAATTGTGAAAGTTAATATAACTAATGTAAGTAATAATTCTAAAGATTTTTCAAAAGAATCTAATATTGAAAGTTTTGAAACAGAATTAAAAAACAACAATTCTTCAGTTAAATTTGAATCAAATATTGATATTACAAAAGATAATGAAATTAATGATATTGAAAGTTCAATAATAAATAATAATAATAAAATTAATAATCTTAATTATGAAATTTTATGTTCTTATGTTAACAATCCCTTCAAATATACAGTAAAAGATTTTGCTAAACAATTTAGATCAAGGTATCAATTTTTAGAGAAAGTTATTAGGCAAAGATCTGAAATTAAAAATTTGTTAAGTATTAATCGTTTATTTGCTAAAAAAGAGAGAGATAACGTTTCTATTATTGGAATTATTACTGAAATTAATGAGACAAGGAATGGAAATCTTATAATTGAAGTTGAAGATCCAACTGGACAAATTAAAATTTTAATAAATAAATCTAAGAAAGATTTATTCAAAAAAGGTAAAGACTTGGTTCCTGATGAAATTGTAGGGATAATAGGTGTTAATGGTGATAATATTATTTTTGTTGAAGATTTAGTTTGGCCAGATATCCCAATTACCAATGAAATGAAAAAAATAGATAAAGATGAATATGCAGTTTTCTTGTCTGATGTTCACGTTGGTTCAACATATTTTTTAGAGGAAGAATTTAATAAATTTTTACGATGGTTATCTGGAAAAACAGGTAATCAATCTCAAAAAGAAGTTGCTAGTAAAGTTAAGTATATATTTATTGCAGGAGATTTAGTTGATGGTATTGGTATTTATCCAGCACAAGAATCTGAACTTACTATCACTGATATCAATAAGCAATATACTGAGTTTACAAGATTATTATCTCAAGTGCCTAAAGATAAAACTTTTTTTATTTGTCCAGGAAACCATGATGCAGTTCATTTAGCTGAACCACAACCAAATTTTTTCAAAGAATATTCTGAAAGTTTATTTGATATTGATAATTTAATATTGTTAAGTAACCCTAGTGTTGTAAATATTGGGAAAAGTGATGAATCTAATGGTTTAAATATTTTAATGTATCATGGATATAGTTTTGATTATTATGTTTCTAATGTTGATAGTATCAGAAATGGAGGTGGTTACGAAAGAGCAGATTTGATAATGAAATTTTTATTACAAAGAAGACATTTAGCACCAAGTTTTAAATCAACTCCTTATTTACCTTCACATAGTGAAGATCCACTTTTAATCAAAAATATACCTGATATAATTATCACAGGACATATACATTATTCTTCTGTAGCAAATTATAGGGGTGTTACTATGATTAGTGGTTCTTGTTGGCAAGGACAAACAAAGTTTCAAGAAAAATTAGGCCATAATCCTCAACCAGGTAGGGTACCTATTGTTAATTTAAAAACTAGGGAAGTTAAAGTATTGAAATTTGTATGATTTATTGTTATAATTTCTTCTACCTTGTTATTTATACTTATTTTTCATGGTGATAACTTCAATGATAATTCTTACTCATTCATTGCAACAAAAAGAATATAAAACATCTATTGAAAGAGATAAGTCTAAGTAGAACAATACTTAAAAACAAAAGAAGGTGGTATTATTTTTATGGACATTAAAGCTTCTCCTGAAATTAAGAAATATTTTTTACAATTAGGTAAAGAAGTAGATAAATGTTATTCTATTGCTGAAAAAGCTAGAAAAAAAAATCTTGATCCAGAACCAAATGTTGAAATCATGTTAGCACGTAATATGGCGGAACGTGTAATCGGTCTTGTTTCAATGGTTGCACCTCAATTATTGAAAACAAAAATACCTGAACGTATACAAGAATTAGAAGAAGAGTATGGTGTACTTGATTGGAGAGTTGGATTTAAACTTGCAGAAGAGGTTGCTAAAGAACAATTTTGTAAATTTAAAGATAAACAAGAAGCAATTGAAATAGGAATTAGAACTGGTTTTGCTTATTTAACATTAGGTATTGTGGCAGCACCTTTAGAAGGGTTTATTGGTATAGAAATTAAAAAAAGAAAAGATGGTAAAGAGTACTTTGCATTAAAATATGCTGGGCCTATTAGGGGTGCTGGTGGTACAGCTTCTTCTACTTCAGTAATATTATCTGATTATGTTAGGGTGAAAATGGGCTATGCTTCTTATGATCCTGATGAGACCGAAGTTAAACGTTATACTGCAGAAATTAATGATTATCATGAAAGAATAACTAATTTACAATATCGCCCATCTGAAGAAGAATTAAAATTTATGGTATCTCATTTACCAGTAGAAGTTGATGGTGATCCTACTGAAAAAATTGAAGTTTCTAACTTTAAAGATTTACCTAGGATTAGTACTAATTTAATTAGGGGTGGTGTTGCATTAGTTTTAGCAGAAGGTCTTTGTCAGAAAGCTCCTAAACTATGGAAACGATTATCTAAATGGGGTAAAGATTTTGATTTAGAATGGGAATTTATGGGTGAATTTATTAAATTAAAAGAAAAAATTCATGCGCAACATAGTGGGAAAAAAGAATCAAAAAGTGGAGATAATAATGAAGAAGTTAAAGTTCAACCTAACGATACTTTTATTGCTGATTTAGTTGCTGGAAGACCAGTTTTGACTCATCCATTAGCTGAAGGTGGTTTTAGGTTAAGATATGGTAGAGGAAGAACTTCTGGTTTTTCTGCTGCTGCAGCACATCCTGCTACTCTTATAGCTCTTGATAAATATATTGCTATTGGAACACAATTAAAAGTAGAAAGGCCAGGTAAAGCAGCTACAATTACTTTGTGTGATGATATTGAACCTCCAATTGTAAAATTGAACACAGGAGAACTAATTAAATTAAAAACTAGTGAAGAAGCTAAAAAACATGTTAAAAATATAGCTGAAATTGTTTTTTTAGGTGATATTCTATTTAATTATGGGGATTTTTCTGAGAACGGTCAAAAATTAGTCCCTGCAGGTTATTGTCCTGAATGGTGGTCATTACATCTTAATAGGTCAATATTAGAACATTTTGATAAAGATGTTAATAGTAAAATTAGTGATAATATGATTACTAAAATTTCAAATCAATTAAAAATAGATATAAACATACTATTTGATTGTTTAAATGAACCATTAAATTTCATACCATTATTTGAAGATGCAGTATCTTTAAGTAAATTATTGGCAATACCAATTCATCCAGAATATACTCATTATTGGAAATTAATGCCATTTGATGATTTAATCACATTATTAAAATATTTAAAGTTAGGAAAAATAAAAAAAGATGATAAAGGATTAAGAAAAATAGTTCTACCTTATTTATTAACAAGTGAAAATAAAGATTTTTTTGAGAAAAGTAAAAGAGTTTTAGAATTTTTAGGTGTTCAACATAAAGTTGTTAATAATGAAAGTATTGTAATTGAAAGAATTGAAACTAAATCAATGTTACTTGCATTAAATATTAAAGATCAAGATTCAATTAATAATTTTGATATTCCTAACTTTGAAAATTCTTCATATAAAAATGTTTTAGATTATATTAATAAAAATATACTTAAAGATAAAAATTTTATTATAAAAGATAAAGCTGGAACTTTTATTGGAGCAAGAATGGGCAGGCCTGAAAAGGCCAAGATGAGATCAATGAAAGGAAAACCACATTCTTTGTTTCCAGTTGGTGAGGAAGGTGGAAGGTTAAGATGTTTTCAATCTTCAATGAAAGCTGGAAAAGTAACTTCAAATTTTCCGTTATATAATTGTTCTGAATGTAAAAAAGAAACAATTTATAAAATTTGTGAGACTTGTGGTAATGAATGCAATAAAAAATATTATTGTCGTGAATGTGGTGATTTAGATAAAGAAACTTGCAGGCATGGAAATACCATCTCTTATAAAAATAAAGAGATAGATATTAATTATTATTTTGATGTAGCTTTAAAAAATGTTAAAGAAAAAATATATCCTGATTTAATTAAAGGTATTAAAGGAACTTCTAATAAAGAACATTTAATAGAAAATTTATCTAAAGGTATTTTAAGAGCTAAACACAACATTTATGTAAATAAAGATGGAACTACTAGGTATGATTGTACTGAATTACCATTAACACATTTTAAACCTAAAGAAGTTAGAACATCTGTTGAAAAATTAATTAAATTAGGTTATACTCAAGATATTTTTGGTAATGAATTAGAAAATAATAATCAAATATTGGAATTAAAACCTCAAGATTTAGTATTGCCTGGTTTAAATCTTTTAGAAGAATCTTCTGCTACAGTAATGAAAAATGTAGCAAATTATGTGGATAATATTTTAAAAAGTTTTTATGGATTAAAACCTTATTATAATATCAAAAGTGAAGAAGATTTAGCTGGACATTTAGTAATTGGTTTAGCACCACATATCTCTGCTGGTACAGTTGGAAGAATTATTGGATTTTCTGAAACACAGGGATTATTGGCACATCCTATGTTTCATGCTGGATTAAGACGTGATTGTGATGGTGATGAGGCAGCAGTTTTGTTATTGTTAGATGGGCTGTTAAATTTTTCAAAAAAGTTTTTACCTTCAAGCAGAGGTTCTACTATGGATGCCCCTTTAGTACTTACTGCAACATTATCTCCTGCTGAAGTTGATGATCAAGTATTAGGTATTGATGTTATGTGGAAATATCCTTTGGAATTTTATGAAGCTGCAGAAAAAATGAAAGCACCGTGGGATGTTAAATGGGGTCCAGAAAATAAGAAAATTGAACAATTAGCAGATAGGCTCGATACTGAAAAACAATATGAAGATTTTGGGTTTACACATAATGTTGATAATTTTAATGATGGTATTTTATGTTCAGATTATAAAATTTTACCCAGTATGAAAGAAAAATTATTTGGTCAGATGGAAATTGCAAGAAAAGTAAGAGCTGTTGATATGGACCATGTTGCTCAAATGGTTATTCAAAAACATTTTTTGAGTGATCTTAAAGGTAATTTTAGAAAATTTTCAATGCAAGATTTTCGTTGTCCAAAATGTAATACTAAATATCGAAGACCACCATTGTCTAATAAGTGTTTACAATGTAATAATCCAAAATTAATATTTACTATCTCTGAAGGTTCAGTAGTAAAATATTTGGGACCTTCATTAGAGCTGACTGATGCCTATGATTTTTCACCATACCTTAAACAAACTATTTTTATGTTAAAAAGAAGTATTGATGCAGTATTTGGTAAAGATAAAGATAAACAAGTTGGTTTAGGTTCTTTTATGACCTAATTTTAATAAATCTATAAATTAAATATTTAAAAAAATTAATTTATTATCCCATATAAACTTCTGCATGAGGAATATCTTGTATTATCATGATTTTATTATTGTCTACTAAATTTAATTCTTTAAGAATTTTTAGTGATTCTTTACCAGTAAAATGAAGAATATAAGAACATTTTATTTTATCAATAATCTTCTTTTTATCAAACTCACAACCTTGAAAAAATTTAATACTTAAATCAATATCTATTTTATCATTACTAAGTTTTTTCCCAATCAGTTCTTTATCTGTTACAACAAGAATAACACCATTATTAGTACTAATTTCATTAACAATAAATTTCATTTTATAATCTATTTAATATTTTTAACTGGTTTTTTTGTACCACAAGCTAAACATCTTAAATAAGAAATACCTTTCTCTTCAATTAATTGTGTTTCGGGCTTACCGCATTCTGAACAAAATACAAATTCACTAGCATATTTTTTAATTTTATTATTGAATTTACTTGCTGCAATTTTAGAATTAAATATTGCTCTATCTCCAAAAAATTTACCTGAACTAGCAGTTTCTCTTAAAATATATTTTATTAAATGAACTGGATCTCTTCCTAGATCTTTAGCGATTTTTTTAAGGTTTACAATAACTGTTTTGTTACCTTCAATATGACCTATTACTTTATCTAATACAAACCTGTCTGAACTAGATAACTCTTCTGGTAACTCTTCTTGAGCTTTCTTTAGTAATTCTTCATAACTTTCCATTTTTAGTATTGTTTTATAGCTTATTTTATAAATCTTATTAGTTATATTTCTGTTTTGATTAACCAAACATTTAAATATTTAATAATATCTATTGTAGTATCAATAATCAAATAATAATAACATAATAATTAGAGAGGTGTATAAAATATGGCAACATTATCTTTGTCTGAAGTAATTTTAGCTGTAATAATTGGAACTTTAGCAGCAATAGTATACTCTTTGAGGGTTTTAATACTTTTAGAGAGAAGGGTAGCTGGTATGGAAAGTAACATTGAAAGAATGACCAATAGGGTTCTAAAAGAAGAAACTATCATTGAAAAGGCTATACTTAAGAAACCTAAAAAAATCAAACGTAAAAAATCAAAAAGATAAATTTATTTTTTCTTTTTAATATTTTTTTTCTTTACTTCTTTATTTTTAGTAATTTTTTTTTTCTTAGAATTTGTTTTTGATTTAGCAACTTTCTTCTTATCTTTAGTAACTGATTTTTTTATTTCTTTTTCAAGATTATTTTTCTTTTTAGAAACTTTTTTCTTAATTATAGTTTTTTTCTTTAAATTTGATTTGGCTGTTGTACTTTTCTTTTTCTTAGTTACTTTCTTTTTCTTAGTTGTTGTTACTTTTTTCTTTTCAACTTTTCTTTTTTTCACTTCTTTCTTTTCACTTTCAATTTTCTTTTTTCTTGCTTTTTTAGCTGCTTTTATTTTTTCTTCTTCTATTAATTTTAATTCTAAAGAGATCTCTTCAATTCTAGAATTTAATTCTTTAATTCTTTTTTCATTATTATCTTGTTCAAGTAATTTACCACATTCAGGACAATGAAAATCAAAATCACTAGAATCATCAAAATCTAATCTAACACATTCAGAAAGACAATAAAAGAAAATTTCGTTTTGTTCTTTATTAAGTAAATGTTTAAGATTCATTAATAAAATTTTTCTTCTTTTAATGTATTCAAATTTTATACTTTCATTAATTAAGGTCCAATAATAAATATACCATCCTTTTTGTTTGTCCTTTTTTCTAGTAAATGAAACTAAATTATGGTTATAAAGAAGATAAAGCATTTTTCTAATTACTTTAATATCTTTGTTGAGTTTTTTAGCTAAATCAAATTCAGAAATGTTATCACTTTTTTTTAATAATGAAACTAAATCAAGTCCTACTTCACCTAGAATTTTAATAATCACTTCATCGATTTTTTTTTTAGTTAATCTCATTTTTAGTTAAAAACCTTTTAGTATTAGGTTATAGTAACAACATTTATTAAAGGTTAGACTTTTAAATCTTTCGCTTTTATCAGGATTTTCAAGGTTTTCATAAATGTTTTAATTTTTTAAAATCTCTTGCAGATTTAATCCTTTAATATTAGCAAGTTCCAATGAAGCTAAGTAAGAATTCTCTTTTTCTTCTAAATCTTCAATCATAAAAAATATCCATTCTTTACCTGGGAATTTTAAAGCTATCCAAGCTTCAGCTCCGAAATTATTAGCAAATATTTTTAATTGACTTATTTCATCCCTACTAAGATATTTTTTCTTATCTTTTGTAGTTTTACATTCAATTGCAATCCGTCTATATCCATTTCCAGCTAGAACATCTGGGCTTGGGTATTTAGAACTTCCAGAACCAGCAATTCTAACTGCACTCCAATTATTCTCATGAAGTAACTTAATTAGTTCTCGTTCTGCATTAGAACCTTTAGCTTTTCTATTAATCATTTTACAAGTTAACTTTCATAAAATCATGAGCAAAAATAGTCTCTTGGAAATAATTTTTAGCTTCTTCAACTAAAACATTAACATCTTTATATCTTAAGCTAGGATGAGTTAAAATTAATTTTTTAACTCCATGTTGACTTGCAATTAGGGCAGCATCCTTGGCTGTCAAATGTAAATATTCCTCAGCTTTATTTTCTTCATTAGAATGAAATGAACATTCAGAAACTAATAAATCTGAATCTTCTGCAAGTTTGTTTGCTCCATCACAATTAATGGTATCTGAAATATAAGAAAATTTTTTACCATAAACTTTGTAAGTTACATCTTTATGATTAATTTTTTGATTATTAAATTGAATATCTTTGCCTTCTTGCAATTTACCCAATTCTGGCCCTTCGTTTAATCCTAATCGTTTTGCTTTAGCCATATTAATTCTAAGTTTATCCTTTTCAGTAAAAGAGAAACCTATACAAGTAGTACCATGTTCTAGTTTAGCAGCTTCTAATCTGAACTCTTTGTTCTCAAAAATGATGCCTTCATTAACTTCATTAATTTCAAAATCGATAACGTCTTTACTGAAAAATGCTTTTAACATATGTTCAATGTATTTTTTTGTACCTTTTGGACCATAAATTTCAACTTTTTTTGCGTATTGGTCGGTTCCCATAGTACTCATTAAACCTGGTAATCCCAATACATGGTCTCCATGCCAATGACTAATACAAATTTTAGTAATTTTACTTGGTTTAATTCCCCCAATTCTCATTTGTCTTTGAGTACCTTCACCGCAATCAAATAAAATATTTTCAGATTTGTAAGTTAATAATATGCTTGGGTGATTTCTTTCTTTAGTTGGTTGCATACTACTAGTTCCTAAAAAAGTTATTTTTGTCATAGTTATATTCTCTTTATTTTATATGTTTAATACTTTTTCTAATTCTTTTAAATCTTTCACTTTTGGATGAAATTCTCTTGCATTTTTTCGATCAATTAAAATAGATCTGATGTTATTTCTCTTTGCAGGTATAATATCACTTTGTATGCCATCACCTATCATAATACAATCTTCTGGTTTAATTTTTTCTTTTTCTAATATCAATTTAAAAAAATCTGGATCACTTTTAATAATTCCTAATTCGCAAGATAAATAAATCTTGTCAAAATATTTATTTAAATCATATTTATCTAAAACATTTCTAACTGAAGATTTATCAGAATTTGAAACTAAAATTAATTTATATTTATCTTTGATTTTTTGTAATGATTCATTAACATCAGAATATGGTTCTGCTAACATCCAAGATTTATTCCATAAACCAATTGATTTTTCTATTTTTTCATTTTCAATAGGAATTTTAAATTCTTTACAAACATTTTCAAAAGATAATCTTAAATTTTCAAAACAAGTTGACATCATAGCCTTTTCCATCCTTACAATATAATCTTGGAATGGAATTTTAATGTTTAAAATGTTTTTAATTTGTTTTACAGGACTCCAAACTCCATTTTCTACAATTGTTCCCCAAAAATCTAATAAAATCACTTTTGCCATAATATCAGTTAATATACACAATAATTTTATAAATTATTAGGTTCATTTTGTAAGTTATGGTAAATGATATTAATAATAAATTTAAATTAATTACATCTGATTTACAAGAAGTTATTGGTGAAGATAAGATTAAAGAAATTCTTAAAGAAAGAGATTTAAAAATATATTGGGGTGCTGCTCCTACTGGGAAATTGCATATGGGTCATTTTGTTCCAATGATGAAAATTGCAGATTTCTTAGAAGCAGGTTGTCATGTTACAGTTCTCTTTGCTAATATACATGCTTATTTAGATAATATGAAAAGTACATGGGACTTATTAGATAAAAGAACAGAATATTATGAATTTACAATTAAAGAAATGCTTAAATTAGTTGATGTTCCAATTGATAAATTAAAATTTGTAAGGGGTACAGATTTTCAATTAAGTGAGAAATATACATTAGATATGTATAAATTATCAGCCTTATCAAGTACTAGGGATACCCAAAGAGCAGGCGCAGAAGTTGTCAAACAAACTGAAACTCCAAAAATGAGTGGACTTTTGTATCCTATTTTACAATCACTTGATGAAGAATATCTTGGAGTTGATGTTCAGTTTGGTGGTATTGACCAAAGAAAAATATTCATGTTTGCAAGAGAGTTCTTACCAAAAATAGGGTATAAAAAAAGAATTCATTTAATGAATCCTTTAGTTCCAGGTCTTGGTGAAAGTGGTAAAATGAGTTCTAGTGAACCTAATTCTAAAATCGATTTTGATGACACTGATAAACAAATTAAAAAGAAAATAAATAAATCTTATTGTCAAGATGGTGTTGTAAATGGGAATGGTATTTTAGCAATGTTAAAGTATATCTTATTTAAGAAAGTAAATAAAGAAAATAGAGAGTTTGTTATTGATAGGCCAGAAGAGTATGGTGGTAAAATTTCATTTAAAACATATGAAGAAGTTGAAAAATCATTTGCATCAAAAGAATTATCTTCAATTGATTTAAAACAAGGCATAATTATAGAAATGATTAATTTTATTACACCTTTAAGAACAATTTTAGAAGAAAATAAAAACTTATTTGATGGGGCGTATTCTCATAAATAAATTTTAGTAATATTATTTATTAATCTTTTTTTTCTTTTTATCATATAAAACAACCATTGTGTGTTGTTGAAAATATTTTTTAATTACTCTTTTTACATCTTTTTTAGTAACTTTCTTGATATTATTAATAAACTGTTGCATGACTTTTGCATTTTTACATTGTTCCCAATATAATATCTGATCAGCAAGTTTTTGGTTGTCTTCTAAGTCTAAATAATAATTCCCTTCAATATAACTTTTTGCTTCATTTAATTCTTGGTCAGAAATATTTTCTAATTTTTGAATATTTTCTAAAATTATTCTTTTAGCAAGATTAAGTTTATTTTTGTCTAATCCAACATAAATAGCAAAATAACCAAAACTTGGTTCAGAAATATTTTCAGATCCAATTTCATATGCTAATCCTCTTTTAGTTCTGATCTCATTAAATAATTTTCCACTTTGGCCTCTCCCCAAAACTGCATCTATCACATCAAGAACGTAAGAATCTTTATTGTCTCTTTTAATTGTTTTGAATCCCATAACTGCATAAGTATTTGATATTGATTTATGTTCTTTTTTAACTTTATTTTTAGTTTGTTTAGGTTCATTAATTTTTAACTTTTTAACTTTTTCACCTTTTTTAATATTAAAGGATTTAATTATATTATTTATCCAATCTTTTTTAATGTCTCCTACTACTGCTAAAACCATATTACTAGCAACATATTTCTTATTAAAAAATTTAATAATTTCATCTCTTTTGATTTCTTGTATTACTTTTTTATCACCATAAGTAGGATATTTTACTGGGTGTTTTTCAAACAATTGATTTTGTAGTAATGTCCATTGATAATATCTTGGATCATCATTAACCATATTAATCTCTTTCATGATGATCTCTTTTTCTTTTACAATATCCGCTTCATTAAATTTAGAATTTTTTATAATGTCTGATATTACATCTAAAGCTTTATTAAAATGTTTATTTAATACTTTAATATAAATACAAGTTCTTTCACTGCTAGTATAAGCGTTAAATTCTCCACCTATTTTTTCAATTTCATTTGAAATATCCCAATTTTTCTTTCTTTTTTCAGTACCTTCAAAAAGTAAATGTTCAATTAAATGTGAAATACCTTTTTCATTAATTTTTTCGTTAACACTACCTACTTTAATCATTAATTCAATTACTAAACTTTTTCCTGGTTTTTTTTCAATTAATAATGTCAAACCATTATCTAATACTAACTTTTGCATGATTATAAGCTTATTTTTGACCTTTATAATGCTTTCGAAGTATATTTTTTAGAAAATACAAATTATATTATATTTTTATAAATTATATCTTAAATACATTTAAATGAAGCTATTTATCCTCATTTCCTAAAAATAACCACAAACCTTTTAAATCCGACCTTTTTCAACAAAATGTTTATAAATGGGATTATGGGGCTGTAGTGTAGCCTGGTTCATATGGTAGGTTAATTAATTTTAATTTATATATGCAGCAACTATCACTAGTGGTTTGGGACCGCTGAACCCCGGTTCGAATCCGGGCAGCCCCATTTGAAATTAAATTTATATAATTGGAGGAAATATTTTTTATGCCAACTAAAAGATTTGGAGCTAGGTATGGAAGAAGACCTAAGAAAAGTTTCGCTAAGATTGAATCTAGTCAGAGATCTAAACACAAATGTCCTTATTGTAATAAATCCGCTGTAAAAAGAGTTGCAGTAGGAATTTGGGAATGTAGAAAGTGTTTAGTTAAATTTGCAGGTAAGGCTTATACTGCAAACTAATTTAATTAAAGGTATGTTAAAAATGAACTATAAATGTTTCCATTGTGATAAAACTGTAGAAGATAGTTATACTCAAACAAGAGTAAGATGTCCTTATTGTGGCGGTAAAATTTTATGTAAAGGAAGGAGTAATGTAACAAAAGTTAAAGCAAGGTAAAAATAATGGATGATTCTAATAATTTAATTCAATTACAACTTTTACAACAAAATTTACAAAATATTTTAATGCAAAAACAACAATTTCAACAAGAATTAATTGAAGTTGAATCTGCATTAAATGAATTACCTAATTCTAAGGGTTCTTATCAAATTCATGGGAAATTAATGATATGTAAGAATACAGATGAATTAATTAAAGAATTATCTGATAAAAAAGAGTTAATTAATTTAAGGTTTAAATCTATAGAAGATCAAGAGAAAAAAATCAAAGAAAACATTGAAAATGTACAGAAAAAGTTTTTATCTGAAGTAAATAATAATAAATCTGATTCTTAAAATTAATTATTTATGTTTAATTGAATTTTTTTGAAATTATTTTAAAAAAGAAATTTAATCTTTTTTAATCCAAAATTTTGATCTTAAAAATAAGGCATTTGGTACATAAAGAATATCATCTAATTCAGTTTTAATCTCAGTTTCCAAATAACCAATTTTTTCAACAATACCTTTGATTTCTTTAACTTCAATTCTTCTTCCCACTTTGATTTTTTCTTTTCTTTGGATAATTATCCATGCAATTAAGTTTGGTATTACATCCTTTAATCCTACTATAAAACTTAATACTATCAACATTAAAATCGCCCCTAGGAGTAAGTATAGTACTATTGAAGCAATTCCTAATATTCTTAGTACAAAAATTATTGTTATTAAATAAATCAGATATGATAAAATAGAACTGGCAATATTCTCAATATTATAATGTATCCCTACTCTTGCTAATACTTTATTAATTCCAATCTCTTTTAATCCTTTAAGAGATAATTTTTTAGCAAAGATACCAATAGTAAATCCTATTAATAAAGATATAAATCCAATTATTATATTCCAAAAATATGCCTTTAATAAATTAAATACATCTAACATTGATTCTATCATTGTTAGTTATTGTTTTCTTTAGGTATATAAAAGTTTTCTCTAACATTTAATTTAATAATACATGTAAAATATATATCATAAAAACATATTATTTCCAAAATTTAAAGTTTCTTTTAATCCAACCTAATTTAAAATTACTTTCAGTAATAAAAACTCTTGCTGAACTAAGAATTATTGTTCCTGTAATAACTATGTATGTTACTTTTGAAAGGAATTCTGCATGAGGTATGGCCTCTTGAATTGCAAGTTGTGCAATAGCTGCTGCAGCTAAACCTCTCGCAAAAATAGAATTAATTAAAGATCTGTCTTTTTCTTCTTTACCTTTGGTAATTAAATTAGATATTAATCTGGCTAACATGATTAGGATAGATAGTCCAATACCTAAAATTACAGCTTTAAAATCAGATATATCAATTAATATACCAATATACACAAAGAAGAAAGTTTTTAACATGAATGAAATTTGATGATAAAAATATTCTTCTGAGGGGGTTGTAACAGATACTCCCAAATCACCAGTAATTGCTTTTTCTTTATCTTCGCTATGGTGTGATGATAATCCAATAATTATTGAAGATAATTGTTTTGAATTGTTTAAAATTAATCCAAAAAATAATGTTGCAATAGCTCCATTTCCTTTCAAGAATTCTGCAACAAAATAAATTACTAATAAATATGCAATTGTCATTACATAATTATGTTCTTTGAAAACTTTGATAATTAATATAATCCAAAATATGCCTGCAATTAAACCAATCAATCCTGCAACTGCAAAAAAACTTACAAATTGAGTCATAGTTTCTCTTAATCCCAAATCACCTATCTTTAAAAATTCAATAATTGATAATGAAAATACAATACAAAATACATCTGTTAAAGCTGATTCAAGTGCTAGTAATGAATAAATTCTTTTATCAATGTTAAGTCTTGTTAAAACTGGTATTGAAAATGAAGAAGAAACCCCTCCCAACATAAACCCACCTAACAAGGCAATTATAAAAGAAATTTCACCTTGCCATAATCCAAAAAGCCAAATTGAAAATGCAACGAGTGTAGAAGAAAAAACAAAATTTATTGTTGTTAATATAAAACTATTAGAAAATTCTTTCATTAATGATGATAAGTTAATATTAAATGCACCATCAAATAATAAAAATAATAATGTGAATGTTGTAAATATGGGAGCTATATTTCCAAAACTATCTGGATTAACATAATTAAAACCATGTGGACCTATACTAAATCCCAATAATATTAAAAATATAACATCTGGTACATTTAATTTTCTAAATAAAAAGTCAGCGAAAAATCCAAAGAATAAGATTAAACCTATAGCAAATAAAGTGTTTGTTACAAAAGACATAATTTAAAGGTATCTCTCTTTGATTTAAATAGATTTCGTTTAATATTTTTGATCAACATTTGTAACATTTTAACTTTTTCTAAAAAATTATTTAAATGATTAGCATAAAGTAATGCTTATGCCAACTAATGTTACTGTAGAATATGCTAAAGCTGAGATGGAATATCAAAAAGCTAAAACTCCTGAAGAAAAATTAGAATGTTTACATGAAATGTTAAAACAAGCACCAGGGCATAAAGGTGCTGAAACATTAAGAGCTGAAATTAAAACTAAAATCTCAAAACTTAAAGAGAAATTAATTAAAGAAAAAGAAAAGAAAAAAAGTTCTGGAAGTTCTTTACATGTAAAAAAAGAAGGTGCGGCCCAAGTAATGATTATTGGATCACCCAATACTGGGAAAAGTTCTTTACTTAACATTTTAACTGGGGCAAAAACTTTAATTGCAAAATATCCTTATTCTACAGTTAAGCCAGAAGTTGCAGTTTTAGATTATCAAACTGTAAAAATTCAACTTGTTGATTTACCTCCAATAATGGAGGGTGCTTCAATAAAACAAACTCCATTATTATCAATGGTTAGGAATTGTGATTTAATACTTGTTGTAATTGATGATTTATCTCAATTAAATGTTATTTTAAATGAATTAAAAGAAAGTAACATTTTAATAAATAAAGAAAAACCAGCTATTAATATTATTCGAGACTTCACTGGTGGATTGGAAATAATTGGGGAAAAATTAATTCATGCAGACATAGATTCAGTTAGGAAAGTTTTAAGGTCTCATGGAATTGCTAATGCTACAATTGAAATATTCTCTGATGTTAATTTAGATGATTTTTTTAATGTTGTCGATGAAAAAATAGCTTATGTTCCAGCTTTAGCTGTTTTTAATAAGAAAGATTATTTGAAAGATATCAATGAAATCAATGAACTTAATAAAATTAAGAATGTTGAAGTTATTAATGCTTCAATTAAAAATGAAATTAATATTCAGTTGATAAAAGAGAGAGTTTGGGAACATTTAAAGTTAATTAAAGTATTTACTAAAGAGCCTGGAAAACCCCCTACAAAAAAAGATCCTGTAACTTTAAATAGGGGATCTAGTATCAAAGATATGGCTCAACATATTCATAAAGATTTTGTTAAAAAGTTTCGTTATGCTAAAGTGTGGGGCAAATCTGCAAAACATCAAGGCCAAACAGTGGGATTAGAGCATAAATTAGACGACGATGATGTTGTGGAGATTCATTTAAAATAAGTTAAATGCACTTTTTTTTGTTTATATTAACTTACTTTTTTCTTTTTCATTTTTAGGCGCTGTCCCAAAAGAGATTAGCTATGATCCACCGAATAACTTTAGCTAACTTTTCTAAGTTATAAGTTATTACTTTCCATCCAAATTCTCTTTTTTTCATATAAGGTATTTTACTTCTTAATCCT
>Ga0209249_1000297_pt1 | contig 65508 bp, 64 predicted proteins | sample SaaInlV_200m_DNA_4_FD_184653 | JGI IMG/M metagenome (GOLD analysis project Ga0209249, IMG submission 184653) | Marine microbial communities from expanding oxygen minimum zones in the Saanich Inlet - SI037_S3LV_200m_DNA (SPAdes) (version 2) | ecosystem: Environmental > Aquatic > Marine >...
ACGACCACATCGGCCAGAGATTGATAACCACCAATAGTTCGTTCCTGCACAAAAGGATACATCGTGGGATTTTCTCTTTTTCCACTTCGAATATCCAGCAGTTGCTGAATCAAAACATTCTGATGCTGCCCTGCTATCTGAGGATATGCACCATCACTATTACCCCAGCCCTCTGGCAGATGGCATGAAGCACAGGTTTCATAGATATGTTGTCCATTCTTTAAATCAGGTTCAAAAGTTAATTTAATAATAACTGGCTCGGCAAATGACATACTGACAAAAAATGTCATTACAACTGTAATTAACGACAATAAAATACCCTTAACAAGCATAGTTATAACCTTTTATAAAATTTTAATTATTTTTTATTTTGTGTAATGCAATTAAACAGCGATTACAGATCAACAGCTTAGAATAATTATTAGTTTTGAGTAAAGACCTGTATCAAATTAAACGTGATTTTAAAAAGTGGCTGGCATAAAAAAAGCCCCGTAAACGAGGCTTTTTAATTCTACTAAGCTGATGACGATAATTCGTCACCAGCTAATTAAGTAGATGGGTAGCTTACATCATGCCACCCATGCCACCCATTCCGCCCATGCCACCCATATCAGGAGCACCGCCACCAGCAGCAGCTTCCTGTGGCATTTCTGCAATCATGCACTCTGTAGTGATCAATAGACCCGCAACAGAAGCTGCATTTTGCAGCGCAGAACGAGTTACCTTAGTTGGATCCAGGATACCCATTTCGATCATGTCGCCGTAAACACCGTTAGCAGCGTTATAACCGAAGTTACCTTCACCGTTTTCAACTTCGTTAGTTACAACAGAAGCTTCATCACCTGCGTTAGCAACGATTTGACGTAAAGGCTCTTCTAGTGCACGTCGTGCAATATCGATACCGACATCTTGATCATGGTTATCACCTTTAAGATCAGCAATCGCAGCACGAGCACGTACCAGAGCAACACCGCCACCAGGTACAACACCTTCTTCAACCGCTGCACGTGTTGCATGCAGAGCATCTTCAACGCGAGCTTTCTTTTCTTTCATTTCGATTTCAGTGGCTGCACCAACTTTGATCACTGCAACACCGCCAGCTAATTTAGCAACACGTTCCTGCATTTTCTCTTTGTCGTAATCAGAAGAAGTTTCTTCGATTTGAGCTTTGATCTGAGAAATACGACCATGAATTTCGTCACTGCTTCCAGCACCGTCAACGATAGTAGTATTCTCTTTAGAGATTGAAATTTTCTTGGCAGAACCCAGGTCTTCCAGAGTCGCTTTTTCCAGGCTTAATCCAACTTCTTCAGAGATAACCTGTCCACCAGTCAGCAGAGCAATATCCTGCAACATAGCTTTACGACGATCACCGAAACCAGGTGCTTTAACCGCACATACTTTAACGATGCCACGCATGCTGTTAACAACCAGAGTAGCCAGCGCTTCGCCTTCGATATCTTCAGCAATAATCAGTAAAGGCTTGCTAGCTTTTGCTACGCCTTCAAGAATTGGAAGCAGATCACGGATGTTAGCGATTTTCTTGTCAAACAGAAGAATCATAGGATCTTCAAGTTCAGCAGTCATAGTCTGCTGATCATTAACGAAATAAGGAGACAGGTAACCACGATCAAACTGCATACCCTCAACAACGTCTAGTTCATTATCAAAAGAAGAACCTTCTTCTACAGTGATGACGCCTTCTTTACCAACTTTATTCATCGCTTCAGCAATGATTCCACCCACAGACTCATCAGAGTTTGCAGAAATTGAACCAACCTGAGCAATAGCATTATTGTCAGCACAAGGTGTAGACATACCATGTAAATGCTGAACAGATGAAGCTACAGCTTTATCCAGACCACGTTTAAGATCCATTGGGTTCATGCCAGCAGCAACTGCTTTCATGCCTTCACGTACGATAGCCTGAGCCAGTACGGTTGCAGTTGTAGTACCGTCACCTGCGATATCAGAAGTTTGTGAAGAAACTTCTTTAACCATCTGTGCGCCCATGTTTTCGAACTTGTCTTCAAGTTCAATTTCTTTCGCTACAGATACACCATCTTTAGTGACCGTAGGGGCACCAAAACTTTTTTCCAGAACAACATTACGGCCTTTAGGACCTAATGTTACTTTTACAGCATTAGCTAGAACGTTAACGCCATTGACCATGCGGCTACGCGCATCATCACCAAATCTTACTTCTTTTGCACTCATAATTTAATAATCTCTTTAGTGTCTTTATTCAACAACAGCCATAATGTCATCTTCGCGCATGATTAACAGATCTTCTCCGTCAACCTTCACTTCAGTACCGGAGTACTTACCGAACATGATTTTGTCACCGACTTTAAGATCTAAGGCACGGACGTCACCAGAATCGGTGATTTTGCCATTACCAACAGCCAGAATTTCTCCTGTGCTTGGCTTTTCTGTAGCTGAATCAGGAATGACGATACCACCTGCAGTAGTACGTTCTTCTTCCATACGTCTGACGACCACGCGGTCATGCAAAGGACGAATATTCATTTATTAGACTCTCCTAATGATTAAGTTAAATTTTCTGTAGTAAGTTGCTTTATTAGCACTCTATCTCTGAGAGTGCTAATCATAATCCGCAAAGCTGCATAGTCAAGCTATATAGGGGGTGTTTTTATAGTTTCAAGTAAGAATTACAGGTGAATGTTAAAAAGATGATAAATCAACGCTATTTTAAAGATGACATTACTCATCATCCTTATGATATTTAACACCTTCAATCACGTCACCGGATGATTTTTTTTGATGCGACTGAGGGTGATATTGAGATTGATAGTCATTGGGCATACTAAAGCGACCTGAAGCCATGAAACGGGCAACCAGAGAACCTATAATCATAGAACGGGTTAGAGGAAACAGCAAAAGGAAACCCACCGTATCGGTAAAAAAACCAGGGGTCAGTAAAAAAGCACCTGCAATGACAAGAGCAAATCCTTCCATCAACTCTTTGGCAGGCATTTCACCACTATTCATTTTCTGCTGTGCTCTGGATAACGTCGATAAGCCCTGACTTTTAAGCAGTTGAACACCAATAACAGCCGTCAATACAACAAAAAATACAGTCCATAATGCGCCTATCACCTGCCCTACCTGGATCAGGATATAAATCTCCACAACAGGAACAATTAAAAAGATTAGAGCAAATACTGGAAACATAATGGCCTCAAGATATAGAATACGCGCTTTTGCGCTTAAGAATATACTATTATAGTGCTTGAACGGAAAGGTTAGATCTATTGCGATTTATCCGCTCAAGCACTATATAAGGCTAAATTCCTCGCAATCAACTGAAGAAAGTAAGCTTAAGCAATAGTTAAGTTTCAGCGCATTTGATAAAGGTATTCTATATGGCTGATATTATTTTGTTGCTAACTACGTGGCCGGATGAGCTAAGTGCCCGAAAAACAGCTGCAATATTATTAAATAAAAATCTGGCCGCATGTGTAAACATATTGCCAAAAATGCTGTCTATGTATAAATGGGATGGAGAGATCCAGACTGAAACTGAACATCAGATGCTGCTTAAAACCACGGCAGATCGAACACAAAAATTAAAACAGGCCATTCTGGATAACCATCCTTATGAATGTCCAGAAGTACTGATCTTGTCTGTTACAGGAGGATCAGAAGAATATTTGAACTGGATAACAGGTAATACTAAATGAATTTCATGAAAACACTTTTACTGGTTTCATTAATGCTACTGGGCTCAAGCACTGTTTTAGCCCAGCAGGATGAGCTGTTGCCTCCAGAAAAAGCCTTTAGCCTACAAGCCTGGGTTGAAGGCGATAAAGTCATCGCTAAATATGATATTGCTCCCGGCTATTATATGTATCGTGATGCCTTTCAATTTGACATGGAAAGTGATGGTGCTGTATTTGCTGAACCCAATGTTCCAGATGGAAAAATAAAACACGATGAATTTTTTGGTGATGTTGAAATTTATCGAGACAGTATTGCTATAACACTTCCGCTCGAATACATGAGTGGCACTAAACCAGTCGCTATAAATATTAAGACTGCCGGTCAGGGCTGTGCCGATATTGGCGTTTGCTATCCTCCTTTATATCAGTCACTGGTGATGAATTTATCCGATTCAGCAAAAGTGTCACCAAAACCGTATGAATTCAAACCTGTCAAAGTTGCAGCGGCCAGCGTTGAAAATGGTGTTAATGAACTACAGAACCTGTTTTCACAGGCTACCCAGTTAATGCCGACAAACACTGCTCCAGAACCAGTACCTACTCAAGATTCAACAAGCGAAAGCAGCTTAAACCCACTGGCTCTGTTACAGGCTTTGGGTGGAGATATCGGGCTGGAAGATGATGATGAAATACCTGATCCAGATAAGGCTTTTCAAGTAGCAGCCACTATCGATAAAAACAACATTATCCAGTCTGAAATTCAGATTTATAAACACACCTACCTTTATAAAAATAAAATGAAGGTAGAATTACTGGATGGTAACGGCCATAGCCTGGGTGCAGTTTCTCTGCCAAAGGGTGATGAAAAAAATGATGAATTTTTTGGTCTGATGGAGGTTTACCATGATTACCTCAAGATATCTATTCCTGTCTTATCTGAAGCACAGGCAAGCAGTCAACTTACATTAGCTTACAAATATCAGGGCTGTGTAGAAGATAAAATCTGCTATCCACCAATCACAAAATATTTCAAAGTAGATCTGAATGATCATTCTCTGGACATCTCTGACGAACGTCCAGAAATATCAAATGCAGCTGTAAGCAGTAAGCAAGCTTCCTCAACATCATCTTCAACAGTTGCCGTAGAGCAAGATCAAAATGAACAGGATCGTTTTGCGGGCATCATTGCCAATGAAAGCCTGTTTATTATTATAGGATCATTCTTTCTGGCCGGATTACTGTTAACGTTCACGCCTTGCGTATTCCCAATGATCCCCATTCTGTCAGGTATCATTGCTGGACAGGGTGACAACATTACCACTCGTAAAGCTTTTACCCTTTCACTCGTGTACGTTTTAGCCATGGCATCAACTTATGCGGTAGCCGGAGCCGTCGTGGGACGATTCGGGGCAGAATTTAATATTCAGGCCTGGTTCCAGGATCCGTTAATTTTGAGCATATTTGCTGGCGTATTCGTTTTACTATCACTTTCCATGTTTGGCTTTTACGAACTGCAAATGCCTTCATTCATTCAAAGCCGACTGACTGAGTTCAGTAACAAGCAGGAAGGTGGCAATCTAGTAGGTGTTGGCATAATGGGTCTGTTATCAGCACTCATCGTCGGCCCCTGTATAACCGCTCCACTGGTAGGAGCTCTGGTCTTCATTTCACAAACTCAGGACTGGCAACTGGGCGGGCTTGCATTGTTTGCTCTTGGCCTTGGCATGGGTACACCGTTATTAATTATCGGTACCACTGCAGGTAACCTGTTACCCAGAGCTGGCACCTGGATGGATTCGGTAAAAGCAGTTTTTGGTATAGCCCTGATAGCGGTAGCAATCTGGCTGTTAGAACGTATTTTACCAACATCCGTAACCATGTTGTTGATGGCAACATTGATTATCGTATCGGCCATTTACATGGGTGCAATTGACAGCCTGCCAGAAGGTTCTAGTGGCTGGAAAAAGCTATGGAAAGGCATCGGCCTGGTCATATTGTTTTATGGATTATTTTACTTATACGGCGTTGCCGCTGGCAGTAAAGATTTAATTCAACCTTTAAAAGGTATCACTGGCTCAGTCGTAACGACATCGTCGGGTTCAGTCAGTCAGTCTCATATAGCATTCAAACAAATCAAAGGTGAAGCAGGTTTGCAACAGGCACTGGCTTCAGCTAAAGGCCAGCCTGCCATGCTCGACTTTTATGCTGACTGGTGTATTTCCTGTAAAGAAATGGAAAAATATGCATTTACCCACCCAGATGTTCTAAAAGCCCTGAAGGGTTTTCAAACCTTACAAACCGATGTCACCGACAATGATCAGACGGATAAATTATTCATGAAATCTCTGGGTATATTTGGACCACCCGCTATTTTATTCTATGACAGAAATGGAAAAGAAATTGAAGGTAGCCGGGTTGTAGGAGAAATGAGTGGTGAAAAGTTTGCTGCTCACATCATTAAGTATGCAGGCAACCTGTAACAATGAACCGTAATATCTTATTCATTATAGCTATCAGTCTGCTATCTACTGTTGCTGGTGTTGCAATGTTCCGTTTCAGCACAGCACAGCCAGAATTTATCAGCGCCAGTGTCAGTACAGATTCAGCTCCCCACAAATCTACAGACTCAACTAAACCTGTCGCATTGAACTTTGACAACATTGTATTAAATGACTTAGAAACTAAACCTCGCAATCTTAGTGAGTGGAAAGCTCCTATAATGATTGTCAACTTCTGGGCGCCATGGTGCCCACCCTGTCGACGTGAAATTCCAGCCCTGGTGGATATACAGAAAACATATCAGCACAACATGCAATTAATTGGTTTATCTTTCGATACACAGCAAAACGTCACTGCATTCAACGATAAATACCCTATGAACTACCCTTTATTGCTGGTTCAAAAAGAAGCTACTCAAATTAATAAATATTTTGGTAATGACAGTAGAGCACTTCCATTTACTGCAATTTTAAATGAACAGCGCGAAATAGTTTTTCAACACAGCGGTGAAATCAGTAAAGAACAGTTAGAAACACAGATTCAAAAACTAAGTCAAAAGTCGGCAGTCCAAAGTTAATAGTAAAAATTCAACACCAAAATCAAAAACATTGACTCTTGCTTTTGACTAGCGACTTAAGACTTAAGACTTAAGACTTAAGACTTAAGACTTAAGACTTAAGACTTAAGACTTAAGACTTAGAAACATTGCCTCGATCATCGTTAATTTATAGTAAAACTGGACACGATCATGCAGCTATGTGAGAATTGCATCCAATTTTTAACACTCCGGTAAAATCATTTAAAGCATGTCCAATATTCTGGTCATCCACGGTCCAAATCTCAACCTTCTTGGACAACGCGAACCCGGTCACTACGGTGTAGATACGCTGGACTCTATCAACCAACAGTTAACCCAACTGGCACAGGAAAATTCAACTGATCTGGCAACCTTCCAGTCAAACCATGAAGGTCAGATAGTCGATAGAATTCATCAGGCTTTACAGGATAAAACAGATTTTATTGTTATCAATCCAGCCGCATTTACACACACCAGTGTTGCTATTCGTGATGCTTTTCTAGGCTGTAGCATTCCTTTTATTGAGGTACATTTATCCAATGTACATGCACGAGAAGAATTCAGACAACATTCATTTTTATCTGATATCGCCGTGGGCGTTATCAGCGGATTGGGCAAAGAGAGTTATCTTTTAGCCCTCAAAGCAGCGATATCACGCTGTAACAAATAACTTAAACAGAACCATAAATTAGAGAGAATTCATGGATATTCGAAAAATAAAAAAACTTATAGAGTTGCTGGAGGAATCTGGTATCGCCGAACTTGAAATTAAAGAAGGTGAAGAATCAGTTCGAATCAGCAGGCAATTCGCCTCTGCTCCTGTTGCAGTTGCTCCCGCCATGGCCGCACCTGCTATTGCAGCACCTGCTGCCGCTGCTCCCGAGGCCGCCACACCTGCCCCGAGTGTTACTGAAGAACCCTCAGGACATCAGGTTAAATCGCCGATGGTTGGTACATATTACTCATCAGCTTCACCTACATCAGGCTCTTTTGTCTCTGTGGGTAAAAAAGTCAATATCGGTGATACCTTGTGCATCATTGAAGCGATGAAAATGATGAACCAGATAGAAGCAGATAAGGCAGGAACAATTAAACAAATCATGCTTGAAAATGGTCAACCCGTCGAATTCGACCAGGTTTTATTTGTTATTGAGTAGAGGCTGTCTGATATGTTAGAAAAAATCGTAATCGCCAATCGTGGCGAAATAGCTCTACGAATTCTCCGGGCCTGTCGCGAAATGGGCATACAAACTGTTGCAGTTCATTCCACAGCCGATAGCGATCTGAAACATGTTCGCCTGGCCGATGAATCAGTCTGTATTGGGCCGCCATCCTCTCTGGAAAGTTATCTTAATATTCCAGCTATTATCTGTGCAGCTGAAGTCACCAATGCTTCAGCTATTCATCCAGGGTATGGGTTTCTATCAGAAAATGCTGAATTTGCCGAACAGGTTGAATCTAGTGGTTTTAAATTCATCGGACCAAGCGCCAAAGCTATTCGCACTATGGGTGACAAGGTTGCAGCTATTAAAGCTATGAAAGATGCCGGTGTACCTACTGTACCAGGTTCAGATGGCCCATTAAATGATGACAATGAGCGTAATCTAAAAATTGCAAAAAGAATCGGTTACCCGGTCATCATTAAAGCTGCCGGTGGCGGTGGCGGTCGCGGCATGCGCGTTGTAAATGCCGAAGGAAGCCTGTTGAATTCAATACAGTTAACTAAAACTGAAGCCGGTGCTGCTTTTAACAATGATGTTGTTTACATGGAAAAATATCTGGAAAAACCTCGTCATGTAGAGATCCAGGTATTAGCCGATTCACACGGTAATGCGATTCATCTTGCCGAACGTGACTGCTCCATGCAACGTAAACATCAAAAAGTGGTCGAAGAAGCCCCTGCTCCAGGTATCACTCCCGAGCAACGTGCCAGAATTGGCGAGCGCTGTGCCATGGCCTGTGAAGAAATGGGCTATGAAGGTGCAGGAACTTTTGAATTTTTATATGAAAATGGTGAGTTTTATTTTATAGAAATGAATACCCGTGTTCAGGTTGAACACCCTGTCACTGAAATGATCACCGGTGTCGATATTATTCGTGAACAACTGTCTATTGCAGCGGGAAATAAACTCAATTATAAACAGGAAGATATTAAAGTTAGGGGTCATGCTATTGAATGCAGGCTGAATGCTGAAGATTCAAAAACATTCATGCCTTCACCCGGTAAAATCACTTCGTATCACGCGCCCGGAGGCCCTGGTGTCAGAATGGATACACACATTTATAATGGCTATTCAGTACCTCCTCATTATGACTCGATGATCGGTAAATTAATTACTTTCGGAGACACCCGTGAATCAGCCATTGCCCGTATGTCGGGTGCATTATCAGAAATTGTAATAGAAGGCATCAGATCAAATATCAACCTTCAGCGTGATATTATCAGCGACGGAAATTTTGCGGCTGGCGGCACGGATATTCACTATCTTGAGAAAAAGCTAGGTATTCATTGAGTGCTCTACCCGTGTGATAATTACGAATTCAGCACCCCTGTCGTGTTTCGAAGCAAGGCGCAGTGCGAAGGTAATGACTACCCCCTTATCGAGCACTGGAACACAGCTACGGGACACGACAGGGATGCCCCTCGGGTTAGCTTGTCAGCGCACACGGACTGCGTAGCACCTCTTGACAAGGGAATAACCATTATCTACGAGGAGCACCTTGCCGTGAACGTTGACAAACTAACTGAATTCGTAATTATCACTCGGGTAGAACACTGATGCCATGGTTACAACTTAGCATTCAGTGTAGTCGTGAAGAACTTGAAAACACTGAAAATATTTTTCTGGAGTCAGGCGCATTAAGCCTGACTCTGGGAGATGCAAAAGATGAACCTATCTATGAACCTCTTCCCGGCGAAATTCCGGTTTGGCCAAACACTACGTTAACAGGCCTGTTTGAACAAACCAGAAGCATAGAAGATTTATACGATGAACTGGTAAAAAAACTTCCAGCTCATCAAATCTCTAGCATAAGAAAACATTTACTAGAAGATCAGGTCTGGGAACGAGTCTTTCTGGATCAGTTCACACCTTTACAGTTTGGAAAGAATTTGTGGATATGTCCTAGCTGGCATGAACCTCCTGACCCTGAAGCCTGTAATATCATTCTCGACCCGGGCATCGCTTTTGGAACAGGTACACACCCTACTACAGCTTTATGCCTCGAATTTTTAGATGAGAATCCTCCTGAAACTAAATCAGTATTAGATTTTGGTTGTGGTTCCGGCATTCTGGCAATCGCTGCCATCAAGCTCGGTGCTAGCAAAGTAACTAGCACAGATATCGATCCACAAGCCCTTGAAGCTACAGCCAATAACGCAAAACGTAATGATATAGACCCTGAACGGCTTGGCATTTGCTTACCTGAAAAAATGGATATTGAACCGGTTGAATACCTGATGGCTAATATCCTTTCCGGTCCCCTGGTCGAGTTGGAACCTCAACTTGCATCCCTCACTATCAAAGGTGCCCAACTTGTACTGTCAGGCATTTTACCCGCTCAGGCAGGTTCAGTGGGACAGGCTTATCAGCAACATTTTCAACTTGATGAAGTTAAGATTAAAGATAGTTGGTGCCGCATAACAGGTATCAGATTATGAGTAATCGCATGCATCTCAGTGACACGATGCAAACTACCTGCCCGCACTGCAACAGTATTTTTAAGTTAACGACTGACCACCTTGAAAGCGCTAGAGGTCAGGTACGCTGTAGCGAGTGCATGCAAGTTTTTAATGCCTTATTAAGTCTGGAAAATTTTACCGGTGAATTCGATGACTCATTAATTCAGCTACAACATGTTGAAAAACAAAATCAACAACCTGAAGTTTCAAAAGATGAATCTGTTGAAGAATCTACCGATGAACCTGTGTCATTAAAACAGGCCATGTATGGTGATAACTATTCGTCAGCAAATAACTTTAGGCCGCTATTATGGGTAGCGGGTATTTTACTGCTGGTCATCACCGTTATAGTACAAACTGTTTATTACCAGCGATATACACTCATTTCCTCTCCACATTATCAGCAACAAATTTTAAATTTATGTCAAATTCTTCCCTGTGATGAATCTCGCTTTTCGAACCTGGCACAAATTAAACTATTAGAAAGAAACATATTCACCCACCCTACCCGAAAAAATGCACTGATGGTTAGCGGATCATTTGTAAATAAAGCCTCTTTCAGCCAGGCTATTCCATCATTACTAATCAGCTTGTCAGACACCCAGGGTAATTTTATTGCGAACCGCTTATTCAAGTCTGAAGAATTTCTGGCAGACAAAACCCTCAACCGGCTAAAACCAGGCAAACCAGTACAGTTTCGTCTGGAAATACTAGACCCGGGCAGCGAAGCCCTGGCCTATGAATTTGAATTTTACAGCTGATACTATGGAAAATAACCAGTCAGGTTTTAACATTGGACCTTACCAGTTTTCAAACAGACTGGTATTAGCCCCCATGGCAGGAGTAACTGACAGACCTTTTCGAAAGCTTTGCCGGTCACTTGGGGCAGGCATGACAGTATCAGAAATGGTCAGCAGTAAACCAGAGTTACGAAAAACCCGAAAATCCTTATTGCGACTAGATCACCAGGGCGAGCCGGGTCCGATTATCGTACAGATAGCTGGAGCAGATCCAGAAATAATGGCTGATGCAGCTCGATATAATGTGGATCAGGGTGCTCAAATAATCGATATCAACATGGGTTGCCCTGCCAAAAAAGTATGTAAAGTCGAGGCCGGCTCAGCTTTAATGAAAGATGAAAAAAAAGTGGCTGAGATACTTGCAGCCGTAGTGGGTTCAGTCTCAGTGCCTGTTACATTAAAGACCCGTACGGGTTGGTCCAGAGAGCATAAAAACATAAGCCAAATTGCAAAGATTGCTGAAGACTGTGGCATTCAGGCTTTAACAGTTCATGGTCGAACTCGTGAAGATAAATATAATGGATTTGCCGAATATGACTCTATTCGTTCATTAAAACAACAACTTACAATTCCTTTGATTGCTAACGGTGATATAGATAGTGCAAAAAAAGCACGAACGGTCATAGACATCACTGGCGCTGATGCTATCATGGTTGGACGTGCTGCCCAGAATAAACCCTGGATCTTTCGTCAAATAGACCATTACCTGAATACCGGACTGGAACTTGATGAACCTGATCTGACAATAAGAAAAAACTGGCTACTTCAACATCTTCAAAATTTGTATGAATTTTATGGAGAGTTTCAGGGACTGCGAATTGCACGTAAACACATTAACTGGCAACTTGGTGACGAAAATATTTATCAGCAAAATTATAAACAGCTGATCATGTTAACCGAGACCAGTAGTGAGCAAACAGGGCTTATAGAACAACTTTTTGAACAATTGCATGCCAATTATTTTGACACTGCCTGTTAAGAAGTAAGCTGTAAAATCCAGTTGCAGATGGAGAAACACAGGCTAGAGTGTATGTATTTGAGATATTCAGTTTAATAGCAGTCTGATGTATTTATAAAAGACTCTGACTAAAAGCTGGATTTTCAAATACCTGCGCTATCAACGTGTTTTCAACCAGGAGTTCAGGGATTCACCTTCCCCGGGCACTACCTGATATTACTGGTTAAATTACCACCAGTGTTGTTAATAATGAGAAATTGGTTTGAATAGCAGCTCGAATAAAAATAATTACTCCCTGAAACAAACGGTAGAATTAGCATTGACGCAATACCTTAGTGATCTGGATGGAGAAATACCCAGTAATCTATACGATAAAGTATTGTCTGAAATTGAAAAACCGCTGTTTTCAACAATCATGGACCATTGTGAGAACAATCAATCCAAAGCTGCAAGCTGCCTGGGTATTAATCGCGGCACATTACGCAAAAAACTCAAGCAATACGAAATTAATCCTTAATATTTGACTCCTTCTGCCCTGCAAGTTTTTCTCAATTTAAATAAATTCAATAATATTTATTCATAACATTCTTCATGTTAATCGATGCATACTGCAACCTAGCATCCGCAGTTGGCCGCTAAATAAAATCATAACCTATTGATATAATTACATATTTAAATCATGAGGAAGCTCTTCATGATAGCTAAAACCGCTACATCACTCATCTAGATCTTGTGTGTTCGCCTATCTATGCTAAAAAAATAGAAAGGACTAGCCATTCCTTTATTTTTTAGCTACGCCAGACAAACACACAAAACCAATCTGAATGCTGTCCAACTACGAATTCTAGGTTTATAATGCGTCGTTTTAAAATTCAGGACTGAAATATGGCCGACTCAGAGCAATCAATTCGCCGCGCACTGTTAAGTGTTTCTGACAAATCTGGAATTCTGGAATTCGCTCGTTCATTACATGAGCAGGGAGTTGAATTACTCTCAACCGGAGGAACTGCAAAGCTGATTGCGGACAATGATATTCCTGTCACTGAGATTGCAGATCACACTGGCTTTCCTGAGATGATGGATGGCAGGGTAAAAACATTACACCCTAAAGTTCATGGGGGATTGCTTGGTCGCAGCGGAGTCGATGATGCTGTTATGGCGGAACATGATATCAAGCCGATTGATCTTGTAGTCATTAATTTATACCCCTTCCAGCAAACCGTCGCAAATCCTGATTGCACATTGGAAGATGCCATCGAAAATATCGATATTGGTGGCCCAGCCATGTTGCGATCAGCTGCTAAGAATAATGCCCGGGTTTGCGTGGTCATAGATCCACTCGATTATTCTCAGGTTTTACAGGAAATGGCTGATAATAATCAGGCCGTCAGTGCTGAAACACGTTTTTCTTTAGCCATTAAAGCCTTTGAACATACTTCCAGTTATGATGGTGCTATATCAAATTATTTTGGACGCATGGTACAATCTGAACAGGATAAACAATTCCCAAGAACAATTACTTTTCAATACCAGCACATGCAAGGCATGCGTTACGGTGAAAACCCTCATCAGAATGCAGCATTCTATGTAGAAACTAATCTAAAAGAACCTTGCATAGCCACCGCAGTTCAGTTATCCGGTAAAGAATTATCATACAATAATATTGGTGATACAGATGCGGCGCTAGAATGCATCAAACAGTTTGATGAACCCAGCTGCGTTATTGTGAAACATGCTAATCCTTGTGGAGTTGCGACTACCGATAATATTTTAACAGCTTATGATCGTGCTTTTGCGACAGATCCCGAGTCAGCTTTTGGAGGCATTATTGCTTTTAACCGCCCCCTGGATGAGCACACTGCTCAGGCCATTATTGATCGTCAATTTGTAGAAGTTATTATTGCACCTTCAGTTGACGAAAATGCTGCTGAAATCATATCAACTAAACCAAACGTAAGATTGTTATCAACCGGACAATGGAAAGAAGCAGCCTATCGACTCGATTCAAAAAGAGTTAACGGTGGATTGCTTGTTCAGGATGCAGATATGTCTTTGTATGACACTCTGGAAGTCGTCACAAAAACACAACCCACAGAACAGCAAATGACAGACCTTCTATTTGGCTGGAAAATAGCTAAATTTGTAAAATCAAATGCTATTGTTTATGCAAAAGAACTAATGACCATCGGTGTAGGCGCAGGACAAATGTCACGAATTAACAGTGCCCGTATTGCAGGAATTAAAGCTCAACATGCAAACCTCGAAGTCACCGGATCAATTATGGCATCGGATGCTTTCTTCCCATTCCGTGATGGCATCGATGCTGCCAATGATGCAGGCATTAAGGCAATCATTCAGCCTGGTGGCTCCATGCGGGATAATGAAGTTATCGATGCCGCTAATGAACATGGCATAGCTATGGTATTCACTAAAATGCGTCATTTCCGTCATTAAAGAACTTATTCACCACGATGAACACCAAGAACACGAAGGTTTTTAGAATTATTTTAAAGCGACATAAAATTTGGTTGCCTAAAGCACAATAAGCATAAATTTTAATACCTGTGTAAAATATTATCTTAAATTATTAATACTCATAAATATTAATAATCTTCGTGTACTTCGTGCTCTTCGTGGTAAAACATATACTAAAAGGTTTTAACTATGAAAGTACTCGTTATTGGTGGCGGTGGCCGCGAACATGCCCTGGCCTGGAAAGCTGCACAGTCTCCTCTTGTTTCTGAAGTTTATGTAGCACCTGGCAATGCCGGAACAGCAACAGAGAATAAACTCACCAATATCGATATCAATGCTGAAGATATCACTGGCTTATGTGAATTTGCCAAAACCTCAGCTATTGGACTCACTATTGTCGGCCCGGAAGCACCACTGGTTGATGGTGTTGTGGATCTTTTTCAAAGCGAAGGATTAAAAATATTTGGTCCCAGCCGGAAGGCTTCTCAACTTGAGGGTTCTAAGACTTTCACTAAAGATTTCCTCGCTCGTCACAACATACCTACTGCAGATTATCAAAGTTTTACTGAAATCGATCCTGCCATTACTTACCTGGAAAAAGTGGGTGCGCCTATCGTGATTAAGGCTGATGGTTTAGCAGCTGGAAAAGGGGTAATACTTGCTGAAACCACTGAGCAGGCAATTTCTGCGGTAAAGGACATGCTTGCCGGTAATGCATTTGGTGATGCAGGTCACCGTGTTGTTATCGAAGAGTTTCTGCAAGGTGAAGAAGCCAGTTTTATCTGCATGGTCGATGGTGAAAATATCTTGCCAATGGCCACATCACAGGATCACAAAGCTCGTGATAATGGCGATAAAGGACCAAACACAGGAGGCATGGGCGCTTATTCCCCCGCTCCGATTGTAACCGATGAAATGTCTCAACGCGTCATGGATGAAGTAATTCGACCTACGGTAGATGGCATGGCAGCCGAAGGCGCTCCCTACACAGGATTTCTATATGCTGGTCTCATGATTGATAAAAATGGAGTCCCCAAGGTTCTTGAGTATAACTGTCGATTTGGTGATCCTGAAACACAACCCATCTTAATGCGCCTGAAATCCGACCTGGTAGAACATTGCCTGGCCGCTATCGATCACCAGCTTGATCAACAAATAACAGTATGGAATACCAAAGTTTCACTTGGCGTTGTTCTCGCCGCCAATGGATATCCTGATCAATATAAAAAAGGCGAACCCATCAATAATATTCCAGTTGAAACTGAGTCAACTAAGGTTTTTCATGCAGGAACCACACTAAATTCAGAACAACAACTGGTAAGCAATGGAGGTCGTGTTTTATGTGCTGTGGCTTTGGGTGATGATGTACAACAGGCACAACAGGCTGCTTACCAGATCGTGAATAAAATAGACTGGAACGGATCCTATTTTCGTACAGATATCGGCTTTAAGGCTATTTAGTCATTTTTACAGATACCGTTTATCAGATTTTCTTCCCTGTTTAATTTTCTATTTAAACAGGGGAACTCATAAACTGCATTAAATAGTTCAACTAACTCCCTGACATAAAACTAAATAAATCAATTCTCTAAACCTCTGGACACTTTAAAGCAACAACACTACATATAGTGCTATTACTCCTGAATGAATACTATATATTGTCATCCCGCCTAAATATTTTATAATCTAACTATTGTTGATCTGACACAAAAATTAATAAACTTACAGCCTTAAACACCATCAGCGCTATCCTTTGGGAGGAACACGCATGAAATGTCCACACTGTAATTCTCTGATGAATATTTACGAATCCACAAAAAATGATAAAAGTCAGGTTTCCTTTTATCGTTGCAGTATCTGTGTCGCTCAACATGTTTCATCGAGCGTAGTGACCACTGGTCAGTTTTATGGTTTTGAAAATCAAAAGCATTCCATTTCTGAACGAGTTATAGTTGAATTTGGTGTTTAAGGAATTGAAAAAAAGCGGCGTATCTGGTTAATTTGATGTTACCAAGCATTAAACCAACCAATAGAGGATACGCCACCATGAGTAAGAATAACGTTGTTGATATAAATAATCGAGAGACAATCACAGATGCCCTGACAGACTTGTTGAAAACCGGTGCACAGCAATTAATTCAACAAGCAGTACAGGTAGAACTAGCAGAGTTTATGGAGCAGTATACCCATCAATTAACCAGTGATGGCAAAGCGTCAGTAGTGCGTAATGGTTATCAGCCAGAACGAGAGATATTAACTGGAATTGGTTCTGTACCGGTTAAGATCCCGAAGGTGCGATCCAGAGATGGAAAGCCGGTGACATTCCATTCTGCTCTGGTGCCTCCTTATGTCAGAAAGGCTAAATCAATTGAAGCCAGTCTGCCCTGGCTTTACCTTAAAGGTATTTCAACCGGAGAGATGGGTGAAGCCCTGAAAGTACTGGTTGGCAACGATGCAAAGGGCTTATCGGCCAGCACGGTCTCACGCCTGAAACAGGAGTGGGGGCAAGAGTATCAACAATGGCAGCATAAACCGTTAGATAAAGACCAGTGGGTTTATATCTGGGCTGATGGAATCTACTCAGGATTAAGATCGGAAGATACCAAGCTCTGTGCGCTGGTCATCATTGGTGTCAATGAACGAGGTCAAAAGCACTTTTTGGCCATTGAAGATGGTGTGCGAGAATCGACGCAAAGCTGGCGAGAAGTTCTGCTTAACCTTAAAGATCGAGGGATGAATGCCCCTCAGCTGGCGATAGGAGATGGTGCACTGGGTTTCTGGAAAGCACTGGATGAAGTGTATAGTAAAACGCGTCATCAACGCTGCTGGGTACATAAAACAGCCAATATATTGAACAAGCTACCCAAGTCATCACAGCCTAAAGCCAAACAGGCATTGCATGAAATCTGGCAGGCAGAAACAAAAGAGAATGCCGAAAAAGCGTTTGATTTATTTATAAAAACTTATGAAGCGAAATACCCAAAATCAGCATTGTGTTTACAGAAAGACAGAGAGGAACTGCTGGCTTTCTATGATTTTCCTGCACAGCATTGGCAGAGTATAAGAACCAGCAATCCGATTGAATCCACCTTCGGCACCATACGCCACAGAACGAAGCGAGCAAAAGGCTGCCTGTCACGTGATGGCATGTTGCATATGATGTTTAAACTGGGTCAATGTGCTGAAGATAAGTGGAGAAAATTAAGAGGCTTTGGTTTCCTGGGACAGGTCATCAAAGGTGTTCAATTTAAAGATGGGATAGAGGTCATTTCAGATAAGCAGGTCGCCGCTTGATTAGATGCCTAAACACCAGATTTGACAATAACTCTGCTTTTTGGGATAATAATCACAAATCGAGACTCATAATAATAATGGCTGATACAAATAACGATACGATTATAACCAGCCTTAGTAGCATCCCGGCATGTTGAGCAGAGAAGAATCCAATACACGGATATCTTTTCTTATTTTGTTAAATCAATTTTAGGGGATATACAATGATTCATAAAATTTTACAAACAGGATTACTGGTGGCCGCTCTGGCTATACCTGGAACAGCTTTGGCAGCAATTGCAGGATCGGCTCATGATTTTAGCGGAGGCGGAGGGAATGTGTGCTCAGGTTGTCATACTCCTCACAATGCATTGGCTAGCACTTCTGGCCCGTTATGGAATGCGGCTGCATCGAATGGTACTTACTCAATGTATGATAGTCCAAGTATTAATATGGTTACAGATACAGTACCGAATGGTGTTTCTGCTGCTTGTCTGAGTTGCCATGACGGTGTACTTGGTGTTGTTGGAGCTGGTAGTGGTAAGAACTTAGGAGAAGATTTAACAAACGATCATCCTATCAGTATTGCTTATGACAATGCTGCAGATAGTGGCTTTGTGCAATTAAATCAATTGAATGCAGGCTTAAAGTTATATGGTAACAAGGTAGAGTGTGCTACCTGCCACGATGTGCATGCGACTGACGTCGTTGGGAAATTAGAGCGCAACCTGGGTGGTCAGGATATATGCACAGCATGCCACATTAAGTAAGTCTCCCGGCTGAATCGAGTAGTATGGTGGGTTCTTTTAATAAACAAACAGGAATTCGGGTTAAGCAATTTACCCTTATTCCTGTTTTGTTACTTGCTGTGATAGCTTGCAGTACCGAAACCCGCCAACTATTTTTTGATATCAAGCCACCCATGGCCGAGGAATTGGCCTCAAAACCCTCAGAATCACCGGAAATTCAAGAAAGTCAAACAAAGGACAAAAATTTATCACTGAGTTCCAGTGTGTTTTCATTTCCAGGTATGGATGAAGACCTTCCCCCACCGGCAATAGAAGAAGTGTTGGAATGGGAAAAGGCTGAGCAGATGTTGCCTAAAGATGAAGAAGACAATGTGGACTGGTCGGAGGCTTTGAGGCAGGGTTTAATAAGGCCTCGAACCGGTGCTGACCCAAGAACCCTGTGGATGACTACCTTTCAATGGGATTTTATTATTCCTGCTGTAGTCGATGAAGATGAGGACGAAGATGAAGATGAGGAGGATGAAACAGAAGGTAATAATGAAGACATAAATGTCGCTGGAAAAGGTGATGACGCTGATGAGGAAGAAGATGATGATGAGGAGGAAGACGACGACGATGACGCCAATGAGGATGATGCTTATTTTCCACATTCATCTCATACCCAGTGGTTAAGTTGCAAAAACTGTCACATGACGATTTATCCTTTCAGAAGAAACCCCGCTACCATGAAGGAGATGAAAAAAGGCAAATCCTGTGGAGTTTGCCACGGTAAGAAGAAAGTTGCTTTTTCATTGAAGGCATGTGGCCGATGTCATCTGAATAGCGAGTAGATTGTGATGAATTTGTTTGGATGTGACGTCAGATGAAAAAGCCAAACTATATTGTCATGCTATTACTGGGATGCTCTGTATTGCTAATTATTAAACCGGGTTTTTGTCAACAGGCACCCGGAGATCTTCAATATGATCGAAAGGATGCTGACCCTGAAAAACTGGAAACTTTCCCACCGTCTATTTTTCAGCACTGGATACACCGAGTTCGTTATCGATGTGATGCCTGTCATGACACACTGTTTAAGATGAAACTGGGTGTTACTCCTATAAGCCACGATCTGATGGATAAGGGGAAGCTGTGCAGTGCATGCCATAACGGACAGATTGCATTCGATGCTGGCTTCAAAAACTGCAACCGGTGTCATGTTACCGAGGAAAAATGAACGGTATGTACCGCTCTCAAGTTTTCCCGAGAGTGATGCGGTTTATTTCTGTCACCCGGATATTAGTCTTCATGACTATATTTTGGACTGTTAATAGTATTGCAGAATCAAAGAATTCGTTGACTCTATACCCGGCTGAAGTAGAGGCCATATTCAGTTTTGATCATGATGACCGAAATGGCAGTGGTAATAGCAGTTTCAGCTCACAGGAAACCGACAGTGAATTTGGTGTCAGACTAGTTCAGGAAGCATATCTCTATGACCCTGATATAGCCTGGTTTATTGTTGATATAGAACCCTCAATTATGCGTGAAGACACCAAATCTTCTACTTTGACCGAAGATAGCAGTGGCAGGAATCTTGATTATTTTTTCCAGGCAGATATTTTGCAGGAAACTACTTTACCGGTAGGGTTCAATATTCAGATACAGCATAGCTCGGATCTGCTGGATGGTTCTCTGGGAAGTCAATATGATAATGTCATCGATACTAAGCAGGCATCTGTAGACTGGAAGTTAGATGCCTTTCCAATAAGTTTAACTTACCGAGATGAGGTGCTTGATCAGGAGTTTCAAACCAGCCTTAATGATCAGCTGTCAAAACGAAATGAAAATTTACAAAATTGGGTGTTAAAGGGAGGGAGTAGTAAGCTGGATTTGCGTTTGGAGCATGAAAACCTGGATGATCTTATCAGTACTAGAAATAATGATTTTGAGCAGGATGAAGCTTATTTAAGACATTGGCTTTCCTGGGGCAGGGCCAGTGAACTTAGATCTATACTTGAATATTCTGATCGAAATGGATTTAACGCCAACAAACGCCTGACCTTTGAAGAGAATGCACGTATTCAGCACACTGAGAATACTTTCAGTCGAACATTTTACCGCTATTTTTCTATCACACAGAACACGGAGACTGAAGAGCACAATAGTAAATTTGAGTTGAATCATAATCTCTACGGAAATCTGACAACCATTGCCAGTGTGGAAGCTGATGCTGCGCGTTCTGATAACCTTGATGAAAATATTCAAACGGTAGAGCTGTTTAGCCGTTACCAGAAACAGGACTTGTTTGGTGCAACGGTCAATGCCGGATTAGGCGTTTCCTATGGGGAGACCGACAGAGATTCTACATTTGGGTTAGTTGATGTTGTTGACGAAAGTCATACTGCACGACTTAATGGGGTGATACTGAATACTCGGTTCATTTTTACCAGTACCATTATCATCACCGATAGCACTGGCACGATTGTTTATAGTGAAGGTTTTGACTATGTGGTGAATAATCGCAGTGGGGATCTTACCGAGGTGCAAATTATTGCCGGTGGCCAGATTAATGATGGTGATAGCATATTGGTCAGCTATCAGGCACAGGCATTGCCATCACAGAAATTTTCGACTACTTATAGCCGCTATAATTTGGGGATTAATCTGGGCTGGTTGAGATTATCGCACAGTGATAGTAAATCGAATGACAGTCTAATATCGGGTGCCGATGAGAGTTTCCTCAATGATACGCGTTTTACCATTACCGATATAGAGTTTCGTTGGGAGCTTAACAAAAGTGATCTTCTTCTGGGAGCACAACGAAATTACCAGCTGGCAGGTGGATTTTCTTCGACTACTTACACCTATAAACAAACCTTTTCCTGGACCTATTCAAGGGATTTCCGTTTAAATTTAAGTACCATTGAATCCTTTACAGAAGAAGAGGATCAGGATACTGACCTGTACAGTCTCGATCTTTCGATTGACTGGAGGCCTTTGCCTGCTTTATCAATAGTTCCTACGGTTGGGTTCTGGCAACGACAGGATACAGAGAATTCGGTTCCCAGAAGCTCCAGTGAGGATGAATTTATCACTGCCGGGTTTAAGTTACACTGGAAGTATCGTCAGATAGCAGTGGACTTTAGCTATTTCCGTGACCGGCGAACTCTTCAGACTAACCAGACAGTCGATGGAAACCAGGTAGATGAATATAAATATATGTTCAGGCTGATACGGAAATTCTTATGACATTACACTGGTTCCTGCTATTGCCGTTATTACTCAGTGCTTGCGCAACGACTGCTCCTGTATTGCCTGAGGTGATGCCCCACCTGGTATGGCCTGCAGCGCCAGAGCCAGCTCGCATTGAGTTTGTAAATCTGTTTAGTAAAGCCGATGATCTTGGGATGAAAAAATCTTTCTTCAGCAAGTTGATCGAGTTTTTTGCAGGTGCTGAAGAGCGGCGAATGACTCGCCCCTATGCTATTGCTGCTAACAGTGAAAAAATTATTGTTGCTGATCCAGATGCTTCGGCTGTGCATTTATTTGACCTGAAACGAAAAAAATACCGCAAACTCAATCGCACAGGGAACTTGCATCTTGAAACACCTATTGGTGTTGCCATTAGTGATGATAGATTATTTATTGCTGATTCACAGTTGAACAAGGTTTTTATACTGGATGAAAAACTGGAGCTGTTGACAGTACTTCAAGGGTTTCAACGTCCCACCGGGCTTGCATTTGATCCTGTGCGTCAGTACCTCTATATCGCGGATACTCTGGCACATCAGGTTAAGGTATTTGATCATAATGGCCAGTTTCAATTTATTATTGGAGAGCATGGTGAAAATAATGCCCAATTCAATTTCCCCACTCACCTGGCTTTTAGTGGAGACCGTCTGTTTGTAAACGATACTATGAATTTTCGAATACAGATTTTTGAGTTTGATGGTCGTCACCTGAAGACTTTTGGAAAGCATGGTGATGCTAGTGGCTCTTTCGCACAGTCAAAGGGATTGGCTATAGATGCAGATGGTCATGTCTATGTGGCTGACGCAATGTCTGGTCGTGTGCAGATTTTCGATCAAAATGGAGTCTTTTTATTAGACTTTGGTTCATTCGGTAACACACCCGGTAGCTTCCAGTTGCCTGCAGGACTTTCCTTTTGGGAAGATAAGTTATATGTCGCTGACTCTTTTAATGGACGAGTTCAGGTGTTTCGCTATTTAGCGGTGGAGAATTGATATGGTTAGAGTAATCCTGTTGGGAGTATGCTTACTAATTGCTTCGGGCGTATTTGCCGTTGGAGTAGTATCAGATACCGTACATAATCTTTCTGTCAGTGGTCCTGGTCCAGTCAAAAGTCTGACTGAAGACCGTATCTGTATTTACTGTCACATTCCTCACTCTGCCTCTGCACAAGCCCCATTGTGGAACAGACTCTCTTCGGGTGGTTATATCAATTATCAAAGTAGTACAACGGATGCATCTCCGGGCCAGTTGGGTGCGGCTTCGGTACGCTGTCTATCCTGCCATGACGGAACCATTGCATTGGGTGATCTGGCTAACAGCAGAGCTGGTATTATCGATAATCTGAGCACTACAAGGCTTAATGGGCGGTCGGGACTTGGTACCGATCTATCAGATGATCACCCGATTTCCATCATTTATGATTCGGGATTAAGCACCAGAGATCCAGATCTGGTTCATCCTGCTAATGTAGATCTACCTTTGCTCAGTGGAGAGCTGCACTGTACATCCTGTCATGATGCGCATGATAATACGACTCCTCCGTTTCTGCATAAATCTACCCTCTACGGTGAACTTTGTATTACCTGTCACAACTTGACTGGGTCGAACTGGGACTGGACCAATAGTTCCCATGGAACTTCAACGGCTGTCCCGCAGGGTACTGACCCATGGTCCGAACGTAAGCCTGAATGGAAAGGTTTGAATGTGGGTCAAAATGCCTGCATGAATTGCCATACACCTCACAATGCGGCTACAGCTGTCAGACTGGTGAAGGATCAGGAAGAACAGACCTGTTATCGATGTCATGATGGGTCAGTAGGTACTAATAATATTCAGGCAGATTTCCAACGGTTCTATCGTCACCCGGTTGATGTGACCCCCAATATTGACCATGACAGTGCCAGGCTGGAAAATCCAAGAACCATGCAATTACATGTAGAGTGTGAAGACTGCCACAATCCCCATGCAAGTTTTAGCTCATCTCCAATGATTTCCTTCAATCCAGGTAATCCACTGGATTCAAATCTAACCGTTGCGCCATTAGTGAATGGTAGTCTGGCAGGTGTTAGTGGAATCGATATAAATGGTAGCGTTAAAACAGAAGCCGATTTCGAGTATGAGGTGTGTTTTAAATGCCATGGTGTGCCTGCAAACAGTGCCTGTGAAAATCGACGTTGTTCCACAGCCGATAATTATCAAATGGTACGGCAAGATGGTGTTTATAACTTGCGCGACAAATTCGATACCGGTAATCCTGCATTAGTGTCATATCATCCCGTGTATGCCAACAACCCCAGCAATAATAGCGAGGTTCCAAGTCTGCGTAATGATATTCCACTAAATACTAGCAGTAGCCAGATTTACTGCAGTGATTGTCACAGTAGCAACAGTTCACCTGCTGCTGGTGATGTCGGGTCCTCAGGGCCACATGGTTCTCAGTATGAAGGTATTCTGGCACAACGCTACAGTTTTGATCCTGAATCAACTTCAATAACTTTTGACAATGCGTTGTGTTTCAAATGCCATGATGCCGGTAATCTTTATTCTGATGTATCCTTTAAACATAAAAAACACCTTGAAAAGGATTTTTCATGCATCAACTGTCATGATCCACATGGTTCAACTGCGGGGCCGCATCTGCTCAATTTTCTGACCTCTTCTAATGTGGCTGGTCAGACTCTGAATATTACCGGGGCAGGTGGTTATAACGAACCAACCTGGGTGGACAATGGATTATACAGTGGTACCTGTTACATGGATTGCCATGGCAAAGTACATGACGGCTGGAATTATTAGTTTGAACCTGCTTCGAGCAATATTTATTACTATCGCTATTTTAGCGATGCTGGCTACGGAAGTATCTGCAGATTTTTACCCTGTTCAAACTGGTACCATCAACCTGAACAGACCACATGATTATTCGCCTTCAAAGGATTGTGCGAACTGTCATTTATATTTGTACCAGCAGTTTGAACATTCGATGCATGCGAAAGCTTTCACCAATCCAGTTTTTCAGAATCAACTTTATGATGTTCTGCTTCCACAGATGAAAGAAAATCCCAATGCCAGGCACAAAGTAGGAAAGTGTCTGGCATGTCATTCTCCCACGATCTATATGACAAAGAACCAGCAGCTACCTGCCCGCCATAGAATGGAATATGGAGCCCCTGGTGTTACCTGTGATTTTTGTCATACAATGATTAGCTACTCAGGCAAGTCACCAGAAAACGCAAATTATGTGACCTCACCAGGTCCGATTAAGTATGGACCCTTTAAATATTCGTCGGACTGGCACCGAAAATACTCACCGTTTCATACCAGTAGTAAAATCTGTGGTGTGTGTCATGAAGGAAGCAATAGTCATGGTGTCCAGACACACACGACTTATAGTGAATGGCTGACGAGCTCCTGGCCAAAAAAGGGAGTCGAGTGTCAGGATTGTCACATGAGTGCAACGGGTCGCTTGATTGATGGAAAAGCTATATTCGAGAGAGGCATTATAGCTGCAGCCAGGTACATATCACCGCCTGAGAGGAAAAAACTATTTAGCCACCGCTTTCCCGGTACGAATGTGTTAAGTCAACTAGAAGGAGCTGTTAAATTAAAAATTTACAACTTATCGAGAGAAATTGAACCTGGTGATACAATCTTTCTTGGTATTTCTCTGGACAATAGTGAGGCAGGACACAGTATGCCGACAGGAGCCATTGAATTACGCCAGGCCTGGTTGGATGTTCGAGTTAGCTTGCCGCAATCAGGACAAGTATGGCAGCTAAAGGCTGAACGAATCTCTGATGAAAGCTGGGATACAGCGGGTATGAGTGTATCTAATACGCTATCACTGGATAATGAAATTACACCGGGCAGTCGGCTGTACAGGGCAGTTTTAGTAGACTCGAAAGGTCGCCAAACATTTAATAACTGGCAGGCTGTGTCCAAAGTTTTTGATAATCGTCTTAAGGCTGGGGAAATACGTCGAGAGATGTTTCGTTTCACCGTGCCGGCTGATGCTTTGGGTAATCTGGATGTGGAAGTAAAACTTTACTATTTGCGTTATCCACCTGCTTTCGTCACACGCCTTGGAATGAAACCAGCCAAAAATATTTTAGTGGCAAAGGAAAGTAAAATAATAAAGATAAACTACTAATTTATGTCGTAAAAATACCATCTTCATTAAACTGACGGGCTAAATTTTCACCTAGCCCTTTCAGTTTTCAAGGTTCATCAGATATATGGGGTTATTACATATAACCGTCAGACAATGTTTTCATGAAGTTTACAAGATCTTCATAATCAGTAACGCCATCGGAATTATCATTATCCAGCCCAAGAGGTGTTTTTAGCTCTTCAGCAATGTTTTCTTCTACTTCAGGTGTGAAAAATAATGATTGAGCTGGGTCTCTTATATAGTCAGCCACCGTAATATCATAGTGCCTGATAACTTCCTCCAAAGTCTGATATACACCGTTATGCATATAAGGTGCAGTTAGAGCAATGTTACGCAAGGTAGGTGTTCTGAATTTACCTGTTTAAATTGCTACATCGGCCGCATCAATATTTGAATTAGCAGCGAGACCGATATCTATATCCGAAGATGGGTTAGACGGGTTAACGGGAACTCCAATATTAAAATAATTGAAATCACTGAAAATAGTTTCATCATTGGCTGCAGATTCTGGTGGGAGAGCAAGAGTATGACAGTTTGCGCATTTAGCATCATTCATAAAAAGCTGTAAACCTCGGTCTTCAGAAGCTGTTAGTGAATATTTCCCCGCTCGCCATGCATCAAATTTTGAACTGAAAGGACTCATTTCTGCAGATTCTTCGAAAGCAGCAATTGACGTGGCAATGTTTGTATAAGCTGTATCTGTATCATCCAGGGCTGTAGCACCATAGACCGATAAAAAATCATCAGCATAACTGGCAGAAGCCACTTTAGTGACCACTTCAGCAGCATCAGAATTATTCATTTCAACCGGGTTTAAAAATGGTCCTTTAGCCTGTTCAATAAGATCGAGAGCACGGCCATCTAAAAATTGACCACCCTGGTAATGAGAAGTGGTACCGCCATCGGTCAGGGAGCTAGTTTTAGAAAAATCAGGGATAAAAGCAGCGTATGAAGATGTCGGGGCATTACGGTTACCAAATTCACCCGTTACAGAACCTTCTGAAACAGGTGCTGCTTGTGTTGCAACTGGGTCAGCAAAACCACTGGAAGGAGAATGGCAATCAGCGCATGACTGGTTTCCTTCGCTGGATAAACTAACGTCAAAAAATAATTTTTTACCCAGTTCCTGTTCTGCACTTAGTGAAGAGTCAGTACCTGTAGGAGTACTGGTTCCACTGCTACTACTACCGCAGCCAGTAATAATCAGAGTTGTAATAATAACGGTTGGAGCTAGAACTAAATTCAGTTTGTATTTCATGTAGAGATTACATCCTGTAGAGAAAGGCTCTGAATTATATCGAAAAAGTAATTCACTCATCATTGGCATAGATCAATTAATACAGTTAAGAGTTTTATGAAAAAAGTCACTTATTTATAACTGCATTTTTGATCGCCATACCAAGTTCTTGATACGCGATATGATTTTTTTATTTTGAAGGTAATGAGGTGTCAATGGAAGAGAGCTATAGCGTACTGACAGTACTGTTTTGGGAACAGAGATGCTACCCAGTGCGGATGATTCTGCCTATGTAGGAACCGGTGCCAGTGCTGGTGCAGAGATCTTAGCATTTAGTGTTTTAGGCGATAAGCTGCTTTATAGAGGGGTGACTTCTTCGGTTAATGGCAATAATAAAGTTGCCGAATTACTGACTTTGGATACTATCACTAACGTACTAACGTCAGCTTTTGTTTCAGGTGTTAGTTCATCCCAAAATAACCAGGTGGGTATATTTAACGGGTTTAGTTATTTCTTCAAACAAAATTTTACCCCAGGTATTTCTACAGTTCTTTATAAAACAGATGGTATTAATCCTGCAGTGACTGTTAAAACTTTCCCTCAGTTTGACTCTATATTCGAATTTACTGAGGTAAATGGTGAACTGTTTTTTGTGATCGATAGAGAATTATGGAAAACAGATGGTACTGAAGCGGGTACAACTATGGTAAAAGATATTAACCCCGGTGGTTTTGATAACTCTGCATTCTTTCCACTTTTTGGATAACAGTTATTTCTGGGGAAGATTGATAATTGTTAGCTGAAACCTGAAGAAAGCTAAATTGATTTACACTCTCTTCCAATCGATTCGATCTTTTTTCAAACCAATATTCATACCGATAGACAGTCTATGAGTTGGTGAGTTGTTTTTAGTGACCAGATGTGGGGTTTCTGGATTGAAGAAAATATAGTTGCCTGTAACCGGTGTTAAACTGATTTCCTGGTCACCTGTTTGTAACACCAGATCCCCTGAATCATCAGGAACTGTTAAATACACAACACCCGAAATTAACTCATTTAAATTATCATGGGTATGTAATGTGGTTACATGGCCGGGTGCCATTAAATTAAACCAGTAGCCAATATCCAGCTCATCTTTGTTAACTTCTAATAGCTCAGCACAAAAACCAAGGCTTTCTGACATTAAATCGTTCAGATCTGAATTATTACAGTTTTCCAGATAAATATTTTCATATCGGTCATGGAAAAAGTGAGTTTTATTTAGAATATCAGCATCTTGCTGCAATAAAGTTTGCAGGTACTGATCAATAGACGATAGCTGAGATTCAGCTAGACCGGTAATTCGCCTGAGATAGGGCGATTCCAGAAAAATATGTTCGGGGGAACTAGACATTATAATTGCGCCTTGAGGCAAAAACAAAAAAGCAGATTCAATTTGAACCCGCTTTTATGTTCAGTTAACTTCTGTGGAATTACTTCCAGTTGCCGAAGTTATCTTCATTCTTTTCTGTGCCGTCTTCAAAACCAGCTGAGTAAGCATCATTAAGAGACTGTTCTTCTCTTTCTGGATGACCCAGGTAACCACCTTGCCAGCCGATTATGTATTGGTCCTGTACACCCATTTCTTCCATTTTAGTAGTAGCGTCGCGATAAGCTTGATCCATAACAATTTCCTCAAATCAGATAAATAAATTAGATCAGTAAGCCATGTTGATAACTTGTTTAAATTACCACATGCCTAAAAATGCAGCGTATTATACTAAATAATTCAGTAAATATTATATCTCTATTGGGAGGATAGATAATTTGATATCAATATAATAGTGGTTATTTTTGTCACTTTTAGATTGATAATACGGCTATTACGTCCCATCAGGGATATTCGGTTACATATAAAAAATGCTTATTATTCCATCTTTAAGATCCTTAACGGTACATCCTGTACCAATTCTCGTAACAAGTTATTAACAGGTAAGAATCATGACAACCGAAAATGATATGAACTTTATCAGTGGCATGTCTGCTTTTGAAGCAAAAGAGTTTGTCCGTGCAGTTCAGTTTTTAGTCCCATTCGCTGAAAAAGGTGATCCTGATGCACAACACCGTGTGGCTATCATGTATCAAAATGGACTCGGCATGGTGAAAAAGGAAAAGGAAGCGTTTGACTGGATGACAGCAGCGGCAGAGCAGGGTCATGCTGTGGCTCAGCATGGTTTGGGCTTTATGTACATGGATGGTGATTGTGTTGAGAAAAATGGTGAGAAAGCCGTTGAATGGTTCACCAAAGCAGCCGAACAGGGACTGGTAGGATCACTGACCACTCTGGCCATGATGTATGACAGCGGTGATGGCGTTGAAAAAGATGCTGAAAAAGCCAAAGAGCTTTATAAAAAGGCAGGATTTTAATGCGTCCAGCTTATTTATCGAAAGTTTTGGAAGAGGAAGTTCTTGGTACATTAAAAGGATTTCACACCCCGGTCATGTTATGGGGGCCGCCGGGAATAGGTAAGTCGCAAATTGTCATGCAAATTGGTAAAAACCATGATTTGCCGGTTATCGACATTCGTCTGTCTCAAATGGAACCCAGTGATTTACGCGGTATTCCCTTTAAACATGAAGATAAGGTTGAATGGGCTGTGCCTTCGATGCTGCCTGATGAAAGTATTCATGGGAAGTCAGGCATATTATTTCTTGATGAAATTAATTCTGCTGCTCCCTCTGTTTCTGCCGCAGCTTACCAGTTAATTCTGGATCGTCGTCTGGGCAACTACCAGGTGCCAGAAGGTTGGGCAATATTTGCAGCGGGTAACCGTCAGGGTGACCGTGGCGTTACTTATGCGATGCCTGCACCTTTAGCCAATCGATTTTCACATTATGAAATAGACCTGAACCTGGATGACTGGGTTGCCTGGGCTTATAAAAATGGAATTGATGAACGCATTATTGGTTTTTTGCGTTTTAGACCTGAACTGATATTTGATTTTGACCCTGCACATAATCCCGTGGCTTTTCCTTCTCCTCGTTCCTGGGAATTTGCCCATCGTGCGCTGCAAAAGTTTATCGATTATCCAAATCTGTTACTGGGTTCTCTGCAAGCCTGTATTGGTCAGGCTGCCGGCATAGAGTGTCATGCATTTATTGAGAGTCTGGATCAAATGCCTGATCTGGATAAGATTCTATCTGGTGAAGATATCAAAGCACCTGATGAAATAGATTTACAGTATGCTGTGGCTTCAGCTCTGGTTGGCCGTGCGATTCGTGCCCAGGGTACTGAGAATGCGCGTTCTGTGTTTGGCAATATTTTAAAATATGCAAGTTGTTTCCCACAACGCGAAATGGGTGTGATGTTGGTTTCGGATATGCATCGAGCTATAGGCAACGATTTGTTTGAAGTTGAAGAGTTTGCCGACTGGGCTGACTCCATAGCTGACCTGATTTTGTACAATTAGACGTTGTGGAAGATACCTCGTTAGAAGATATCGAAAACAAACTCAGTGCAGCGCGAACCCGGCTGATTCTGGATAAACCTTTTCTGGGTGCTCTGGTTTTACGTCTGCCATTGCAGGCTGCAGATGCAAAGTGGTGTGCAACCACTGGCACGGATGCTAAAAAATTCTTTTACAATCCTGAATATATCTCGGAGCTGAAAGCTGATGAAGCCCAGTTTGTGCTGGCTCATGAAGCTTTGCACTGTGCCCTATCGCATTTTGCTCGACGTGAGCACCGGGTAAAATATCGTTGGGATATCGCCTGTGATTATGCCATTAATCCGATACTGATGGATGAAGGCTTGAAGCCGCCTCTGGGTTCATTAATCTTGAGAGAATACAGAGGCATGACCGCCGAAGAAATTTATCCGATGATTAAAGACGATGACATGTCTGAAACATTGGATCAGCACCTTTATGATAAACAGGATGAAACTGAAGGTGGTCAGGATAAACTACAAAATCCCTTAGATCAGAAAGACCAGAAATCACAACCGGGAGGAGAAGGGCAGGTCAAACCCAATGAAGAGCAGTCTGAAGGTGAGAACCCTTCTGATAAACAGGGAGATGGTCAGGATAATAAGCAGGAAGATCAGTCTGAAACAGAAAAATCAAATTCGAATTTCCCCAAACAAACTGATAAACAAAACTCTACCCAATCATCCTCTGAAATAACGGATGAACCGGTGCAGTCTGATCAACCAGAACCGCTGACCGAAGCAGAAAAAAATGACCTGCATGTTCAGTGGCAGCAACGCCTTGCAGGTTCAGCTCAGCAGGCGCAACAGGCTGGAAAACTGGGTGATGGCATGGCCAGAATGATTGATTTTTTTCTTCAGCCGACTTTACCCTGGCGAGTATTGTTAGCGCGTTATATGAACAGTATTACGCGAGATGATTACAGCTATACCAGGCCTTCCAGCCGTCGTGGTGACCCTGCAATTTATCCAAGTTTACGCAGCCCTCAAATGAATATTGTGATAGCGATTGATGTGAGTGGGTCGATTAAACGGGATGAACTGAGTGAGTTTGTAGCTGAAGTGGATTCGCTAAAATCTCAAGTTCGTGCCAGGGTCACTTTTTTAAGCTGTGATTCAAAAATAACTGATGACAGCCCCTGGGTCTTTGAAGCCTGGGAGTACTGCCAGTTACCAGACCGTATTGTCGGTGGTGGAAGCACTGATTTTAATCCTGTATTCGAATGGGTAGAACAGAATGACCTTAGACCAGATTTATTAATTTACTTCACCGATGCAGAAGGAAAATTTCCAGCGGTTGAAGCTAACTACCCTGTAACCTGGCTAGTCAAAGGTAAGAACTCTGTTCCCTGGGGGGATCGGATTCAATTGAATTAAAACCTGTTCACCACAGGGGTCACAGAGGAACACAGAGGTTTTAATGTACAATGCTATTCTTAAAACCTGGATCTTTCTGCGAGAAAAAATATTTTGAACATATATTACAGATAAAAACCAGCTTCCAGCAATCCATACCTCTGTGTTCCTCCGTGTCCTCTGTGGTGAAATATTTTTAAATATATTAGAACATGCAACTATCAAATGAAGACAACCTGCGCTTAAACGTTTTACTGGCTCAGGATTTAAAAGCAGTACGCATCGATGAATCTAAAATGATTGTGTATGCATTATCCAGCAAAGGTGATGCGAAGATTCAGCTTAATCCGACCTGCAAGGATGAAAAATATATTCGCCTGGTGAAAGAGTTGTTATCCAATAAAATTATGGGTTCTCCTGGTGGTTATCCTGTTTATATTAAACGCTGGACACGTATGGGGCAGGATCGACAGGAAGAAAGCCTTGCCCAGTTGTTACTTCTTGGGGAACAGGAAGCGGTGGTAGCGGTTGTACATGCCCCGACGCTTACACCTGACATTGCCCGTCATGCATGGTGGGCTTATCCGTCTTCAGAGAATGCACGTCGTTTACTGGATAAAAAGCAAGTTGCAGAATCTGATCTTGCTCGTGAACTGGCAGAATTTTTACTTGAGTTTTTACCGTTTGAAATTGAACACAGGGATATGATCGATTCTGTCAGCTTATGCCTTCAACCGGATCTGCTAACTGAAGAGGAAATTGCAGACCTGTGGAAGCGAGCAAAAAGGAAACAAAGTTTGTATGTAGGATTTCTGCTTTCCTTACCCGATGCTTTACCTGAAAAAGGTATAGCTCACCAGTCATTCAGTGAAGCTCAGGGAACACTGACCGAGCTTCAAAAAGAAGGTAATGTGTATGCTATTCAACTCCTGCGATATTTATCTGAGCCAGGTCAAATTTTTCTTAAAACTTTAACTCGTGTACTTGATAAGGCTGCCAGTCAGGACACCATTGTTTCTCTTTTTCTTGCTATTGCTGCTTATAATCAGAGTTTACCCCTGGCCAGTATTAAACAAAGATCGATTAAGGAAGCTGAGCAATTAGCCCAGGTCTGGTTAGGAAGCCATGAAGATGAACAACTGCAATCCTGTCTGAATGCCTGTCCGGACTATCGTGATCAAATCAGGGTGATGCTGGTTTTAGCGCAAATGGGTGAGGTGACTTTGTTTCCCATTTTTGGTTTAACAGATGCTTTAGGATCGGTGATGCGTAAAAAGCTAAAACCATTAACTGACCCTTTGCGAGAACATATTCTGCTCTTACTGGAATAAGCAGTCTATTTCTTATCTATGCGTGAAGAAAAAAATTTTATATAATGATTTGCTTATATTTAGATAAATGCTCTTTCTGGAACCGGTGAAGTATGAATTACCTACCTATATTTTATGAATTAAAAGATAAAGCCTGTACCGTAATTGGAGCAGGTGGCATAGCCGCACGTAAAGCTGACCTGCTGACTATGGCAGGTGCGAAAGTAACTGTTATTTCGCCCATTTTAGGTGCTGAAATGACCCGATTTAATGACAGTGGCAAGGTTGAGTGGCTCGAAAGACCCTTTCAGGATGGAGATTTAGCCAATTCATTTTTAGTCATCGCTGCCACCAGTGATAAATCTGTTAACGAACAGGTAGCTGCCGAAGCTGAAACGCTTAAAATTCCTTGTAATGTTGTTGATAATCCCGGTTTGTGTAGCTTTATCATGCCATCCATTATAAATCGTGATCCTGTACAGATTGCTGTTTCTACCGGCGGAGCTTCTCCTGTATTGGCCAGACTGATCAGGACAAATCTTGAAAGTTGTACGCCTTCAGCCTATGGCAAATTGGCCACATTGGTGGATAAATACCGTAACGATGTAAAACAAACATTTCCTAAGGTTGAAGAGCGTCGAAAATTTTGGGAGTCAATCCTGGAAGGTCCTGTTTCTGAGCATGTTTTTGCCGGGCGAAATGATGATGCTCGACAGTTACTGGAAAAACTGATTAATGAAGCGAATGCTGATCCTGGATATAAAGGCGAAGTCTTTCTGGTGGGAGCCGGGCCGGGTGACCCCGATCTATTGACTTTCCGTGCTTTACGGTTGATGCAAAAAGCCGATGTGATCGTTTATGACCGCCTTGTTTCTGACCCAATCATGGATCTGGTACGTCGTGATGCGGAACGAATTTATGCTGGCAAAGAACGTTCAAACCATGCAATTCCTCAGGAAAATATAAATCAGTTACTGGTTCGCCTGGCTAAAGAAGGTAAACGGGTCTTGCGTTTGAAAGGCGGTGATAATTTCATCTTCGGACGCGGTGGTGAAGAAATATCTGAGCTTATCGATGAAGATATTCCATTTCAGGTAGTACCCGGTATAACTGCAGCATCTGGTTGTACCACTTATGCAGGTATTCCATTAACCCATCGTGATTATGCACAGGCCTGTATTTTTGTGACAGGCCATTTGAAAGATGGTACCAGTGATTTGAACTGGGAGATGTTGTCACATAAAAATCAGACAGTTGTCTTTTATATGGGACTGAATAACGTTAAGTCTTTGTGTGAAGAATTAAAGAAACACGGGCGTGATTCGAAGACGCCTGCAGCTTTGATTGAAAAAGGCACAACGCCGGATCAACGTGTATTTATTGGTGACCTGGATACTTTGGCTGAGCTGGTACTCAAAAATGATGTGAAAGCACCTACCTTGATTGTGGTGGGTGAAGTGGTTGAATTACATAATAAATTGCACTGGTTTAAACCGGGTGAAGAAATTAAATAATCGGTTTGGTGCGCGCGGCGCACCCTACGGTTAGAACGGGTGTAGGGTGCGCCGTGCGCACCAATCTAGAATCATCATCAATATAATGGGGATGCAACTTGGCAAAAATAAACATAATGGCTCTCCGCCACAGCGCATTTTATGCTCCACTCTTAATGACAATAAAAGGTGGTTATCTAAGCAAGCAGGGCTTAGACCCCATTTACACAGTTGCTACTCCAGATAACCCTATCGATCAAAATCTGCGTGCAGGAACAGCACACTTATCTCAAACAGCACCAGCTATTAGCTTTGCAGCATTAGAAAAAGGACTGGAGCTTGATATAGTTCACTTCGCTTCGATTAATGATCGTGATGGTTTTTACCTGACGGCACGTGAGCCTACTGAAAACTTCCAGTGGAGTGACCTGGAAGGACAGGATGTTCTGGTCGATCATCTGTTTCAACCTCATGCAACTTTACGTTACGCGATGTTTTTAAATGGCGCTGATTTCGATAAAGTGAATGTCATCGATGCCGGTAATGTCGAGCAAATGGATAAGGCTTTTCGTTCAGGGCAGGGCGCTTATGTTCATCAACAGGGGCCTGCGCCACAGCAACTGGAAAATGATGGTGAAGGTTTTATCGTGGCGTCAATTGGTGAAGCCATTGGTCCAGTAGCTTTTAGCAGTCTTTGTGCAACGCATGAGTGGCTAAAAACAGATATGGCAGAGGCATTTTTAGTTGCTTATCAGCAAGCCATGACTGATATTATCGATATGCCTTCGATTCAGATTGCGAATACGATACATGATTTTTTACCCAATATTGATAAAGATGTATTGGTTACTACACTCGATGATTATAAAAAACTGGATACCTGGAAAAGTAATATATCAATAAATACAAATAGTTATGAGAACTTATTAAAGGTATTTCTGCATAGTGGGTATATAACTAAAGCTCATCCAATGGAAAGCTGTATTGTTTAAATATAAAACTAAATGATAAAAAGGTAACTCAGCAAGTTTCAATAATTTGTCACCACGAAGACACGAAGTACACGAACGAAGTCATTGTGTAATAATGAAATATGTTCGAAATCATAACTAATAATCGAGTTAGTAGACTTTAATAAATATGTGTTTTACTTCGTGATCTTCGTGTCTTCGTGGTGATTATTTTTTAACTTTTAATTACACTGAATACTTACATAAAAAAATATAAAAATTAAAATGAAACAATCTGTAGTTACTTTTTTCAAAAGAATGCGAGGTCCGGGAAAGTGTGGAGCACGGCATTCTCTAAGCTGGATTTTCTGGTCCTGGATTGGATCTTTTCTGGGTATTTTAGCTGTTGCTTTCTTTAATAAGCTATTACCTGTATCTGCCACTGACAGTGTTTTACTGATAGGTTCTTTTGGTGCTTCTGCAGTATTGATTTATGGCACTCCTCATGTTCCCTATGCCCAGCCAAGAAATTTGATAGGTGGGCATTTTATCTCTGCGTTAACGGGTGTTGCTATTGCCCAGTATCTAAGTATTCCCATAGAACTTCAGGCGGCACTGGCTGTCTCTTTGTCGATTGTTTTGATGCATGCCAGTCGAACATTGCACCCGCCGGGTGGAGCCAGTGCACTGATCGCGATTATTGGAAGTGAGCAGATACAGGATCTGGGTTTTATGTATGTCCTGCAACCCGTGTTGTCTGGTGCCATTATCATGTTAGTCATTGCTCTATTAATCAATAATTTGAGACACGACGAGGAACGACATTACCCAAAATGCTGGTGGTAACGTTCATTGAGACAGATGAGTGTAAGCTTTACCTGTTGACCCATATCAACTAGCTTTCAGAATAAGCAGGAAATAGAAAGGAACTCTCAAAATAGAGAGTAAAATTGTTATCATTAGCAGATGGATATTTTAAGGAGATAATGATGCAAGTTGATGATACCCATCACCGTAACTATACATCTCTAAGCACAACAGAATTTTTAGAATGTCCTTTGCAGTTACCTGAACTGGTCCAGATGGAAGACATGGCTACCCATGTTTTTACTGATTTCACCCATAATAGACCCGCTGTAATCCCGGCTGATTCATCAATTGATGTTGCAATGCAAATGATGAAAAACTCCGGAATTCATTTGCTGCTGGTCATTGATAAAATGGATGCTGATACAGATTCCACAAACCGTCTGGTTACTGTCAAAGGCCAAATAACAAGCTGTGATGCTCTGGGTGATGCACCTGTGAAGTTAGCTCGGGAGAATGGTATCAACCACAATGAAATGACAGTGAGTATGGTCATGACTCCCAACACAGATATTAAGGTGGTTGACTGGTCTACAATCAAAGTGGCAAAGGTAGGGCATATCATCAAAACAATGCATGACTGGGACTGCTGCCATATTTTAGTTATGGATGAAGATAGATTGCGAGGCATATTTTCAATGAGTGAAATATCAAAACACCTTGGTCATAATGAGTCAGAGCCTCTGGTGTGCGCCCATTCTTTAGCCGAGTTAGTACATACTATTGGGTAGTAACTGCGTCTCTTATTACTCAGGGATTTTCATCAAACCATTTTTTAAATCACTGTATTCAGCATGATTTCTGGTGATATAGCCATGGCGAATCAGAAAATCAATCATGACCAGGTTACAGTTGAGTTTTATGTCACTGGAATTTTGAATGGTCTGAGCGACACGTTCCAGTGGCCATAGCTGAAAATTTTCCACCTCTCCATCTGTGCAGCGGGGAATAAAGTCTTCTGGTAGTTCCAGGTCGTAACACAACATCGTATCTGGTTTCAGACCTTGCTCGACTTCACGGCGGTAGGAAATTTTACCGACATGTTTGGCTTGTGCTGCCAGTTCTGCCGGGATACCGGCTTCTTCCCAACATTCTTTTGCCAGATTTTCATCAGAGCTTAAACCCCAGGGAAAACCACCTGCTACAAGATGGTCAAGCATGCCCGGTGCATGACGTTTTTGTAAAGAGCGACGAGCAATCCACATATGAATTTCTCCCTGTCGCCGCACATAACCATTCATGTGCTGACCAAAAGCAGCAACACCAAAGTAGGAAACCAGAGCCCGGTCCATCAGAAACAGAACCTGTTCACGTTGCCCGGTTGTAACCGGGTATAACTCACCATGTAGGTATGGGACTAAGTTTGCTTCCAATAATTTTTCAGTTAACTCAAACATTGCCTGATTACGAGATGCAAAATCTGTTGCAGGAGTATTCCAGTGCAAAGCATTGTGGTCCTTATGAAATGCATCAGAAATTTCCAGCAGGCTTTGTGCAAAAGGATGTTTGATTTCACCTACCTTTAATCCAGCTATTTTGAATGGAATGAAGTGATCGGGCTGGTACAAATTACATTGCTGGATTTGATGAAGGTAACTCATGAAATGTTTTTATAGTTGATATTCTAATTATTTGAAATTTCCTGCTTAGGGTAACAGAGCTTAGGACTATAGGAATAAATATCTAATCCTCGGTGAAATCTATTTTATATTAGCAATTGTTAATATAATTAGTTAAAATCCGCGCCTCTTTTCTGCTCCCTTAGGCTCTTTAATGTTTCAGTTAACCTGTCCCGGTAAACTATGTGTAAAAAATGATGTGCTGTCAGGCCTGACAGTCGCTCTTGCACTGGTTCCTGAAGCTGTAGCATTTGCCTTTGTTGCGGGTGTTGATCCCCTGGTAGGTCTTTATGGCGCTTTCATGATGGGCATTATCACAGCTATCTTTGGTGGTCGTCCGGGTATGATTTCTGGAGCTACGGGTGCCATGGCTGTTGTTATGGTTTCGCTTGTATCATTACACGGTGTCGAATACCTGTTTGCGGCCATTGTGTTAACCGGTTTGATACAAATGAGTGCGGGTGTTCTTAAACTGGGTAAATTTATCCAACTGGTGCCTTTTCCGGTGATGCTGGGTTTTGTGAATGGGTTAGCTATTGTAATTTTTCTAGCACAGCTTCAGCAATTTAAAACCATTGGTGCCAGTGGTGAACTGGAATGGATGACGGGGCAACCTTTGTACATTATGTTTGGCCTGATTGTATTAACGATGGCAATTATTCATTATCTGCCTAAGTTGACTGTTGCCGTACCGGCTTCTCTGGCTGCTATTGTTTTTGTGACTTTATTAGTTATTGGACTCGATCTCGATAGCCGATCTGTTGTCGAAGTATTGCGTGATATGTCTGGAAATGCTGAAGCGACGATTGCGGGTGGTTTTCCGACATTACACATTCCGATGGTTCCTTTTAACATGGAAACTTTAATGATCATTCTTCCTTTTAGTTTTATTTTGGCAGGTGTTGGTTTGATTGAATCATTATTGACATTGAATTTAATTGACGAACTCACTGAGTCTCGTGGTCAGAATAACCGTGAATGTGTCGGGCAGGGGCTTGGTAATACAGTGAATGGTTTCTTCGGTGGCATGGGTGGTTGCGCGATGATTGGTCAATCTATGATCAATATTAATTCAGGTGGTAAAGGGCGACTGTCGGGTATCAGTGCTGCTTTATTCCTGTTGGCATTTATCCTGTTTGCGTCCAGTTTGATTGAAATAATTCCGGTAGCGGCTCTGGTCGGTGTTATGTTTATTGTGGTTCTTGGTACCTTTGAATGGGCTACCTTCAAGATGTTTGGCAAAGTGCCTGTGGCTGATATTTTTACGTCGGTACTGGTTGCAGTGGTCACGGTAATGACTGATTTGGCTATCGCTGTCATCGTGGGTGTCATTGTTTCCGCTCTGGTCTTTGCCTGGGAACATGCCAAGCACATGAGTGCCAAATCATTTGTTAATGAAGAAGGTACTAAAATCTATGAGCTGAGTGGACCTTTATTCTTTGGTTCTGTTCGTGCTTTTAGTGAAATTTTCGATCCGCGAAATGACCCGGATGATGTGGTCATTGATTTCTATGACTCAAAAGTAGCTGATCACTCTGGAATTGAAGCCGTAGATAGTTTGGCTGAACGTTACAAACGTCATGGGAAAATATTGCATCTGAAACACCTCAGCAAGGAATGCAAAGAATTACTGGAAACGGCGGGTGGACTGGTTGAAGTGAATGTGATGGAAGATCCAAACTATCATGTGGCTGATGATAAATTTGGTTAGTTTTTTTGATTACCCAGCGGGTTTCAATATGCGATCAAGTTAAGGCTTTTTCACCACGAGCCAGGGCAGGATACCCATAGGTAGAACAATGCAGGAGTAATTGTCGAGACACGAAGTACGCGAAGGTAAATCATTCTATTGTTATGAATGTCTTCCAGGTTATTAAACTAACGGACTTACTTAATTGACGATATAAATGTAATTTATTTTCTTCGTGAGCTTCGTGTCTTCGTGGTGAATTTTTATGTTTTTTTGGAGTTTATAAAGCCGTCCACTCAGATCCAGTGATTTGACCCTGATCAGTTTTGATTGAACCTTTAAAAAGATCTCCTTTATTGATGACACCGACTCCTTTTGGAGTCCCTGTCATGATGATATCTCCATCATTCAGGCTCATAAAGGTTTGAAGCTCGGTTAAAATTTCATCGGGTTTATACATCATCAAACTAACATCTCCAGACTGAATATTTTGGCCATTAATAGCCAGTTTTATAGTCAAAGAGTCATCGATTTCATCTAGTTCGACAAATGGACTGAATACAGCTGAACCATTAAACGCTTTGGCTCGTTCCCAGGGCAAACCCTTCGATTTCAGTTTACTTTGCAAAGTTCTTTTGGTGATGTCAAGGCCAAAACCTACAGCAGAAAATTGACCATTCTCAACCATCAGGCAAATTTCCCCTTCGTAATGTAGCTGTTCCTGTTTAAAGCTATAAAGGTCATCTGAAATTGCCGAATTAGGTTTCATGAAAACCACCATTTCATCGGGCACTTCGTTGTTCAATTCATTGATATGATCGACATAATTCCTGCCGATACAGATTATCTTTGAAGGTATTACAGTTCTTTCACTGACTTTGACTGAATTCAATTTATTTCCCATTCTGGATAGTAGCTTAAGTATTTTTAGCTAAAAAGCGATCGAGATGATTAGCAAAGGTTTGCCGATCTGACTGATTTAGAGGTGGTGGCCCTCCCGTGTTGACTCCGCTAGACCTTAAACTATCCATGAAATCGCGCATGGTCAAACGTGCTTTAATATTTTCAAGGGTATACAGCTCTCCACGAGGACTTAGAGCTATGCCTCCTTTCTCAATGGCATCGGCGGCAAGTGGGATATCACTGGTGATGATCAGGTCACCACTTTCAAGACGTTTAACAATTTCATTGTCGGCTACATCGAACCCTGAGGAAACTCGAAGAAATTTTATATATTTTGAAGGAGGTGTACTGACATGCTGGTTTGCAATCAGGGTTAATTCTGTCCTGGTTCTGTTTGCCGCTTTGAAAAGGATATCTTTAATTACGACAGGGCAGGCATCTGCATCACACCAGATTTTCATTGATAAATTTCTGTAATAAGATTGAATGATAATTTTACATGAGAGGCAACAGTGTGAAAAGTTAAGATATTAAGTATGAAACACAATTATGCTAAATAAAATCATGCTAGTACCAAGTTCTTGGTATGAATGTTTTTATAAAAATAGATAAGATAGTCAGCATATAAAAATTTTATAAATTGATGCGAAAATATACTCTAACGCTGGTAGAAGATGATGCGGATGTACGTGAGCGGTTGTCACAGCTGATTCTGGATCATGATCAGTTTGAGCTGCTCGACGCCAGTGGCACTGTTGAAAAAGGGCTTGAAGCTTTAAAATATTATAAACCTGATATTCTTTTAACGGATCTTGGGCTTCCTGATGGCTCAGGCATAGAAATTATAAAAGCCATTGAACAGATGCATCTGGATTGTGAAGCGATGGTTATTTCAGGTTTTCAGGATGAACACACTGTTTTTAGTGCTTTGGAAGCCGGGGCAAAAGCTTATATTCTGAAGCATGATGAAAGCCAGAAAATTACTGATGCGATATTATCTATGATGGATGGTGGGCACCTATCAGCCCTGTTATTGCACGTTTAATGCTGCAAAAATTCCAGTCCTCACAACCGGCTATAGAACTACCCGAGGCATTAACTGAGCGTCAAATTAAGATTTTGAAGTTTGTTAGTCAGGGCTTTTCATCAAAAGAAATAGCTGAGAAACTGGATATTAGCTATTACACAGTGACCACGCATATAAAAAATATTTACACTAAATTGCAGGTCAACAGCCGCACGGAAGCTCTTCATGAAGCCTCTCGGCTGGGATTATTGGAATAACGCTAAAATTCACTTATATTAATCCACGTTAATACGCTACCATCAGTGCTTTTAATAAAGTAAGAAATCATGGATCGATAATGTGGTTAAGCAATAATAAAACCAAAGCGCTAATCATACTGTTTGTTTACTGGTTGGTAATGAATTACCTGGTATTACATGGGCCTGTTAGCTTTTTTCAGCAGTTGGACAGTGACGCCATCACTGATGTTCAGTTTGTGGTGAGTGATGCCTCTTTCTTAGAGGAATTGAATAATCTTAACTGGCAACAGCTGACTCTACCCGATGACTGGTCTAACAATCAAAAAGGTGCCGAACAGGTATGGTATCGGGCTGAAATTGAGTTATCAGAACTTTTCCAGGGTGTCTGGGCTGTCTATCTACCCTCAGTATCACATAATGCTGAAGTATTTATTAATGGTGTCTGGATAGGACAGGGCGGGGCTTTCAACGATCCTGTATCACGTCATCATAATGAACCCTTATTATTTGATTTTTCACCTCAATTACTTCGCAAAGGTCTTAATCAGGTTGATATCAGGGTGGTTACTGCATTTCAGCAACAGGGCTTTTTAGGTGGGTTTTACCTGGCTCCAAAAGAGCTTCTAAACACTGCTTTTCAGTTTAAATATTTTGTAAGGATTGAGCTGATTAAATGGATTACCACTTTTATGTACGCGATGGGCATCATTGTTTTTGCTTTCTGGCTGGCTCGTCCACAGGATAGTATCTACGCAGTCTTTTCTCTCGAAATGTTTTTCTGGGCTACCCATAATTTAAATTTGTTTGTGTCTGATATCCCGTTTTCAGCCAGAATGTGGGAAGCAATGACGCTGATTACCTTTGGTTGGATGATTATAACGATGATATTTTTTAACCATCGTTACGTTGGCAGGATTAACCATAAAGTTGAGAAAATCATGTTAGTTTTTGCTATTTCAGGATTTGGTTTATTCCTGTTACCAGATATAAGTAGCATCCTGTTTGTGGGGTATAAAATTTGGGATAGTGTTTTAGTCCTTTTTGGAACTTATGCACTTTATTATCTGGTCACTGCTTTTTGGTATAAGCATCAGTTGGATGTATTTCTGATGATGCTGGTTGGTGTTCCCATACTCGTTTTAGGGCTGCACGACTATCTGATGCTTAACAATTTAGGCAACCCGATCGATGGGTTAGTCATACAGTATAGCGTGATACCTACAGTGTTACTGTTTAGCTGGTTTTTGCTACGCCGGTTTGTTAAATCTATTAATGAGGCTGAAACCCTGGCAGCCAACCTGGAACATCGAGTTGAAATAAAGAGATTAGAGTTACAAACACAGTATGAAAAACTGGGGGTTTTGGAAAAGCAGTCAGTATTGGCTGAAGAGCGAGAACGAATCATGCGAGATATGCATGATGGGATTGGAGGACAGCTTGTTTCGGTTATTACCCTTTTACAGCAGCAAAAAGGAAAAGTGTTTAATAAAATTCGAGAAAAGGTGCAGCACAGTTTAACCGACCTTCGTTTTGTCATCGATTCTTTAGACCCTATTCAAAATGAACTACCGACAATGTTAGGTATGATGCGTTTGAGATTACATGATCAACTGGAGTCTGCTCAAATTGATCTGGAATGGGCTGTTACAGATCTCCCTGATATACCGGGTATGAGTCCAGGTCAGAGTTTACATATCATGAGGATAGTGCAGGAAGCCATTACAAACTGCATTAAACATGCCGAATGTAAAAAAATTACACTGGCTACCGGTATGTTGAATGAAGATGAGATTTTTATAGATATTATTGATTATGGCATTGGAATGAAGATCGATAATGAAACACCAAATAGTCATGGTCGTGGTATTACTAACATGCATTATAGAGCTCAGCAAATAGGTGCTTCTCTACATATGAATTCTGATTCTGAAGGTACTCAGATTAGATTATTGCTGTCTCTGGCATAAAGTTAAAAATAGAAAAATTTCACCTTGTTTTATCTGGTTTATTGTTTCAATATTAGGTGTATTAGTTGCTTCATTAAGGATACGTGATCATGATAAGAAAACTTAAAAAAATCTTTATCAATATTACAGCTTTAACGACTTTCATTGTTTTAACTGCCTGTATTTCATCTGATGATAAAGATGCTCAGGAATTTCAATATGATGCCCAGTTAAAATCCTTTAATAGCTGTGATGAACTTTCAACTTATTTGCTTGATACCGTTGATCAGGAACGTAGATTAATTGACTATTATGAATCTGATGTTGCTGTGCTGGGTGCTCCAGTAATTGAAGTTGATGCCGTTCAGGATAGTGCTTCCGGTGTTTTAGCTCCTTCCAGTGAATCCTCTAGTTCTATTGCAGATTATACCTCGACCAATAATCAGGTGACGGGTGTTGATGAAGCAGATTTCATTAAAACAGAAGGTGATTTCACTTATATTGTAACTGGTGGTTTTTTTATCATTTTTGATACATGGCCTGCAGCTCAAAGTGAAGAACTGGCTAGAGTTAAAATAGCAGGAAATACCGCAGATTTATTTGTCTATCAGGACGTGGCCTGGGTAGTCAGTAATGTGTACAACTATGATTATGATGTGAGCAATGCAGATAACCTGGTCAGCTTTGCTCCAAGATTGAATCGGCTAGTACATGTCAGTATGTTTGATATCTCTGATCGCAGTGTGCCCCTCTTGATAAGAGAAACAACGTTGGAAGGTTACTATGTGGATGCTCGAAGAATTGATAATCGTGTTCACATGGTCACTTCTGCAAACATTGATATTTATCCGTTGCTAGAAAATGAAACTCAGTTAGACATTGATGACTTATTGCCTGTGCTAACCGATAAGTTGTTTATTGCCGGTGAGACTATAACGAGCACAGAATTAATCAGTGACTGTGCTGATATTTATCGACCTGGAACCGCTAATGGAACAGGCACAATGTCGGTCCTTAGTTTTGATTTAAATGATCCTGAATCTGATATAAAACGACAGACTATTATAAGTAATTCAGGAATGGTTTATGCTAATCAGCAACATTTATACCTGGCAACAAGTGAAGATAACTTTTGGGCCTGGTTACCTGTAATGGAGGGCGAAGAGACTCCAATACCCGGTACCACTTTTCATAAATTCAGTTTACTGAGTGATCCTGTTTATCTGGCCAGTGGGCGGGTGGATGGATACTTGATTAACCAATTTGCTATGGATGAGTACAATGACCTTTTGAGAGCGGTTACTACTGTTTCATCCTGGTGGAGTGATGAAGATCCTGTCAATAGCCTGTTCATCCTGGAGCAGTCAGGAGATCAGTTAATTGAAAGAAGTAAACTGACGGGATTGGGAAAGAAAGGTGAACGTATTTATGCTGCCAGATTCATCGGTGATAAAGGCTTTCTGGTGACCTTTCGGCAAATCGATCCTCTGTATACGCTTGATTTATCAAACCCCGATAACCCGCGTGTAGCCGGTGAGTTGGAAGTTCCAGGATTTTCGACCTATTTACATCCATTGGAAGATGGGCTGCTATTAGCGATTGGGCGAGAAGTGGAAAGTAATTCAATGAAACTGAGCCTTTTTGATATCAGTGATTTCGATAATCCCGCTCTGCTAGATTCTGAAATTATCGGCTTTGGCAGTTACTCAGAGGCAGAGTACAGCCATAAAGCTTTTACATTTTTTGCTAAGGATAAATTGCTGGCACTTCCAGTTACTCACTGGAGTAATATTTTTATCTCTGGCGGGTATTCTTATTCAGATGTTTTTAATGGTTTGAAATTGTATAAAGTTGATAGAGAAACTGGTTTTGAATTCTTTGGAGAAATCGATCATAGTAATTTTTATCGTGATGAGACTGAAAATTTCTGGTTTTATCCTGAAGCAGTTCGTCGAAGCTTTTTTGTTTCTGATACAGAAGAGAATAGTTTTCTATACTCTATTAGCAGTAGGGGAATGAAGGTAAATGCTGTTTTAGATTTGCAAACTGACCTGGCATCATTGCCGCTTCCTGTTTATGAATGGGATACTTTTATATTGCAATAATCTGGATTTCACCACGAAGGCACGAAGAGCACGAAGTAAAAAATTTGAAATAAAGTTAAAAGCTATTTTTAGATTCTTGAAACTATAAACTGATTCCGGTGAAAATCGAAGGTATTACCAAAATAAATCTTCGTGCTCTTTGTGCCTTCGTGGTGAATATCTTTTGACCTTTTAATTATGCTGAGTTGTTACGAAAAATGTTACGTAAAATATTAATTTCAACTTCGATACTGTTGCTGTCTGGCTGCACAAATAGCAGTACCATCATCACAGGCACAGTCGCAGAAGAGATCGATTTCAACGACGTTGATGTGATTTACAATAAAAAACCTGATTGTGAATTTGATGTGATTGCACACATCAAAATCCCTGGTGAATACTATAGCAGTGATGCATTAATCGATGGGTTTAGACAAAGGGCTGCGGTAATCGGTGCACCTGCTGTGCAAATAACTTACCTTCAGCATCAGGCAACAGGTGAGTTTTATGGATCAGCCAGGGCCATTCGTTGTACCAATAATTAGTGCCCTGTTTGATAAGCCTGATACTACCCGTTTATTTTATTTTTTACTCTGCGGTTGTTTAAGGTTAAGCTGCGTCAAATTATAAAAAAAACATCCTGATGTTCTCATTCTCAGCACAATATTCTGATGGTGAAAATAGCTATAAACTAATTGCCGCTTTATTTCTTCGCCTACTGGCACTTATATATTTTATAGCTTTTTTTACGCTGACTTTTCAAATTACCGGCCTGGCTGGTGAAGACGGTATATTGCCGTTAAGTCCCTGGTTAAATTACTTGTTGAATGACCTTGGGGGTACTGCCTTTCTCCACTTCCCGATGCTGTTCTGGTTTGATCAGAGTAATACCTTTCTACAATCTGCTGCCTGGGCGGGTTGTGTTTTTTCAGCTTTATTATTTCTTAATATCTGGCCTAGAATTAACCTGATTCTATTATTTATTTTTTATCTGTCGCTGGTTACTGCTGGCCAGACCTTTATGAATTTTCAGTGGGATGGCTTGTTGCTAGAAGCTGGTTTTCTGGCAATATTTCTAAGGCCTGATTCAAAGATAATGATCTTTTTGTTCCGCTGGTTATTATTCAGATTACGCTTTATGTCTGGTATTTCTAAATTTGCCATGGGTGATCCTTCCTGGCTGGGCATGACAGCATTAATTTTTTACTTTGAAACACAGCCTTTACCTCATGTGGGTGCCTGGTTTTTCCATAATTTACCAGAAATCCTACTGCTTACAGCTACAGTTCTGGTATTGATTGTTGAAATTATTGTGCCCTTCATGATGTTTTTGCCACGAAAATATCGCCTGATAGCTGCATGGGTCACACTTGGTTTACAGCTGCTTATTTTATTTTCTAGCAATCATAACTGGTTTAACTTTTTGAGCATTGCACTTTGTTTATTCCTGTTTGATGACAAGGCGGTTCGACGAATAATTACCGGTGGCTTAGAGCGATGGTTAACCATGAGCTGGTCAAAAAGACTGGTAAATAGACCAACAGTATTATCAGCCTATACATGTTATATGCTGGCAATAGTATTGGTGACAGGTGGGTTACTCAGTATTCATCGGTTAGCCACTAATCAAAGTCTGGGTAAATTTGCCGATGGATCTATTGATTTGTTGCAGCAGTGGCATATTGTGAATGCTTACCATGTCTTTCCAACCATGACGACCCGTCAGATAGAGTTGAAAATTGAAGGTTCAATTGACGGCATTGATTGGAAGGAGTATGAATTTGTGTATCGCCCGAACGAGCTTTCTACTCGACCTGCTATCGTTTTGCCGCATCATCCCCGGCTGGACTGGATGATGTGGTTTGTGCCTTTTCATCCCAGATTTTTGCCCTGGTTTGATTCTTTTCTGATCGCTTTACTGGACAATTCTGCAGATGTGACGGCTATGCTGAAACATAATCCCTTTAAAGATCAGGCTCCTAATTTTATTCGAGTGAATAGCTGGCACTATGAATTTACAACGCCTGAGGAAAGAGAGTTGACAGGGAATTGGTGGAAGCGAACTTACCTGGGGCCTTTTGACCCTTTGCCCGGTAAGTTCAGATTAAATAAACTGTAAGGTGCGCAGAGCGCACCATGTTACGAATTGATATCGCTTTCTTCGCTTAATTCAGTTTCTGAATCATCCTTTGGTTCAAGGATTTTTTGTTTATCTTCTTCTGTAAGAATGATGGTTTCATCTTCACACATAATAACACCTATTAATTTATTATTATTCTAACCTGGCCAATAGTCAGTCTTTATAGCTTCTCCAAGATCAGCATCTATCAATCTCTGTCTTACTTCAAGTAGTTTCTCAATGAGTAAAGGTTCAGCTTTTTCATAAGCATCTACATCGGGTGCACGTCTTACGACTACACCCAGTAATTCAGTGATTGCATTACCGATAGAATTTTGACTTATTGTCACAACCCATTTACCTGCATCATTTCTATAAATGAGTTGCTTAAAAGCAGGTTGCCAGCGAATAGAGTTTGCGTATTTTGCATCTTTGATACACTGATCTCTAACGATTTTGGCGGTGCTTAGAAAGTCATTATTAAATAATAATTTTTCGATTACCTGATCTTTAAAATAGATGTCTCTTGGTATATCACCATTTCGAGTTGAAACCTGAGTAAAAAATGTACGGTAAAAATCAATGAAACCTTTTAAAATCATGTCGTATTCTTTCCAGAAACTCACTTCTTTAATGGCATCGATTCCACCTTCTATTTCCCAGCAGGGTAAGCCCTGTGGATAACCAGTGAGCTTTAATTGTGATGAATCTCCAATAACAGGTTTTAAAATGTTGAAATCAAGGGTTTCAAAAAAGGCACAATAAGCTTCATGCATATAACTTTGAAAAAGACTGTGCTGACCACCATCGGTTAAATTGGGATTATTTTTATCAGCAACTTCTGCATCACGTAATTGTTGTTTATCGAATACGATGAAATGATTGTGCAACATACGAATACTGGGAACACCGGGTGATGTCATTGGCCAGGTGGCATCCAGACTTGCTTCTCCACATAATATTAGATGATTTTCAGGATTTGGAAATGACTCCTCCATGTATTCAATCAATATCTGGTTCATTCGATTCCACACATTACGAACCTTTTCCGGAACCTGAGTTCTTCTAACAGGGCGACCTAAAGGGTCAAGAATACATTTTGAAGTATTGTAAATAATGGAAGTATCGAATACATTGGAGTGTCCCAGTGCTTTCCGGTACATCAATAGATTTTCAGCATTTTGTAGCAGGCCGTTGTTATGCTCAAGATCGTTTAAATTTTCTGTGCTATTGAAAAATTCATTTGGTTTCATTCCTTCGGGTACATCAAGAGGAATAGGGCGGAAAGGAGTTGTGATTTCTCTAGGTCCGATTGTCATGTTGGTCTCAATATAAATTTGTTAGACGTAAGAATACATGATTTATGGAGACTTTAGGCTTCAAAAAAATATAGCTTATTACTTAATAGATGTATGTTAATGAAAAAATCTGAAAATATTCTTTCAGCCAATTCAAAAGGTATATTACTGGCGAGTATCGGTATCCTGATACTCAGTCCTGATAGTTTACTCATCCGCCTGATTGATATCGATTTATGGACATTGATGTTTTTACGTGGGTTGTTCATGGGAGTAACGCTCTTTCTACTGAATTTTTTAATCAATAAAAAAGACTCTATTCAACAATATGTAAAACTGGATCGATTTGCCTGGGGCATTATTGTGCTGATGACGATAAGCTCTTTTTTCTTTGTGTCGGCTATTCAAACTACGTCTGTTGCGCATACATTAATAATTGTTGGAGCCGCTCCTGTCGTGGCAGCAATATTGGGTTTAATCTTCTTACGAGAAAAAGTTTCTACAGCTACCTGGATCACCATAATGGTTGTAGTAATCGGTCTGATATTCGTGGTTTATGATGACCAGCAAAGCAGCTTGTTGGGGGATATGTACGCACTGGCTGCCTGCTTGTTGTGGTCCACAAATTTTATCCTTGCCAGATTGACCCGAATGAAAAATATGCTTTCAGCAATGAGTGTGAGCGGATTTTTAATGGCTTTATGCAGTTTTCCTCTGGCTAATTTGAGTATTATCAGTTTTGAACAAATTATGCTGGGCTTGTTACTGGGACTGCTGGTTGGTGTTGCATTTTCCTTAATTACCCTGGCACCACGATTTATTCCTGCAGCTGAAGTCGCTGTTTTTATGCCATTGGAATCTGTATTCGGGTCGTTACTGGTGTGGTGGTTCCTCGGGGAATACCCGGGTTTGATTTCATTATCAGCAGGACTGGTTATTATCGGGGCTATTATGCTCAATAGTTATTTTCAAATTATTAAATCTTCGAAATGATATGTCGTCATGTGGTATATTTTAGTCAGTAAAATAGCCATTATTCGAGAAAGATTATGTCGCAACAATTTCGTACAGAAAAAGACAGCATGGGTGAACTTCAGGTTCCAGAAGAAGCCCTTTACCGTGCTCAAACTCAGCGGGCAGTTAATAATTTCCCTATTAGCGGAATTCCAATACCCCGGCAGGTTATTCGAGCTTTAGGACTGGTTAAAATTGCCTGTGCCCGCAGCAATTTTCAGCTGGGTGATCTCGATGATGATCTTGCAAAAGCTATTGAAAAAGCAGCAAATAAAGTGGTTAGCGGTGATGTTGATGAGCACTTTCCGATAGACATTTTTCAAACCGGTTCTGGCACCAGTAGTAACATGAATACCAATGAAGTCATTTCAACTCTGGCGAGTGATGGTGATTTTAAAGTGCACCCGAATGACCATGTCAATATGGGGCAAAGTTCTAATGATGTATTCCCTTCTGCAATTCATGTTAGTGCCTGTCTGGCAATTCATGAACAGTTGATACCTGCACTGGCTCATCTGGAAAAAACGTTGAATGATAAAGCAGAAGAGCTTAAAGACGTTGTCACAACCGGTCGTACTCACTTAATGGATGCCATGCCTATTACACTCGGGCAGGAGTTAGGAGGTTGGTCAACACAGATTAAAATGGGTTTATATCGAGTTCAGTCGAGTTTAACCCGCTTGCAAAAATTACCACAGGGTGGAACCGCTGTTGGTACGGGAATCAATGCTCATGAAGATTTTGCAGAAAAAGTGTGTGCTGAGCTGGCTTCATTAACCGGGGTACGATTTGCCCCCAAGGAAAACTTCTTTGAAGGTTTGAGTGCTCAGGATGCAGCTGTAGAAATGAGCGGACAATTAAAAACCGTAGCCGTTTCGATGATGAAAATTTCCAATGATTTACGCTGGATGAATTCAGGGCCTCTTGCTGGAATTGGTGAAATTGCTTTACCAGCTTTGCAACCGGGAAGTTCAATCATGCCGGGAAAGGTAAACCCGGTAATTCCTGAAGCAGTCACTATGGTGTGTGCTCAGGTAATCGGAAACGATACGACAATCACCATTGGTGGTCAGTCGGGTAATTTTCAACTAAATGTAATGCTACCAGTGATTGCCCATAATTTGATCCAAAGTATCGAACTGTTAGCGAATGCTGCACGAGTTCTGGCCGATAAAGCCATCGATGGTTTTACGGTGAATCATGACAACATCAATAAAGCATTATCAGCTAATCCGATTCTGGTCACGGCGTTAAATCCGGTTATTGGTTATGAACTAGGGGCCAAGATTGCAAAAACAGCTTACGCTGAAAAAAGACCAGTACTGGATGTTGCCAAAGAACTGTGTGATTTATCTGAAGATGAGCTAAAGAAACTGTTAGATCCTGCAAAAATGACTCAAGGTGGTATTGGCTAGTCACCGTAAAGTATGCGTTGATGTAAGTAGGGTGCGCACGACACACCCTACGGTTAAAGTCTTTAAACTATGAAAAAAGAAAATCAAGTTATTGTCGATTCAGTTATAAGCTGGTTTGAAAAAGCTGTTCTGGGTTTAAACCTATGCCCCTTTGCTGCAAAACCCTATCGGCTTGGGGCTATTCGTTTTGAGTTATCTAAAGCTACCGATGATGAATCCTGTCTGGTAGACCTATTATTAAATCTGAACTTACTCGATGATCAAACCGATATTGAAACAATGGTTCTCATCATTCCTAATCATTTCAAACTATTTTCTGATTATAACCAGTTTTTAGATCTGGCTGATGCGTTAATTGAACAGCAAGGCTGGGATGGGATTTATCAGATAGCGAGTTTTCATCCTGACTATGTGTTTGCAAATAATGATGAAAATGATCGATCAAACTGGACGAATCGTTCACCTTATCCATTGCTGCATTTAATTCGAGAAACATCAATTAATAATGCAGTTGAATCTCATCCTGATATAAATGCGATTCCACAGCGTAATGTTGAGCTCTTAAGATCTTTGAGTGAAGATAAATTAAAAGAAATTTTTGGAGATCACTAATTAAAAATGCCGTGCAAGCTGTGCTCTACCAGCTACTTCTACTTTATTTGTTCATCTATATATCTGGCGGCATCTTCTAATTCACTTTGATTGAATACCCGGATACCATTTTGTTGTAACAGGGCGGCTGTTACACCTGCACCTTCACGTAATTGATTGTTAAATGATCCATCATAGATCAGTTTATTTCCACAGGAAGGACTGCGTTTTGATAATATTGCTATAGTTATATTATGCTTTTCACACAGTGAAAGAGCCTGTTGAGCGCCACTGAGAAATTCATCAGTTACATTATTTCCCGCTTTATCGACTACTGTTGCTGAACCCGCCAGAACATTATTTCCATCACCCCCAATAATCTCGGCAGCTATTCTTGGTACTGGAAGCCCGCCTGAAACTTCCGGGCAAAATGACATGACTCTATTGTTTTCGATCCAGCTGTTTAGCAATTTATTTTCTATGTGCTTATTTTTACCATCGTATCTTACGAGTTCTCCCAACAGGCAGGAGCTGACTAATATTTTTTGCATAGATCGTTTAACCTTTTAGAAGGTCAATATCTGGCAGATTAAGTTGAACCTGCTGCCAGCTATCATAAAGAAAGAATATCAGCCATTGATTTAACATGACTATTTTTCCAGTTGATAATAGTTGATGATTCTAAATATTTATTCATATGCAAATTATAGGGTATGAAATTTAATCACAATAATTTCGAAAATGAATAGCTGTATTTATTATGGATAAAAATGAGTTTATTGTTATACACTCTTTACATATTATAAAAAATACTTAATTAATTCATGTTTAGCTGTTTATCAGCATGATTTCTAACATTTTACAGGATGCCAGTTTGGAAGAATCTACCGAAATTACTAAAAAAGCTAAAAAGAAAAAAAAGGCTGCATACAGTAAAGCTGTTGAAACCATGTATCGTAATTCTTACAGGGCACAGCTTGACCTAATCTCCCTGGCAGCCACTAAAGCCAATATCATGATTTCGTTAAATGGCTTCATTGTGTCAATTTTAATGGTGTCAGGTTCTTTTATTTTTGTGAATGACCCTGGCTTCCTGGTTCCTGCAGTTATATTTTTACTGACATCCGCATCGTCCATTTATTTTGCTTTATCTTCTGCTTCTCCTGAGGCACCGGTAAAACGTAGAAGCCTGCTGAAGTGCCTGGTGGCCTATTTCACCGGCAAAGTAAGCCTGAAAGAGTTTAATGATTATAGAGAAGCACCTAAAGATGTATTTGATCGTCAAAATTCTAATATCTTAATTTTTGAAGATTATGCCAAGGTATCTAAAAAGGTTTATCTGGAATGCATGGATGAACTCATTAATGATCCTGATAAACTCTATGCCAAGATGAGCGACCAGCTTTATTATTTGGGTAAAGTAGCCGATAAAAAATATACTACTCTCAGGTATTCTTACTCAATTTTTCGCTGGGGTTTGATTCTATCAATAATTGTTTTTTTAGTTATAAAGTCATTACACCTTCTTTTTCCTCATACCAGTGTGGCTTCCAGCGACATCATTGTTAATTCAGGAATCAAAACATTTGATAAAATTTATGAACCTTCTGGAGTCCAAAGCCTGTTAGATGGTCGTCTGGTTGTTATCGAAGATGAAGCTTCGCAAGCCTTGCATGTTTTAGATATAAAACAGGATGGAAGTTTTAAAGAAAATAAGCGCCTGACTCAAAAATTAATGAAATCATTCAACACTAAGTTAAATGATCTTGAAGGTGTAACCCTGGGGCCGGATGGTTATATCTATGCTATTACCTCTCACCAGAGAAATTTGAGTGGAGAAAGATCCTCTGATCGAGAACAGTTAATTCGATTTAAAATTGAAGGGAATAGGATTATAGATGTGGGTAGTTATGGAAAACTGACCGATGATATTGAGCAGTCTGGCATTTTGGGCGAGGTTGATGAACAGGGTAATGGTGGAATAGTAAATATCAATATTGAATCATTGTGCTTTGACCGGGAAGGTAACTTATTGATCGGATTTAGAGCTCCTTTGAATTCTGAAAAAACTATAGTTGGTGTTTTAGAAAACCCAACGGATATCTTTGAATATAAAGCTAAACCAATAATTTCACCACAACCGTTACTGCTGGATTTATTTGGTGGGGGTATTCGTGCGATGTCTTATGATCGAATTTTAAGAGGGTACCTGATCAGTAATGAGATATACGGAATTAATAATAATAAAAAGAAAGTTTCTCAGATTTTATTCTGGGATGGTGAAAAAACACACCGTACGCATCGAATGGCTCAACCGGGGCTAAAAAATATAGAAGGCATAACTTCAGTGAGGTATGGCGACAATACCCGGATACTGTTGAGCAGTGATGATGGTAAAAAAGCTAAGGAGAAAACAGCCAGTTATTTGTTTCTGAAATATATTGAATTATCTGACAAATAATAAGTTATTTAGCCGGACGATATTCAAATTTAGCTCTAACTACACCATGATCTGATGAGCCATGCTTTTTATGGTCTTTTAAATGAAGGTGATCATTATGCAGATCCATGCCTTTAAATGCCCATAATCTGAATTTTGAATTATCATAAAATTCCTGAGAAACCAGGATTTGATCTAGAGACTCATGTGTATTTTTAAAAACATGAGTGTAGTAAATGTCTCTTAAACTACGATATTCCTGCAGTGTCTCTACGGTATATAAAGATGTATCACTACCTCCCTTAGAGTAGCCACTCAACAGGTAATTGGGTTGTTCGGTCAATATATTCAATGTGTTGCTATGTTGTGAGTCATTACAATCACCTAAAACCACGACCGGGTTTGAATTGTTTTTCATTTCATCGGTAAGCATCATGCGTAGTGCGGAAGCTTCGGCGGTTCTTCTGATAGTTGAAATTGCAGAACCTATGGATATTCGATGTTTTGAATAATATTCATTGTTATCTTTGTACCATTTCTCCCTGTGAATATGGGTAGGACCTTTCGATTTAAAGTGCACCACATAAACTGAAATCACCTTTCCATTTTTACGCGGACGAATTTTAAAGTGCAAAACAGGGCGTGAAAATTTATTGATTGAAACTGAGATGTTAGATGATTGGGCATCATCACCCCCACTAATCAACCTAAAATCAGGTGGAAATTTATTAATCCATTCGGGTTGACCGACTAATAAATTATTTCGTACAGCTCCAGCACATACAATTTTGCCACTATGATTTTCAGGCACTAGTAACTGGTATTTAGAATCCAGGCCGGCTGAGATAAATACATCCTGTAGTGCCTGATGATGCCAGAGCTCCTGGAATCCCCAGACATCTGATTTTAGCTCTGTTAGTACTGAAGCGGTCCAGTCTACTTTTTTATCATAATCTGCCTGATTCCAGCCATCGGTATCTCTATAGATGGGCAAACCGGGTTTGTTGATGTTATAGAGATTACAGGTTGCAAAGCTAATTTTAGTTCGAGCTGCCATGTTTAGTACTCCTTACTTTTTGGCTGAAAATCTTTGGCTTACTTATCTGACCAGACAGCATATTCATTTCCATTTGGATCGCTAAAATGAAAACGACGTCCACCTGGAAAAGTAAATATTGGTTTGATTATTAAGCCACCGGACTTTTCGATTTTTAACAGGGTGGCTTCGAGTTGATTACTATACAAAACGATAAGGGCACTGCCATTTTTAGTGTTGATAGATAATTCTGACTTGTAAAAACCACCGCTTAGACCTGAATTTGAGAAAGCAGTATATTCAGGACCATAATCGGTGAATGACCAGCCAAACACTGAAGTAAAAAATGTTTTAGCTGTTTCGATGTTAACGGCAGGAAATTCTACGTAGTTAATTTTTTCATGGTTACTCATTAAAATCTCCTGATTTTTAATGCTTAAACAAAAAATTACTGATCAGTTTCAGGCTTTATCATACTCTGTGTTTACAGAGTATGAAATATCAGAGTAGGGTGAGCCCGCTACTGTTTTGAATTATCTAACTTGGTGTCACCCTGATAATAATAATCGTATCTATCCAGTAGCCTTTTCATGAAGCCCCAGGCTTCGTTGTACGTTAGTCCACTGTTTTTAGGAATGATTATTTTAACGTATAAATCAGCACCTTTTTCTTTCTTCAATTGATCAAGTCTTTTTTCAACTTCAACCATTGATATGTCTCTGGAATTTTCATCACCAGGCTGCTTAAAGCGAATTATTTTACCGGCTTTCTCTTTGACGTAGAAAACTTCAACAACGTACTTACCCTTTGCACTACGGGCAGGTTTGATGAGTTGGTCATATTTGGACTTAACCACTTCATATTCGCCCTTAAGCGTGAGTAACTGGCGGTTGTACTCGATTTTTTCCTGTTCTAGCAGGTCAATTTCCTGTGACTGTTGCTCGGTCGTTGCATTTAATGCAGCAATCTCTGCTGTGGCTAGTTTCAGTTCCATTTGAGCTGCATCAGCCATTAATCTCTGTTGTTCAAGCTGAAGCTTTAGTTCGTCCAGTTGATTGGCAAATTCTTCAGATTCGGCAGTAATGATATTGATTTTTAAACTTGCATCAGTTAATTCGGCCAGTTTATTTTGAATCAGTTTATTTAGTTGATCTTTATCAGATTTAAGCTCAGTAATTGTCTGAAGTTTTTTGATATCTTCACGTTCTGCTTTTCTGAGTAATTCATCTTTTTTCAATAAACGTAAACGCAGAATGGAGTTCAGTTGCTCTGCATTGATCAGGCGTTCTTCGAGGGTGGCATTTTCCATGGTGGTTGTTTCAATCACCATGGCGGCCATTTTTTCAGCTTCAATACTATCCTGTAATTCTGCAACCAGATTATAGTTACGCACAATCAACAGGCTGGTGGCGAGTAGGAAAATCAATACCACCACCATCATGATGTCGGTAAAGGCGGGCCAGAATGAATCCCCGTTATCAGATTCCTGGCCGTGCGCTCCTATGGGTGCAAATGCACTCATTCTTGTCCTGGAGTAGGTGCCGGCAAACGGAAACCATCACGCAGGATTTTCTTAATTGAAGAAATATCACTGGTAAGTTTATCCATCTGTTGTTTGTTGCTTTCTACAGACTGTTGCAGAGTCAATGCTGATGCCTTGTAGACTTCCTGAGTTTCAGTCATTTTTTCAGTCGCACGAATAACGCCTTTAATGAGGCCAGCCATCTGGTTGATAATGTCTTCACTGCGTTTAACAAATTTTGGAATGAGAAATACTGATGTTAAATGTTCAATTCCACTGATTAAGTGAGTTTGTACATCTTTCACTCGCAGATAAAAATAACCAAATAGCACATAGCTGACAATGGCAGTAATGGTGGTTGATAGTGCTGTAGACATACCATGAATAACAAGACCCATGCCATCGAGACCAGTTCCTGCGGTTTCAATCAGATCAGAGGCGCCGAGAAGGGCGATAGAAAGGGATACAATTGTACCAAATACACCGGTCAGAATAAGGATGTTATTGATAAAGCGAACCACACCCAATCGGGTACTTTCATCAGCCGTTAACATGGCAGCCAGAGCATTATGGTTTATTTCTCCATGCGCCAAATTAATGGATTTCATGGTGGCGAAACGTTTTGCTATCAGACTGTGGGTATTTAAACCTTCGATAGGGTCTTTGCGGATGGCTTCTACATTTTCGACAAAACCAGAGATTGCATTTTCTTCACGGCGATAACGTAATAAAAGTATAAACAGGTTGAGCAAACCAAGAATTAATATGCCGGCAATGATGCTGTTTAAAATAATACCGGTATCGGTTTGTTGATTCTCAAGATAGAAATGCTTGAGGAAATCGACATTTATGGTTATAGCAACAGCTAATAATATAAGAGCAATAACAAACTGTAACAGGATGCGATTACTGAGTTTAATGAGTAGACGATGCGTATCCATAAAAAAACCGATTATTTATAAGGCAAGTTTATCTGATGAAATGGTTAATTTACTGCTGGGTTAAAGCTGCGTAGCCACGGCTACGAATCAGGTTTCTGAAGTAGGCGCGGTAATAAGCGATAGCGCTATTTCCATTGGTGCCAACATCATACACTTTCCAGCCCTGAGGACCCTGCATGAAACGAAAATCAATTCGAATCGGGTAATTGGAGGAAGGAATAACTCGGGCAGTAACCACAACTTCTTCAAAACCCTGACGACGAGGAGGTAAAAATTCAACGCGGGGTTGAGCATCGCCATAAGCGCTAACGATACGCGCAAAAGCAGTAAAGAATAATTTTTTCAGGTTTGACTGGAATATATACTGTTGAGCGGAATTCATACGGTTGTAATGAAAACCGGCAGACCAGCGAGCCATTTGTTCAAAATCGAAAAAGGGAGACATCTGTGTATCCAGAAAATTAATCACTTTTTCCTGGTTATCAAATTCACCAGATTTCAGGTAATTCTGTAACACTTTGATACCCATTTCGAGTAACTGTGCGGGTGATTGTTGATTGTAGTTTTGATATTGAGCATAAGGTCGAGAATAACCATACCCTTGTGCTGCTGCGTTAAAACTTATGAGACTGAACGTAAGACTAATGATGAGTAAGCTGAGACGTTTCATGATTTTCTCTTTTAAATTAAGCGATTGAAAGAATGTTTTATCGATGCACATAAAGAGGTTGCAGAAAAACATTTAAATACAAACTGAGTAGAGATGGTACCAGTGGGCGGACTCGAACCGCCACGCTATTGCTAGCGGGGGATTTTGAATCCCCTATGTCTACCAATTTCATCACACTGGCTTAAACTCTTACATATGCTTACAAGAAGCAAAATACATAAATTCTGAATAGTTTAACGAGTCAAAGTGATGGCATACAATTTAAAATCTGCCGATTTACCTGTTCCGCTACCTCAAGAATATGGCAGAGGATTCTAATTGATAATTCTTCTAAGTGGTAGGGTTAAAACGACTATTTTTATAAACCATAACATCAATAATTTTTATTGGAATATATAAATTAACCATAGTCTGACGTTACATAATTTAACTTATGTAAAAATATGAGTATGATTGCGCCCCCAAAATAACCTGACCTGCTATGAAATCTGCTGATTTTGATTACCAACTTCCCGAACACTTAATAGCTCAAAAGCCATTAAAGCAGCGTCAGTCCTCCAGACTTCTGGTATTGGACCCGAATCAACAGGATATTGTTGATGATAATTTTGCCAACTTTGAGTCCTGTGTTGAGGCTGGTGATTTACTGGTTTTGAATGATACTCGTGTGTTTCCAGCTCGTTTATTTGGGCAAAAAGAAACCGGTGGCAAGATTGAAGTACTGGTTGAAAGATTAATTGATGATTCGACTCTATTGGCCCATGTTAGATCCAGTAAATCACCTAAAGCAGGAACACGATTAATACTTGAAGATAATATCGAGTGTTTCGTGACAGGACGGCAGGATGAATTTTTTGTTTTACAGCAAAATAGTAAGTCGGACTGGCTTAGCCTGTTACAACAATTTGGGCATATGCCGTTACCTCCATATATTCAGCGTGCCGATGAAGAAAGTGATCGTGAACGCTATCAAACGGTATTTTCTCTAAAACCGGGTGCGGTAGCCGCTCCGACTGCCGGTCTGCACTTTGACCAGGTTATGCTGCAGAAGCTGAAAGATAAGGGTATTACAATCGCGTTTGTTACCCTGCATGTTGGAGCAGGAACTTTTCAGCCGGTCAGAGTCGATGATGTGTCTGAACATATTATGCATGCTGAAGTGGTAGAAGTGTCAACTCAGGTTGTCGAGCAGGTAGCTGAGACAAAAGCCAATGGTGGAAGAGTGATTGCGATAGGCACAACGGTCGTTCGTAGCCTGGAGTCGGCAGCACAACAAGGTTCGCTTGAACCTTTTTCAGGTGATACTCGTTTGTTCATCACACCGGGTTTCGAGTTTAAGGTTGTGGATGCGATGTTAACCAACTTTCATTTACCACGTTCAACATTGTTGATGCTGGTGAGTGCGTTTGCAGGGCAAGAGTTCATGCTAAATGCTTATAATCATGCCGTAGAGCAGCAATATCGTTTTTTCAGTTACGGTGATGCGATGTTCATAAAGAATAAAATTGCTCACCACGAAGCACACTAAGAACACGAAGAAAGAAATTGATTGTTTTTTAAATATAAATTCTTCGTGTTCTTCGTGCTCTTCGTGGTTAAAATGGTTTATATTTTTTAACTAACATGCAATATGAAATTTGAATTAGATAATACCGATGGAGCTGCAAGACGTGGCCGACTTAAATTTGATCGGGGTACGGTAGAAACACCTGCATTTATGCCTGTCGGGACTTATGGCACGGTAAAGGCCATTACACCCGAAGAATTGCAGGGTTTAGGTGCTCAAATAATATTGGGCAATACCTTTCACCTGATGTTGAGACCCGGTACTGAAATCATCAAGCAGCATGGGGATTTACATGACTTTATGCACTGGCAGGGACCCATCCTGACTGATTCGGGTGGTTTTCAGGTGTTTAGCCTGGCTGAGATGCGTAAAATCACAGAAGAAGGTGTAAAGTTTAATTCTCCTGTGGATGGTTCAAAGGTTGAGTTAACCCCTGAAATTTCCATGCAGGTCCAACGTGACCTCGGCTCCGATATTGTAATGATCTTTGACGAGTGCACACCATATCCGGCTACCGAAGAAGAAGTCAGAACTTCAATGGAGTTATCCTTACGCTGGGCAGAACGTAGCAAAGTTGCCCATGCTGATAATCCATCGGCATTGTTTGGCATCGTTCAGGGTGGTATGTATGGTGAGCTTCGTAAAAAATCTATTTCACGGTTAAAAGAAATTAGTTTTGATGGTTATGCGATAGGCGGGTTGTCTGTAGGAGAACCTGCTGATGAACGAAATCATATGCTGGATATCTGTATGCCCGAAATGCCGCTGGATAAACCTCGTTATTTAATGGGTGTCGGTAAACCAGAAGATCTTATCGAATCCGTGCGTCGTGGTGTTGATATGTTTGATTGTGTTATCCCGACACGTAATGCTCGTACCGGTTATTTATACACTCATGATGGCATTATAAAAATTAGAAACAGTCGTTATGCGACTGATACCCGTCCATTGGATGAAAACTGTGGTTGTTATACCTGTAAGAATTACAGCAGAGCTTATTTGAGGCACCTGGATAAATGTCGTGAAATTTTAGGGTCACGCCTGAATACTATTCATAACCTGTATTATTTTCAGGATTTGATGAAGAAAATAAGAACCAGCATAGAGCAAAATAATTTTGAGGCATTTGCCGAATCTTTTTATGAGTGGCTTTCGAAGTAATTTTTGGTGCGCACGGAGCACCCTACAGCGGTTCAGGTATATGGGTGTAGGGTGTGCCGTGCGCACCAAAAATTAACCACTATCATCATATGAATAATAAAGTAATCACTGCTGAACAGGCAGCTGAAATAATTAAAGATGGCCAAACCATAGCCACCGGTGGTTTTGTCGGTATAGGTGTGCCGGAAGCTTTACTTTGTGCGATTCAAAAACGATTTCTAAAACAACAAAAACCTCGTGATATTACATTAGTATATGCAGCAGGACAGGGTGATGGTAAAGATCGAGGGTTAAATCATCTGGGTGAAAAGGGCCTGGTCAAACGAATTATCGGTGGGCACTGGGGACTGGTTCCGAAACTTGGGCAGCTTGCTTATGCGAATGAGCTAGAAGCCTATAACCTGCCACAGGGTGTTATCTCCCATCTTTATCGTGATATTGCTGCTGGAAAACCTGGGACTTTAACGCACGTTGGGCTGCATACTTTTGTGGATCCGAGAGTTGATGGAGGTAAGCTCAATGCAGCAGCTAAGGAGGATTTAGTAGAACTGCTAACCATTGGTCAACAGGAATACCTATTTTATAAACGGTTTCCTATCGATATCGCTTTGCTTCGAGGCACTACGGCCGATAGCAAGGGCAATATCACCATGGAAAGAGAAGCTCTCACGCTTGAGGCACTATCAATTGCACAGGCCGTGCATAACTGTGGTGGCAAAGTGCTGGTGCAGGTAGAACGAGTCATTGATAAACACCAAGTTTCTCCCCAACTGGTCAAAATTCCGGGGATATTAGTTGATGCCGTGATTGTGGCAAAAGCAGAAGATCATATGCAAACCTTTTCTGAGCCATATAACCCAGCTTACAGTGGTGAGCTTCTAACTGAGGATGAAAACCTTAACTCAAGCAATATAGAAAATGCGATAGATAGCCGCTTAATAATAGGCCGCATTGCTGTTCAATATTTAAAACCGGGCAGTATTGTGAATCTGGGCATTGGCATGCCCGAAGCAGTTGCTCAGGCTGCGACGGAGTCTGGTGATATAAATTCGATTACCTTAACGGTTGAACCCGGTGGAATAGGTGGAACACCTGCAACAGGGCTGAGTTTTGGTGCGACAGCATATGCCGACTCGATTATTGATCAAACGACGCAATTTGATTTTTACGATGGTGGTGGCCTGGATCAGGCTTTTCTCGGCATGGCCGAAGTGGATGAACTGGGTAATGTTAACGTAAGCCGGTTTGGAACCCGTACCGCCGGGGCAGGCGGCTTCATCAATATCAGTCAGAATGCTAAAGAAGTGTTTTTCATGGGAGCTTTTACTTCCGGGAAACAGCAAGTTGACATTATGGCTGATGCTCTGAGTATTAAACAAAATGGTAGTGTGAAAAAATTTGTAAAAAATGTTCAGCACCTGACTTTTAATGGCCAGCACGGTTTAAAAAATAACCAGAAGATTCGTTTTATTACCGAACGTGGAGTATTTCGCCTGACTAAAAATGGCTTGTTACTGGAAGCAATAGTACCTGGAATTGATATTCAAAAAGATATTGTTGCTTTAATGGATTTTAAACCGCTTGTGGCACAGGAGCTAAAAGTATTAAGTTGCAACATCTTTAACTAAGGAATATTAGGGGAGGAATGAATAGTGATTTCAGGGAGCAAGTTGTTGATTTACTGGCAGAGGAAGTAAGGGCTACAAGTTAGTGAGTTTTTAACCACTGAAAACATTCCTAAATAGTATATTTGATCTACCAGTATAGGTTCACTCTGGTGAATAACTAAAGCCGTGTGATCAGAGTCTCAAAATAGTTGTTTTAGCTTTGAATTAACGCTCTTCAAGATAGATGTTTACAAACCAATCGTTTACAGTGGCGCAGTTCAAAAATACCTTTGAATTGATCAAGCTGGGTTATTAAGTGAAGGTCATTGGATATTTTTATCAAGTTAAACTGGAGGGATTCATGTCGATTCGATCAAAGCTGTTAATATCTTTTCTGTTTTTAACATTATTGCTGCTAACTCATTTTATAATTGGTTATTACTTTACCCAGAGAGAACATGATCTGGTTAAAGAAATGGCTAATGAACATAATATTAGTCACCAGTTATCACAGCTTGCTATATCGGCACAAAAAATTCGTCGTTATGAGAAAGAATATTTCATTTACCTGCAAAACACACCGAAACGTAGAAAATATTTCAAGGATTTTTCGGATGCACGTAATGAAATCAATAATATTTTATCCAGCTTAAAAAATACGTATTCAAAATTAGGAAAAAAATTAGACCTTAATCGACTTGCAGCGTGGAAAATCTCAACTCTATCTTATACGGCAGGTTTTGAAAAAATAAATGAAGAAGTAATGAATGGAATCATTACCGATGTTGCTGAAGCTAATGGAGCAATAAAAGAATCTAAAAATAAATTCAGATCGGTTTTGTCAGGCAGTATGGATGCAATTGATGAATCTTTCAGATCGTCAAAAAATAAAGCAAAATTGATTCAGGATTTTGGTGCTACATCCTCACTTATTTCCAGTTCGATTGCGCTCATAAGTGTGTTTATCGGGCTTGTTATGGCTTTTCAGGTGCCTGCAAGCATTATAAGACCGCTAAAAGAATTGTCCGAGGTTGCGAACAGTATCAGTAAAGGTAATCTAAATGAAAAAGTTGATATTGTGGGTAGTCCTGAAATTGTGGATTTATCAAAGTCGATAGAACGTTTACAAACTGCCACTTTAGGACTGCTTAAACGTGTTCAAATTACCAAACGTGAGGGCACTACTAAAACTAAGGATTAATCTTTCAGCTTGAAATTATGGAAGTAGACACAAGATCTACATATAGATATTAAGTTAATTTCGATAAACCCTACTGGAATAAAGTTTAATGCCGATTTACATGGCAATATCCATAAAAAAAGGGCTCATTTTGGGCTGTATCGAAATACCCTTCATATAACACGTTCTCTGTGCAATAATACGCGCCGTTTTTAATCCACCAAATTTGACCATTAAGGAATTATTATGAGCTTTTTTATTAGTGATGCAATTGCCCAGGCAGGTCCAGCAGCAGAGAGTGATCCAATCATGTCTTTTCTGCCTTTAATTATCCTGTTTGTTATTTTTTACTTTCTGTTGATACGCCCTCAGCAAAAGAAAGCGAAAGAACATAAAAATATGGTGGAAACACTAAGCAAGGGTGATGAGATTGTTACTCAAGGTGGTATTTTGGGTAAAGTTACCGATGTGTCTGACAATTATCTGACCTGCAAAATTGCAGATAACGTAGAAGTAAAAGTTCAAAGCCATGCAGTAGCTACGGTTTTGCCAAAAGGAACTATCAAAAACTTATAATCACGAACTTATAAAAGATCATGCTTAATCAATATCCTGTCTGGAAATATCTGCTGCTTATAGTCATTGTTGCAATGGGGCTGCTA
>Ga0209249_1000301_pt1 | contig 64773 bp, 76 predicted proteins | sample SaaInlV_200m_DNA_4_FD_184653 | JGI IMG/M metagenome (GOLD analysis project Ga0209249, IMG submission 184653) | Marine microbial communities from expanding oxygen minimum zones in the Saanich Inlet - SI037_S3LV_200m_DNA (SPAdes) (version 2) | ecosystem: Environmental > Aquatic > Marine >...
CGTGTTTGGGCATTTAGATAAAGAGCGACAACTGAAGGAATTTCAAAAAATATTGCATCGAATTCAACGGGCGTGGTTTCACGGTCGAAAAAAAGAAATTGTTTTCGAGATAAAGCTCGCCGAAGAACAAGGCGACACAGATCTCGCACAAAAACTTATTAACGAACAGCAGGAGATTAACAATAATCTTCAGCGTTTGGAACGATAATCCCATGTTAGGGGTATTTATTGTATATGCCAAAAAAATCTTCAGCGAAAAAGACGAAAGCTTCGAAGAAAGCAAAGCCTAAAAAAGCCAAGAAAACGACTCTAAAAAAGGTTGCAAAGAAAAAAACAACTGCCAAGAAGAAAACTGCGACAAAAAAGCCGGCCCAAAAAAAAGAACGCTATAAGCGAGCCACACCACCAGAAGAAGCTCAGCTAAAAGAGATAATGCGAAAAGCACGATCTCGTGGTTTTATTACCGAGCAAGAGCTTTTATTTGTGTACACCGACTTGGAAGATTATGTTTCGCATTATGAAGAATTATTAGACGAATTCGAAACGCAAAGTGTTTCAGTGGTAGAGAGTGCACCTTCGGTGTTAGACACCATGTTAGGAACAGGCGATGACGACGCGAAAAGTAAATCTGAATCAGACATATTTAATATAGACAGTCGGTTGCTCGATCTCTCGGATATTTCTGCTGATTCTATTCAAATGTATTTACGAGAAATAGGAAAAGTTTCGCTGTTAACAGGAGAAGAAGAAGTCTCGCTTGCAAAAAGAAAAGAGAAAGGCGATTTAGATGCAAAAAAGAAATTGATTCTAGCAAACCTTCGGTTGGTGGTATCTATCGCAAAAAAGTTTACTGGCAGAAGTCTTTCGTTACTCGATTTAATTCAAGAAGGAAATATCGGGTTATTTAGAGCCGTCGAGAAATTCGATTATAAAAAAGGCTATAAGTTTTCTACTTACGCTACCTGGTGGATTCGCCAAGCAATTACAAGGGCTTTGGCAGACCAATCTAGAACTATTCGTATTCCGGTTCATATGGTAGAAACGATTAACCGTTTTCAGCAGATTTCGCGGTCGCTTACTCAAGATTTAGGAAGAGAGCCGCTACCAGAAGAGGTTGCAGCAGAGATGGGCGAACCAGTAGAGAAGATTCACCACATTATAAAAATTTCTCAAGATACGGTTTCTTTGGAAACCACGGTTGGAGATGACGACGATAACGATTCTACGTTAGGTGATTTTATCGAAGATATTAAAACCATGTCACCAGAGCGGATTGCTTCGTTACAGTTGTTAAAAACACACGTAAAAGAGATTATCAATTTCTTAACCCCTAGAGAGCAGAAAATTTTAGAGATGCGATTTGGGTTAAACGATGGAGTTGCTCATACGTTAGAAGAGGTTGGTCAGGAATTTGGAGTTACTCGTGAACGTATTCGTCAGATTGAAGCAAAGGCACTCGAGAAAATGCAAAATCACGAAATGATGAAAAAGCTGAAAGATTACTAAATAGGTATATAAAATCAACGGCTCACGTAATGAGCCGTTGATTTTTTTTTGACAATTCATTTGTTTTAATTCAAGATGTGTCTAAGGAGGAACAAGAGATGAGATCGATCATTCCGAAAACAGTGGTGTTGGCCGGCGGGCCGGGCGGTGGAAAGACAAGAGCAGAAAAGGAAGTAAGAGATCATTTTTCCAAGTTTGGTGTTCGTGTTGTGGTTATCCCTGAGGCCGCGACAATACTCTTGGGACATGGAGCTTCTGCTTCTGAGATTAAGGGCACGCCAGGAGGAGGTATACTCCTTCAGCAAGAAATCGTGAAACTTCAGCTTCAGTTGGAGGAATCTGCTTATGCGTTGGCAAGGGCACAAACAGCAGATTCGATCGTCTTTGTTGCTGATCGTGGCCTGTTGGATGGCGCCGCATATATTGGATTACCAGCTTTCTTGAAGGAAGTCCTGGAGCCACTGAATCTTTCGCTGCGAGAGCTAAAGAACAGGTATTATGCGGTGTTTCACATGGTAACATCTGCCCTTGGCGCAGAAGACCATTACAACCTGGCGAATGCTGCTAGAATTGAAACCATTGAAGAAGCGCGTGCTCTGGATATGCGCATTCAAAATGCCTGGGGATTTCATCCTCGGCATGTGGTCATTCCGAACGTGGATGCTGCTGGGCAAGCAAGAGGCTTCGACGAAAAGCTTAGGCGTCTTTGCGTAGAGATACAATCTGCGCTTGGGCTGTAGCTTCCCCAACAAGAGGATGTGTATTACTCTACTACGCCGTGAAGCCTTGTCTTCGCGGCGTTACTTTGACAAATGAGGTGATTTTGGGTTAGTATACTCACGTCAGAGATGAAGCTAACAATGAAAATTGAGGACGCAGGCCATGCCGAGTATCAATTTTTGTTGAAAGGAAGAATTTATGTAAGCTGCAGTATTCAAATTTATTTGGATACAAAAGCTGAAATAAAATTCTGACGTAATCCGGGGTAGCTCTCCGCCAGCTGGCGGAGGTAGGGCAGTTTAATATGGAAGAGTATACTGTATATGCTATCTATAATAAAAAGCATAACAAAATCTATATTGGGCAAACTCACGATTTGGACGAACGTCTAAGGCTGCACAATGAAAAAGTGTTAAAAGGTTATACTTCTAGATTTGGTGGTGTATGGGAAATTATTTATCGCGAACGAGCTAAAAATAGGAAAGAAGCTTTAATGAGAGAGAAACAATTAAAAAGTTATAGAGGTCGGGAGTTCATAAAACAATTTATCAAAAATAATCCGGGGTAGCTCAGTGGTAGAGCAGTTGACTGTTAATCAATTGGTCGTGGGTTCGAGTCCCCCCCCCGGAGCCAAGTAGGACGATCAGCTAAAACGCTGGTCGTTTTGCTTTGTAGAGCTGATACTTCTAGTACTAAGTTAAAGGGTTCTCGAAGCTTAAATGCCAGTTTCCGATCTTCTAAAACTGGGTTCTGAACGAGGAAGTTTATAAATTGTGTTTTTTCATGTGTTTCAGAACTATCAAATATCGAACGAGCACGGCGAGCGACGGATAGTACTGTACCTACGGTAGTTTTATAGTCATGATCGGCTTTTGTGTGTTCTTCTAGTTCAATACCAAGCTTTTGGAGATTGTCCATGATCTCTTGCAGTTTTTTGTCATAGTCTTGCTTAGTAATCCTCGTATTTTATCCATATTTATACTTTACTGATTATGTATAGAATAGTAAAGTATAGATATGACTATTCGTTATAGAATGGCCTTGTGTCTATGGTAAAATTGCAACTGAAAGGCATTAAACAAACTTGAATTATGTTTGAGCAAATATTTAAAAATATTGATGATATCCTGCATAAAGATGCTGGATGTGGTAGCGAATTAGACTATGTCGAACAGACCTCTTGGGTTTTGTTTCTTAAGTATTTGGACGATTTAGAGAAAGACAAGGTTTCTAAAGCTAAGTTAGCTGGTGATACATATGAAAGTATCATTGCTCCAGAGTACCAATGGAGTAATTGGGCTGCACCCAAAGGCAAAGATGGGAAGTTAGATCATAATGTTGCAATGACTGGTGATGATTTTATCGAGTTTGTTAATCGGGTAGATAAAGAAAAGCCTGGTCTTTTTCAATACCTTAAACAGTTTAAAACTTCTGCTGAAAGTGCTGATACAATTGAGTATAAAATTGGAGAGATTTTTAGTGAATTGAAGAATCGAATTCAAAGTGGGTACAATTTACGTGAAGTAATTAACTTAATAGACTCATTGCAGTTTAGAACACATGAGGAAAAGCATGAAATGAGCCATTTGTACGAAAGCAAAATTAAAAATATGGGGAATGCTGGGCGTAATGGAGGGGAATATTACACGCCTAGACCTCTTATTAAAACTATTGTAAAAGTTGTTGCACCAAAGATTGGAGACACAATTTATGACGGTGCGGTTGGTAGCGCTGGTTTTTTGGTTGAAGCATTTGAATATTTAAAAACGAGTAAAGAACTTACTACTGAAGATGTCGAGACTTTGCAAAAAAATACTTTTTACGGGAAAGAGAAAAAATCATTAGCCTATATTATTGGAATCATGAATATGATTTTGCATGGTATAGAAACGCCAAATATTATTCACACTAATACACTTGCAGAGAATTTGACTGATATTCAAGAAAAAGATCGTTATGATGTGGTATTGGCGAATCCACCTTTTGGTGGGAAAGAACGTGCTGAGGTGCAACAAAATTTCCCAATTAAAACAGGCGAAACGGCTTCTTTATTCTTGCAGCATTTTATTAAAATTCTTAAAGCAGGCGGAAATGCTGGTATTGTTATTAAAAATACTTTTTTGAGTAATGGGGCTTCTGGGAGTGCTGATGCTAGTTTACGTAGACAATTACTTGAAACTTGTAATTTACATACAATTCTAGATTTGCCAGGAGGGACATTTACTGGAGCGGGGGTTAAAACAGTGGTTCTTTTTTTTGAAAAAGGAAGCCCAACTAAAAAAGTTTGGTTCTATCAGCTTAATTTGGATAGAAATCTTGGGAAAACGAACCCATTGAATGAGAAAGATTTAGCTGATTTTGTAGAATTACAAAAAACAAAAGCCGATAGTGAAAATTCTTGGACTGTGGATGTGAAAAGTTTTGATCAAAGTACCTTGGATTTATTTGCAAAAAATCCCAATACTCCAGAAGCGGATCCTTTGCGTAAGCCAGTGGATATCTTGAAAGAAATTAAGGCTTTAGATAAAGAAAATTCTGAAATATTAAATTCGATAAAGGATTTGATATGAAAAAAGATTGGAAAATAAAACAATTAGGTGAGTTAGGAAAAGTTTCTATGTGTAAAAGGATTCTCAAAAAACAAACCTCACCAACAGGAGACATCCCTTTTTATAAAATTGGCACGTTTGGAAAAATCCCGAATGCTTTTATATCAAGAGAAGTTTATGAAGAATATCGGTCTAAATATTCCTTTCCAAAAAAAGGTGACATACTGTTATCTGCTTCGGGAACCATTGGAAGGCGTATGATTTATGATGGTAAACCTGCATATTTTCAAGATTCCAATATTGTTTGGATTGATAATAATGAAAAAAAGGTGTTAAATGAGTATCTCTACAAATTTTATGCTTTTTGTAATTGGAATCCTTCAAAAGGAGCCACAATTTCAAGACTTTATAATGATGATTTGAGAAAAATAAAAATTTCCTTTCCACCACTACCCGAACAAAAACGTATAGTAGCTATTTTAGATAAAGCCTTTGCTGCTATTGATAAAGTGAAAATTAATACCGAACATAACCTCGAAAATGCTAAAGATCTTTTCAAAAGTAAATTCAACCAACTATTCGTTAATAGAGATGAAACTTGGGTGAAATTAACATTGCTGGATTTGTTAAATAAAAAATGGATTATTAGCCATCTTGATGGTAATCACGGTGGAGATTACCCCAAAAAACACGAATTTATTGAGTCTGGCGTTCCTTATTTATCAGCTAATTGCCTGAAAGACGGCTATGTTGATTTTCAAAAAGCTAAATTCCTTTCAGAAGAAAGAGCCAGCAAATTAAGAAAAGGTATAGCACAAAATAATGATGTTCTTTTTGCACATAATGCAACAGTAGGGCCAACGGCTCTTTTAAAAACAAATGAACCCAAAATTATACTCGGTACTTCACTCACGTACTACAGGTGTAATGAAGAATACATTAATCCAAAGTATTTACTCTTGTATTTAAGATCTAAAGAGTTTATTTCTCAGTACGAGTCTATAATGAGGCAATCAACAAGAAATCAAGTACCGATAACTAAACAAAGAACGTTTACTCACATAGTTCCGCCATTGGAAGTTCAAAATGAATTAGTCCCGCAACTTGAAAGTCTTAATAATAAAGTGGAAAAAATAGTTGTTTTGTATTCAAAACAACTTTATAACCTTGATGAACTAAAAAAATCCCTTTACCAAAAAGCTTTTTCTGGTCAACTTAACATCATAAATTAACCTTATGAACGAAGCAGAAACAAGAGCAGAATTAATAGATCCAAAACTTAAAGCCGCTGGTTGGGGCGTTGTTGAAGGTTCAAAAATTCTTCGTGAGCGACTGGCTCAAATAACTGACGGAAAAATTCAGGCAGGAGGTGGTCGATCAAAACCACTCATTGCTGATTATATTTTGTCATACAAAGATATTAAGTTGGCTGTCGTAGAGGCAAAAAGTGATGAAATAGAAGCTTCTGAGGGTGTCTCTCAAGCCAAGCTTTATGCTGAAAAGTTGAATTTAGAGACAACCTATTCTACGAATGGAAAAGAGATATACAGTATTAACATGAAGACTGGCAAAGAAGAAGTAGTTGATTCTTTTCTTTCTCCTGAAGAATTGTGGAATAAAACTTTTTCTCAGCAGAATGAATGGCGTGATAAATTTGCAGAGATTCCTTTTGAGGATAAAAGTGGTACATGGCAATTACGCTATTATCAAGAATTAGCGGTAAATAAAACACTTGAAGCTATTGCGAATAATCAAGATCGTATTTTATTGACACTTGCTACAGGCACCGGAAAAACAGCTATTGCCTTTCAAGTTGCTTGGAAGTTGTTTAAAACTCGTTGGAATCTAAGTCGCGACGGAAAAAGACAACCAAGGGTATTGTTTTTAGCAGATCGTAACATTTTAGCTAATCAGGCATTTAATTCATTTTCAGCTTTTCCTGAAGATGCTTTGGTAAGAATTAAACCATCAGAAATTAAGAAAAAGGGATCGGTTCCAACTAATGGGAATATCTTTTTTACGATCTTTCAAACTTTCATGAGTGGAAAAGATAAGGATGGAAATCCTGCTCCGTATTTTGGTGATTATCCAAAAGATTATTTTGATTTTATCGTTATTGATGAATGTCATAGAGGTGGGGCAAATGATGAAAGCAATTGGAGAAGTATTTTAGAATATTTTTCTCCTGCTGTTCAGTTAGGATTGACCGCAACACCAAAACGAAAAAAGAATATTGATACTTATAAATATTTTGGTGACCCTGTTTATGTTTATTCCCTTAAGGAAGGAATAAATGACGGATTTCTTACACCTTTTAAAGTGAAACGTGTAAAAACAACTCTTGATGATTACGTTTATACAATCGATGATCAGTTAGTGGAAGGAGAGATTGAGCAAGGGAGGTTATATGTTGAATCAGATTTTAATAAAATTATTAAAATTAAAGAAAGAGAAGCAAAGCGAGTGCGGATATACATGGACGAGGCTGATCAAAATGAAAAAGCAATCATTTTTTGCGCCACACAGAATCATGCAGCCGCTGTTCGTGATTTAGTAAATCAATACAAGAAATCAAAAAATCCGAATTATTGTGTTCGAGTGACGGCAAATGATGGCGAGATTGGCGAACAGTTTTTAAGAGAATTTCAAGATAATGAAAAGACCATCCCTACAATACTTACAACATCTCAAAAATTGTCTACTGGAGTAGACGCAAGAAATATACGAAATATTGTTTTAATGCGCCCGGTGAATTCAATGATTGAATTTAAACAAATTGTGGGGCGTGGTACCCGATTATTCGATGGAAAAGAGTTTTTTAGCATTTATGATTTTGTAGATGCGTATCATCATTTTTCTGATCCAGAATGGGATGGCGAGCCGCTTGAGCCAGAAGAAGTTACAAAAGAGTCTGATAAAGTAAAAAAGGCAAAGGAACATAAGGAGTCTCTCGAAAAAGAAGAAAAATCCAAGCTTATTAAAATAAAGCTTCGAGATGGCAAGGAACGGGAGATTCAACATATGGTGGCTACTTCTTTTTGGAATGCAGATGGGAGACCTATCGCTGTTGCGGAATTTCTAGAGAATTTGTTTGGAGTACTTCCAAAATTCTTTAAAAACGAAAGAGAGTTAAGAGAAATTTGGAGTAATCCATTAACTCGAAAAACGTTGTTGGATAACTTAAGCGATGCTGGTTTTGGAAAAGAAGAATTACATACGCTTCGAAAATTAATAGATGCCGAAAAAAGCGATATATTAGATGTTTTAGAATATGTATTTAATGCTAAAAATAAACCAATTACAAGAGAAGCTCGAGTAGGTGTTTCCCAAGAGAAAATATTTGAGCCATTAGATAATAAGCAAAAAGAATTTATTGATTTTGTTTTGAATAAATATGTTGAAACTGGGGTAGAAGAGTTAAGCCAAAAAAAATTACCTGTTTTATTGGAGCTTAAGTATCAATCAATTGTAAATGCTGAAAAGGAAATTGGTGATGCGCTCAAGATTCGTTCGCTTTTCTTAGATTTTCAAAAAAAACTCTATGAAAAAGTACGTTAATTAGTAGAAGTATTTTGTGAACATAACAAAAACAGATTATCTAGAATACACTTATTGCAAAAAGAATCTTTGGCTTAAAAAACATAAGCCAGAGCTTTTTGATGGTGTCGAGTTATCGGAATTCGAGAAGAAAATAATCGAAGAAGGGAATGCTGCTGATGAAGCTGCACGGAATTTGTTTCCAGCAGGTACGTTAATAGAAATTGTTGGTACGAATGCTGTCCCAATTACAAAACAATTCATTGATGATGATGTGAAAACGTTGTTTCAGGCGGCGTTTTTGTCTGATGAGTTTTTTGTACAGGCGGATGTATTAAAATTTAATGATACGTTGAAAGGATGGGAGTTGTACGAGATTAAGGCTACAAACACTGTTAAGCGTGTTGTTCCTCACCATCATGTAAACGATTTAGCGTTTCAAAAAACCGTAATCGAAAAGAGTGGAATTAAGATTGTAAAAACAGGTGTTATTCATTTGAATGGCGAGTATAGGTTAAAGGGGAATGTTAGCTATAACGAGTTGTTTATTATCGAGGAACTGACTGATGAGGTTTTAGAAGCCGAATCAGACGTGCAACAGCAAATGGAAGACGTTAAAACATATCTGAATATGGCCGAAGAAAAAGGCTGTGAATGTTTATCTCGCGGAAGGAATTCTCAGTGTACTACTTTTAAATACTCTAATCCCGAAGTTCCAGAATACTCGGTTCATGATATTAACAGAATTGGAGCAAGTAAAAAGCTGTTTTACGACTGGATCGATAGGGGGATTTATTCATTAGAAGATATTGATAAACCAGAATTGTTAAAAGGCGCAAAAAGGTTTCAATACGATGCGTACATTACGGGTAAGCCTATCGTTGACCGTATAGCAATAAAAGAAGTTCTAGATGAGCTTGTATTCCCATTGCAATTTTTTGATTACGAAGGCTATTCTAGTGCGATTCCTAGATTCGATGGCTTTGGCGCTTACGAACAAGTGCCTTTTCAGTATTCGCTTCATACTCTTCATGACAATGGCGAGTTAGATCATAAAGAATTTCTTATTACTGAGCCAACCAGTGATCTGACGCTTCCTCTTATTAAACGAATGAAAGAAGATTTTGATGAGAAAGGTTCTATTATATCTTGGTTTAAGTCGTACGAAATTCAACGTAATAATAAACTTGCAGAAGTTCATCCTGAGTATGCTGATTTTTTAGAATCAATTAACGACAGGATGTTTGATTTAATGACTATCTTTTCCAAAAATTATTATGTCGATGCTGCATTTAAAGGGAGTGCAAGTATTAAGGCTGTGTTACCAATCATAGTGCCAGAGCTGACGTATAAGGCGTTAGGAATACAGAAAGGGGATCAGGCTGTTGAACGTTGGGAAAGAATGATAGATTCTAGTACGCCTAAAAAGGAAAAATCGGAGATAGAGAAAGATTTGTTGGAATATTGTAAGCTAGATACCTTTGCAATGGTAGAGATCTATAAAATTTTAGTGAGCAAGTATGTTTAAGACATTTAAAATAGGAGGAGGCGATGAGTCTGGAAGGCCAGTTGATCCGTCAGGTGCTATGAAAAAGCATGCGCGTTGGTGTATTGATACAGTAAAGAATAATACGCCAGACGAAGAAGCATTGCAGTATATTTATGATAACTGTGTCTCCTGGGTAGAATGTCCCGCTGAACTGAGAGATGTTTTTGCTGGTCATGCAGTGTATAACGCTTATGGAGATATATTAATGAGTTTTGAGAATTATAAACAATTCTTCACTGATGAAGAGATTCAGATCATTAAAGAGTTGCAATCGCAAGATTGATATAGTATTTATCTCCTGTTTAGTTCTCGTGCGAAAGTAATAGCTTCTTCAGTCTTTGCTGCGGTTGTCTGTAAGTATGCAGGATCAGGAATCATATTTATTCTCCACATATCAAGCCTATCTGAGTCCCAACACGCTTGAATTGTAATGTCATCTGAAGTAATGAATCCATCGCTGTGGTGTTGGCAAGCAAAAGTGAGTTGATCTAATTGATCTCTTGAAACATCCAAAGCGCCATGAGAGTAAAGCATCATTGCGAGATTGGCAGCTTTCTCACCATGATTAATGTTATTATGACCGCTTGGGAGCCTTTTTGCATCATGGATATATGCAAAAATATTTACTACATTTTCGTCTACAGAAACTTTTTTTGCTAGATATTCACCAATCAGTGCAACTCGTGACCAATGGGAAATACCATGATAATCATTATAAAAATCGTCTAAAGTACATTCATGAATAATCTTTTTTAGTAATTGTTGATCTATCATATAATTACAGTATACCTGTGTTGCATAGGAAAGACGAAAATGATGAATAGTCTTTCCAATTAATAGTTCTGAACGCGTCCACTAGGGGGAGCCATACCGAATGGTCTGCCGAATAGGCAGGCTTTTCGTTTTGTTCAAGAATCAATAGGAATATTGCTATTGTTGGATTTTGCAGTTATAATCAAGCATAATTAATTTAGTAAAATATATATGGCAAAAAGAAAAAAGGCTGTAGGAAAAGGCAAAAAATCGCGTTCTCACAAAACCAAGAAACGGTTAGAAATAAAAGAACGAATGTTGGCTGCAAGAAAAAAACGTAAATAAAATTTATCGCTGCATAGTTCAGAATGTATCTACTAGGGGGAGCTTGAAAAAATCACTGTATCAAAACAGTGGTTTTTTGATATACTATAATAAGTATAATTAATAGAAATAGTATGAAAGATAAAATTTGTGGGACAGCAGGCGCTTGCGGAGGCGGCGGAGCTGTTTATTTTTTAGGCTTAATCGGAGCAGCTGTATTTTATATCGGGCAAGCTACCTCTTTTGGTCTGGGGGTTGTAGGTTTTTTAAAGGCACTTGTGTGGCCAGCATTTTTGGTGAACGCGGCGTTTGAATTTTTTACTAAGTAATGGTTGTTACAGATGTTAAACTATAAAATAACGAGTGATTTTATCTCGGGGAGTATTTTTTGATATACTAAATGTACTAGTTGTTAATTATATGTGTTTTTATGGACGATTCAAACAATCCTAGCGACAAAGAAGGACAGAATATATACGAAGTGTTATTTAATTCATCTCTCGATGCTCTTATGACACTCGAGCCTCCAACTTGGAATTTTACATCTGGAAATCCAGCTGCTGTTGAAGTGTTTGGAGCAAAAGACAAAAAAGATTTTTTGTCTCATGCACCATGGAATTATTCTCCAAAAACTCAACCAGATGGAACGCCTTCAGATGTAAAGGCTAAAGAAATGATAATGAAAGCGCTTAAAGAAGGAGGAGCTTCTTTTGAGTGGGTTCATAAAAGATTAGATGGAGAGGAGTTTTTTGCAAATGTTCTTTTGACTAAAACATCTATAAATGGAAAAGATGCGCTGCAGGCTACGGTAAGGGATATTTCAAAGCTAAAGAAAACCGAAGAGTTACTAAAAGAGAAGGTGGAAGAACTTGAAAAATTTCAGAAAATAATTACAGATCGTGAGCTTAAGATGATTGACTTAAAAGAGGAGATTAAAAGATTAAAGGGTGATTCCTGAATTGCCTGATTATTAATTAAAAGATTACAAAGAGACTCATTATTATTTATGGGTCTTTTTTAATAAATGCTTGTTTTTGAAGAGTGTGGTCGGTATACTAACGGTCTATGAAAGATAGCAATTTCCCTAATGCTGGGAAAAAATGGACACCGGATGAAGATGAATTACTCAAAAAGCAGTATACAGATTATCGCGCTGGCGACAGCGATAATTTTAATATGTTTTTAAAAGAGCTGGTGGAACATTTTGGTAGATCTGCCGGCGGGTTAAAGGCTCGATTAGCAAAGTATTTTGATGATGTTCCAGGGTGGGATTACGAACGCGATAAAAAAAGACTGGAGGAGCTGGTTAAACAGTTAGATTCTTTGTTTACAGCAGAACATAATACGTTATTAGAAAGAGAATATAAACGCTATATTTTGTCGAAGGCAGAGACGTATCAAAAATTTTTAAAACGGATTGCATTGCAAGTAGGCGGAGCTGAGGGGAAGTATATTACTCGTCGCTTGGTACAGCTGATAGGCGATGTACAAAAATATAAGAAAGACGATCTTTCTGTCGGTGGGCGAGCAGCTTCTCATAAAAATAAAATTCGAGAAGAAGATATATCTCACCTAGATTTTTCTGGTAACCCACAAGCACAAGAAGCTTTACGTATAATGGAGACTACAAGCGAGAATCTTTTTTTAACCGGAGAGGCAGGAACAGGGAAATCTACATTGCTTAAACATTTTCGTTATAATACAAAAAAGAATGTCGTACTGCTTGCTCCAACGGGAGTGGCTGCGTTGAATGTTGGTGGCCAGACTATTCATTCTTTTTGTGGGTTTAAACCAGATATTACGGTTGCTACGGTAAAAAGACTGTCTGGTAATTGGGCGAAGTCAAAATTAAAACTACTCGAAAAACTCGAAACCATGGTAATAGACGAAATTTCTATGGTACGAGCAGATTTGCTAGATTGTGTAGATAAATTTTTACGTATAAATAGTTCGTCGCCAGATAAACCCTTTGGAGGCGTGCAGGTAATATTTATTGGAGATTTATATCAGCTGCCGCCAGTAGAGAAAGATTTTGTATCTTCGACCGGATTGTTGCATACATACGAATCACCTTATTTTTTTGATGCTCTCTCTTTCCGTAATGCGAAATTTAATCATATTCGATTACAGCAAATGTATCGCCAGCAAGATCCAGTGTTTATAGATGTGTTAAATGCTGTTCGTAATAACGCAGCAACACAAAAGCATTTAGACATTTTAAACCAACGCAGCAAAGACGATGGCGAGAAATTTACTTTCGAACAATTTGCGATTTATCTTACACCTCATAACGCACAGGCTCGTAGAGTGAATACTTTTTTTCTAGAAAAACTATCTGCAATAGAGTATGTGTACTCGGGGGTATCGACAGGGAAATTTGAGGGCAAAGAACCTCCAACAGATATGCAGCTGAGTATTAAAGTTGGCGCGCAGGTTATGATGCTGAATAACGATATACAAAAACGTTGGGTAAATGGCACTATGGGTAAAGTTGTTGGTATTCGTGGTGTAAATGACTCAGAGCCCGAACCAGAAGATGAAGACGAGGTAGAGTATATTTCTGACGAAACCGAACCTGGTTTCGAACCGTACCGAAAGCCAGAAAGTGCTTATTCTTCTCATTCAGATGTTATTAGAATAGAATTAGAAACAGGCCAGGTTGTTCGTGTCTCGCCACATACCTGGGAAATGTTTAGATTTACTCTGAATAATGGAACCCAAAAGGTAGAAAGCAAATCAGCTGGCACGTTTACACAGTATCCATTTAAACTCGCGTGGGCGGTTACTATCCATAAAGCCCAAGGAAAGACATTTAATAAAGTATATTTAGATCTTTCAACCGGCACCTTTGCACATGGCCAGTTGTATGTGGCACTTTCGCGTTGCCGCACCCTGGAAGGCGTATTCCTTAAACGCCCTATCACTCAGTCTGATATTATTTTAGATAAGAGAGTGTTGGGGTTTTTAGAGACCGTGAGTTAGTTCTTATTATGAGGTTATGATAGTTTCTTTTTCGCTGCGAGAAAGTTTTTTTATTCTTGCTTCTTCTTTTTTTGCTTCGGATTCGGTGAATCCATCATTGGACCACAAAAGCTTAACCGGGCTATGTGCTCTGGTGTATTTAGCTCCTGTTCCATCGTTATGTTGTTGTATTCTCCGTTTGAGGTCGGTTGTAATTCCTGTATAAAGAGAACCGTCTTTGCAACGTAGAATATAGAGTATCCAATTATTCATGATATAATAATAGCATCTTTTGTCATTCTTCTTTCTGCTCGTCATCCTCAGCTCGACTGGGGATCTAGGCTTTAATTATAATTATACAATTTTTATTCGTAATACTATTGGTCTATGTCGAAAAAAGTTACATTAAAGCTTGCTGCTACTTTGCTTACATTTGCAGCTCTGCTCCATTTAGTTCGAGTGCTTGCAGGATGGGATATGGTTATTAATGGCTGGTTATTACCAGTATGGGTTAGTATACTGGTTGTTCTTCTAGCTGGGTATTTGGGATTTCGAGTGTGCACAATGGAGAAAAAATAAAAGATGAGTGTTTTTTAAACTTTTACAAAAGACTGGTCAGAGGGCCAGTTTTTTGATTAGATAAAGATATCAGCTATATGCCAAACCATAAAGACAAAACCAGAGATACCTACGATAAAATAGCTCCAAAGTTTGGTTCAACTCACTTTGAACATTTTTGGGTTGAGGAGTTTGAAATATATAAAAAATTAATAGATGGCAATAAAGTGTTAGATATTGGCTGTGGTGCTGGGAGAGATGCAGCTGTTTTTGTAGAAAATAATTTCAACTATACAGGGATAGACGCATCAGAAGGGATGTTAAAAGTAGCCGCTGAAAGAGTTCCGAAGGGGGTGTTTAAACAAATGGATTTTTATGATTTAGAATTTTCTGATGGCGAATTTGATGGTTTTTGGGCGGCAGCAAGTTTTCTTCATGTACCAAAAGAGGATGCTGGAAAAGTAGTACAAGAAGCAAAAAGAATTTTAAAGCCAGGTGGAGTTGGGTTTATTTCGGTAAAAGAAAAAACAGAAATGGACGAAGGCTTCATAGAGGAAGAAAAATATGGAGGTATTAGTAGGTATTTTGCTTTCTACACGCAAGAAGAGTTTAAGAATATTCTAGAAGAAAATGGGTTAGAGGTTGTTAAAACGTCGACTCATGTAGAAGACGACGAAAGAAAGACCAAGTGGCTGTGTTATTTTGTAAGAAAATAATGTAATATTCCTATATTAACTATATACATATGAGAGAAGGATTTAGACCCAACCCTGAAATGGGAGGCGATTCGCCTGAAGAACAATTAGACGTTCGTTGGTATGAAAGATTTGAACAATTTGGTTCTTTTGAGGCTTTTGAGTATTTGGGTGGAGATAAAGATCAAAGAGCTGGAGAGAAAGAAGATTTTTTGTCTGGAAATAAAGAAAATCCAAAACTTGATTATCCGTTGTTAGATTTAGATGTTTTAGATTCTAATGAAGCTGAGTTATTGAACTTAAAAAAAGATGTATTAGACCAAGAGACTAATGAGGTGGTAAAAAAGGCTTACCGTTGGAGAATTAATGAAAAACTAGCAGAGCTTCGAATGCTTAAAGCGGCGGCACATGGAGATATGCGGCGCTTTGGAAGATATACAGATTTTGTTTATGGTAAACCTTCTCCAGAAATTTTTCAGTATACTATTGGTCATTTAAAAGAACAAATTACAGAGACATCGAAACATGACAACGAAAATTTAATAGCAGCAGCTCAAGAGTTAGAGAAAGTGCTGCCTTCTGTTTCTGTGGAAGTCGAATTTTCTCAGCTACCAACAGCAGAAGAGTTTGGTGAAACAAGCGAAGCTGTGCTTGCTCAGTTTAAAGATTTAATTACTATTCCGATAGAGGGGGAAAGAGCTGATGCAGAACAAACAAAAGCTGCTTTTGAAGCTGCATTCAGCAAGCTAGGATTAGAAGGTACTGGTTGGGAAGTTGTTGTTGATACAGAATCAAGCAGAACAGGTATTAGTGTTAATCAAGAAAATAAAACAGTTCAAGTTCCGGAATCAACCGATAGACTTGTAACCCAATTAAAGAAACTTATAGTGCATGAGATTGGAACACATGTTGCTAAGAGAGAAAAAGGTGAAAGATCAAAGCTTCGGCTTCTTGGATTAGGTCTCGATCGTTACGATCCAGGCGAAGAAGGGATTGCGACTATGCGAGAGCAAGTGTTTTCTGATGAAATAACAGACTTTAGTGGTCTTGCGGGACATTTAGCAATTAGCTTAGCCAGAGGAGTAGATGGGGAACCCAGAGATTTTAGGCAGACATATGATATATTACAGAAATATTTTTATTGGAATAGTTTACGGCTAGGTGCCAGCAACGAAGTTGCTCAAAAAAATAGCACTACTTATGCTTGGAATAGAGCGGTAAGAACATTTAGAGGCTCGGATTCAAAAACTCCTGGAGCTTGTTTTACTAAAGATATTGTTTATCGGGAGGGGAATATTGGCGTGTGGGATGTTGTGAGTAAGAATAAAGATGAATTACAGCGTTTTCAGGTTGGGAAGTACGATCCTGCGAATGCTCGACATATTTGGATTCTTGAATCTCTTGGTATTACAGATGAAGAGTTGGTTGAAATGGAACAATAAGAAGGCCTTTTTATCTAAGGGTATAAATAAGCCAACCGGTTGGCTTATTTAGCTTAAATAGTGGAAATAGGACGCTGTTGACTTTTTGTTTATTTTAAGGTATTCTGGATGTGAGTTTACTTGAATCTCGCAATGTTGCGAGGTTTTTATATTTATATGTCGAACAATTCGGTTGTACTACGCTTTAGTGATGTTAACTTTGCATTCGATCGCAAGGTGATTTTTGATGAGGTTAATTTTTCTGTTCGAGATAACAGTAAAATAGCTCTTATGGGGCAGAATGGGGCGGGCAAGAGTACATTATTTAAAATGATTACAGGCGAACTTAAACCTAACGAAGGCGGGGTGTTTGTAACACCAGAAGATGCGACGGTAGCGGTTTCTAAGCAAGTGATGGATCCGAAGTATTTAGACGGAACAGTCCGTGAATATTTTGAAAGTGCATTTAACGAAAAAAAATACGAATTAGATAAATTAATTAAAGATATTTTTGAGGTAGTAAATATAGATATAGATGTAACTAAAAAAGTAAGAGAGTTATCTGGCGGTCAGCAGGCCCGTATGTTACTTGCTCATGCTTTAATCCAAGGCCCAGATATTTTATTGCTCGACGAACCGACAAATAATTTAGACCAAGAGGGAATAGGCCATTTAACGGCGTTTCTCGTAATGTATCCTAAAACCTGTATTGTTATTTCTCATGATGCAGAATTTTTAAATGTATTTACCGATGGAGTACTCTATTTAGATGCTTTTATGCGGAAGGTAGAGCAGTACACCGGAAATTATCACGACGTGGTAGAAGAAATAACCGCTCGAGTAAAAAAAGAACAACTGTTAAATGTCCGCGCAGAAAAAGATATTAAACGCCTTAAAGCTCAAGCTGGTGTGTTTGCTCATAAAGGTGGAAAGCTTCGGAGCGTAGCAAAAAAAATGAGAGAGGCAGCAGCAGAGGCAGAAGAAGGCAAGGTAGACGTTAGAAAAGAAGACAAAACTATTCCCAAATTTACTATCCCTGCCCAAGAGTTTGAACCAAGTTTTAATGGCAAGCTTGTTGAAATTAACGAGGTCTCGCTTATAAAAGACGGTGAGGTAAAAACCAAAAAGTTCGATTATGTATTAAGAAAAAATATTCATTTACTTATTGCCGGCCCAAATGGAATAGGGAAGAGCACTTTCTTGGAAACCTTAGCATCTGGAGATTCTAAAAGCGCAACAATAGCACCCGCAGTAACGGTTGGTTATTATCGCCAAGATTTCTCGACGTTAGATTTTAACCAAAAGGCCTACGACAGTTTAATGGATATGATGACAGACGAACAAGACGATCAGGTGTTACGAGCAACCGCTGCTCGGTTTTTGTTAGATGGTTCGTTACTAGACAAAGAAATTAAGTATTTGTCAGAAGGCCAGAAAGGGCTACTTTCGTTTGCTCGACTTGTTTTGCAGAAACCAGGATTAATTATTTTAGACGAGCCGACGAATCATATTAACTTCCGACATTTGCCGATGATAGCAGCAGCGTTAGATGAATATAAAGGCGCGATGATTTTAGTTAGCCATATTCCAGAATTTGTAGATCAAATCCGAATAAACGAGGTATTAGATTTAAATAGCATTTAAATTGCTCACAATTAGGATTAGAGGAGCTACGTTGAAGGATATAAGAGACTTTACAGCTCGTTTTTTTTGTGGTATATTCTATTTTCTTTGGTACTCTTTAATAGAAAGGATTTGCATGAATTTAGTTCATAAACGAAGATCATTTAATAACGGAGAGCGCTCATTGAATGACGTGGCCAACAGCACTCTTTTGCTTTTAAAAGAGGCTAAAAAACGTGGTATAAAATGTGAGAATATAGAATATACGAATGTATATAAACTTTCTTATAAGAATCGTGTTCAATATTTTTACGCCCAAATACCTTCTACGACTACAGCTGTTGCAGCACATTGTTGCAATAATAAAAATGTTACCAACAATATACTTATCAACAATAAAGTTTCGGTTAATAAAAGCCTACTTATAAAAAAGGATGATTCTAGAAGTTATAAAGAAAAAATATATAATTCTTTAAGAAAACCTATTGCAGTAAAACCTGCTAACAGCTTACGTGGAAATAATGTTTTTTTGAATGTTAGTAATAAAAACGATTTCTTCTCTTCGTTAAAGAAAATTTTTGATGCGTATGGAGACCAGCGAGTATCTGTTTTGGTTGAAGAGATGTTTGTTGGCGAAGAATATAGAATTCTTGCTACTCAAAATAAAATTTTGAGTGTTATTCATAGATTGCCGGCGAATGTTGTTGGTGACGGGGTTTCTTCTATAAAAAAGTTAGTAAAAATAAAAAACACAGATCCGCTGAGAAAAAGCGTCAATACATACAAAAAAATTAAGCTCGAGAAAACAGTAAAAGCATATCTTGCTCTTCAGGGTTTAACAATTGACTCTGTTTTAAAAAAAGACCAACAAGTTTATTTGCATCCTAGCACAGCCTCTGACATGGATTTAGGTGGAGATACAATTGATATTACCGCCAGTATTCACCCGAGTGTAAAAAAAGTTGCTTTACAAGTTATGAAAAGTATTCCGGGTTTATCACTGGCTGGTATAGACTATATGTCTCAAGATATTTTTTCTAATCAAACTCCAGCTCGATATCGGATTATAGAGGTGAATACCTCCCCTTCGCTTGATTGGAATGAATTTCCGCTGGTAGGGAAGCGCCGAAATGTTTCGTACGAAGTTTTAAAAATTATGTTTCCGGAGTTAAAAAAACAGTAAACAATAGTGTTGACCAATAAAAAAACAGGGTGTTATTTCCTTGTTTTTTTATTCAAACAAAGAAAGATATTTGCTGTATCCTTCCTTTTGCATGTCTTCTTTTGCTACAAATCTCATAGCTGCAGAATTCATACAATATCTAAGGCCCGTTGGATCTGGGCCGTCATCAAACACATGTCCAATGTGTGAATCCGAATATCGCGATCGAATTTCTGTACGCGGGAAAATTAAAAAGAAATCTTTTTTCTTTACAATAAACTGCTCGTCTATTGGTTGCCAGAATGAAGGCCAGCCAGTTCCAGATTCATATTTATGAGTAGAAGAAAACAGCGGCTCCCCAGAGAGAATATCTACATAAATACCTGTTGCTTTATTAGAATTATACTCGTTTTCAAACGGCGTTTCTGTGCCTTCTTCTTGGGTAACGTTGTATTGCAAAGGCTCTAACGTTCTTTTAAGTTCCTCTTGAGAGGGTTTGGTGTAACGTTGCCATCGGTTGTTTGTGGGCGATGAAGCCACTGGTTTAGTATTTTCGTCTTGTGGCATAGAATCAGTATTTCCCCAGATAGATTCAAGATACGAATCTCTGCCAGAGCCTGTTCTGTAGTGCTTGTATCGAAGGGGATTTTTTTTATAATAATCTTGGTGGTAATCTTCTGCTTGCCAGAATTCATCGGCTTTTTGTATATCTACCACAATCGGTTTTTTATATACCATTTGTTTTTGTAAGTTTTTAATAACTTTCTCTATTGCTGTTTTTTCTTCTGCGGTTTGGTAGTAAATAGCAGGTGCGTATTGGTTGCCTCTGTCGTAGAAAGAGCCTGAGTCGTCTGTAGGGTCGACATGCCTAAAGTAATAAAGAACAAGTTCTTCGTAAGAATGTTGTGTTGAATCGTACAGAACTTTTATAGATTCTCTGTGAGATGTTGAGCCAGCGGCAACTTGCTCGTAGCTTGGCTGTTGCTCGGTTCCTCCCATGTACCCAGAGATAGATTCTATTACTCCTGGGAGTTTTTCAAAATCGCTTTCTATACACCAAAAACATCCGCCAGCAAAATAAGCAATAGCAGTGTTTTCGCTTGTAACAGCGGTGTTTATTTTAGTGATAGTATTTCTGCCTTTATTTTCTATTTTATAAATAATGAATCCTGCTGCTATAAGCAGAATAAATGAAATGAGTGCTATTTTTTTATTATTGCTCATTTTACGATTATAACACACTCTAAAATACCTCCAAAACAGTAGTTGACATTGTTTGGTAATAGTGTTATTGTGTGTCCAGTCGAATTGAGCTTATTTGTGGCCTTGTGTGGTTGGTTTGGGAAGCTATGACGCGACCTACCAAACACAAAGGAGATACCATGAACTGGCTCAATGCATCAGACATCTCAGAAACTGGTTCAAGCGCCGAGGCTGCGGTCTTAGGCTTTATCCAAAAATGGGGTCTGATTGGCGAAATTGTGCTAGGGGCTTGGGATGCAGTGGATCCGCTCCGCTGCTTGTATGCTGCCGATGAATACCTTGGCTACGCCAAGAGATTCTTAGAGGCTGCAACCCAAGCTGCTGTCAGCATCGCCGACGAGTGGACGGATTTTCCAGGGTTTGTGGAGGAACTTGTGCGAAGGGCTTTCTCGCCTTCACAAGTAGTACCGAACACAAAACTTGGAAGACCGTTCGCCCGAGAAGAAGACATCCAGGCCATTGCTCGTAGCATCACAGAGCAAGTCGAGGCTTTGGGTGGAATGGATCGGCTCTTACCAAAGAGTTGATCTGTCTGCAGAGACCGCCAAGTAGCATCAGAGCGAACGGCGGCCTTTTTTGTTTTAGTAAAAAAAGAGACAGGTTTTATCATTTGTACACAAAGGAGTATACTAATAAGATTATTATTTTTGATTTATTCTATGGATAATGCAATTCATCCTTCCTCTTCTGGCGAACAGCCATCAGAAGAAAAAAATCTCGAAAAAAAAGAAATTTCAGGAAAAAAGAAAGGTTTATTAATTCTTGCAGTAGGGTTAACCGTAATAGCGGTTATAGGGACAATAGTATTTGTGTTGCTTAACAGAAAAGGCGGCGGTGGAAGTGGCGATGATAGTGGTTCATCTATAGCTACAATGATTCCTATTTGGGCGGCGGTGTTTATTCCAATTATTGCTAGTAAAAATAAAGATAAAAATGAATCAAGTTCCCACAAAAAAGCAATCTTAATTGGTGCGGTTGGTTTAACAGTGTTGCTTGTATTAGGCACCGTATTCTTTGTGTTTTTTAGAGGTTAGTGGTTATAGATAAAGCAATTCTGGATCTATCCATTGGTTAAGCTCTTCTTTTGATTCTACGTATCCGCGAATATTTTCTTTTGAAGTATTTGTTATCCCCAAGTGAAGGTGTTTTCTTTCGCCATCGGTCTCTTCTGTCCCTCCGGCTCCAAGAAAGCCTATCTCTTCTCCAGGAATGAGGAATTCGCCAGCTTCTTTAAGCACACTATCCAACGAAAGATGTCCATACAGTACGGTAATATCTTTGTCGTCTAATAAACAGTTCTGCGTAACTAGTCCGCCATATCCTTGGGCTATTTTTTTTGTCTTTAATGGTCCACCACAAATGGCAAAGACCGGAACATTGCTATCTGCCTCTCCAGAAAGAATTTCGTAATCTGTTCCTGTGTGATACCCACTAAACTTTTCTGGTTGAATTGGTGATGTTTCTGAGGTGATATGTATTCCGAAGGGTTTAGTTATTTCTCTTTTGTCTGTATCAACTAACGGATCGGTATAGCTTGCGGTGTCGGTATAATATACAATGTTGTTCACGAATTCTTCGAATTTTTCTTTTGGATAATCTGGATTGCGGGCTATTACATAAAAATAGGTCGGACTTGTGGTTGCGAGCCGAATATCTATTAAATCGTGGCGTTCGTTTCTCCACGAGGGCTGATAAGGAAAGTTTGCAACTCCTGGTTTTTTTTCTATGTCATACCTCGTGGCAGCATGATTATTGCTTGTGGTTTTTTCTTGTTCGAAAATGGTAACCGTAGACAGTGTAAGAAATCTGCTTGCTCTAAAATATCGAATAAATATTTGAGACTGCTCGCGCGCAGTAGCTGCCTCTACGGTTGGATCGTATATATTTATGCTTTCTATTTCTGGGATATATTCAATATTAAACGGCGATGGAATTTTTGCTTGAAATTGAAACACATTTAACATCTCCGCAAAATGCGCGGTGAGAGGGGTATTAATAATTTCTTCTGGAATATCTGCTAGCGGCAAAACTGGGTTATCTGGAGTTTGTTGAGATACAGGCAAAGATTCTTTTTGTGTGCAACCTGTTGTAAGAAGAACAATAACGACCGCGACACCTAAAAAGATAATACATTTTTTATTCATAGTAATTAAAAGTATAACATACTCTTTACAAAGAACATGGTTCCGGTAAGGTGAAGATACTATGAAAAAAAATTCTTTGATCGCTGGAGTGCTGTTGCTTCCATTTGTTCTTGCCGGGTGTATTAATTTAACCGCTACTGGTTTTTTAAATTGTTTAGATGGCTCTGGGAATATTTTAACTGAATCGAAAGAATTGCAGAATTTTAATAGCGTTACACTTCGAGGCCAAGGAGATTTATTCTTAACCCAAGCAGATGAATTTTCGGTGCGGGTAGAGACAGACGATAATATTTTGCAGCAATTAGAAGTAACAGTGAAAGGGAATGTTTTAGAGATAGGCCCAAAGGCTGGTGTGCCGTGTTTAGATCCTACAGAGGCAATAAACGTGTGGGTAACAATGAAAGAAGTAAAAGCTATTTCGATAAACGGCTCAGGGTCTATTATAGGACAGTCTAAAATTACCTCCGACAACTTATCGTTTAATATTAGTGGTTCTGGAAATGTAAATGCCGATATTGCAGTAAGTAATATAAGTACTACCATTTCGGGGTCTGGAAAAGTTGTGCTTAGTGGAACAGCACGCTCTCAAAGTTTTGTTGCAAGCGGGTCTGGAAAACTTCAATCTTTTAATTTAGACACCAAAATATCTACCGTCACTATTAGCGGATCTGGAAAAGCAGAGGTAAAAGCTCAAGAGTCTTTAAACGCTACCATCAGCGGAAGCGGAACAGTGTTTTACAAGGGAGATGCTCATATAAACCAGAAAGTTTCTGGTTCTGGGACAATAAAGCATATTTTGTGATATAATATAAACGTAATTTTATTCGTTTTATATTTTATACACTATGGAGCTTTCCATATTTCTTGGTAAAGTTGTAGCTTGGTATTTGGTTATTGCTGGTGCTTCGATTTTAATCAACAGAAATTTCATTAAGGAGTACACAAAGGGGTTTTCAAAAAACGCAGCTTTGTTGTATTTTGCCGGTGTTATTTCTCTTATTATTGGTTTAATGATGGTGATAAGCCATAATATCTGGGCTAGCGACTGGCGAGTTGTTGTAACAATCGTCGGTTGGCTCGCACTCTTGAAGGGGATTGTATTGCTTGTGTCTCCTTCGAGTATGATAAAAGTTGCACGTGCATGGCGGGATTCGATATTCCTTTCTATAAGTACTATTATTCTTGTTTTGGCTGGAATCTATATGCTCTACGGGCTGTATTTCTAAAAATATTTCTGATGTTTGAAGTTTTGGGGTTGATCTATAAAACCCCTTTTTTTGTTGCGGAAAAACTGTTTTTTTGGTATTGTACGAGAACTCTACAATATCGTACGTTGAGTACTGGTGATCGTAAATGCCAAACAGTAAAGGTCCGTGCCGGTGTTCATGTGGGAGGATGAAGAGAGGTTTGTTGTTATAGGCTTCGACGAATCAAGAGTGGAAGGAGATGGGATTTGGATTAGACAAGCATATTACGGGTATGTTCGGATACGAGTAACGTCTCACGGGAAGGCATATCTAACCGTAAAATCTCGATCTGAAAAGAAAAGAGAAAAATTTCAGTTCGAGATTCCGTTCTTTTATGGCCTTTCAGCGTTCTTTGTCTCTCGAGCTAAGTACATGCTCGAGAAAATTCGATACAAGATCGACGGTTGGGATGTAGATATCTTTCAGGGCGATAAGCTTGGCGGCCTTGTAGTCGCAGAGCTTGAAAGACAATCTGCTTCTTGCTTCGACGATATAACGTTCCCTCGGGAATTCAAAGGGAGTAATCGAGTTCGTGTTACGGGAAATGCATGGTTTAGGAACCATCGCCTTGCTCGAGCTAAGCGAATTCCTCAACTCGATAGCCCTCCTGTTGCTGTGTGACTGCATGGCAACGGGTTTTTTTTGTTTAATATTTTGATTAAACTTTTAATTATGATACACTGATGTGAATGTGTAATTAATTTATATATATATGAGTACTCACGGAAAAATATTTGGATTTGTTGTTCTTGTTGCAATTGTAATTATTGCTATCTCTTTAAATAATAGAGCACAACAAACGCCCACGGTTTCTGACAACACCCCGCCGATTCAATCTGCCACTGGTTCAGCGAATCTTTCATTTGTTTCTCAGCTAGGAGACGGAACGTATGTTGTAGACGAGGAAAATACAACTCTTGGTTGGTCTGCTGAACGTATTGTTGGTAGTAATCATTCTGGCACTGTTCCAGTTCAAGGATCAGTCGAAATAACAAGCGAAGAAGCAACAGGAGTTTTTACTATTGATATGACTCAAATTTCAGAAGCTACATCGAACACTCGTTTTTTAGGGCATCTTGCCTCTGCTGATTTTTTTGACGTAGAAACATATTCAACTGCTATATTGTCTTTAACCGATATCTTGGGAGCCGAAGGAGATAATGCATATACTGTGATGGCAGATTTAACAATAAAAGATATTTCGAATTCCATCACATTTCCTGTAGAAATTACAGAAGCAGATAATCAAATTACTGCAGTAGCAGACTTTGAGATAGACAGAACAATGTGGGATATTAATTTTGATTCGGGTTCCATATTTCAAGAGATCGGCGATAAAGCAATAAAAGACGAGATCCAATTTAATCTCCAACTTTCTCTTGTAAAGGAATAGATGTACTCACTGCTTGTGGTGCAAAGATGTGATATACTTTGAATATTAAGTATTCATTATTTCTTACATATGGCAGAAGAAAAAAAGAAGAAAAAATATAGTAACCCAGGTGATGGAAGTGTAAATGCCGTATCTGCTGTTGCTCCTCATACAAATGTAATGGCGATTCTTTCGCTCATATTTGCATTTGTGTTTGGTCCACTTGGAATTATTTTTGGGATTATTGCATTATCTCAAATAAAAAAAGACCCAAGTGCAACCGGAAAAAAGCTTGCTCTAGCAGGAATTATTATTCCTATTATCGGAATTATTATAGCTGCAATTTTAGCAGCTCTGGGATTTTTTATTTCTAAATAAAGAACTAAAACAAAAGGTATGGCGAATGTGTTTGTAACTCGGAAAATTCCAGAGAGTGGATTAAAATTGCTTCAAAAAAAGCATACGGTTCGCGTATATTCGAAAGATCAAGTTATTCCTCGAAGGGAATTAATAAAGGGCGTGAAATGGGCAGATGCGCTTTTGTGTTTGCTGACCGATAAAATAGATAAAAAAGTTTTGGCAGCCAATCCATATTTAAAGGTAATTTCAAATTATGCTGTTGGGTACGATAACATAGATATAGACGCTGCTGCAGAAGCTGGAATTCCGGTAACCAACACCCCAGGTGTGCTTACTCAGTCTGTAGCAGAACATACAGCTGCTTTGGCGGTTGCTTTGGCAAAAAGAGTTGCAGAGGCAGATAGCTTTACCCGCAAAGGGAGTTATAAAGGTTGGGAGCCGATGTTGTTATTAGGAACAGAGCTAAGAGGTAAGACCTTTGGGGTTGTAGGCTTAGGGAGAATCGGTTCTGCTGTTGCAGACATTATGCACAAAGGTTTTGGAATGGATATAGTGTATTTTGATATCAAAAAAGATAAGACATTTGAAAAAAGAGTAAAAGCTACTTTCGAAGCGGTTCCTCAATTACTAAAGAAGTCAGATATTGTAAGTATTCATGTCCCGCTTCTCGATTCTACGCATCATTTAATTGGTGCTCGTCAGTTTAGGTCGATGAAAAAATCCGCATTGCTTGTAAATACTTCTCGAGGCCCAGTAATAGACGAGAAAGCACTTGTAGCCGCATTAAAAAATAAAACCATCCGTGGAGCAGCGTTAGATGTTTTTGAGTTCGAACCAAAGCTTACAAAAGGACTGGCTAAATTACCAAATGTTATTCTTACACCTCATACCGCCTCTGCAACTGAAGAAGCGAGAGAAGCCATGAGCCTTATAGCTGCAGAGAATATTTTAGCGGTGCTTTCTGGAAAAAAACCTAAGTATCTTGTAAAAAAGTGATGGCGGAGAAGTTTTTTGAGAAAAAGACCAAGACAGATAGCGAATGTTGTTTCCTTCTGCTCTTTTTTTATTCTCAAAATAAGTTGTTATAGCAAGCGCAGAGTCTTTTTTTTGCCTCCGAATGTTAGTTGTTTTTTGTAAGGGTTTAATCTTAAGAAGTTTTAGTTGTTCTTTGGTGTAGATAAACAGGTTCTTACTATCTGTTTTTAAATGAACTATTCCTTCTTGTTTAAGTATTGTTTTATAAAGCTCTAAAAAGAAAGGAGCAGTAAGCCTTTTTTTTGCATTTCGCTTTTTTGGTTGAGGGTCTGGAAAGGTAAGCCAAATTTCATCAACAGAATGTTTATTAAAAAAATCTAACAAGTAGGTTATATCTGTTCTTAAAAATAATACATTCGAAAGTTTTTTTTCTTCTGCTGTTTTACCGGCATACCATAATCGTTCGCCTTGAATATCTATTCCTATATATTGGTTTGTTGGGTTTTGTTCTGCGAGCGAAAGGGCGTATTCACCGCTGCCGCATCCAAGTTCTATAACAAGTTTTTTGCCAGGATTAATCCATTCTAAAATTGTTGCTTTTGCACCAGCATCTGTGTGTTCTATAATCGCGGCCATTTTTTTTGTTTCAGAGAATCTTTTTAATTTGTTTCGAGGCATATTGACTGTTGTTACGTTGGTTGTATACACTTACCATATACCTAAAATATCTCTATGGGCAAGAAGAAAAAGATGGCAAAGAAAAAACATCGAAAAAAGAAAGGTAAAACTATTCGAAATGTTCGGTATTAATAATTGAAAGAATTAACACTCACGCTTATGAAAAAATATATTGCAGAGCTTATTGGTACATTTGCACTCGCATTTGCAATTGTATTGTCGTTAGGTTTGGGGCTAAGGATTGCAACACCACTTGTGGCTGGATTGGTGTTAGGATTGTTTGTGTATACTATTGGGCCAATATCTGGCGCGCATTTAAACCCAGCAGTAACTATTGCGGCATTTTCTTTAAAGCGATTAAACCCTAAAGATACCGTAGGATATTTAATAGCCCAGTTTGCTGGCGCTGGTTTAGCGCTTGCGATCGGAAAAGCTTTTTTACTTGCTCCGCTTGCAATGCAAGTAGAAAGTACAAGTATCGTTGGGCTGGCAGAAGTTATGGGAGCATTTTTCTTAGCCTTTGGGATTGCAGCAGTTATGCACAAAAAGGTTTCTGATCAGGCTGCAGGATTGGTGGTAGGTGGTTCGCTACTCCTTGGGGCGATGATTTCTGGAACTGTTGCAAATGGCCTAATAAATCCTGCGGTTGCCGTTGCTGTTGGATCGGTAAATATGTACTACATTTTAGGCCCAATTGTAGGGGCTATAATTGGCATGTGGGTATATAGAGCACTCGCTAAGTAGCTAAAATTATATAAAAAAGCACGAAGAGGCTCATGTTTATGGGCCTCTTTCAATTGACAAAACAAGTTTTTATGTGGTAACGTAGAAAGTTGATTTTTTGTATAATAATAGCTAAAAATATGTCTTTTTCGGCGTTTTTTGTGAAACCAAAGGTGTTTATCCCATTAATTGTACTAGCAGCAATCCTTATTATTTGGGGTGTTTCTGCTGGCTCGGAGGCGCCTTCAGAAAAACCAGAAGAAAGAATTAAAAAAGTTTCGTTGCTTAATATAGAGCAGCATACTGGAGATTCGTTTAGAGTAGAGACAGCTGGTCAGGTAGAATCATTAGAACAGGTAGAATTACGAAGCGAGGTTGGTGCTCGTATTATTTCTGTTCCAGCAGAACTTGGGCAACAGGTTCGAGTAGGGCAAGTTTTGGCAAGATTCGATAGCGCTGCATTATCTGCGCAGCTGGCGCAAGCAAGTGCTCAATTAGAAAGTTTGCAGGCATCTTCTGTTCAGGTTGAAGCTGGTGTAACAGCCCAAGAAGCTCGATTACAAGATATTCAAAACGGAGCAACAGAAGAGCAGCTTAATCTTGCCCGTACTCAGGTTGCAAGTGCGGAAAAATCTTTTGAAAATGTAACTAATAATTTAAAGCTTACAAAAGAAAAAGCAGCAACAGATATCGAGAATGCTTACGCAAGTGCTATAACATCCGCCGCTCAATCGGTAACTAGCGCAACAGATTCATTAGCATGGTTAAGTTATGTTCAGTACAGCAATCTTCTTTTAAACGAAGTAACAGAGATAGAAAATGCAAAGGCAGTGGCAGTGTTAGAACTTCTTGGCGGTGAAAATGGAGGAGTTATATGGAAAGATTACCTTTACCTTATGACAGGTGGAGCTAAGGGGCTTGTATCTGGTGCTCAAAATGATCCAACAAACCAGAACAGAGCAACAGCGCTTAATGCTGTTTCGTCGGCACTTCAAAAAGTGAAAGATGTATTAAATCAAATCCCGATTTCTTCTCGATTGGCATCGGTAGACGCTGTAAATCTTGCAACAGAAAAAGCTTCTGTAGATGCACTTATAACCATAACCGATGGCAGTAACCAGGGGATTGCCGCCTTACAGGCTGCTAATAATAGTATTATAGCTGGAGTAGAAACACAGCTAACTCAAGCAGAAAGTGGATTAGCTCTTGCACAGCAGCAGCTCGAACTTACCCTTGCTGGTGCAACTGCAGAGCAAATTCAGGCGCAAGAATCTCAGCTTCAGCAAGCGCAAGGTGGCGTTCTTTCTCATCAAGCCCAAATAAAAAGCGCCCGAGCATCTGTTGCTGCTGTTCAGGCACAAATTTCTAAAACAATAGTGCGGTCGCCAATAGCTGGCACTATTGCAACGTTGACACTAAAGGCTGGTGAGCTCGTTTCTCCTGGGGCGCTTGTGGCGTCTGTTGTTAATACCGACGGTTTGCAGGTAAAGGCATTTATAGACAGCACAAAAAGATCTGTTATAGACAAAGGCTCCTCAGTTGTTATAGAAGACGTGTATACAGGTGTTGTTACAAACATTTCGCCGAGCATAGATCCGCTTACCAAAAAAGTAGAGGTATTAATTGCGATAGATAATTCCCAAGATTTGCCATTGGTTGTAGGCCAGTTTGTAGATGTTACAATAGAGTTTACCGAAACAGCCAAAGAAACAAATTCGCTTTTCTTGCCGCTCCAAGCGGTTCGCGTTGGACAAGATCAAGCCTCGGTGTTTTTAGTGAACGAAGAAGGTATGGTAGAAGACCAAGGTGTTGTGTTGGGAGTTGTTATTGGAGACCAGGTAGAAGTTTTGGATGGGTTAACAGATACAGTAGAAATTATATCTTCGGTACGTGGGCTTGAGACAGGCGAAAGAGTAGAAGCACAATAAGTATGCTAAAAGATAAAAAAACAATCTGGGACTTTTTTGTCCACAATAGTAGATTCACTCTCATTATTGTTGCAACTATTTTGGTTTTTGGAGGCAGCGCTGTTTTCCAGATTCCAAAGGAATCAAACCCAGAAGTGAATATTCCTTTTGCTACTGTTATAACGGTTTTTCCTGGGGCAGGGGTGGAAGATGTCGAGGAATTAGTAACCTCGCCAATAGAAGACAGACTTGCAGGTCTTGCTGACGTAAAAGAAATAACTTCAAGCTCGAGTCAAGGTGTTTCGAGTGTTTTTGTTGAGTTCGATATTAAAGCAGATCCAAAAGAAAAGATAAGCGATTTGCGAGATAAAGTAGACGAAGCAAAACGAGAATTACCGTCGAATGCCGAAGATCCAATTGTCCGCCAGATTACTGCCCAAGATGATCCGGTGTTAACGTTGGCAGTAAGTGGGCCGTACGAAGTATGGCAGCTAACGCAGTTTGCAAAAGAAATGAAGACCGACATAGAAAGAATCCCGAATGTTTCGAGTATTCAAATTTTAGGTGGTCAGAATCCAGAGATTCAAGTGGTGGTAGATAAAGCAAAGCTCGATTCTTTTGGACTTGCTTTAACTCAGGTAACGCAAGCGATTCAAACCGCTAATAGCGATATCCCTATTGGGTCTATAGAGACAGCTGGCGCTGAATACACTATTCGGTTTGCTGGCCGTTTAAAAAGCGCAGAAGAAGTACAAACAACTCCAATCACCAGCAAGAACAATGTCCCGATTGTTGTGAAAGATGTTGCGCGGGTAACAGACGGGTTCTCTCAACCTACAGGGATCTCACGGTTTAGTATTGGCGGTAGCGATCCTCTGGCTTCTGTTACGGTCCATATTTTTAAGTCTCCAGGTGGAGATATTACGAAGGTTGTCGATAAAGTAAACCGAACAATACAAGACCAGCGGGCAAATGGATTACCAGCAGATTTAGTAATAGAACCAACACTCGATTTTGCAGAATTTGTGAGAAACGATATCGGTAATCTTTCTAAAAGCGGAGTTCAGACGATTATTATTGTGGTGCTTATTTTATTGCTGTTCCTTGGCTGGAAAGAAGCCATCTCTGCAGGGCTTGCTATTCCGCTTACATTTTTAATTACGTTCGCAGTACTCATGAACATGGGAGATTCATTAAACGGGCTTTCGTTGTTTTCTCTTATATTGGCATTAGGTATTTTGGTTGATAGCACAATTGTTATTAACGAAGGAATCAGCAAACAAATTCGTTCTGGTAAATCTCCGAAAGATGCCGCGATTGCTGTTATCCATGAATTTCAATATCCATTAATGTCTGGAACGCTTACAACGGTGTTTGCTTTTGTTCCAATGCTGTTGATGGGTGGTATTATGGGAGAATATGTTCGGGCTATTCCTGTTACTGTAACAATTGTGCTGGTAGCGTCGTTATTTATTGCTTTAACAGTTATTACTACCTTTAATGCTTTGTTTTACGGGTATTCTTTAAGAAAGAAAAGCACCTCAAAATTTGGTAAACGATGGATTTCTTTTGCAGGGGTGTTCGATTCATTACGAAATCGCTATCATGCTCGGCTTAACAAATTCTTTACCAATAAAAAATCTCGTAAAAAGTTTTATCTTGCTATTACTATTGGATTTGTAGTGAGTTTAGCATTGCCTTCGATGGGCGCATTGAAAGTTATTATGTTCCCGCCAGTAGATATTCCATTTATGTTTGTGAATATCGAAAAACCAATCGGAACACCACTCGAAGAAACGTCTGAAATAGTAAAACAAATAGAAGTGGAATTGCAGAAAGACGATAGGATAGAAAATTTCTTTGTGAACGTTGGCTCTCTTTCTTCTGCAGGAAGTTTTATTGGATCTGGAACCAACGGTCATGTGGCAAATATACAAGTGAACTTGGTAGATGATCGAAAAGAAAAGAGCTACGAAATATCGGAAGAGTATCAAAAAATATTTAGAAATTTTCAGGACGCAGATGTTACTATCCAAGAGCTTGGCGCTGGCCCACCAACTGGGTCGCCAGTAGAAATAGTTATAAGTGGTGAGGATTTACAAACCTTAGAATCATTGGCAAGCCAGTTTAAAAACATTGTAGAAAATATTCCAGAAACCACAAATGTTCAGTCATCTGTTATCGAAACAAATGGCCAGTTTGTTATTCATGTAGATAGAGATAAAGCGAGTTTATATGGTGTGCAAACATCTCAATTGGCATTTACATTAAGAAATGCGATTACTGGAATCCAGGCTACAGAATTAAGCAGCCAAGGAGACGATGTGGATGTGGTCGTAAAATATGCACTCGACCCGCGGGTAACAACAGGTAAAACAAATAGAGTAGATATTACAACCATAGAGTCGCTTACTATTGCTACCCCGCAAGGAGATATTCCATTAAGCACGTTTGCAGATATCCGTTTAGAAAATTCGCGGGCTTCTATAAGTCACGAAAACAGCGAACGAATTGTAAGAATTACCGGGAGTACCACTCAGCAAACAACCCCACTTGCTGTTTTTGACCAGGTAAGAGAACAGATGGAAGAAATGACGATTCCGGAAGGCTACAATATTAAGCTAGGCGGAGAAGACGAAGATTTGCAGGAATCGTATCAAGATATGTTCCAAGCTATGTTTTTGGCAATATTTTTGATTTTTGCATTACTGGTATTGCAATTTAAATCGTATAAGCAATCGCTTATTATTATTATGACAATTCCGCTTGCATTAATTGGTGTATTCCCAGGTTTGGCGATATTAGGATTACCAATTAGTTTCCCAGGGATTATTGGAATAGTGGCGTTGTCTGGGATTGTAGTGAATAACGCGATTATTTTAATAGATAAAATTAACCGCAACAGAAAAGAGGGACAAGATATAGATACTGCTATTCTTTCTGCTGGCCAAGCCCGATTAGAGCCTATTTTACTTACAACGGTTACAACCATTTTTGGAATATTACCTGTCACATTAAGTGACGAACTTTGGAGAGGCTTAGGATCTGCTATTATTTGGGGATTAGCATTTTCTACAATTTTAACGTTATTTGTTGTGCCATTGCTGTACCGACGGTTTGTTGGCGGTAAACAAATAAATAGTTAAAAAGACGAAGACCCCGCTTATTCGAAAAGCGAGGTCAGGTTACAGCGCTCCATTTTATGGGCACTTCAGTTCGTATTGTTGGTTGAGAATAAGCAAAGAACGAGGGGAGGCCGTGCAAACGGAGAACACCATCTGCGATAGTTACCCACGTTGGTGGGCGATCGGTCCAGCATCCGAGGTCGACAAGAAGAATATGTCTTCCTTGGTGTTCTCTCCATTCAGCTTCAGCATCGTGCCGGTGCCCACACAGAAGGATGTGTGCGCTTTCATTTTCGGCGAATTGGAGAGCTGCCTCTATAAAGGTTTCTTTTTTAGCAGACCACGGAGAGACAACTCGAGAAAGCCATTTTGTAATGGTCTTCTTGCCTATATCTCTGCGAACCAACCATTCGAACACTCGGGTTACGATTGGTGCAAAGCGGCTGTGTGTCACAACGGGGTTATCAAATTGATGGCCATGGACTGCTACTAGTTTGTGGCCATTGGAATACCATATCCAGGGTTTTCTTCGGAATTCAATCATCCGAAGCCCTGACAGGTCTCGCCCGAAGAGTTCTGTCGAGCTTAGAAATTGTAGTGTTTCCCGAAGGTCTACTATTGGGTCGTGGTTGCCAGCGACGGCTACAACCTTGTGAGTTATTGCTATTTCAGCAATCCTTGCAAGTACCTCTACATGTCCTGGCAGAAGAGCTATAGCTGCGACATCGGCGAGTCTTTTGCCATGGAGATTGAGAAGGTCTCCATTAATCAGAAGAACTCCATCTTTTCGAAGCTTTAGACTCTTTAGCATTCGCAAAAGCGGGATAACTTGAGTAAGTGGACCTCCTAGGTGTAAATCTGAAATTACGGCCAGTTCAACCCCCTCTTGTTGAGGAGATAGAGGCGATTGGGCTTGCATGGCCTTTCTCCTATTCTGTTGTACACTAAAGACACATGAAGCTTATCTCATCAAAAAAACTAACAGTTGTAAAGGCGATAATAATAATTATCCTTATTTGGTTTGCTGTCCGTTGGCTTATGCCAATGGTAAATGGTGATGAATTTCAGAAATTTGTAACAGATTTAGGAATGTGGGGGCCGTTTGCCTTGGTTGGGTATGTTATTGCTGCTCATGTAGTTGCGCCGCTAGCAGGCACACCAGCAGCAATTGTAGGAGCAGCGATATACGGAGTCCCGTTGACGGTTTTATATATATTTACTGGAGGGATGATAAGTTCGGTTATTAATTTTTATATTAGTAGAAAATTGGGTAGACAATGGGTAGTAAAACTAGCAGGCGAAAAAACCATGAAAAAAATAGATAAATTTGTTGTGGTGGCCGGTGTTCCGTTATTAGTTGCAAGTAGGTTATTAGGGTTTTCGTTGTTTGATGTTGTTTCCTATGCTTTTGGGCTTACAAAAATGTCTTTTAAAAAATATTACACTATTACTGTTAGTTGTTCTGCTATAGCAGCAGTAATATGGATTTTTATCTTTAAAAATTTGGATGTTACCAGTACAAACGGAGTAATGATATGGATAGGATCGGTGGCCTTAGCCGCCCTGATATTTGGCGGCATTTCCGCTTATTTTGTACGTAAACATTCCAGTATTTCTACAACAGAGAAATGAGAGTGGGGTGATTTAGAAGGTGTTGACGTAAGGTTCGTAATGTGAGAGTATGCAAATTGTCTGAACGAGGTCAGGGAGGCCTCGCGAACAATGGAAAGGTCACATAGAATGCCTCGGACTGGTAGGCTGCTGGCATATAGTCGTCCAGCAGAAGTGAAAGAACGGCGTCGCCTGGAGGTTCGAACGAGCATGAGTGCGGAGGATGAAGCCGACGTGCCTCTCTTCGAACCTGACGACGAAGAGGTGGGTGATCACCCATGGGAGCGTCTCGACAACACATGGGGATCGCTCGCTCCATCTGAAGCGACCAGGCTCCGCCTTGGTGGGTTGAGCTCGACGTCAGACGAGGCTTAACCTCTCGGAGGCTGATCGTGAGTTCTGGAACATTCCGCTTTCGCGTTTTCGGAAATCCTCTTGATAAGGCTTTCCGGCAAGATGACGAAGCAGCGGATTTCGAACATGTGGAAGCATCGCACCTTGCCACTACGGGGATAGTGACTCCTCCTCTGATTCCCGATTACGAAGGATGCGATCCAGACGAGTAACCGGCATCAACAGCCGAGAGCTCTTCACAATCAACCAAATCCATGGCATACGTGCGTGGTGGGGCATCGATGACGTCGAAGCCCCTTTTTTGTTACACTGTTACATTTTCTATACTTTATCGTATTACTATAGTGAAGGGAGATTAATGTTCTAGTACGACGATATGAAAAACAAAATCAAAAGGTTTTTCAGCCGGTTCGACCAACGAACAGAGAGGGCGTATAATAAAGTAATACTAAACTACGGTCGAACATGGCGGCAGATGAATCCAAAATCATTGAAAGATGCCAAAAAGGAGATATAGCCGAATTTGGGAAGTTATATGATTCATATATAACCCCAATATATAAATTCGTCTATTACCGAACGCATCATACCCAAACAGCCGAGGACCTTGTAAGCACGGTGTTTTTGAAGGCCTTAAAAAATATATCCCAGTATTCATCTGAAGCAGGGAGTTTTTCGTCGTGGCTTTATCGAATTGCGAGAAATACAGTAATAGATCATTACAGAACGAGTAAAACCGAAATAGATATAGAAGATGTCTGGGATTTGCAAACAAACGAAGATATTCCCAAAGATTTAGACACAAAAAATAAGCTTAAAGATATTTCGGAATATATTACTAAATTAAAACCAGAACAGCGAGATATTATTGTTATGAGATTGTGGGATGGATTATCGTATAAAGAGATTGCAGAAATAATGCAAAAATCAGAAGCAAGTTGCAAAATGACATTCTCACGAACAATGGCAACATTACGAAAAGATATGCCACTAGCGCTGTTTGTTACTTTTTTAACGTTGAATCGTTTTATTGGGTAAGCGGCTGAAGTGATCGAGTGCATATTCCCTCTCTTTGCATAAGGGAGGGCTAGGGAGGGTTTCTTTCTGTGGGTTGAAAAACTCCCCCCAACCCCCTCTTCTGCAAAGAGGGGGAGCATGCAACATTCCTTTCGCTTTAGCTCAGAATGACGAACAAGAAAATATGAAAAAAGCAAATAAAAATGTGCAAACTATTCTCCAGGAGTTGTATTTACTTGATGGAGAGTTTAAGAAACATGAGGCTGAATTAATAATGATTATTCAAAAGCTTTTAGCATCTCGGCCAGATGTTAAAGTTAATAAAATATTTGTAAAACAGTTGCGCGCGCAATTGTTTGAAGAGAAAAATTCTATGAAATCGCGAAAATCTTTATCAGATTTTGTTAAGTCGTTTAAGATAGCTGCTGTAGGAGTTGGAGTCGCAGCGATAGCATTTGTAGTGGTTGTATCTTTAAATTCAGATTCTCCAACATCTATCGTCTCGCCAACATCTACTATTAATGCATTAAGCAGCAATGCCTTTGGGTCTTTAAGTCAGGTCCCGCTTGCTCAATCTACAGGAATTAGATCGCAGTCTGGTGGCGGAGGTGGGCTTGGTGCATCGGAAAGCAGTTTTGCAGCTGACAGCTCGATTATATCAGAAAAGACGGCAGATACATTTAGCTCTGGGTTATCTATTTATCCTTTTCCTCAATATAGTTATGTTTATACTGGAGAAGAAGTTGTTTTAAGTGAGGAACAGGTTGCAGTTCTTCGGCAGGTGAAAAGCTCTGGCATGAGCGTAAACGAGCAGAGTTTGCTTGCAGCAATAAACTCCGATGTAATAGATCTTTCAAAATTAAAAAATGTAAGCATTAGGAGTATTGATTTAGTAGAAGATCGGGAATTTGGATTATCGTTGCACTGGAATATGTTCGACGGAGGCATTTCTATTGGCGAGAATTCAGATAAATGGAGAAGTGTATATCCATGCCGTACCGATGATTGTTATCAAGAAAATAAATTAAAGATAGAACAAGTTCCAGCAGATGAAACACTTATTGAGATTGCAAATACATTCCTTTCTGAATATGGTATTTCTACTGAGGCATATGGCGAACCAGAAGTAGAAGACAACTGGCGAGAACAATACGCACGTGCTGAAAGCCCAGAACGTGCTTGGGTTCCAGATTCTATCCAAGTGCTTTATCCATTAATTGTTGATGGCCAGCTTGTACGCGCAGAATATGGTGGTGTTGTTGGGTTGCATGTGAATGTAAATATTAGAGCAAACCGAGCTTCAGGGTTATGGAATTTAAATTCTGGAGTATATGAAAGCTCTTTGTATGAGGCAGAAACAGATACAGAAAGAATTATGAGTATTGTAAAGAATGGTGGGTATGCCGGAAATATTCGATACTTTGCAGAACCAGCTGTAAATGCTGTATTGGAAGATTCAGCAGAAGAAACCGAATTACCTGTTATTGAACTTGGGACCCCTTCTCAAGGATTTGTTCAGACCTGGTATAACAATGGTGAAGAGGGCAGTCTGTTGCTTGTTCCGGCTCTTGTATTCCCTATTACAAGCAAACCAACTGAGGGATACTATATTAATCAGCAATCGGTAATTATTCCACTGGTGAAAGAAATTTTGGACCAACGGTTTAAGTCATACGAAAAACCAGATCCAGATTCATTGCCACTTCCAGAGCCAGTGCCACTGCCGGTAATAGAGCCAGCTATTGAACCAAAAGAAGAATAAGGAGAATTAAAAAGATAGGCCTTAGCTGGCCTGTCTTTTTGTTTAAAAAAGAGAAGGCCGACGATCTCGCGCAGATGGTCGGCCGGAAAAAGGAAAATACTATACCCAGTGTTCTTGTGGGAGTTTTAGGCTGAAGCCGGCAAGAGCATCTCGAATCCAGCTTTTCGCCGACCTGATTCTTCTTCTGCGTTTCCTGCCAGTAAGAAGAACCGAATGGTGTCTCACTATGATAACTACTACATTAGGGAATTGTCGGAGATGGTCGTACGCTTCGTTCCATGATGTTTTTACCTCGAGGTAGATGGTTTCGGTTCCTATTTCGACCACATAATCGTATGCTTCGCAATCACGTCTACGAAACGAAGTTACCGGGCAATTGCACTCTCCTTTCATTTGTTTAAGAGCAGCTGCGACAACGCTTTCAGACTGAATACCGATAAGGTGTCCTGTCCGTGTTGCCATGAGTTTCCTTTCTTGAGGTGATACTATTTTTTTACCACAAAGACGTCTTTTTGTAAATGTAAGGGGCTTTTGTTGATTATCTATTCATGGTAATCTAAGCGAGTAGAATTTTATTTTGTGACTCTACTATGTCTCTTGTACCTCAGGTTGGAATTGGTGTTATTATTCTAAAAAACAACAAAGTTTTGCTGGGGAAACGTAAAAATACCCATGGCAATGGACATTGGGGGTTTGCTGGTGGGCACTTAGAGTTTTTAGAATCTCCAGAAGACTGTGCCGTAAGAGAAACAACGGAAGAGGCTGGAATAAAGATATCGAATCCACGCGTAGTAGCTTATACAAACGATATTTTTAAAAACGAAGATAAACACTATATTACTTTTTATGTTTTGGCAGACCATAGTGAAGGCGAGCCAAGTATACAAGAGACAGATAAGTGTGATGAATGGCAATGGTTCGAATGGGAAAGTTTGCCGCGCCCGCTTTTTTTGCCAATAAAAAATTTACTCGAGCAAGGGTATCATCCACTTCAATAGAACACTTCTATGAAAAAATTCTTTGCGTTAGGATTGCTTCTGTTTACCATTTTTACTCCATTGGCTGTTTTAGCACAGCCGACAGATTCAGCACCTGTGGTAATAGAGGTATTCGAAAGAGATGATTGCGGCCATTGTATAGATTTTTTTGCATTCATAGAAGATTTAGAAAAAGTGCGAGACGATTTTGTGGTAGTAAATTATGATGTCTATACCGAAGAAGGAAAGGCGTTTTTTAATGAAGCAACAGAAGAGCTAAGATTGGTAAAAGGAACGCCAATAATTTATGTAAACGAGCAAATTATTCAGGGTTTTCAAACCGCAGAGACAACTGGCGCAGTTATTATTGCGGAAATAGATAAAGCTAAAGAAAAGGAATCGGTGCTTTCTTTAACAGAATATTTAAGCCTTCCGGCAGAAGAAAGAGTAGTTTCTGTTTCCGAGGCTGTGTGTGACGATAATACCGCCTGTACTGTAGAAACTCCTTCCTATATTGTAACCTTACCGTTTATAGGTAAAACAATAGATGTCGGGAAGTATTCGTTGCCAGCAATGTCGTATATTTTAGGGTTAATAGATGGATTTAATCCGTGTGCAATGTGGGTGCTGGTTATGTTTGTAACTGCTCTTGCGCTTTCTGGTAGCAGACGCAGAATGTGGGAGATGGTTGGGCTGTTTTTGATAGCAGAGGCAGTAATGTATTACCTTATCCTAAATGTTTGGTTGTATGCATGGGATTTTATAGGTTTAGACCATATTGTAACGCCGCTTATTGGTATTTTAGCAGCTGGAGCTGGAATCTATTTTCTTCATCAATATTTTGAAGGCGAAGAGGCTTGTAAGATTGGCGGGTCTGGCACGAAGAAAAGTATTTCTAACCGAATTCAGAAATTTGCACAAAAGCCACTTACTATTGTTACGGCTTTAGGAATTATTGGGATAGCGTTTTCGGTGAATATATTCGAATTTGCATGCTCTATTGGTATTCCACAAACCTTTACAAAAATTTTAGATATTAATCAACTTAATTGGGCTTCGAAACAGCTTTACAATGCTATTTATATCTTTGGCTATATGTTCGACGACTTTGTGGTATTTGGAATCGCATTGTATGGATTAGATAAATTACACATCACGAGTAAATACTCTCATCTATCTCATTTAATTGGTGGAATTCTTATGGCGTTGTTAGGATTGATTATGCTTGTTAATCCAGCTCTTCTGGTATTTTAATTTTTTTCGTCATTCAGCCTGCCCCGTCCGCATTCTTCTTGACGGAGTGACTAGGGAGGAGATTGCATGTCGACGAAGGATTTCTGTCTTGTACGGAGCAAAAGATACCAGAGATTCTTCTCCGCTAGAGGCGGATCAGAATGACGAAGTGAAGTTGTATTGTTTTGTGCGTCATCCTGCTGTGTCCCGTCCTTGTGACGGGGAGTGATTAGCGAAGGATCTCTGCAGTTAAACAACAAAAGAACGAGATTCTTCGCCTGATGCAGGCTCTGAATGACGAAAGGCTCTGTTTTTATCGATTTTTTGTCTTGTGAAAATTGACAGATAAGGGAGAGGATATTATTATTTAAATAGTTTAGTAATTGTTTAACTATTATGCTGCTCGAAAAACAGATCGAAAAACTTCAAAAAAAAGTAAGAAGCGAAGAAAGTGGGTATCCGTTAATGTTTAGTGCATTAGGGGATAATGGAAGATTCGCTATTTTTAAATTGCTTACCGAACATAAAGATTTGTGTGTAACCGATATTTCCAGAATTTTAAATGTATCTGTTCCTGCGGCTTCGCATCAACTAAAGGTGTTGGAGACAGCTGGGTTAGTGTTACGAGAACGAATGGGCCAAATGATTTGTTATTGTATAAAAAAAGACGATCCAACTGTTCGTGTGTTATTAAAAATGTTCAAATAGTAGCGCGAATAAAAAACTCGGTGTAAAATAGAGTATTCTCATTAAAGAGAGTTTTTTTATTGCCATATACATATGAAAATACACAAAGATGAATTTGGGCCAGAGTATGTAATAGAAGTCTCAGATGCTTCCATAGGAATGGAGGGGTTTTTAGTAATAGATAATACCGCGATAGGGCCTGGTAAAGGTGGCGTTAGAATGACACCAGATGTAACAGCTCACGAGGTCTCCAGGCTTGCTAGAGCAATGACATGGAAGAACGCATTAGCAGGTATTCCATTTGGCGGGGCGAAATCTGGAATCCGTTGGCCAGGCGGAGACGATGAGCTTAAGAAACAGTTTGTACAGAGTTTTGCACGCGCTATTAAACCATTTACTCCTAAGAAGTATATTACGGCTCCAGATGTAAATGCAGCAGAAAAAGAAATGCAATGGTTTGTAGAGGGGACAGGTGACTGGCAATCTGCAACAGGAAAGCCATCAGATTTATGTATGAGCGTATTTGGTTCTCCGGGTGAAAAGTGTGGGATTCCACATGAATATGGCAGTACCGGGTTTGGTGTTGCTCATGTTACTAAAGTTGCTGCAGGGGTATATGGAATTGATTTAAAAAATGCTACAGTGGCAATAGAAGGGTTTGGAAATGTTGGAAGTTTTGCATATAAACATTTACGAGAGATGGGAGCAACCATCGTTGCGGTTTCGGATAAAGACGGTGCAATTTATAGCAAAGAAGGGTTTGATAACGAAAAATTAACGAAAATTTCAGAAGAAAGAAAGTCGGTACTAGAATACGAAGGAGCTGAAAAATTGAGCCATGCAGAGATATTTGGATTAGAGGTAGATATTCTTATTCCAGCTTCTATTACAGATGTTATAAACGATTCGAACAAAGACAACATTAAGGCGAAGTTGATTATAGAGGCTGCTAACATTCCAATGACAGAGGAGACAGAAAAATATTTACACGAAAAAGGGATTATTGTTGTTCCAGATTTTGTTGCCAATAGTGGCGGGGTTATTTCTTCGTATGCAGAATACCGCGGGTTTAATCCAGATAAAATGTTCGAGTTAGTAGAAGATAAAATTACTAAATCTGCGAAAGCAGTATTAGAGAAAAGCAAACACACACACGCTTGGCCAAGAGAGGTTGGCTTACAGCTGGCACAAGAGAAAGTAAGGTCTGTTATGGAAAAAGTGCCAACAGTGTTTTAAAAGACGAACTCCGCAGTTCCCTCGTTCAAGGTTCTGCGGAGCTTTCTAAATTGATCTGAAGCGGCTAGCCAGAGACTCCCCCTCGTCTGCGCATTTGTCTCCGGATTCTGCGGCTGACTAAAGTCCCCGTCAGAAGCCGGTTTCGGGTAACTGTAGCCTCACTTCCACAACAAGAGACGGCCCCTTCTATGTTCATGGCCTGGTGTGCTGGTGAGCAGCACGGTGTCGATGTAGCGGTCATGCGTGGGCCTGCTCGATCCTTGATATCGATACCGACCACTCTGTAGCTGTGGTGTCGGGGTGTTGGCCTATTGCAGGGAGCGAAGACATGTCGACTTTCGTCTGGTACGCAACGCGTCCGGCATCTTGGCATGATTCGCCTCTCTGTTCTGTGTGATGCAGAATGTAATCTAGTATACAAGGGTGTATTTGTCAAATGGTATGAATTGGGGATATTTGTTTGCTATACTGTAAGCACATGCAAATACAAAAGCTTAAAATAAATCATTACAAAACAATAGAAGCGCCAATAGAGGTAACCGGGTTTTCTAACCTGCATATTTTAATTGGTCCAAATAATGCTGGTAAAACAAATGTACTCGATGCAATCGAGCTTTTTTTTAATCCGAGTTTAGATCCAGATAGATATTATGACTCTCGAGCAGATTTGTCTTTGGAAATAGAATTACGAAGCAAGCAAAAAGTAACTATCTCGCAAAAAGAAAAACATAAAGAGTTTTTGGTAAATAATAAAGAGGCAGAGAACGCAGAAGAGATTTTTCAGGAAATTCAAAAAAGATCCATCCGAATTCATTCAGACGATTCAGCAGAAAAACTTATCCACGAACGCCTAAAGCAGTTTAAAGAAAATTATCCTAAAGATTATGCAGAATTTTGTGGAACGCTTCAGCAGTATTTTGATGATGTAGAAATATCCGAGCAGCTGTTTCTTTCGCATGTAAAAGCAGACAGGAAACAACGCTCGATCCATAGAATGGGTGATGGGTTTAGAAGGTTGTTTATAATGCTGTTTTATATTTTTCATCCAGATTACGATATTATTTTAATAGACGAACCAGAATTGCATTTACATCCATCTGTTATTAAAAAGTTTTTAAAAATTTTAAAAGACAAGTCGTTTAAGAATCAGGTTTTTTTAACGACTCATCATTCGGTTTTTGTTCAGCCAGAAGACATAGACCATATTTGGAGAGTTTCTCGAGACGACAAAAGAAACACAAAGGTGCATACCCTTGCAGATGCAAAAGAAGCATTAAACATAGAAAGATTAGAGCAAGAAATAAACGCCGATAATTCCGAAATGTTTTTTGCAGATAGCGTGTTGTTGGTAGAGGGTGTTTCCGACAGAATTTTAATGCGCGGGTTAATAGATCGGTTTTATCATGGCGATCATGATATAAAAGTTATTTACGCCAGCAGTAAAGATAATATAGATATTTATGCCTCGGTATTCGAAGCCTTTAACATTCCTTTTCAGGTAATGCTCGACAGAGATGCTTTGCGCGGCCATATATCCGATGTATTAGAAAAAGCCTTGAAAGGCAGCGAGAATAAATCCGAAGAAGATAAGATAGAAATTTTAAAAGACCAAGGCATTTATGTGTTGCCTGGAGTGCTAGAGCAGAATTATCCAAGAAGGTATCGACACAAAGATGACAAAAAACCAATAAATGCATTACGAGCAGCTAAAAAAATTACCTCTCAAGATTTAAATTCAACAGAAATGAAAACGATTAAACATATCTTGCAAAGTCTTCATCACAAGAGTAGGCTTACCTGATCGGAAAATCGTCTTTTACTGGAGTAACACGTGGTACTATCAAATGCCGCAATCGAATTCGATTGGGCCCTTCCTTCGGTTGAAACTCAGCTTAGAGAAATCGAGGGACTGCCTGCACCTAGGAACGATGTTCTGATGCCTGAATTCGTTCGTCGAGCCCAGGAGAACTTCCTTCGCATAGAAGGGCTGTGGAGTAAAATGTCTCCGGAGGAGAAGCAGCCTTTCTTGGACCGATGGAGTAAGGTCACACGTTCTTTACGAAGCTTAACTTCACCACCATCTCCAAGGGATATAGTGGGGAGACCGGTGGATGTAGTAGTGGAGGTAGTATTCGATTAGGAGGTTATGCGGTCGTTGTCTTTTCGAAGATGGCGGCCGCAGTTGTATTTTATTAAGATGCGAGTATACTAGTTTGAATCGTTCTTTCACCCGGAGGTTAACAGCCATGTTCGATAGCGAGCTAGAAACAGTCTCGGATCGAGTGATGATTCCTAAATGCCTTATGCTTGAGATAAAGGTTCTTGCCGATATCGTAAGCAGTCCGTGGGTTATAAGTATTAACGGAAAACCGAGCATTGATGTCGCAAAGCTTCGTGAGTTTAAGCGACAGAGCTCACTTGTTAATGCTTTAGCGAGGCATCTTATTCATCAGGATGAAGAAGACGAGCCCGAGTGGGCTGACGTTTGTGCCGAGCTTCTATTCGAAATAGAAGAACGGAGAGCTTCTCATATAGCTGATATCGGAGATCTTAACGCTCGGGTTGAACTGCTTGAGTATTTCGAACTCCATCACCTCGATATGATTGCACCACCATCGCTCCATAGCATGTGGGTTACTACAGCGGCCGAGGAGTTCTTTTTAAGCGATGGAGGTACTGCCATGGCAACAGAGGAAGGACCAGACTTCGATAGAATTCCAGAAGTAGTACGAGAACTATTCACAGAAGTTGTTGTACTACTGCAAGAGGAGTGGATTGTTCGGACTGATTCCGGTCGCCTTCAAATCCGTGAAGACACAATTAGGACTATTCGAGCTCATCTTCAAGTTCTCTGGAATTTTCACGACACGTTTGATGATCCAAGAGAATCAAGCGAGTTTGATAGCTCCTTTTATTGGCTTGGAGAAAAGTATTCTCAAAAGGTGAGTAAACTGATAGGGTTAAACCTTTCTCCAGATCTCATGTGGATTACGAGTTTTTCTGGAGGGGAAGCTCTTTCTCGAGAGGCTATATCCCTCTCGGTTCAAACATGGAAATCTCAAGACTGTCCTTCTATTGTCCAGATTGAAGAGTGCGATGATGAGGATGATGAGTAATGGCCGTTGGGAAACTGGCGGCCTTTTTTATTTGCTTAAAAAATGATTCCTGGTAATAATAAAGTGTGATTATTAAAAACTATTTGTATGACATTCGAAGAATATCAAAAAGAATCTCGTAAAACTGCTCTGTATCCAGATGCCGGGAGTACTATTGTCTATCCAACACTTGGTTTATCAGGAGAAGCTGGAGAGATTGCAGATAAAGTGAAGAAAATTATACGTGATGACGCTGGGAATATTTCAGAAGAAAAAAAGGAAGATTTAAAAAAAGAGCTTGGAGACGTGTTGTGGTATGTTTCACAGTTGGCATCCGAACTAGGCCTTGAATTTGAAGATATAGCACAAACGAATCTTGATAAGCTCTTCTCTCGAATGGACAGAGGTGTGCTAGGAGGCAGTGGAGACAACAGATAAAGAATATGATTCAACATTCAATTATTCGTATTCATGGGAAAGTTCAGGGGGTGTTTTTTAGAAAAAGCACGAAAGAAAAAGCTGATGAGCTTGGGGTAGTTGGATATGTGAAAAATGAATCAGACGGAACGGTGTCTATCGAAGCAGAAGGTGAGGAGAGTGCTTTACAGCAATTTATAGAATGGTGTAACCAAGGTCCTCTACACGCCAATGTAGAAAACGTAGAAACAGAAGCTGGTGAGCCAAAACATTTTGAAAGCTTTGATGTTTTGTAATATTCCCCCTCCTCTGAAGGAGAGGGCTAGGGGGAGGTATTTATAGCAAAAAGTATGTCCATCAAAATTGGCGTGTATAAACATTACAAGGGTAATTTGTATAAAGTAATTGGCGTTGCAAATCATAGCGAAACTCTCGAAGAGTTTGTAGTGTATCAAGCTTTGTATGGTGATAAAAAAATGTGGATTCGCCCTAAAGATATGTTTGAGGAGGATATTGAAATAGAGGGAAAGAATCAAAAACGCTTTGCATATGCTAATGATCATGAGATAATATAATAGATAGGTTTATAAACATGTCCTCTGAGGCGGGGTGGAGGGGTTTTTAATAAAAACTTTTATTCATGTCCAGAACGACAAAAATATATATGGCAAAAACAAACGGGTTAAGTGTAAAAGGTTTGGGTCTTTCTCTTGGTATTATTACCGCTTTGGGGATCCTTGTATTAGGGATTACTTCCATGGTTTGGGGCTGGGGAACAGAGTTAGTAGATTTTACAGGGAATCTCTATATCGGCTACGATGCTTCGGTTAAAGGAATTATTGCTGGAATTATCTGGGGATTTGTAGACGGATTTGTAGGCGGAGCATTGCTTGCTTGGGTGTACAATAAAGTTTCATAAAAAATCATAGTTAGGATAAAAATGGGCCCCATTAAGAGGCCTGTTTTTATTTGTGTTAATAAATTGTGGATAACTTTTGTGACTAAAATAACGAATATTTTTGCAGAAAAAAATTGCTAAGTATAAAACAAAAGTAAAGAAAGGAGGTTGTATTTTTAATCCAGTATTCATGATTTTTTCATGGTAGATTCATTATAAGCTAACATGTGCTTAATCTTCTGTTCGATATACTTGAGACAGAATTAATTTTCGTGACTTTTTCTCTTTTTTCAATTTGTATTGGCAAAGGGAAATTTGTTAACGATGCCGGTCCTATGAAAAACCATTCTAAGGTTGGGAACCGGCCAGGTCGTCCAGCGTATCGTACGCCTGCATACATTATTATGATGCATGCAAGCTATCGAAAAGTTCTGGCACTTCGCGACCGGGTATACCCGCCGGATCTGGTTTGGCCCTATCGGCCAGAATCACGAAGTGTTGGGATGAACATTCTTTATAAGTAATAAAGCGTTCCCTATGTCTCCCAGCGCGGACTGAAAAACAGTAAGCCTTTTTATAAATCGGCTTGCTGTTTTTGTTGCGAAAGAAATACCAAAAAGGTATTCTATAGATATATGAACTTATTAGGAAAAAGAATAGCAATTTTAATAGAAAATCTGTATCAAGACATGGAGGCGTATTATCCGTATTACAGATTAAAAGAGGCTGGTGCTACGGTGTTTTTTGTTGGCCCAGAAAAGGGAGTAGCGTATAAAAGTAAACACGGCTACGAGGCAGAGTCAGAGCTTTCAATTACCGAAGTTTCAAGCGAAGAATACGACGCAGTTATTATTCCTGGTGGTTTTGCTCCTGATTACATGCGAAGAAATAAAGAAATGGTTGCATTTGTAAAAGATATGGCACAAAAAGAAAAAGTTGTAGCAGCCATTTGTCATGCTGGGTGGATGTTGGTATCTGCCGATGTTATTCGAGCGAAGCGAGTAACAGCTTTCTATGCCATTAAAGACGATATGAAAAACGCAGGTGGCGATTGGGAATATGCACCTGTTGTGAGAGATGGAAATATTATTACCTCGCGTACTCCAGACGATTTACCAATGTTTTTAAAAACAATAATAGATGCACTTAATGAATAATATGCCTAAAAAGAAATCAAAAAAATTTAGAACAGAAATTAGAAGTAGAGTAATAAAATATGTCGGTGCAGGCTTTGGGCTTGTTGCTGCCTTTGCCTGGAACGATGCGATTAAATCGCTTATTCAGTTCTTATTCCCGCTAGAAAAAAACTCGGTACTTGCAAAATTTGTATATGCAATCATAATGACCCTTGTAGTCGTAGTGGTAACAACGTACATTGTGAAGTTCTTCAGAAAAGAAGAACCCGATCAGCTTCTGTAGGGAAGTAGCATGAAAAAAGTAAGAGTGTGGTTTGCTACAGAAACGCATAGTGCTTGGGAGATGTTCGGATTGTTAGTTGTGTGGTTTGCAATTAACCACATAGCCGTACTGGCAACAGCTAACGTTGGCTTCGTAGCCAATGAATCATATTCTATCGAAACAGTAATCCGCAACCAAGGACAGATCTTTCAAGGCCTCGAAACTTCGATCTTTCGCATCATACTTTTGGTGCTTGGGTTGACCAGCTTTGTAGTAATACTTCCGATGGGAATACTCTTTTCTATAGCCATTGGAACCTTGATGGTTAGTTGTTATGCATGTGCTCATCTTTTCTTTGGCTCTCCAGCCCGCGCAGTGATCGAATGGCTCTATTTCATTTCGAGTGTGGCCATATTTGCCAAGATAGGAGGAATGAATGGCCGAAGATTCGAATCGATCGTGGGGCTGTCTGGTGTGAGTTTTCTTCATACTATCCTGATAAGCATAAACCTGTAGGAGGTGAAATATGTAGAGATAAAAAGAGAGTCATCGACCCAACCGTTGAGGCTCTCTTGTACGTTTATTTGATTTCTTTTGTAGATTTGATATTGTGTGTAAAGGTTAGAACTAAAAAATAAAAAAGTATTTATATGCCGTATCGCATTCAGGATTATGATGATGCAATGCATTTGCATTTAGAAGGAAAAGAACTAGAAGAATTATTTGTCTCTGCACTCGAAGGAACCATGGAGCTTTTGTCTCCAGATATGATAGTGCGCGATGTTGTAAGTAAGCAGACGTTTGAGCTCGAGGCACAAAACGAAACAGAACTTTTGATACAATTTATTCAAGAGCTTGTAGAAATGAGTAGAGCTCACGATGAAGTGTATACCAATATTACCTTTAACGATTTTTCAGACACATTCTTGTCTGTTGAATTAGAAGGCGGACCAGCAGACGAGTTTGGAGATATTATAGAGACCATTAGTCATCACGAAAAAGAAGTAGAACAGAACGGGAGTGGAAAATACGAAGCAGTATTGGTTTTTAACGTTGTATAGTTGCCGAGTAACTAAAATTTGGTTACATTAACAAAGGGGAATAATCCCCTTTTTGTGTACCTTAGAGAGAGGAGGAAAAGAAGATGAAAAGCGACGAAGCTTTTTACCATAAAAGATTGTACGAACATGTACTGGCATTTCCTATTCGTGTGTTTCTTCGGTTGGTAGTCGCGCTGTGCTTTGGTATCTGGGGGGTGGAAAACAGGTCGTCTGGCCTTTCAGGCAATTTTATCTGTGTCGCAAACCACAAGAGCCATCTCGAAACCGGCCTTATTATGACAATCCTTATCTGGAAGTCATTCCAGATACGGGTTCTTGCAGCAAAGGATCATTTCTTTAAGGGCCATGTGTTCGGGACATGGTTTCGTTGCCTGGTCTACAACACCTGTCCTCTCGATCGATACACAGACAAGGCATTAGAGGCCTTGGATCTCCCACTTAAAGCACTTGTAGAGTGGGAGCTTTCATTGCTTGTGTATCCGTCTGGCTCTCGAAAAGCTACAACCTTCAAATCGGGCTTTGCTTATTTAGCTCGAGAATCAGGTCGGCCAGTTGTGCCTATTGCGCATGTAGGAACCGGAAGGGTATGGCCACCTGGAAGATGGTATTTCGTACCTGGGCCGGTTCGGATTATCATAGGAGAGCCTCTTAGTATAGGCTCAGGAGAAAGTATACGTGTTTTTACTCAACGGGTAGAAGCGGCAGTTAACGCACTGCTAGCAGAGCTTTCCGTTGAGAAGACGGCGTGATGATGGATAACCCAGAAATCATCACGCTTTTCGTTTTGACAAAAAAGAGTCAGCGGCGTAAGCTATGGGCACTCATTTTGCAATTAAAGTTTTTACATGTATGAAAATGACACTCTCTCTTATTAAGGCAGATATTGGAGGCATTGGAGGCCACACCAAACCATCAGAAAAATTGTTAGAGACGGTTAGAAATTTTGTAAAAGAAAAAGGAGAGTATCTCCTTACCGATCATCGGGTGTATCACACCGGCGATGACGTCGCGATTTTAATGACACATACCAATGGTGAAGGAAACGAGAAAGTTCATCAGCTTGCTTGGGATGCATTTGTTGCTGGAACCGAAACAGCAAAATCTGAAGGTCTTTATGGCGCTGGCCAAGATTTATTAAAAGATGCTTTTACCGGAAATATTCAAGGCATGGGACCTGGGGTTGCAGAAATAGAATTCGAAGAACGCCCAAATGAATCGGTGATGGCTTTTTCGATGGATAAAACCGAGCCAGGGGCATTTAACCTGCCAATGTATTTAGGGTTTGCAGACCCAATGTGGTGCCCAGGATTGATTGTAGCACCAGAGATAATGCAAGGCTTTACATTCGAGATTATCGACACAGAAAATACCGAAGCCGATAAAGTTATACGTTTGCATGCACCAGAAGATTTATACGATATTGCAGCACTGTTACGAGAAACCAGAAGATATGTTGTGAAATCTATTTATTCCAGAAAATATCCAGACGAGCATGTGGTGTCTGTTTCTACTACCCGGTTAAAAAATATTGCTGGCAAATATGTTGGGAAAGACGACCCAGTCGCTTTAGTTCGAGTTCAAAAGATTTTCCCTGCTACCGAGGAAATTGGAGCGTGTTATAGAAACGCTCATTTTGTTGCTGGAGATTGCAGAGGCTCGCATCAACAACCACTTATGCCGGTTACTATTAACTCTCCGTCTTCTGTTCATTATTGTGTTCCGATTGTTCAAGGCATTACGTTTTCCATGCGAAATGGGATTTTAACAGAATTTGTAGATGTATTCGACGATCCATTCTGGGATCATATCCGCGAAAAAGCCTCTCGGAAATCTATCGAAATGCGAGAACAAGGGTTTGTTGAGCCATCTATGCTTCCTCGTGAAGAGCTTGAGTACGGTGGAATTGGTGAGCGGTTGGATAAGCTCGAATCTCGCTTTGAGATTAAGCCAGATTAGCGGTATAATGCAAACACATTCATTTTTATAGCTATCATCTATGACTGATTATAAAATCAAGTTTATTGATGAGCATAAAATCAGCGACAAGCGAGTGCTTGTGCGGGTAGATTTTAATGTCTCGATGAACAAGAATTTTACGATCGCAGACGACGAGCGTATCCAGCAATCGTTGCCAACGCTCCAGAATCTTTTAGAAAACAACAATCGAATTATTCTTGCCTCTCATCTGGGTCGTCCAGAAACAAGAGATTCAAAATACACGCTTCAGCCAGTAGCAGAACGTCTGGAAACCTATTTAGATGGGTACAGTGTTCGTTTAATAGACGATTTCGAATCAGAATCACCAGAAACATTCGAAAACCAAAAACCGAACGAGATTTTTCTGTTAGAGAATATTCGTTTTTACCCTAAAGAACAAAAGAACGATCCAGCATTCGCACAACAGTTGGCAAATCTTGCAGACGTATATGTAAACGAAGCCTTTGGATCGAGTCATCGGGCGCATGCTTCGGTAGTTGGAATCGCCGAATTGCTGCCGTCGTATGGTGGGTTACTTCTCAAGAAAGAATTAGAAATGATAACCGAGGCGGCTGGGAATCCTAAAAAACCGATGGTTGCTATTATTGGTGGTGCAAAAATATCTACCAAAATCCATTTTATGAGTAAACTGCTCAACATGGCAGATTATTTGTTAGTAGGTGGCGGAGTTGCAAATAACTTTTTAGCTGCCCAAGGATTTGAAATAGGTAATAGTTTAGTTGAATACGAAGAAATAGAGAACGCACGAAGAATTTTGTTCGAAGCAGCTCAGAAAGACACTGCTGTTGTTTTGCCTCAAGATGTTATTTTGGGAGAACCAGATAATTCTAAAGAAGGTGGCGATGTAGTAAAAGTAGAAGAAGTTCCTAAGGATGGTACTATTCTCGATATCGGACCAGAGACAACAGCTCAATTTGGATCTATTATTGCAAAAGCAAAAACAATTATTTGGAGCGGTCCAGTTGGATATTTCGAAAATCCTGTATTTGGAAGAGGAACAGACTTTATTTATTATGCCATAGCACAGAATAAAGATGTTTTATCAATCATTGGAGGTGGAGATACATTGGCAGCAGTATCTAAAAAAGAATATTTAGATACTATTACTCATATTTCAACTGGCGGAGGTGCCATGCTCGAGTTTATAGAAAACGGTACCCTTCCAGGAATAGAAGCACTCCAAAATTAAAACAAAGTATTTTTTATGGATCAACAACCCTCAAAACCAGTTCAGGCTCCTACCGCAGATCCAATGGGTACATCTGTCTGGGCTATTCTTGCGTTAATATTTGCATTTGTAATGCCGCTTTTGGGAATAATATTTGGGATTATTGCTTTAGTAGAAATAAAAAACCATCCTCATTTAAAAGGAAAAGGGCTTGCTATCGCCGGGATTGCTATTCCACCGGCAGTTTTATTATTTGTAATTCTTGTAATTGTATTATTAAGTAAATATGGTCAGGTAATTAATTAACACAAAAACATATGCCACAAGCAGATATTAATCTATGGGCTGTTCTTGCAGCCGCAGTACTCCATATGGTGATTGGAGCCTTTTGGTATTCACCAGTTGTATTTGGGAAAACATGGATGGCTTTAACAGGCAAAACAATGGAAGATGCTAAAAATGCTAACCAGACAAAAAATTATATTATTTCGCTTGTTTCTGCTGTTGTGTTAGCGTATGTGCTGGCTCATTTTGTTCAATATTTGAACGCTGCAACCTTTGTGTCGGGATTACAAGTCGGTTTATGGATTGGTATAGGGTTTGTGGCTACTACCGGGTTAGCGCATTATTTGTGGGAAGGCAGACCTCATAAATTATATCTTTTAAATACCGTCTATTCGATTCTTTCGTTGGCATTGATGGGAGGAATTCTTGCTATTTGGTAGTAACATTATTTTTATTCTATGTTTAAACTCGTTATTTGTGATTTAGATGGCTTTTTACTCGAAGGTGTTTATTTTAGTGACTACTTAGAAAAAGAACATGGAGTATCGCATGCAGAGTTTTTAAGTGTTTTACGAGGCGAGGTAATGAGCGCATTAGCTGCTAATAAACCTTCGTTTCCTATTTGGGAGCCTCATTTAGCGACCTGGGGGTTAAAGATAGGCGGCGATGAATTTTTTAAGTTATGGTTTGAAAAAGAAGGAACCAAAGAGGTTGTGGCTAATTTCGAGATAGCAAAAAAACTTAAAACTCAGGCTGGGTTAGCGGTTGTGCTTTCAGATAATTTTATGGAAAGAGCAGCATGGGTTCGACAGTCGTTCCCTTCGTTACAAATGTTCGATAAACTCTATTTTTCTTCCGAAACTGGGTTTACCAAAGCAACAGAAGAAGCATTTAAAAAGGTAATGCAAGACTATAATGTTCAGCCACAAGATGTATTATTTATAGACGACGACAAAACCTCTGTAGAACTAGCGGCAGCACTTGGAATAAAAGGTGTTGTATATAAAACTACCGAACAGCTTAAAGCGGATCTTACTGGCCTGGGATTAAATATGCAGTAATGTTTTTTGTCCCCTCCTTTAGAAGGAGGGGAGTAAGGGGTGGTATAGATAAAACTCCGCCTAACCCCCTCTTATGCAAAGAGGGGGTTAAAAATAAACGGCTCATGTGGTGAGCCGTTTAAAAAGAGAATGATCACTTGTTTTTTGTCATTTCGAGGAGGCATCTGACGAGAAATCTGGGAGCAATCGAAGCGTGAATCATGAAGTTCGTCATCCTGAGTGATTAGTGAAGGATCTCTGTAGAAATTAGAGATTACAGATTTTTCGCCACCAGAAGCGGCTCGAAATGACATTGCAATAGTATGAAAAAGAAGCTTTTAGAAGCACGAAAGAAGCGAGTGCGCATAATAATTCGTGAGTTAAAAAAACTATTCCCCAATGCGGGAATGGTTTTACATTATTCTAATAATTGGGAGTTGATGGTTGCCGTTGTGTTGTCCGCGCAGTGTACCGATAAAATGGTAAACAAGGTAACCACAGAATTATTTAAAAAATATACTACACTAGCCGATTATGTAAATGCAGACATAAAAGTTTTTGAGCAAGATATTAAATCAACAGGATTTTATAAAAACAAGGCAAAGAATGTTTTAGCAGCAGCAAGAATGCTGAAAGAAGATTTTAATGGGAAAATACCGGCTACAATGGAGCAGTTGATTACATTGCCCGGGGTGGGGAGAAAGACTGCAAATGTCGTATTGGGGAACGCATACGGCGTTGTAGAGGGGATAGCAGTCGATACACATGTAAAAAGGCTATCGAAAAAATTTAATTTAACGGATAACAGTACTCCAGAAAAAATAGAACAAGATTTAATGGCAATAATGCCAAAAAAGCATTGGTTCGAGTTTACCTATTTATTGATAGAATACGGCAGAAACTACTCTCCAGCCCGCAAGTTTAACGATAATACTGACCCAATTAGCCTGATTTTAGCGTAAAATGTAGAGACGTATAGCATACGTCTTTGGCGGCAAATTAATGATAATTCGTTTAAAATAAAGGGAACTTAAGACTTGACAGGGTGAGTGTTTAGTGGTAAGTTGTTTAGCTATACATTAGCCCCCGCATGAGGGATTCATGCACCTTAGCTTGGAGGTGGCTATGGCCACGCCTTGTACGTGTTTGATAAAGAGGAGGCTGGGACAGTGGGGGGATCCATGCCGTTCTCCTCGTTGTCGCCAAGGTCGCCTGAACGTAGAAGAGGCGGCATACCGCAGGGCCCTACACGCAGGTGCCTGCACCTGCGGTTTCCGCAGGTCCTACGTCAGCTTCCTCGTGTCGAGTCGGCAGCATCTGTCGGCTGAGGATTGCACCTCATCGCAGTGCGAGTTGCGAGGTGTAGATCGAGGCACGGAGCTCAGGCTTCGTGCCGAACGAACCCGCGGGGTCTATCGCGGGCATCTCCACTGGGTGTCAGTGGATGACGTCCCGCAGGATAGCGTTCCTGTGGAGCTCTCGGTCGAAGTGCCTCTTGCCGGGGCACTGGTTCTCCAGTCAACCGGCTGGATCTAGACGAACTTGTATCGAAGGAGGGCTGGTGGAATCCGATCCACCAGCCTCTCCCACACTTCTATTGTTGATAACAATACTGATGAGTCCTTAAAGGACGAAAAGTGAAAAAAACGCCATCACGGCGGTTTTTTGTTTTAGGTAAATAACTTTTCAGAGACAAAATATTTGATATACTGAAGTGTATGATTTCTATTCCTGAATTTCAGAAAAAGATTTTAAGTTGGTATAAAAAAAATGGCAGGCATAATTTGCCGTGGAGAAAGAAGACGAATCAAACGACGTATCGAATTTTGGTATCAGAACTCATGCTTCAGCAAACACAAGTTGATAGAGTTATTCCTAAATACACAGCCTTTCTTAAAAAATTCCCAACAGCAAAATCACTTTCACAGGCTTCTACATCGGAAGTATTAAAAGAATGGCAGGGGTTAGGGTATAACAGACGAGCGCTCAATCTACAAAAAGCTTCTCAATATATTCAAAAAGAGTTAAAAGGACGATTTCCAAAAACGATAGAAGAGTTGGAAAAACTTCCTGGTGTAGGGCCTTATACGGCAAGGGCAGTGAGTGTGTTCTCATTTAATAACCCTGAAGTGTTTATAGAGACGAATATAAGAAGAATTTTTATTCATTTCTTTTTTTCTCCTGTCATTGCGAGCCGCCATTCGGCGAAGCAATCTCGAGATCGCCGCGTCCCTGCCCATGCAGCAGTTCCTCGCGATGACAGGTCAGTATCGGATGATCAACTCATGCCATGGATAGAAAAAGCACTCTACACAAAAAATCCGAGAATGTGGTATTCGGCATTAATGGATTATGGCGCACTTGCAATGAAAGATATTCCTAATCCGAATAAAAAAAGTAAGCACTACACAAAACAGTCAAAATTTGAAGGTTCGCGAAGATATGCTCGAGCAAAGTTGGTAACTTATTTACTCGAAAAAAAATCAGCAACCACAAAGGTGCTGGAAGATTTTTTTACCACAGATAAATATCTTTTAAAATATCAGAAAGAATTAGTAAGTATATTAAGAGATTTAGAAAAAGAAGGGTTTATAAAAAAACAAAAACAACAATGGCAAATTGTTGAGTAAGAAGTTTTGTGGTACATTATAGATGAAATAAAAACCAAGAGTATGATATTCGAGAAGATGAACTTGTTAATACAAATTTTTGGCCAAATTTTTCAGTATATTGGCCTGGGAATTGTAATCCTTGCTGGATTAATTGCAATCTACCGATTTGTTATTCAACATGTTTCTGCGGATTTAATTCGCCATAAGTTTGCTCGAAAAGTAATGTTTGGGCTCGAATTCGTGATTGCTGCAGATATTATGCTGGTGACTGTGGCTCTGGATTTAAATGATCTTATCCGTTTGGGTGGGGTGGTAATTATTAGAGTGATTTTAGGATACGCATTGTCAAAAGAAGTAAAGGATACGCCTTCGCTTAATAAGAAGTAAAATATTTTTTTAAACAAGTGTTTTTAAATCTCCATTCAGGAGAATTTTTTGTTTGTCTGAAATATCAACTCGATTCTGTATTAACATCGAGATTGGTTTAAGGCTTTGGGTCTGGTTAATAAGCGCAGCCCCAATAACACGGTTATCAAAAACAGTAAGTTGAGCATAACCGTTTTCATCTTCTAGCTCGCGTTCGATTATTTCTTTGCCATCTCCGGCTCGCACATCTCCTATAAATGCAATCGGCACACTAAATGCATGACACATATAGCTGGTAACAGCCTTAAACGGAGTTTTATTTCCAAGCATGTTTTGGGCGGCTACTTTTCCTTGAAGCTGCGAATTTGCCCAGTTTCCCATAAGGACTTGTTCGCCAAGAATTACGTCTTTATATTCTGCGCAGTCGCCAGCTGCCCAAATATCTTTTTGCGGGGATTCTAGGTATTCGTTTACTATTATTCCGTGTCCGCATTCAAGAGTTTTATTTGGATCGAGTGTTTTAATAGGACACTGCACGCCAATCCCTACGATTAACATATCGCATGGAAGTGCTTTTCCTTGTTTGGTTATTATTTCCGAAACACGCTCTGTGCCGTTAATTTTTATAATCTCGTCTTCTTTTATAATTGTTACATTATGATCTGTTAATGTTTTTTCTAAAATATTCCCAGCTTTTTTGCCAAGTAAATGTCCCCAGAAAGTTTTTTCGCGAATAATAAGTGTTACATCTATATCTGCCTGCCGAAGAATATCGCACATTTCAAATCCAATAAATCCGCCGCCCACAACCACCGCTTTCTTTGCTTTTTTTCTGCCAGCGATAATCTTTTTTGCGTCGTCGAGTGTTCGGACGCAGTTAATGCCATCTAAATCTTCGTTTTCTAAGCCAAGTGTTCTGGCATCTGTTCCTATAGCAAGCAAGAGTTTATCGTATTTTAATACGGTTTTGTCGCTTAACGTAATTTCTTTTTTTTCGGCGTTTAAGTTGGTTGCCGACTGACCGGCTATTAAATCGACAGTATTGTCTGTATACCATTCATTTTTTTTCTTAAAAATCGACTCCAAAGGCACTTGTTCCAAAAATACCTGAGGTTTAGAAAGCATTATTCTTGAATAAAAAGGATACGGCTCGTCGCTTACTATCGCGATAGAGGCATCTGTATTGTTTTTACGGATATCTTCTGCTGCGGTGGTGCCTGCAACCCCGCCGCCAATTATGAGGAAGTTGTAGTTTTTCATATCTAGTGAGTATAGCGCTGGGGTTTAAAGGTGACAATAGATTACAGAGGATGGTACTATACAAAGATTATTAATCTATCACTATGACTCAATTAAGAAAAGGAGTTATTCTCGCACTCGTAACCGCTGTCATAAGTGGCGTAGCGGTGTTTATAAACAAGTTTGGGGTCTCGTTTTGGGAGACATCTACCTTGTATACTGCCGGGAAAAATATTTTGGCAGCAGTTTTTTTGACCACTGTCATGCTTACCTTTGTTTCTTGGCAGCAGTTAAAAGAAATAACCAAACAGCAATGGATAAAGCTTGGGATTATTGGAGTAATAGGCGGCTCTATACCGTTTGTATTGTTTTTTAAAAGCTTAACATTGTTACCAGTATCGCAGGCAGCGTTTATTCATAAAACGTTGTTTGTATGGGTGGCAGTGCTTGCGATTGTATTTTTAAAAGAAAAACTGACTGCTTTCCAATGGGTAGGGATGGCGATTCTTTTGGCAGGCGTTGTTATGCTTGGTGGGCCAATTGGTTGGAGCTGGGGAGCTGGAATGTGGCTGGCGCTTATCGCAACCTTGTTATGGTCTGTTGAAAACATTATCGCAAAAGTTGTGTTAAAAGATGTTCCAGCATTAGTAGTAGGTTGGGCACGTATGGCATTTGGATCGGTATTATTAATAGCGTATTTAGTAACACAAGCACAGGCAGTGTTGTTGGTGCCTAATTCTTGGCCTCAGTTTGGATGGATAGTTATAACAGGGTTGGTGCTGTTTGGGTATGTGGCAACCTGGTATACGGCTTTAAAGCATGCACCAGCAACGGTTGTGTCTACTGTTTTGGTATTAGCATTTCCTATTACCGTAACATTAAACAAAATTTGGGCTGGAAAGTTCTCGAGTGCACTCATAATTCCGTTGGCAATTATTGTTGCTGGTGTGGTGTTGTATCTAGAATCACATAAGACTGTATGGAAGAAAATCCTCAAAGTGATATAACAGCCGCGTTATTATCTAGAGAGAGAGGGGTTATTCGGTGTGCGAGATATGCATTTTCTCCGAATCGATTACATTTTTGTGGACCAGATAAAGCTAACGAAATTCTAGCGTACATAGATGAAGATACTGCAGACTTTGGTCTGCGGTATTTGTTATCTCAGTTCGAGGTGATGGCGCCGTATTTAATTGCTATTGCATCTGCAAACAAGATTAGCGATCCATTCGACGAACGAGTTATAGAAGCTTATTGGTTAGGGAACGAACTTTTAGATAACGCCTCTAAACAGTCTATGTATATTCATTTAAAAGATACATTACGAGTAAAAGACAGGTTTGGGGCTAAGTATTTCAAAACCATAGAAGATAAAATATCTGATGGCGCTAAAATGCATCACTCTTTTCAGGTAATGAATGTTTGGCAGCGGATGGGCCATAAAGAAGAAGCTCATACCATAGAAAGCATAGATTCTTGTAGGATTAGCTGGGGGAAGGTGTTGTCTGTAGCGGGCCCTATTTTAACGGTCGAGCGGAAGCCTATTTTATTTGATGGAAAACAGATGTATTTAGGAAAGGTAGAGAAACGAAAAATTATTCGGCATTTGGGAGATGATGGATTAATGGACGATGTTTCGGTTGGGGATTGTATTTCTATGCACTGGGATTTGCCATGCGAGATTTTAAACCAGCGGCAGGTTTCTCATCTTTCTCGATTCACCAAAATGCATATCCAGCTGGCGAATAAGAGCATTTGAGTTGTCATTGCGAGCATCCCTAAAGATGCGAAGAAATCTCTACCCAAGTTGAATCGTAGCCTACTTATCTGTCATTGCGAGCCAGGCGAAGCAATCTCTGCTCTATGAGAAAAGATTATCAATTTTTTGTTTATATAATGACAAACAAGGTTAACAGTGTTTTGTATATAGGTGTTACGAACGATTTGATTCGACGAGTTTCGGAGCATAAAAATAAAATAAAGAGGGGTTTTACAAAAAAATATAATGTAGATAAGCTCGTTTACTACGAATCATTTACAAGTATAGAGCATGCTATTTTTAGAGAAAAACAATTAAAGGGAGGTTCTAGGAAAAAGAAGATAGACTTAATAGAATCAGCTAACCCTAGGTGGTCTGATTTGTTTAAAAGTTTGGGTGAGTAGAGATTGCTTCGTCGCCTGGCTTCTCGCAATGACAGAGACTATGAAAATATTTGTTTTCGGTAATCCAGATGTAAAAGAAGATTCATTGCCAGTAAAATTAATGCCGCAACTAAAAAAAGAATTTCCGAATATTGAATTCCTTCATTTGGATCCGAATGAAGAATGGGATATTCCAGAGCATTTTATTGCAATCGATACTGTAGAGGGTATTGATGATATTATTGTAATTAATAGTCTCGATCAGCTTCAAAATACTTCTGCTGTTACTATGCATGATTGGGATGTAGGAAAAAATTTAAAATGGCTTCAGAAATTAGGGAAAATAAAAAAAATCACCATTATAGGCGTTCCTTCTCAACTAAAAATAGTCGATTTAATTAGTTCGATTAGAGCTCTTGCCAGTTGAGTCGTAAGAAATGACTTGCGCAGGACATGCAGGGGTCGTAGGCGCGGATAAGTTTTTCCAATTCTGATTGGATTTTTTCTTTATCTTCAACTCCATCATCCAGCATTTGCTGGATCATGGTATGTAAATCTTCTTCTATATTAATTTGATTCTGGCCAGTAGGAACTACAATATCTCCATCTATCACTTTTCCGTCATCGCCAATATGAACACGATGATACAGCATCCCTCGTGGCGCTTCTACCACTCCTATTCCCGTCCCTTCTTTAAATACAGGTTTTGGGATTTCTTCTTTAGCGAATGTATTACCTTCTAGTAGCTCGATAGCATCATCAACACAATGCAATGTTTCTATAGCTTGCGCTAAATTGTTATGGTAAATATTAGTAGAAGGGAACAAGGCAATAGCATCACTCGCATCTTTCTGGGTTTGTGGGTGGAGTTTTTCTCGTGAAAGATTCATGCGAGCAAGTGAGCCAACCATATATGATTCATTATCGTGCATATAGCCAGAGGCTTGCGAATATGGAATCACAACATGTTCTAAATGGTTATGATAATCTTCTTCGGTAATTCTTTGTCCATCATCAGAAATAATCTCGCCTTCCAAAAAGCTGTAATGGTCGGCAGACATCCCCATATACCTGGTTTTTCTATCAAACGACCAATCGCATTCTTTGAAAGTTTTTATCAATCGTAATACTGCTGGTCGAACTTTTTTTAACTCGTCTATAATAGGTTGTTTGGTTTCTTGGGTTGGGATTTTAATAAACCCACCAATCGTTGGAAACAAGGCATGGACACTTCTGCCAGCCACAAGCTGAGCTAAATGGTTGCCTGCTGCCTTAATATCAAAAGCATCGTGCAGCATTTCGTGTTCTTCTGGAATATTTTCGTCGAAGCTTAAAAAATTATCTTTACCAACTAAATCGGGAGAAACAAATAAATACAAATGCAGTGCATGGTCGCGAATATTTAACCCATACATGGTTAAACGTTTTAGAATTTGGGACTGTGGGGTTGGAGTAATCCCAAGAGCACGTTCACACGCCTCTATACTGCACAATAAATGCGCATTGCTGCAGGTGCCACAGACGCGTGCCAAAAGCTGCGGCAATGCAGTAATAGATTTACCACGCATTGCCTGGGTGTAGAAACGTTTGTATTCGGTAATACCAAAGGTAAGTTTTTCTACCTTCCCGTTTCTTACTTTAACATCAACAGTTGCTGCACCTTCTACTTTGGTGAGCTCTTCGATATGGAGATCAAGATCTACGGTGTGCATATTATGGCAAATTCTAAGCACTAAACTCTAAACTTAAGGAATTATTTTAAATTCTTTTAGCATTGCGCCTACTAAATCTACAAACTGTTTTTCGTTCATTGGGCAACCTGGCAGTCGGGCGTCTATGGTTATTTCATCTTCTAGTTTTAGTACTTTGGGAAGATGATGAAATCGCGCTTTTAAAAATTCTATTTCCTCGTTTGTGTGATCGTCGAACGTATTTCGTTGTGCAGAAGGCATGCCAACACATGCACATGCTCCAACGGCAACCAGTTTGGTTGCAAGCTTTCGTATCTGTTTAAGTTTTTTTATATGCTCGTCAGATGCTAGGGCTCCTTCTACAAATGCGACATCCATTTCGTCTAATACATTATTTTTTTGCAATACCCGCGCATGCCGAATATCTAAAAGTGGAACCCATTCTTTCCAGTGGTCATTTAAAATTTCGGTCATCATAACTGTGCTGTCTTCGCAGCAGCTAAAGGTAAACCATCCTATCCGTAATTTTTTTTGTGGTTTTGCCATATATTCATTATTAGTATACCGCTCCTAAATATCTGCGGCAATCTCGACAGCAAAGCCTAGATTTTGTATGGTTATAGCAGTACTAATTTTTACCACATCCTATGGCAACAATAAAAGAGATCCAATCACGCGATATTTTAGATTCTAGAGGCAATCCAACCGTAGAAGTAGATGTTTTGTTAGATAACGGCAAGCAAGCGCGAGCGTCGGTGCCAAGTGGGGCCTCGACAGGCGAGAAAGAGGCAATAGAACTACGAGATAACGATAAAGACCATTATTCTGGTAAGGGAGTAGAGAAGGCTGTAAAAAATATAGAAACAATTATAGCGCCAGATTTATTGGGGATTGACCCGACAGACCAGGAAAAGATAGACCAACGCATGATAGAGTTAGATGGCACAGATAATAAAGAACACTTGGGAGCAAATGCAATTTTAGGGGTTTCTTTGGCAGCATTAAAGGCCGGGGCAATGGCCGCTGAAAAGCCTTTGTATCAATATATTCACGATACCTATAATTCAGATAGTGACTTGGTTTTACCGCTTCCGATGGTAAATATTTTAAATGGCGGTGCACATGCAGATAACTCGGCAGATATCCAAGAGTTTATGATTCTGCCTGTAGCTGCGAAATCTATGACCGAGGCAGTAGAGACAGCCGCAGAAGTGTTTCATGCATTAAAAGAGGTATTAAAAGAAAGAGGCCTTAATACGAATGTTGGAGACGAAGGCGGGTTTTCTCCTACGCTTGATTCAAATGAAGATGCCTTTAAGGCTATTTTAGAAGCAATAGAAAAAGCAGGCTTTAAACCAGGCGAAGATATTGTATTAGGAATAGATGCTGCTGCAGATCAGTTTACAGAAGGCGACAAATATGAACTTAAAAAAGATGGATTGTCGTTGTCGTCTGGTGAGTTAATAGATTTATACGAAAAATGGATTGGCATGTACCCCATAGCAACAATAGAAGATGGTTTAAACGAGCACGATGGCGACAACTGGGCTGTTATGACAGAACGACTCGGAGGAAAAACCCAAATAGTAGGCGACGATCTTATTGTTACAAACCCGAAGATTTTGAAACAGGCAATAGAAAAGAAGTGGGCGAATGCAGTATTAGTAAAAGTAAACCAGATAGGCTCTGTAACAGAAACCGTTCAAGCTGTGCAGATGGCAAAAGCAGCTGGCTGGAATGCCGTAATTTCTCATCGCTCAGGCGAAACAGAAGACACCACTATATCCGATTTAGTAGTTGGGCTTGGAACCGGGCAAATTAAAACAGGCTCTATGTCTCGTTCAGAAAGAACCTCGAAATATAATCAACTATTGCGTATAGAGGAAGAACTTAAAGGCAATGCATTGTTTGCTGGTAATGTATTTAAGAAATAGATATGCAGTATGTGTTTGCTTTACTTCTCGGCGTGGTGCAGGGGATTACCGAATTCTTACCAATCTCTTCTACTGGTCATTTAGTTATTTTAGAGCAATGGTTGCAGCTTGATGCTGCTGTTTTCAATCTCTCTTTCGATGTAATGGTGCATTTAGGAACACTGATTGCTGTTGTTGTCTATTTTCGCTCAACACTTGCACGTATATCGAAAGATGTTGTAACAAATGCCGAAACCGAGGAAAGAAATTGGGGGTGGTGGATTATAATCTCTACAGTTCTTGTAGCGGCAATCGCATTTGTTGTAAAAGATTATATAGAACAATACCTAAGGAATATAAACGTAATTGCTGTCGCATTAATAATCGGAGCAATTATTTTTATTGTTGTGGAACAACTATATAAGCAGAAAAAAGATTCGGTCTCCACACGAGCTTCTGCAATTGCAATAGGTTTGTCTCAGGCGCTAGCGCTGGTTCCAGGAATGAGCAGGTCTGGCATAACACTATCCACCGCGCTTGCAACTGGAGTAAACCGAGCAAAAGCAGCAGAATATGTTTTTTTGCTGTCGTTTCCTATTATTGCGCTCGCAAGTATGTATAATATTTGGGCGCTTGTTCAGACGGGAATATCGTTAAACCATGCTGGCGTTTTGGTTGTTGGGTTAGTGGCAGCAGCAATAAGTGGATATGCAGCAATCGCATTTTTTATTTCGTATATACAAAAGCATACATTGGTTCCATTTGCTATCTACAGAATAATTTTGGGGATAATTCTTTTGACCGTGTTATAAACCAGTGCTAGGATTACTGGTACTATTTAATATTTTTTTATGCCGTATAAAGTAAAGGTGATTAAAGATTTATGTATAGGGGCTGCTTCGTGTGTTGCTTTAGCACCACTTGCATTCGAGCTCGACGACGAGGGAAAAGCAATTGTGTTAGATTCTGTTTCAGAATCGACAGACGATGAACTGCTCGATGGTGCAAAATCTTGCCCAACAGATGCGATTATTGTAGAAGACGATACCGGTAAACAAATTTGGCCAGAAAAATAAGAAAAATTGAGTCTTAAAAAGGCACTCTCATAAAGAGTGTCTTTTTGGTTAACATAAGTTGACTATTTAGACTATATAAGACAAGATAGTGTTTCTAGTTCTTTCAGAAGTGTTGAATCTATCCCATGAGCAGAGGAGACTGCAATGCGTACTAAACGTACTACGAAAATGGCCATAAAGCCAGGAAGATATATCACCCCTCGCGATGGTCTTCCTGACACCATGAAAGCTTTCGTTACCGATAGACTTCTTGACCGAGAAGGAGAAAGGCTCCTTTTTACTCGGCTAGCGGCTGGTGATGAGACCGCTCAGGAAGAGATCGTTCGAGCCAATGGCCGGCTTGTT